>Ga0153956_1001813_pt1 | contig 17480 bp, 15 predicted proteins | sample TSFL040MetaG_FD_104704 | JGI IMG/M metagenome (GOLD analysis project Ga0153956, IMG submission 104704) | Attine ant fungus gardens microbial communities from Florida, USA - TSFL040 MetaG | ecosystem: Host-associated > Fungi > Mycelium > Unclassified | place: USA: Florida, Wekiwa Springs...
CACGCCCGGATCGCGCATGATGCCGAACAGGGTGGCAGCGTCCCGCACCCGCACCGTGGCCACCGTGGGCTTGCCGGGGTTGATGCGCTCGCCGTTCCAGAGCACGAACTCCAGCGGCGGCGCACCGTACATTTCCAGCAGCCGGGCCACTGTCCGGCCTGTGGTCGAATCCGGTGTCACCGGCGCCGCGACGGCGTCCCCCTGGGCCACGGCGGCAGCCGCGCCAGTGTGGTTCGACATGGGATTTTCGTCCAGGGCATTGAAGCTCACGCGCGCTCCTTCCTGCATGTTCAGGCGGTTCACCCGCTCTTGGGGCCGCCCATGCTACACGGCAGCCGCGCCGCCGTCAGGTGGCGGGCGGAACCACCGCCGGGAGGCGTAAACCGGCTATTCCTCGCCGTCCTCGGCGCCACCCTGGCCGATGTAGCTGAACAGCTTGCTGAGGATGACGTACAGCACCTTGCGCTCCTCGGGCGTCAGCTTCTGCAACAGCTTGGCCTGGTTGCGCTGGGCCACCGGCAGCACCGACTTGTACAGGGCGCGGCCCTTGGCGGTGACCGTCAGGATGACCGGCACGGCGGCCGTATCCCCGGCCTTGCGCGTACCCGGCGTCGGCGCCTTGGTGGCGACGTAGCCGCGCTTGATCATGCCCTGCAGGGTGCGGCTGGCCTGGCCCTTGTCCATGCTGCTGTTGGCCACCAGCTCCGAAAAGCGCACCGGCTGGAAGCGCGTCGTCATGGCCAGCAGGCGCCACTCCGGCACCGACAGGCCGAAGTCCGCCAGGTAGCGGCGGGTAACGTTGGACTTGGCCGCATTCGCCAGGCGGATCAGCTGGAAGGTCAGGAAATTACCGAACTGCAGGCTGCTGCCGCGTTCGCTGATCTCCGACCACGGGTCCGGATGCAGCTTCTTTTTCGCGGCCGGGGCCGCCTTGGTCTTGGTCTTGCGCGCCTTTGTCTTGGCAGCCACTGTGTCACTCCTGGTGTGGATTTGCGCCGCGGCCACTGTCTATTTTACAGATGCCGCCGGCCTGGGCAGAGAAACGACCATTCTAATCAAAAGAAGTTGCTTTCGACGGGTCGCAATAATGTTCAAACATGAGATGTACCTGCTCCACCGTGGTGCGCCCCGGGGACAGCGGCGGCGGCGCCGCCGGGTCGAAAAACCCCACCGCCTCGGTCTCGATGCTGGGCGTGGCCTCCCCGCCCAGGATCTCGCACAAGAAGAACACCTTCCACTGGTGCCAGGGAAACGGCGTATGGCCCTGGCGGTTGCGGTCGAACAGCGCGGCCAGCTTCACCGCCCGCACCTCGAACCCGGACTCCTCCCGCACCTCCCGCTCCGCCGCGAGCGAGGGGCTGTCGCCCACGTCGGCAAAGCCTCCCGGCAGGGTCCACAGGCCGTCCGCCCGCTCCTTCACCAGCAGGATCCGGCCCTCGCGGAACACCGCGGCCCGCACGTCCAGCCGCGGGGTGGCATAACCGGTCTCGGCGGCGAACAGGCCCTCGATGACCCTGGGGTCGGCGCCGGCGCCGGCCGCCAGCATTTCGGCGGCGACCTGGCGCACCACGCCATAGCGCTGGCGGTCGAAGTCGTTGACCGCAAAATGATCCCCGGTCTGGGCGACGGCCTGCAGCTGTTGCGCCCAGTGCAGCCAGCGATGATCGTCCATGGCAGCATTGTAGCGGACGCGGCCCTGCCCGCACCGCCAACGGTCCGCTGGGATTGAAACCGGTACCGACGCCACCATCCAGTAACCCTCCCGCCGGCAGCCTGGCGCGGGCGGCCAGTGCCGTCCCTGCTTCCGGCACGGCGCAACCGGTTGCCATGCTCGCCGAAGCCATCGAAATCCACCGCTCGCTGCGGCGCATCGACTGCGACCGGCGTGCCTTCGTGCTGACCGCCATCGGCATCCCCAACGAAGTGTCGCCGCTGCTGTGGGGCGGCTGGTCGCTGTGGGTGTCCGCGGCACAGGTGGCCGAGGCGCGTTCGCAGCTGGCGCAGTACCAGGCCGAACAACTGGCGCTGCGGGCCATCCCCCGCGAGCCACCGCCGCCGGCGCGACCCGGGGCCGGGCTGGGCGCCCTCGGGTATGCCCTGGTGCTGCTCATCGTGGCGGCGGCGATCAGCCTGGGGTGGGGCCGGCTGGACGCCTTCGAGGCCGGCACCCTGGACGCGGCGCGCGTGCAATCCGGGGAATGGTGGCGGGCCTGGACCGCCCTCACGCTGCACCTGGACGCCGCGCATATCCTCGCCAACCTGGGCGCCGGCATCTGGTTCGGCTGGCTCGCCGGCCAGCTCGCAGGCCCCGGCACGGCCTGGCTGCTCATCGTCCTGGCCGCCGGCGGCGCCAATCTCATCGAGGGCCTCACCGCCGCTCCGGGGTATCGCGCGGTGGGCGCATCCACCGCGGTGTTCGCCGCCCTCGGCCTGATGTCCGCCTGGTCCTGGCGCGAACGCCGTCACCTGCGGTTACGGTGGCCCACCCGGCTCGCGCCCCTGATCGCGGGCGTGATACTGCTGGGCTGGCTCGGCACCTCCGGCGAGCACACCGACATCATGGGACACCTGCTGGGCTTCCTCACCGGCGCCGCGCTCGGCGCCGCCCGCTGGGTCCGCCCCCTCACCCGCTGGCCACAGTGGCTGGCCGGCGGACTCGCCCTCGGCGTGGTGGCCATGGCATGGAGCTGCGCGCTACTGCACTGAACGGTCCCGCGCATAGCCCACCAGTTCCACATAGCCCTGCGCGCTGACCGCCTGCCCGGCGTGCGTGCCGCGGGCATTCACCGCGCCTTCCCAGTAGCGCGGCCGCGTCGGCAGTTCCTGGCCGGCCAGCACCGGCGCCAGGTCGAGCGTCAGCTGCTGTGACGGCACCGCCAGCCGCCAGCCCGCCGGATAACGGCCGCCGCGCGGACTGTCCCAGTACCCGCTGACCGTGACATCGACGTCATTCAAATGCAGCGCATGCACGCCGCCGTCCCGGTCCACGAAGGTCCCGGCGCTGTGCGCATCGGCGGCACCCGCCGCATCGCGCAGGCCATAGAACATCAGCGCACTGCCGTCGGACAGCTGCAGCGCATACCAGTCCCAGCCCTGCTGCCGTGGCCCCAGGCCCCCGCTGCCCCACTCGCGGTCGAGCCAGGCCTCGCCGCTCACCTGCAATGCCCTGCCATCGCGACGCAGGGTGCCGGTCAGTGGCAGGCGCGGCAGGCTGTAGTACCAGCTGGCCGCGCCGGGCCTATCGGCCTTGATGGAAAGCCCGCCCGCGCCGTTCAGCACGGGCGGGCCGTTGACCAGCGCGGTCAGATCGATGGCGTAGTCGCCATCATCGGCCTGCAGCCGCCAGCGCGCCGGCGCGGTTGCCGCGCCCGGCTCCCCGGGCAGTTCCAGGAGCGACCAGTCCTGTACCCGCACCGCCAGCGGCGCGGCCCGCGATTCGCCCAGCCCCAGGGCCCCGCGCGCATAACGCGCCCGGGCGTGGAACCTGCCGCGGGCAATGTCAGTAATCGCAAAGTGCGCCGCGTACACCTGGCGCGCGCGCCAGCGCGAACCGCCCGTGGCGTCAGGCGCCCGCGGCGGCGCCACCCCCAGCCGGAAGAACGTCAGCTCAAACCCGAACTCCTCGCCATCGGTGGCCCGCAGCCGGCCGGTGAAATACCACCACTCGTGGCGGAAATCCGGGTGCGGCCCATGGTCGGCCGGAAACTCGAACCGGCGTGCGCCCTGCGCGATCGCAAAGCCGGCATCACCCTCGCCGCCGCGCGCGGCTTGCGGCGCTTCCCCCCGCAGCACCTCCAGGCCATCCGGCGGCGCGGCGCGGGCGCTCACCGGCGCCAGCATCAACATCAGCGCCAATGCCAGCGCCGATGCCAATGCCAATGCCCTGGCCAATGCCAGAGCCGATGCCAGAGCCGATGCCGATGCCGATGCCGTGGCCGATGCCAATGTCTGCGCCAGCCCCGGCACGGCAACCCCGGCATGGCCCGGTACGGTACTGCTTCGTGCGCCCATCACTCCTCCCGCAGGTCCGCCACCAGCGCGGTGCGCCGGCTGCGCCAGGCCGGATACAGTCCCGCCAGCAGCGCCGCGCCCACCGCCAGCAGCACCGCGTTCACGAACTGCGCCGGATGCAGGTGCAGGTCGATGCGCCAGCCGAAGGCGCGGCGGTTGATCACCTCCACCAGCAGCAGCGCCGTCAGGAGCCCGGCGGGCAGCGCCGCCAGCAACGCCACCACCCCCATGAACCCGGCCTGCGCCTCGATCATCAACGCAGCTCCCAGGCGCGTCAGGCCCGCCGCGCGCAGCAGCGCGAGCTCATGCGCGCGCGCCAGCTGCCAGGCCAGAAGCCCGCTCACCAGGCCGATGGCCGCCACCGCCGCGGCCAGCCAGTCGAGCACCCGCGTGATCACGAACGTGCGCTCGAAAATCGCCATGGACGCGGCGCGCACCTCGCCGCTGGAATTGATGATCAGGGCCTGCCGCCCCGCGACGGCGGCCCGCAGCGCACGCACCACCACGCTGGAATCCACACCCGGCCGCAGGTATAGCGCCAGCGAACTCACCGCATCGTCATGCCACCAGCGCCGGTAGACGGCGCGGTCCAGCCGCGCGCTGCCGCGGTCATTGCCGTACTCGCGGTACACGCCGGCAACCTGGAAGGCGTGCGGCCCATCGGCGGTGGTCAGCACCAGCTGCGAACCGGCATGCAGGTTCAGCCTGAAGGCCAGCGGCTCCGCCAGCAACAGTCCGCCCGCGGCATAGGCCGGCCATGCCCGCGCCGGGTCCCCTGCCACCAGTCGCGTCGCGCGCGCCATGTCGGGCGTGAAGTCGATGGCATCCACCGCCACCGGTCCCGAGGGCGAACCCACCTGCGCACGCCGCGAAGCCACCGCCCGGGCCACGCCAGGGACGCGCGCGAGGTCCGCAGCCACTTGCGGGTTGATCCAGCGCTCCGGCCGGCTGAATCCCGGTCCCGGCGCACCGATGTACAGGTCGGCCTGCAGGGTGTCGGCCAGCCAGTCGCGCAACGATTCCCGGAAGCTGTCCACCATCACGCTGATGCCGATCATCGCCGCCACCGCCATGGCCAGCGCCGCCACCGCCACCCCGGTGCGGCTCAGGGACGCGGCCACCTCGCCCAGTGCCAGCCGGCCCAGCGGCGTCAGCCTGCCGGCGGCGCGCGCCGCCAGGCCCGCAAGCCCCGCCAGCAGCGCCGGCGCCAGCGCCGCTACCGCCAGCAGCACCAGGAACAGCGCGCCGAAACCGGCCGGCACGCTGCGGCTGGAACCCGCCACCAGCACGCCGCAGGCCACCGCCAGTACCACGCTCACCCACGGCAGCCAGCGCACGACGCGCCGCGCGCGCGCCTCGAGCACGGAACGGCGCAGCGCCAGGCCCGGATGACTGCCGGTTGCCTCGAGCGCCGGCAGCAGCGCCGCCACCAGCGCCACGGCGAGCGCGCCCCCCAGTGCCTTGAACACCTGCCAGCCCTCGAGGCTCACACCGTTCACCGCCAGCACGAAGTACAGGTCGTTGATGGTGCGGGTCACCAGGTGCAGCAGCGCATGGGCGATCAGCGTGCCCAGCGCCAGGCCCGCCGCGCCTCCGGCCAGCGCCAGCACCACCACCTCGAACACCACCAGCCGCAGGATCTCCCCGCGACGCATGCCCAGCGCGCGCAGCACGCCCAGGTCGCGCCGGCGCTGCACGATCGCGAAGCTCATCGCGCCATACACGAGGAACAGGCCCACCAGCAGCGCCAGCAGCGACAGCGCCTTGAGGTTGGTGCTGAAGGCGCGGGTCATGTCGAGTCCGGCCTGCGCCCGCCGCGCGGCGGGCGCCAGGGTCACACCCGGCGGCAATTGCCGTTGCAGTGCCGCCAGTTCAGCCCGCGCCACCGCCCCTCCGGGCACCCGCACATCGATACGCGACAGCCGCCCCGGCTGTCCCAGCCACTCCTGCGCCGTGGCGATGTCGGTCAGCAGCAGCGCACCGGTGCCCGCGAGATCCGGCGGCAGGCTGCCCATCACCCGGCCCTGGAACGCCCGGCCGCCCGCATCGCCGCGCAACACGGCGCCCGGCGCGAGCCCCAGGTGCGCCAGTGTCGCGGGCGCCAGCAGCGCGCCATCCTCCAGGAACCAGGCGCGCAGCGAGTCCCCATCCAGGGACACGCCGCGCGCCACGCCAGGCGCGGTCGGTGCGAGTGCCGCCGTCTCCCGGGCCGGAAAGTCCGCCGCCGCCAGCGGGTCCACGCCCACCAGTTGCAGCGCTTCATCGCCCACCGTCACGTAGCCTTCGACGATCGGCGTCAGCCGGATCACGTGCAGTTGCCGCGCGAGCTGCGCGTACAGGGTTTCATCGACACCGGCGGAGCCGGCGCTGATTTCGTGCGTGGCCGGGCCGCTCACCGCGGCCAGCGACAGTTCAAAGGCGCGGGCCGCGCTGCCGGTGGCGATGTCCACCGCCACGATACTCGCCACCCCGAGGATCAGCCCCGCGAGCGCCAGCGCCAGTTGCGCCGGGTGGCGCAGCAGGTGGCGGCTGGTGGCGGCCCACAGCAGGCGCATCAGCGCCCGGCGGTGGCGCCGCCCGGCATGGCGGCCCCGCCCGCTTCCAGCAGCTGGCCATCGTGCAGGGTCAGGCAGCGGTCGAGGCTGCCGGCCAGCGCCCGGTCATGCGTGACCATCAGCAGCGTCGCGCCACGCTCGCGCGCCAGCCGGCGCAGCAGCGGCGCCACCTGCGCGGCGGTGGCCTCGTCCAGGTTGCCCGTGGGTTCATCGGCCAGCAGCAGGTCCGGCTCATGCACCAGCGCCCGCGCCAGGGCCACGCGCTGCTGCTCACCGCCGGAGAGCACGTCCACGGGACTGCGCAGCAGCTCCCCCAGGCCCACCTGCTCGAGCATCGCGGCGCTGCGCCGCCGCGCCTCGCGGCCCCGCACCCCGCACAGTTCCAGCGCCAGGCGCACGTTTTCCTCCACGTCGAGCGTCGGCAGCAGGTTGAAGAACTGGTACACGAAGCCGATGCGCCGGCGGCGAAACAGCGTGCGCCGCGGTTCACCCATCGCGGTCAGGTCACAGCCGCCGAACTCGATGCCACCGGCGTCGGCATGGTCGATGCCACTGATGATGTTGAGCAGCGTGGACTTGCCCGAACCGCTCTTGCCGATGATGGCGACCTGGCTGCCCGGCGCGATGCGGGCGCTGGCGTGATCGAGCACCCGCCGCGCGCGCGGCCCCGCCCCGAAACTGCGGCAGACCTCGCGCAGCACCAGCACGATCCGCTAGACCCCCGGCAAGTCAGCCCAGGGATCGTGGCGCATGGGGCGGGTCAGGCCCATGCGCGCCAGTTCCTTGCGCAACTCGCCCGCCAGCGGCGCCAGCGCCACGCGGTCGAAAGCCGGTGCCGCCGACCAGTCGTAGGCCCAGGGGTGCTGGGTGCGGTGCGACTCCGGCTCATCCGTGTAGCGCGGAATCAGGTGCGCGTGCAGCGCCGGTTCGAGGTTGCCCAGGATGGCGTAGTTGATGCGCGCCGCCCCCGTGACCTTCAACAGGGCGTCCCCGGCACGCGCCATCTCCACCAGGAACTGCGAGCGCTCCTGCGCGGGCAGCGCATTGAGGGTCGGCACCACCGGGTCCGGCAGCACCAGCACGTAGCCATTGACGAACTGCCGCTCGCCGAACAGCAGCCAGCCGCAGAACAGGCGCGCCAGCACCCGTGGCTCGGTGCCCTCGCGGGCGGCGTGCACCAGCTTGTGGATGGCGGTGTCTTCAGGGGCGGCGGGCTTTGCTTCGGTCTTCAATGCGGTATCTCCACGCCCAGGCGCATGAGCCGGGCGCAAGTGTCCTGGTGGTCGCGGTGGATGATGCCGTGCCAGCCGCGGGCGCGCGCGGCCTCGATGTTCTCCTTGCGGTCATCGATGAACACCGTCTCGCCGGGCGCCAGCCCGAACCGCTGCTCAGCCTGCGCATAGATGCCCGCCTCGGGCTTCATCACGCCGGCCCTGTAGGAAGCCAGCGCGCCGTGGCCTATGGCGTTGACAGCGATGGTGCGTTCCAGGTGCTCCCAGTGCAGGTCGCCGATATTGGACAGCAGGTACACCCGGTAGCGCGCGGCCAGGTCCCGCGCCAGGGCGATCATGTCCGGCTGCGGCTCGAGCATGGACACCCAGCGGGCGCGCAGTTCCTCGCGGTCGTGCGGCCGTGGCGCCAACCGGCTCATGCGGGTCAGCAGGCCCTCGCCGTCCAGGCGGCCGGTTTCGTGATCATGCAGCTCCACGCGCCTGACCAGGCCATCCAGGTCCGACGCGGGCGCGCCGTGCTCATGCAGGTAGTCCAGGATCGGCTGGGGCCTGAGGGCCACGAACACCCAGCCGATGTCGAACACGATGTTGCGGATCATCCGGTAGCCATGGCCTACAGCGGCAGCGGCAGCACGCTGCCCCGGTCGCCGGGTGTGGCATTCACCGACACCACGGTGGCGCGCGGGAAGAAATTGAACTCCGACGCGCTGGCCCAGGTGTAGGCGCCCATGACCCGGCCCACGATCAGGTCGCCGACGTTGAGCCGCGGCAGCATCAGGTTCTCGGCGATCACGTCGATGCTGTCGCAGGTGGGGCCGGCGAGCACCGACGGCTGGCGGTTCGGCCCGTCCTTCAGCGGTGCCACCGGGTAGCGCGCGTGGTCGTACAACTGGCCGCTGTAGGAACCGTACAGGCCATCGTCGAGGTAGTACCACCAGTGCCCCTCGCGCCGCGCGCGCCCCATCACGGAGGCCACGCCGATGGCGGCCGGGGCCGCGATGAAGCGTCCGGGCTCGGCGATCACCCGGATGCGCTTCGGCAGCTTCGCCAGCGCCTCGCGGATGGGCGCGCAGAAGCTGTGGATATCCGGGATCGGCTTGCCGTAATCCACCGGGAAGCCGCCGCCGATGTCGAGCACGTCGAAGCGCCCCAGTTTTTCACGCCGGGCGGCGGCGATCAGCTTCGCGCAGGCCGCGATGGCCTCCACGTGCTTGGCGGAGTCCGCCGCCTGCGAGCCCACGTGGAACGACAGGCCGCGCACGTTGACGCCCAGCGCCGCCGCCTGGCGCGCCAGGTCCAGCAGCTGTTCCGGGTCGCAACCGAACTTGCGCGACAGGTCGCACACCGCCCCGGGACTACGGAACGAGACCCGCAGCAGCAGCTCGGCCTGCCCTCCCAGGTGCGCGAACTTGCGCACCTCGTCCGGGTTGTCCGCCACGAAGGTGCGCACGCCGGCGGCCAGTGCGTTGTTGATGTCCTGCGCGCGCTTGATGGGATGGGTGTGGATACAGCGCGCCGGATCGGCCCCCAGCGACTTCACCAGCTGCACCTCGCCGGTGGTGGCAAGGTCCAGGAAGCCGCCCTGCTCCAGCACCACGTTCACCACCGCGGCATGCGGCAGCGGCTTCAACGCATAGTGCAGGTCCACTCCGGGCAGCGCCTGCTGCAGCTTGCGCAACTGCACCCGCACGCGTTCGCAGTCGATGATGAGCAGCGGCGAGCCGTACTCGGCCACCAGGCGCCTGATCTCGGCGGGCTGGAACGGATCGATATAGCGCGCAGTGCGCCGGGGTCCGGGCATGGAAGCTCTCATGACTGAAACGGGGAAGCGGCTAGCCCGGCAAAAAGCGCCACAGGCGATGTTTGCCGCGAACAAGCAGGCGCCGCGGGCGACTTTTTACCATGGACTACGGCAGTACCGAACTGGCGCTGGTGTCGTCGGCCTCGGTCACGCGGGTGGCCGCGCGCAGCAGGCGGTCGCGGATCGCATCCCAGGCCTCGCCCTCGGGCACGTCCTGCACCAGGATGCGGTGGCACCCGGCAGTGTCGAGCGCGCGCAGGTTCGCGTACAGGTCCTGCCCGTAGGACAGCGGGCGCTTGCCCGCATTCACCCAGGTGACGTACGGGTGCGCCTTCAGCGGCAGGCGCTGGGCCAGCACCGCGATGCGGGTGCCGCCCGCCGACAGCGCCTCGGCCTGCGCATCCACCTCGCCGGCCGGCACGACACTCATCGGGGTCGTGGGGGCGTAGTGCGACGGCAGGCTGCCCGGCACGCGCGGTGACCTGGCATCGGCGCTGGTGCGGATGTCCGGCGCCACGGTGCGCAACTGGCTGACCGTCACCGCGCCCGGGCGCAGCAACCGCACCGTGTCACCCTCGAAGGCGATGATGGTGGACTCCAGCCCGATCTTGCACTCCCCGCCATCGAGGATCACGCGCACGGCATCGCCCAGTTCCTCGCGCACGTGCTCGGCGCGCGTCGGGCTCAGCCGGCCATAGCGGTTGGCGGAGGGCGCGGCAATGCCGCCACCGAAGGCAGTCAGCAGCTGTTGCGCCATGGGGTGCGAAGGCACGCGGATGGCGACGGTGTCCTGGCCGCCGGTCACCACGTCGCTGACGTTCTCCGCGCGCGGCAGCACCATGGTCAGGGGACCGGGCCAGAAACGCTCGGCCAGCTTCATCGCCACCGGTGGCATCTGGCTCACCCAGCGGTGCAGGTAGCGCGGACTGTCCAGGTGCACGATCACCGGATGGTTCAGCGGCCGGCCCTTGGCCTCGAAAATCTTGCGCACGGCGGCCGGATTGCCGGCATTGGCGCCCAGGCCATAGACGGTTTCAGTCGGGAACGCGACCAGGTCGCCGTCGCGCAGAGCCTGCACGGCGGCATCGATCTCAAGCTGACTCGCGCGTAGGACTTTGACCATATAAGAACTCTATCAGGGCTGCCGGTTGCATCTGCCTGCAAGGGTGCAGCTTACGACACAGGTCGCAAACTAAAAATCTTGCCATTCCCTTGGCTTAGCCGCCACCCCCACGTAACCGTTGCGCCCATGCAACGGTTACCCCCGATTGTCACGGCAGCAGCTGGCGCTCCCAGTCATCGGCCGTCCGGCGCTCTTCGTAGGCCGGAAAATAGCGCTTGTCCAGCTTCAGGGTGATGACCTCCGGAGCATCGTTCCAGGTGATGGTCTTGAGCCGGATCGAAGCGCGGTCGGGGTGGCCGCTGACCGCCTTCAGGAAACTGTCCAGGTCCGGTGTCGGGATACCGTCCACCTCTTCTATACGGCGGCCGGGATACAGCCCATAGCGGGCCGCCGGCGAACCATATGTAAAGTAGGCAACGTATACGCCCACCGGCGCCGTCCCCCGCTGGGCGCTGATGGCGCGATGCGGCTCCTGCAGCGTGGCCCCGGCCCACTGCACCACCCGGTCGATGTCCATGCCGGACAGCGCGGCGGTGGGAATCACCAGGTCCTGGGCGGCATTGCCGCGCCACACGGTGACCGTCACCTGTTCCGCATTGCTGGTGGCCTTCTCGACCTCGTTGAAACGGGTCACGACCTTGCCGTCGATGGCCAGCAGCACATCGCCCTGCTGCAGGATCACGGCGGCCGCCGAACCCCCCACCATGCGCACGGCCATCAGCGCCTGGCGCTCGACCGGCTCGTGCTGTTCGAGTTTCTTCAGCCACTCATCCGGCACGCCGAGCTGGCTCACGTCGGCCAGCTGCATGGGCATCAGCTCCACCTCCAGCGAATGCAGCGGCTTGCCCGAGTGCACGCGGTCCAGCATGGTGGTCACGGCGTCGATGGGCACGCCCTTGTTGGTCTGGGTCATGTCGCGGCCGTTCTCGACCGCGTAGCTCGACCACAGTCCCGTGACCTGGCCCGCGTCGTTGCTCAGCACGCCGTCGTAGTCCAGCGGCGGATTCACCAGCGAGGCCGTCATGATGTTGGTGTCACGGAAGCGCATGGTGCGCGACAGCGGCAGCGCCAGCGGATCGACGCTGGCGACCTGAGTGGCCCGGGCATGCGGCTGGCCATCGGCTCCCAGGCCCACCACCCACACCGGCTGTCCTTCCTTGAACCCGCCCGGCGCCAGTTTCGCGGACTTCACCGGCGTGTCGCCGATGAGCTTCGGGTCATAGGCCACCACGGTCAGGTTGTGCAGCGGGTTCACGTACACCACGTGGCCCGGCACCTGCAGCGTACCGGCAAAAGTGATCTGCACGTCGCCCACCGACACCGGCACGGTGTTGCGGTCGACCACCACCAGGCCGCGTTCGGCATCCACCACCAGGCCGGTGCCATGGAAGCTGTGCTCCGTGACGCCGGAGACGGAATACGGCATGTCGTAGGTCACGAACACCAGCGACGGCGCGATGCGCGCCAGGTGCGGATCCGCGTACTGCGGCAGCGTGGTGGCCACGGTCTTCGGCGGCGGCGGGGCCGGCGCCGGGGTGAGGTCCGTGCAGTTCCAGACGCCCGCGCCATCATCGCGCCGGCAGCGTCCGGACAGGAACCAGCGCCGGTCCATGCGGAACGAGCGCAGCTGCGTGCTGTTGGTGTCGTCCATGGTGAAGTAGCGCAGCGTGGCGCGCTGGCCGTCGGCCAGGGTCTCCACCTGCTGCTGCAGGTCATCCAGGTTCGCCACCGGCTTGGAGTTCATCGCCACGATGACCGCGCCACGCGGAATGCCCGCGGAACCCAGCGCATAGCCGGGGTTGGCCACCCACACGCCCTTCACCGGCACGTTGAACTGGCGCGCCAGCTGGTAGGACAGGTTGTTGAGCACCGCGTCCCCGAACTCCAGGTAGGAGTCCGGCGTGATCGAGTGCAGGTTGGTGATGGGCAGCGAAGCGGTGATGGTCTTGCCGCCACGCTCCAAGGTCAGTTCCACCTTGCCGCCGACGTTGTCGTCCAGCAGCTCCTCCAGCGGCAGGAACTGGGTCACGTACCGGCCGTTGACCCGCACCAGGATGTCCCCGGGCTGCAGCACCCCGCTGCTGGGCGAGCCCGGCAGCACCTTGGCCACCACCAGCATGCCGGTGAGCGCCGGGAAGGCGTGGCGCACGGCCTGCTCCGTCGCTGGCGCCAGCCCCAGGCGCTCCAGTTCGTCATAAGGGGTGTAACTGAAGCCGGTCGACAGCGTGCCGCGCGTCACAGGCTTGCCCTGCTGGATCAGTTCCAGCGCGCGCCGCACCCGGTCCAGCGGCAGGTAGAAGCTGGAGGCCGCGCCATTGGCGCCGCCCGCATTCAGCGCCACCACCCGGCCATGCACGTCCACCACCGGGGAGCCCGAGGACCCCCCCGAAGTGCCCGAGGCGGCCTGCAGATAGAAGGTGTTGAAGTCGTTGTACTTGCCCAGGCCGTACTCGGGGGCATCGCGGTCCAGCCGCGCCAGGGTGCCGGCCAGGATCGACAGCTGCTCACCGGCGTTGTTGCCGATGACGCGGATTTCGCGGCCCACCTGCGCACCTTCCGGATACAGCGGCAGCGCCTTGGGCTTGATGAACTTCAGCTTCGAGGGATCGTAGTGATACAGGCCGAAGTCGTGCACCGGGTCGCGGTATACCGGGTACAGCTGCACCTCCTCGCGGTCGAGGAAGGTGGCCTCGGCCGTGACCGGCCCCGGCGTCACCACGTGCCGGTTGGTGAGGATCAGGCCGCGCTCGGCATCCACCACGAAACCCGTGGCCTGGGCGGTCGAGTTCCACTCGGTGTCGAAGGCCCGCACCTGGTCGATGTTGATCGCCACGACACTGCCGACGATGCGCTCCAGGGTCTCGCTCCAGGAGGGATTGGCCTCCACCGCCGTGGCCTGCCGCGCCAGCTGCCCGGATGCGGCGTGCGTCCGGCGGGCCGGATGCGCGACCGCGGCCGCGCCCGTGACGGCCGGGTCGGCCACCGGGGCATCGGCGTAGGCGGTACCGGCCAGCGCCAGCGTCGCCATCAGGGCGGCGCGCGCGCGGCCAAAGGAAACTCGGGAAATCAGTGTCATTTTTTACGATCTGTCCGGCCGGTAACTCAGTTCCCATGTTAAGCGGTACAATGACCGGATGTCGCATCCACGTCGCAAAACGCTCGTAACCACGGTCGGAGGGGTCCGCGTCGGCGGTTCCAACCCCATCGTCGTCCAGTCCATGACCAACACCGATACCGCCGATGTCGCCGGTACCGTGGAGCAGGTCAAAGCCCTGGGCCGCGCCGGCTCGGAACTGGTGCGCCTGACGGTGAACTCCGTCGAGGCCGCCGCCGCCGTGCCCGTCATCCGCGAAAAGCTCGACCAGCAGGGCATCAAGGTCCCGCTCATCGGCGACTTCCACTTCAACGGCCACAAGCTCCTCAAGGAGTATCCCGGCTGCGCCGAGGCCCTGGCGAAGTACCGCATCAACCCCGGCAACGTGGGCCGCGGCAGCAAGCGCGACCCGCAGTTCGCGGAAATGATCGAGACCGCCTGCCGCTACCACAAGCCTGTGCGCATCGGCGTGAACTGGGGCAGCCTCGACCAGGACCTGCTCACCCGCATGATGGATGAGAACAACGCCCTGCCCGAACCCCTCGACGCCCGCGAGGTCATGCGCAAGGCCGTGGTGGCCTCGGCCCTGCAGAGCGCGGAGCGCGCCATCGAGGTCGGCCTGCCGCGTGACCGCATCATCCTGTCCGCCAAGGTCTCCGGCGTGCAGGACCTGATCGCCATCTATACGGACATGGCCGCGCGCTGCGACTTCCCGCTGCACGTGGGTCTGACCGAGGCCGGCATGGGTTCCAAGGGCATCGTCGCCTCCACTGCCGGCATTTCCAACCTGCTGCAGGCCGGCATCGGCGACACCATCCGCGTCTCCCTCACCCCGGAGCCGGGTGGCGACCGTTCGCAGGAGGTCATCGTGGCGCAGGAAATCCTGCAGACCATGGGCCTGCGCTCCTTCACCCCCATGGTGATCGCCTGCCCCGGCTGCGGCCGCACCACCAGCACCTACTTCCAGGAACTGGCGCAGCGCATCCAGTCCCACATCCGCCACCGCATGCCCGAATGGCGCAAGGAATACACCGGCGTGGAGGAAATGACCGTCGCGGTCATGGGATGCGTGGTGAACGGTCCCGGGGAGAGCAAGCACGCGAGCCTGGGGATCAGCCTGCCCGGCACCGGCGAGCGCGCGGTCGCCCCGGTGTACGAGGACGGCGAGAAAACCGTCACCCTCAAGGGCGATCGCATTGCCGAGGAGTTCCAGGAACTCGTCGAGCAGTACATCACCCGCAAGTACGCCCGCAAGACGGGCTGAACCGCCCAAGGCAAAGGCACGGGCCCCATGACTGACTTCACCGCCCGCTCCTGCGCCGACATCCCCGCCGGGACCCCGCCCCTGACCCGGGCGGCGGCCGATGAAATGCTGCTCAAGCTCGATGGCGGCTGGGCGATCGGCTCCGACGCCGCAAGCCTCAGGCGGGAGTTCAGGTTCCCGGACTTCTACCGCACCATGAGCTTCGTCAACGCCCTGGCGCACCTGGCCAACGTCGAGGATCACCACCCCGACCTGGAGGTCGGCTACAACTACTGCCGGGTGCGCTTCTCCACCCACTCCGTCGGCGGCCTGTCCGAGAACGATTTCATCTGCGCCGCCAAGCTCGATCTGATCCCGCTGCCCTAGATCGTTCTCACCCCGGCGTCCCCGCCGAGAATCAACAGGTCCGCCGGCCGGCGCGCGAACAGGCCCACCGTCACCACCCCCGGCAGCTGATTCAGCTGCGACTCCAGCGCCACCGGGTCGACGATGTCGAGCCCGTGCACGTCCAGGATCGCGTTGCCGTTGTCGGTGACGCAGCCGGCCCGCAACACCGGCCGGCCCAGCGCCGACAACTCACGCACCACCAGCGCCACGGCCATCGGGATGACCTCGATGGGCAGTGGGAAAGCCCCGAGCTTCGCCACCAGCTTGGATTCATCGGCGATGCACACGAACCGGTCCGAGGCCTGGGCGATGATCTTCTCCCGGGTGAGCGCGGCACCACCCCCCTTGATCAGGTGACGGGCCGCGGTCGCCTCGTCCGCCCCGTCGATGTAGACCGGCAGCCGGCCCACGTCGTTCAGGTCGATGACCTCGATACCCGCTTGCCTGAGCAATACCGTGGAGGCATTGGAACTGGATACCGCCGCCTTCACCCGGCCGCGGTTGGCCGCCAACAGGCCGATCAGGAGGTCCACGGTGCTGCCGGTACCGATGCCGACGACCTCGTGATCGCCGAAGTACGGCATTGCCGCCTGTGCTGCTTTTAGCTTGTTTTCCCGTGCGCCCATGATGTCTGTCCCGGTGGTTCGGTGGTGGCTGGACTGCCGCGGCACCCCCTGCGACGGGGTGCGGACCCATGATGGATGGACCGCCAGAAACGACAAGGCCCGCTTGCGCGGGCCTTGTCTGAAGGTTCGGTCCTTCGAGTGCGGCTTGCGCTGCACCCGAGGACTCAAGCCTTACTTCTTCTTAGCGGCCTTCTTCTTGGCCTTCTTTTTCGCCTTAGCCATGGTGTTATCTCCAAGTTAGGGTTAGTCCGAGGTCGGAGTATACGCAGGCGAATTGAAATTACAAGCAAGGTGGAGTAAGCGCGCGAGACACACGCCTCACTTTGCGATCACGCGAGCTTGAGGATGTACTCCCAGTGCGCCGCACTCACCGGCGTCACCGACAGCCGATTGCCATTGCGCAGCAGCAGCATCCCGTCGAGATCAGCCGCGTGTTCGCGCAGCGTGGTCAGGGTGATCAGGTTCGCAAACCGCCTCACCAGCTTCACGTCCACCATGAACCAGCGCGGACTGGCGGGGTCGCTGTCCGGATCGAAGTGATGGTGCCCGCGCTCGAAGGCCGTCGGGTCCGGGTAGCCGGCCTTCACCACCTCGACGATGCCGACGATGCCGGGAACGTCGCAGCTGGAGTGGTAGAGAAAAGCCTGGTCGCCGCGCTTCATCTGGTCACGCAGCATGTTCCGGGCCTGGTAGTTGCGTACCCCGTCCCAGGCGGTGGTGCGGCGGGGGGCACGCTCGAGATCATCGATGCCGAAGGTGCCGGGCTCGGTCTTCATCAGCCAGTGCTGCACGTAATGATTCCTTTTTCGGTGACGACCCGGTCGAGGGGAACGTCGTAGGGACCGCCCTCGATATGGGGCAGCTGCTGTAGCGAATAGCCAACGCCGATCAGGAGCGGCTGGCGCCATGCCGAACGCAGGCGGCGGAAGGCGAAGGCACGGTCGTAGTAGCCGGCCCCCATCCCCAGGCGGTTACCGGCGGCATCGAATCCCACCAGTGGCAGGAACACCCGCTCGAGGCAGCGCGCCCGGATGGCGCGGATGCGGATCGGTTCCAGAATCCCCAGGGCGTTGGCGCGCATCGGGCCGGTGGCCTCGATGAACTGCATGCGGTTGCGGCGCGCATCGGTGATGCGTGGCAGGAAGATGCGGCAGCCCCGGCGACGCGCCAGCCGTTCCAGTGGCGCGGTGTCCATCTCGGCAGGCAGGGGTGCATACAGGGCGATGCGCAGACCGCGGCGCAGCGGCAGCAGCCGCAGCGCATGCCGGGCCAGAAGGTTGGCGGCACGGCGCCGCTCGGCGGGAGGGATCGCGCGGCGCAGCGCCTTGAGCTTACGGCGCTGCGCGGCACGGTCATCGGTGTTCAAGGCGTCACCCGCCAGTGCCGG
>Ga0153956_1001814_pt1 | contig 17464 bp, 14 predicted proteins | sample TSFL040MetaG_FD_104704 | JGI IMG/M metagenome (GOLD analysis project Ga0153956, IMG submission 104704) | Attine ant fungus gardens microbial communities from Florida, USA - TSFL040 MetaG | ecosystem: Host-associated > Fungi > Mycelium > Unclassified | place: USA: Florida, Wekiwa Springs...
AAATAGGACTGCGACGTCGCGATGATTGCCTGCGCGCGGCGCAGCACGCCTGTTCGAACGGTCGATAGGCGCGGTACGCCCAGCGCAGCCGCCAATCCGGCGAATCGGGCGGCACGTCGGCGTGCCAGTGCACGATCCACGGCAGGCGTCGCGCCGCCGGCAGCGCCAGCGCCGCGAAACAGGACGGATTCGGGAAGTGCAGGTGCAACAGGTCCGGACGGAACTCGCGCAGCGCGCGTGCGAGTTCGAAAGGAAAGCCGGGGCTCAACGGCGTGTAGACTGGCGCGGCGAGGCAGCCGGCACGACGCACCTCGACGCCGTTGACGACCTCCTGCGCGCGTCGCCACTGGCCCGGCCGCTGGTGCACCAGCACGCCGACCGCGTCGCCGCCGGCTGCGCAGGCTTCCGCCAGCGCCTGCGTATGGCGCTCGATGCCGCCGCGCTCGGGTGCGTAGTACTTGCCGAGATGCAGGATGCGCATGCGAGCGCGACGCTCTCAGGTCGCGTCGGCGTCGGGATCGTCGGAGCGGGCGTCGCCGGGCGGTCGACCGCTGCAGCGATCCAGTTCCTGTTCGAGGATCGCCAGCTTCTGCGTCAGGCGGCGGATCTGGCGCTCCTGTTTCGAGCGATCGATGTCGAGCTTCAGCAAGCGGATCAGCACCAGCGACAGGCCGATGATGATCGGCAGGATCGGCGCATAACCGATGCCGCTGACGTGGCCGAGCCAGACCACCACGCCGGGGAACACGCCGAGCACGAAGGTCGCCGCGGCGACGCCGAACCACCAGACCGCGTACGGCCCGTGCAGGTGGTCGCGGCGCACCAGGAACAGGATCGCCCCGGCGAGCGCCGCGCCGAGGATGGCCGAAGTGATCTGGCTGGTCATGCCGCGCCGCCCGCGGCGCGCGTGTGGCGTCGGCCGGCGTCGAGCTGCGCGACGCACAACACGGTGGTGTGCAGCATGTAGCGCGCGACCACCGGCCACGAGGCGAACACGCGCGAATGGCCTTCGCGGCGCGGCAGCATCGGCACCGGCGTCTCGGCGATGGCAAGTCCGTTCTTCGCAAGCAGCATCAATACTCCGACATCCTGGTAGTCGAGCAGGCTGGCCGTGGGGCCGGCGAGGATTTCGACCGCGCGGCCATCGTACAGGCGCAGCCCCGAGGTGAAATCGCCGAGGCCGAGGCCGGTCAGCATGCGCAGGTACTGCCACGCGATGCGCTTGGCGCGGCTGAGCCGCTGCACGCAGGTGCCGATGACCACGTTGGCGCCATCCTTCGCCTGTGCCTTGAACAGCTTCGGCAACGAGTCGGGCAGGTGCTGGCCGTCCGCGTCCAGCGTGATCACGCCGGCGAACCCGTTGCGCTGCGCGTAGCGGATGCCGGCTTGCGTCGCGCCCCAGGCGCCGAGGCCGAGCGGCAGGGTCAGCACGTTCGCTCCCGCGCGCCGGGCGACGGCCACCGTGGCGTCCGTGCTCGCGTCGTCCACGACCAATACCGCACAGCCCAGCGCCGCCCGCACGCCCGCCACCACGGCGGCCACGGTAGCGGCTTCGTCGCGTGCGGGAATCACCGCCAGGCAATCGGCGGAGCGCAGTGGAATCGTCGTGGAGGCCACGGAGGCGGCTGCATCAAGGGGATCGCGATTCTGCGGATCGCTGCCGGGCTGGTCAATGCGCGCGCGCCGGCAGGCCGCCGCGAACGACGCCCGATGGGGCCATGCGGCGCGCAAACGCGTCGCCGCACTGCAGCAGCAGGTCTTCGTCGGCACGGCGTCCGCTTGGGAGACAGCGATCAAGGCGCGGCCAAAGGAATCCATGCCGTCGACACCACTTAGGCGCCTCCCCGATTCATCCGGCGCGGATTGCCTGGGTCGTTTGCCGGACCTTTCTCATGCTCAACGGCGCCAATCCGATCGTGCCGGCCGAAGACAAGTACGTTGCGATGCCCGGCCTCGCCGAAGGCAGCCTCGCCATCGAGGGCTTCGCCGACTGGTTGCGCGGCGGTGTCGTCGTCGCCGGCAATGGTCGTGTCCAAGAGCCTGCGGCGAAGTACGCCGGCGCCACGCGCCAGCGATCCCGGCTGTTCGATCGGCATCTTTTCCCGTGAACGGGGGAAGCCGCCGATGGCGGCAGGTCGGCGAACAGCAGCAAGACGGGGGGCGTTCCGCATGGCGGCCCCGCCCTCCACCGACACCGTTCGCTCCGGGGTCGGCCCGGATCGCAGTCATCCGAGAGCGCCCCATGCCTTGTTACATATCCATGTATCCTTCCCTGGCGCGCCAAGTGATCGCCACCGCGCCGCCGACTCCTCCATTCGCCCCCGTACTGCCGGTAGCGAAAAAACTTTCCGGTTTCGTGTCCGGTTTCCGTCCGGTCATGCGTCATACAGCTCCGTGGGCCGGAGGCGTACGCGCCGACGGCCGGGAACGGACCACAGGCAGTTGGGGATTCCGTCCCAGTTCTGGCACGGTTAGCCAGGCCCACGCCCGCAACGTGTTGACAGAGCGTGAGTCCTTCACTATCGTCCGCGCGGATCGGGCTTGGTTAACCAGTATTCACAACCAATGGGGATGGGGACTGCAACCCGCCCGAGACACTCTGGGAGATTTTCCATGAATGCAAAGATGAAAGTGCTTTCGCTGGCGATGATCGGTCTGTTCGGTTACGCCGGTGCCGCGATGGCGGATTGCCCGGCTGGTCCGACGACGACGGAAGGTGGTGCGTGGTCGAGCAAGTTCGTGACTACCGGCTCCGACTTCAAGATCGTGGCGGGTGGCCTTGAGCCGGTTTCGCCGAGCGCCTGTAAGGCAACTTCTGCGTTGGCCGCTTCTACGGCAGCAGCTGCGACTGTTACGGATAATTCGCCTGCCAACGAGCCGTCTTATCGTTTCCAGTTCTTGGTTGATCCAAGCGCGTTTGGAAACTTTGGATCGACGGATTCGGTCGTGCTGTTCCGTGCAAATGCTGCGGCAGCCGCGAATGGTCGTTCGAATATGCTGACGGTGTATCTGGTTGCAGGTCCGGCTGGTGCTAAGCGACTGCGCTTTGTGGCTTCGTGTAGCGCTGCAGGCTTCGTGTGCGGCCAGAACTATGCTACGGACCTTCCCGCTGGTGTGACTCGCGTTGAAGGAAAGCTGACAACCGGCGCTGCGGCAGCAGGTGCATTTTCCTACTGGGTGAATGCGGCGCAGGGTACGACGGAACCCGCGCAGTCGGGTAGCATTGCCAGCCTTGATAATACAGCGTGGGTTGGTGTCAAGTCGGCAATCCTCGGTCTTGCAGCTCCGACCACGACGTTTAAGAATGCGCACGCTGGTCAGGCGGCTGGTTTCGATGCGTTTGATTCGCGCCGACAGACTTACATCGGTTGGTAATTTTTAGCTACTGTTATCAAAACTATTACGGAGTGAACGATGAAGCGTAATTTGATCGTGGCATCCCTTAGTGCTCTGGCAATGGGCGCGCTGTTCAGCGCCTCCGCTGGTGCTCAGACATGCACGGCACCGCTTTCCTGGCAGCCGGATGCAAACGGAAATCCTCCGGTTTCTGGTACCACGTGCGGTGGCGACGCGACTGCTGGTGGTTATTGCGGTGGTAATTTTGATGCGCCTGGTCCGGCGTTTGTCATCAAGTCGAGCTTTGCTGCTGGTCGTACCTTCCAGAAGATTTCGCTTACTGGCACCGGCTTTGACCCCGTGATCTATATGTCGCGTGTCACGGACGGCTGCGGTGTGAATGCCGGTTGTGGTCCGACCGGTGACCCGGGTGCGCCGATTACTACCGCTGACGTTCCGGATGGCGATTGGTTCATCATCGTTACGGCCGCTAACTTTGACAGCGCGGGTGCTTGTGGAACGTTTAACGCTTCTACCGAAGGCACGTTCCCGGTGACGCTGCAGAACTTCACCGTCAGCTAATCTAGATTGTCTTTGCTTTGAAGAAACCTGCCTGCGGTAACGCAGGCGGGTTTTTTTTTTGGAAATCCGATAATGATGAACGTTCTGAACACACTTCTTTCCGTTCTTGTAGCTGCAAATCCTGCGCCGCCTGCATACTTGAAGATTTCTTACTGCGATGCAGGTGAGCACTACCAGTTCGAATCGATTTCCTGCTCGATCGAATTGAACAATACCGGTGATACGCCGATAAAAGTATCCAAGGGCGAAGCCAAATTCCCGTGGGATGGGATCGACACGGGCACGATCATCGTTCCGGCCAAAGGCGTCGCCTACATTAATGCCAAGGTCGATCTGCGCAACGACGAAGGCGCTACGCGCCGCGCATTTCGTTTCGCAACTGACGAACCCAGGCAGGACTATCGTGGTTCCGAAGTGCGCGCGATGGTATTGAGCGTGCTCGATCAGGCCAAGCCGACGATCGATTTCGGCGTGGTCAAGCCGGAGCAGAAGTTGCCCGAATCGTCGATTACCTTGAGCAGTCGCGAGGTCAAGGATTTCCGCATCACCGGCATCGTTTCGAAGCCGGATTGGCTCGACGTGACGCTGGACAAAGATGGCCGCACCGTCCGCGCGAAATTGCGTAGTACCGCGCCGTGGGGGCTGATCCACCACGACCAGTTCATCAAGCTCACGATCAATGCGCCGCAGCAGCCGCAGGCGTGGGTCGCGATCGAGGCCAACGTGCTCGGCGACGTGGTGCCCGATGGTAATCCGTTCCAACTGGGCCTGATGCGCACGGACGGAAAACACGAATTCCTCGTTCGCGTTTCCAGCCGATCGGGCAAGGACTTCAAGATCGGCAAGTTGGACTTGAAGAACGTCAAGGGCACGGCCAAGGCAGAGCCTTGCGTGCCGGCAGCGAAAGGCTGTGCACTGGTGCGGCTCGCCGTCGCGAACGATCAGCCGACCGGCAAGGTCGAGGGCATGCTTGAGGTACAACTGCCCGACTACAAGAGAACCTTGCCGATCGAGTTGGTTGGCATGCTGCTGACTCCGGAAACCAAGATCCATGACATGGAGGAGTTGATGAAGCAGTCGGAGCAGGGCGCGCAATCCAAGGCGTCGACGCCTGGCGTACCGGATCTTGGCAAGGCCATTGCGAATACGGTCAAGCAGGAAGAACCTCCGCCGCCAGGCGAGGGGCCATTGCTGCGCTGGTCGGTCGCGCACCAGGATCCGATCTATGGCTACGCGATCTATCGCGCCGACAGTGAGAACGGTCCATTCCTGCGCGTCAACAAGGACGTTATCCGTGTCGTTGACGATAGCGCCGACAAGTCCGGCAGCTACCAGTGGCGCGACAACTCAGCCGAATCCGGCAAGACCTACTGGTACCAGATCGGCATCCTCAACCGGAACGGCAGCAAGAAGGACCTGACCGGAGCGCAAAAGGTCGTTGCGAAGTAGCTGATGCCACACCCACCCGCTGGTGCCCGAGGTCGCGATTCGATGACCGGAGGCGCCAGCTCGCGCCGTGCGATCGACGAGAGCGAGAATGCCCATTCGGATGACGTCGGTTCAATCGAACCCATTCGAGAACACGACGTCGGTGAATGGGCAAGCGGTCGCACCTGTCATCATGACGCCGTCAATGCCAATGGTCGAGCCGTGCTCGCCGCCCTGGTCGAACACGTAGTAATGGAACGCGATGCGGCCGCGGCCGATCACGGGTAGTCCGTCTGCCGGCATCAACACGTAGCCGGTCCAGCTTGCTGGATAGCCTGTGGCGAGCAGGCTGGGATTGATGTCCAGAAGGGGCGTATTGAAACCGTCGAGATCGCCGCTGGAGGGACCCGGCGCGATGCAATCGGCGACGGCGGTTTGCTCCATACACAGGCGGACGACCAGGCGATTCGCTTGGCCGGGCATGGCGCGCGTATAGAAACCGAAACTGCGTGTGCTGAACGCGTTCGGGCCGAAGTCGATTTCCGGTGTGATCAACCAGTTGCTGACCACCGGATGCGCGCCGGACGCGCTGTCCGCACCGACCGAGACATAGCTGTCGGGCGCACCGTCCCAGGCCGTGAACATTCCGGAATCGCCCTGCGTCCAATGCCCCGGTCCCGGAGGCTCGCTGTTGTTCTTCAGCAGCCAACCGCGCGAGGATAGCGTCGCCACGTCGTCGAAACCCTCCGCGCAGGCGAATCCGCCAGGCGCTTCCCGCGCCTGCGTCAAGCCCATGCCGGCCAACAATAAGGCCGTGATTGCCGATTGGGTTCGTATCGTCATTTGAAGCACCTCGCCCGGCAGCGATTCCCTCGGGCGATTCGCCGGGCGGGAATCACCGCATTGCGCGTATTGAAAGCTCAAGCCTCATGCTTCGCAAGCGCCGATTTCCTGCAGGTTTGTAGGAAATTTCCTATAGCGGGCCGGCCATGCGCATGTCGTATAGTCGACGGAGTCGCGAACCAATCAGCGAAAAGGAGCGGGCATGGGCATGCAGGTGACGTTCGACATCTTCAGCGGGCGGCCGAATCCGGTCGTCGCCCTGGAAGGCAATGATGCGGCCGAGCTGTTGAAACGACTCCAGCCGTCCGCGCGCCTGAGCGGCACGGATGCGACCCCGCCCTCCGCATCCGCGTTGGGATATCGCGGGGTACTGATGGAGCAGACGGGGCCATCGTTGAATGCGTCGCTGCCGGCACGTTTTCGCGTGGTCGACGGCAAGCTGTTCGCGCCGGGTTCCGCACATCGAGTTCAGGATGCAGCGGTCGAGAACTTCATTCTCGGCATCGCCGCCAGCGCAAAGGCCGGCGGCATGGCGCCGGATATTGCCGACCTGATCCGCAGCGAAGTCGCACAGCGATCGTCGCCAAGTGTGTTGCGGGCATCGAAGGAAGCCGCCGTCGCGGGCACCTCGGAAATCTGCAAATGCGGCCCGCTCTACGAGCCGGACTGGTGGAACGACGGCGGCCAGAAGCAGTTGCACAACAACTGCTACAACTACGCTTGCAACTACCGAACCGATACGTTCGCGCAGCCCGGCCGTGCGGGTGGCGTGCGCATGACGGCGCTTTCGTGCCCGGGAGTCAAGCCGTCTGCATTGAGCGATGCGCTGCTCGACGACACGCGGCCGCTCAGCAAGAACATCCAATGCCCGCCCGAAGGCAACCTCGTTGCGTTGGTGATCTGGCCGAACTGGGATTTCCACTGGTACCGGCTTGGACGCGACGGCTTGTGGACGCATAAGCCGGGCAGCACTCCGGTGACCAACCTCGACAATGCCGGCAAGCTCATCACCGACCCGCGGACGGCGGATCGCGGGCGCTACACGGCGTTCTGCAGCTTCATGATCGTGATGGATGGACACATCAAGATCAGCTGACGCCGGTGCATGGCATGCCGGCGTGCATTTGTTTTCCGGTCGTCCAAATCCGGAATGGTCGTTGACGCCGGAGCAAGTCGAACGATTGCTGGACATCTGGGAACGTTTGCCGCCGGCACCACCCGGGACAGGGGCAGCTACGCCAGCGCTTGGCTACCGAGGAAGTTTCGTTTCCGATATTGCCTGTCGCGAATGGCTTGCATATAGGAATTTGGTCGAATACCGGGGGGATGGCGAGGAGGAAGTCCGCTGCGATCCTGAAGGGAGGTTCGAGCGGGCGATCGTTGCAACCGCACCTGCGGGCTCGTTGCCGCCGGATATGCTGGGAGCTTATTGAAGCGCTGATTCATCCTTGCGCCGATAGGCCGAACTCATAAGCTCCCATGTCAAGCAGGCAGTCATAAAGCAGAACCGCTGGCGTGTTGTTGACAAACTTCGCATAGCGTCTTTCGCCAAGCGAAATTATGCGGACGTCGCTCGTTATATTCGATCATCCATCAATACGCGGCTCGCCGCGGCCTGCTTCAAGATCGCGACGATCTTTGTTTCGCTGAATCGTGACTTCTTCATCCGAACCTTCTGGTCACAATGTGCCAGAAAGTTCTACTTTCGACTTGTCGGCCTACCGGGCGAGCTTACGGTTGCACGAGCTCGGGGGCGCCGGCAGCGAAATCGCTTGCTGGCGCCCCCAGGCTCGTGAGCCAGCGCGTCCGATCAAGGTTGACAACGGTCGGCGCGCCTTATATGACAAATGCCTAGTTGCAATCGACGGCTCCAATCCCATCGTTCTCTCAAAATAAACAGCTGGAATTAAGAAGCTTCGCGCGCAATTTCGTTGGTCCGGCGGCTATTGTGTTCGACGTCGATGTGCGTATGTCTACATACCAGTGCCCTTTCAGCTTCTGCGTCGGCCCTGCATAATGCGAAAGCATCGTTCCTCCTAGTGGAGGGCTGGAGGAATCATCTAAGTGTAACGCTGGAAGTGAATCGCCAAACGTCGGAGCAGAAATTGAGCTTCTATATGCATCGTTAGGAGGGGCTTGACCACTCCATAATATGCCCGTGGCTCCACTCGGTGACGTAAGATCTATTCTCATATATTGAAGTGTAAGTTCAAAGCTCATGGCGAAGTTCAAAAATAGACCAGTATCCAAGTCTATATCTCCAACACATCCATAAGGAACATCGGAGAGGTCGACATCGAATCGCGTAGCGGGGCCAAATCCGGGTCCGGAGTAGGGTACCATTAGCTGCGTTTCATCAACGCTTTGGAAGTCCTGAACGCCGCGCGTAAAAGTGAAAAATCGATTTGTCGATACTGCGCTGACAGAACAATTATACGGCTGGTTATAAATAGCCACATTTCCACGATAGGTGCTGCCAATGGCCGTGGTTGCGGCTGCGGCCTCGTCGATAGACACTGTAAAAGTGGCTGTATCGGTGGCAGATCCCGCGGGCCCAAGGTCAAATGATCGATACCCGGTTCCGTCTACGCGAGCGAGAAATCCACCCGGCCAGGTCGTGTCTCCGGAAGCTATTACGTGCGTCGGCGTCGGCCTTATGTTCTTTATGGTGTAAGTTCTTGTCATATTGAATGGGGGTGTTAATTTTTCTATCTTCCACTCATCGTCAGGATATACGGAAAATTCTCGCAGCCCGACTTCTAGACGCTGGCGGATTTTGTTGTCCTGTCCACTCGTTTCATCGCGGACATTAAGTTCGTAATCCCAAGCGCCGCATTTTGACAGGCTGCCGATATCTGCGGTCATTGCAAAATTGATTCCGCTACTAGGGACTATGTAGCTTCCCGGAGACAGGCTCGTTGAAAGTTGCGGAACATCGCTGGGTAGGCCGCTGGGGCCTTGAATTGAGCCGATCGTAACAGTTTCACCTCCGTTGGAGGTGGCTGACTGAATTGCATAGGTTTCCTGGAAAGATTGCCCTGGTCCAAGATCCAGTACGCGCCGAATATAATCCAGTGGTTTTACAAGAACTTCACTTCTTGGAATAGAAGACTCGACATCTGCCGTGGGGCCGTTGAAATCGGAGGATCGATATAAGTTCGATTGCGCAAAGTTGTAACAACCACTGGCGCTTTTTACCCAATTGCCGTTGCCTATTCCATATGAAACAACGGCTTCGATGACATCGTCCTCAACGTTATATATGGGTGCTCCCGAGTCGCCTACTAGCGTATGCAAATTTTCGAATACGTCATTTCCAGGATGGGTTAGCAGCACATCGGGTCGGTATGTTTCCATGTGTTCTCCGACTCTTCCTGCTACGTCGATCTTTTGACCCGCCCTCAAGGGGAAGCCAGCGACTAATAGGCGATCTCCCTTTCGCGGAGCTCCAGATCGCCGAATTTTCATGGGCAATCGATTTACGACGTATCGATCTAACTTAAGAACCATGTAGTCATATCTATTGGATGGTGCGTTGTCCAACGTATCCACCATCATCTCGGTTGTATTGAATACATCTTGAGCCGGTATTCCATCCCATCGGAAATCGGCGCATGGGGACGAATTTTTGGCGCGAAACACGACCATCCACTGCAGTGGATCGAAAGGCGTCCCTCCCGGTGGTATGTACGTCGTTGAGAGATGCGGCGCAGTCATTACCATGTTCGGAGTAACAAGAAACCCGCTTCGAGCAGCAAACGTTTGAGGCTCATTGAAGAACTTGGAGGTGGAGCAAAGTGGTGCGCCTTCATATGCCTCGGTTATTGGGGCGTTGTCTATGCTGTATGTATTATTCGAGGAATTGAAATGAATCATTCCCCGATGAACAAGCATGGCCGTGGCGTCCATCAGTCGCTTCCCCGACGGTGTGGGGCTATAACTGCATGAATTCTTCAGGTCGTCGATGGAGTCGACTGCCTTAATAGAATTCGATCCCATTGCTAGCATCAGGAGTGCTATAATAATTACTCTCTGCATGACTTCCTCCGGAAGTTCGTGTTTCCTTTAGTTTCAACGCAAGCGCTCACCTGCTTGATGGGGAATGCAAATGCAATTATATTTTTTATGCGCCAATTTACTATTAACCAGCAGCTAAGCATAGAACATCAAGATTGTATTCAAGGGGGCGATATTTATCTAAAATACCTCTCGAATGGAGTAATTGCTGTTCATATTCCTGCTGGCTAGCCGGCTCTGCCTCTTTAACGCAAATATGGAGGCCGTTTTGGGACGGTAGTCTCCAAAATGGAAGTTGAAACGCTCAAAGGAAGCCGGGGAGCGGCTTTGGAAGGGGCTGGTCGTCGGGTGCCCTTCGATCATCGCGCCGCATCGACTCGAACGGCAGTTCAGCGTCGATGCACGGACAAGGCGTGGATCGCTGACATCACCAACGTGCGCACCTGGTTGGACCGACTTTCTGAGATGGCGGTCCGAGGATCAGGGCAAGGCAGCGAATGCCGAGAGCTTGCGGCTCTCGGCATCGACTCGCAACGCGCTGCCCTGTTCATACCAGTCGCCGAGCACGATGCGTTCGGCATGGGTTCCGTCGATGTCGATGCGATGCATCGCCGGGCGGTGCGTGTGTCCGTGGATCAGGCGGCGTACTTTCGCGGCTCGCAACGCTGCCAGGACAGCGGAGGCATTCACGTCTGTGATCGCGTCGCCCGCCGCGCGCGTGTAGCGCTGGCTCTCGGCGCGCGCCTGGGCCGCGAACGCCTGTCGCTCGGCGATCGGGCGGGACAGGAACGCGCGTTGCCATGACGCGATGCGCGATTGCGCGCGGAACGCCTGGTAGGGCGCATCGTCGGTGCACAGCGTGTCGCCGTGCATCAGCAGCACGCGCTCGCCTTCGATCTCGATGACGCTCGGGTCGGGCAACAAGGTCACGCGCGCGCGGCGCGCCCATGCGTCGCCGAGCAGGAAATCGCGATTGCCGTGGATGTAGAAGCACGGCACGCCTCGCCCGTGCAGCTCGGCGAGGGCATCGGCGACCTGCGCTCCGGTTTCGTCCTCGGCGTCGTCGCCGATCCACGCTTCGAACAGGTCGCCGAGGATGTACAGCGCTTTCGCGTGGACGGCGTCGTCGCGCACGAAGTCGACGAACAGCCGCGTGATGTGGGGGCGGCTGGCGTCGAGATGCAGGTCGGAGATGAACAGTGTCGTCATGGACGGCGTCGGTGCGGTAGCGGAGCGTGCGGGCGAACGGCGGGCCCGATTCGCGACGCCGCTGCTCCGCGCCGCGATCGCGGCACCGTCCGCCCTTCGATATCTCGGGGCGAACGGCGGCGAGCAGATCGTACCTTGGAGTGCTGCCGGCTACGGCAGCAACGTCACCTTCTCGATCACCACCGGGGTGACCGGCACGTCGCTGCGGAACGGGCCCTGCGCACCGGTCGGCGTGACCTTGATCTTGTCGACGACGTCGAGGCCGGAGACGACCTTGCCGAACACCGCGTAACCGGGGCTCGCGTCGCTGGCGTAGTCGAGACGGGCGTTGTCGACGGTGTTGATGAAGAACTGCGCGGTGGCGGAGTTCGGGTCCATCGTGCGCGCCATCGCGAGCGTGCCGCGGAGGTTGCTGAGGCCGTTCTTCGATTCGATCGGAATCGCCGGCTTGGTCGGTTTCTGGCGCAGGTCCTTGGTGAAGCCGCCGCCCTGGATCATGAAACCTTCGATGACGCGGTGGAACACGGTGCCGTCGTAGAAGCCGCTCTTCACGTAGGCGAGGAAGTTCTCGACCGACTTCGGCGCCTTGTCCGGATACAGCTCGAGCGTGATGTCGCCCATGCTGGTCTTGACCAGCACCTTCGGCGGACCGGCAGGTACTTCCGCGGCCGGCTTCTCGGCGGCCTTCGCCGGCGTCTTCGCGGCCGGCTTGGCCGCGGCCTTGGCGGCCTTCGCGGCGGCCGGCTTGGCCGGTGCCGGCGTGGCCGGGGTCTGGGCGAACGCGAAGGCGGGTGTGAGCAGGGCGAGCGCGAGCAGCAGGCGTTTCAGCATGGAGGTCTCCACGGGGACTTGGATGGATGATGGCGAATGATAGGGGTTGCCAGCGGGCGCGTCATGCCGAGGGAGCGTCGGGGGCGCGGCGACATCGACACGGAATGACGGCGTTCGTCCGCGCCAGCCATCGAAGCGCGTCCGCTGCGGCATGGCGGATCGCGGACATCGTCCCCCGATGCCTTCGTGCGAACGGACGTCGCGCCGACGGAGAATCGCTTTTCGCAACCTGGTGACGCGACGCGTCGACGATCGCGTCGACGCGCTAAGCCGCCACCGCGTCCAGCGAGCGCACCTGCAGCTTCAGGTCGAGGATCTTGAAGTAGTCGCGCTCCTGCTCGAGATCGGCTCGCGTCAGCGGATGCTGGTCGAGCCAGCCGCCGGGGAGTTCGAGACGCAGCGACTTGTCGTCGGCGACGAGATGCAGCGGCGGCAGCGGCTCGGTCGTACGCGGGCGCTCCAGCAGCGCGGCGAGGCGCAACAGGGCGGTCAGGCGGCGTACCGGTGCGCGCAGGCGTTCGGGCAGCGCGTTGATCGCTTCGCGATCCGGCTTGCGCCGGTGCGAGCGGATGATCGCGGCGAGCGCCTGCTGGCCTTGCCGGCTGAAGCCGGCGAGGTCGGAATTCGCGACGATGTACGCGCCGTGGATGTGGTGCAGGCTGTGCGCGATGGCGAGGCCGATCTCGTGGATGTCGGCGCTCCAGCCGAGCAGGTCGTGTTCGAGCGATCCGAGCTGCCAGGCATCGGCCACCTGCTCGAACAGCTCGATCGCGGCGTGGTGCACGCGCGCGGCTTGCGCGCGGTCGACCGCGTAGCGCGAAGCGAGCGCGGCGATGCTGCCGGCGCGCGGGTCGCCGTGCATCGCGCGGCCGACCATGTCGTAGAGCAGGCCTTCGCGCATCGCGGTCTCGCACACGCCCATCTGCGCGAGGCCGAAGGTCTCGAACACGGCCTCGAGGATCGCGACGCCGCCGGCGAGCAGCGGTGCGCGTTCCTCGGCGAGGCCGGCGAGGCGCAGGTTGTCGACGCTGCCCGCCGTGAGGATCGCGTCGCGCAAGCGCAGCAGCGAGGTCGCCGTGATGCCCTGGTCGCTCCATCCGTTCGCCTGCACGATGCTGCCGATCGCCTTCGCCGTGCCGGACGAGCCGATCGCCTCGCCCCAGCCGCGCGCGCGGTAGTCGGCTGCGAACTGCTGCAGCTCGACCGCCAGCTCGGTCTGCGCCTGGCGCCAGCGCTTGGGCGTGAACTTGCCGTCGCCGAAGAAGTGCAGCGTGCTGGCGATGCAGCCCATCTGCACGCTCTCGGTTTCGAGTGCCTCGAAGCCCTGGCCGATGATGAACTCGGTGCTGCCGCCGCCGATGTCGACGACGAGCCGGCGCTGGCTGGACTTTGCGAGGTCGTGCGCGACGCCGAGGTAGATCAGGCGCGCTTCCTCGCGGCCGCTGACGATCTCGATCGGATGCCCGAGCGCGGTTTCCGCCAGCATCAGGAACGCCTGCGGGTGGGCGAGGCGGCGGACCGTATTGGTCGCCACCGCGCGCACGCGCTCGTGCGGCAGCGAGCGCAGGCGCTGGCCGAAGCGCGAGAGGCAGGTCAGGGCGCGTTCGCGGCTTTCCGGCAGCAGGCTGCCGTCGGGGCGCAGCCCGAGCGCCATGCGCACGCTGTCGCGCATGCGGTCGATAAGGCGCAGGCTGCCGTGTTCGTATCGCGCGACGACCAGATGGAAGCTGTTCGAGCCGAGATCGACCGCGGCCAGCAGTTCGCCGTCGCGGATGTCGTTGGCGGTGGCGTCCTTCATGGGGTCTGCTCGCGTGGATTGGCGGAATGGTCGCATCGTGCGCAGTCGTTCCCCGCTGCGGACACGGAAGTTTCGCTGCCGCTCCCCGGCAAATCCACCCCCGGGCGGGCGCGCGTCGGGCATGCCTCGCCGATGCGCCTATTGCGTGAACTTTGCCAGCAGCGTCTGCTGCGCGGAATGCGGCGCATCGTCGCCGCGCTCGACGCGCCGGTAGCTGCCGTCCGCGTCGAGGCTCCATGCCTGCGTGTTGTCCGCCAGGTAGTTCGCCAGCGATTCGTCGTAGACGCGCGCGGCGAGCGCCGGGTCGCGGATCGGGAAGCAGGTCTCGATCCGCCGCAGCAGGTTGCGTTCCATCCAGTCGGCGCTGGAACAGTAGATCTCGGGCGTGTCGTCGTTCTGGAACCAGTACACGCGGCTGTGTTCGAGGAAGCGGCCGACGATCGAGCGCACGCGGATGTTGTCCGACACGCCCGCAATGCCGGGCCGCAAGGCGCACGCGCCGCGCACGATCAGGTCGATCTGCACGCCGGCCTGCGAGGCGCGGTACAGCAGTTCGACGACGTTCTCCTCGTTGAGCGCGTTCATCTTGGCGATGATGCGTGCCGGCTTGCCCGCGTTCGCGTGCGCGATCTCGCGTTCGATCTTCTCCATCAGGCCCTTGTGCAGGGTGAACGGCGAGTGCAGCAGGCACTTGAGTTTGATGATCGGGCCGAGCCCGGACAACTGCAGGAACAGCAGGTGCGCGTCCTCGCCGATGTCCGGGTTGGCGGTCATCAGGCCGAAGTCGGTGTAGATGCGCGAGGTGATCTGGTGGTAGTTGCCGGTCGACAGGTGGCAATAGCGGCGCAGCGTGCCCTGCTCGCGGCGCACGATCAGCAGCATCTTCGCGTGCGTCTTGTAGCCGACCACGCCGTAGACGACTTGGACGCCGGCTTCCTGCAGGCGGTTGGCGAGGCGCAGGTTCGCTTCCTCGTCGAAGCGCGCGCGCAGCTCGACCACGACGGTGACGTCCTTGCCCTGCCGCGCGGCTTCGATCAGGTGGTCGACCAGCGGCGAATCGTTGCCGACGCGGTACAGCGTCTGCTTGATCGCCAGCACGTCGGGATCGAGGCTGGCCTCGCGCACCAGCTCGATCACCGCGCTGAACGATTCGAACGGATGGTGCAGCAGGATGTCGCGTTCGCGGATCGCGTCGAACAGGCTGATTTCCTCGGCGATCGCCGGCAGCACGCGCGGCGAGAAACCGGGGAATTTCAGGTCGGGACGGTCGACCTGGTCGTAGATCGTGTTGACGCGGCTGACGTTGACCGGGCCCTCGCAGCGGTAGACCTCCGGCTCGGTCAGCTCGAAGTTCTGCATCAGCATGTCGGAGATCGCCTTCGGGCAGTTGTCGGCGACTTCCAGGCGCACCGGACGCGCGTAGCCGCGGCCCTTGAGCTCGTCGCGCAGCGCGAGCGCGATGTCGACCTCGTCCTCGTCGACGAACAGTTCGCTGTTGCGCGTCACGCGGAACTGGTACGAGCCCTTCACCTGCATGCCCGGGAACAGCTCGTCCATGAACTCGTGCAGCACGCTGGAGAGGAACACGAAGTCGTGGCCGCACTCGGAGACCTCGGCCGGCATGCGGATGATGCGCGGCAGCGAGCGCGGCGCGCGCACCAGCGCCATGTGGCCCTCGCGGCCGAACGCGTCCTTGCCCTTCAGCACGACCGCGAGGTTCAGGCTCTTGTTGAGGATGCGCGGGAACGGATGCGCCGGATCGAGGCCGAGCGGCGACAGCACCGGCAGGATCTCGTTGCGGAAATAGCCTTGCAGCCAGCGCTTCTGCTTGACGGTCCAGTCGTCCCGCCTGGAAAAGCGGATGCCTTCGCGCTCGAGTTCCGGCAGCAAGGTCGCGTTCCAGAAGTCGTATTGCGCCTTGACCAGCGTCAGCGCGCGTTCGCGGATGCACGCGAGCACTTCGCCGGGCGGCATCGCGTCGGGGCCGGGACGCAGCTCGCTGAGGCCGGTCTGCTCGCGCAGCACGGCGACGCGCACCTCGAAGAATTCGTCGAGGTTCGTGCACGAGATGCACAGGTAGCGCATGCGCTCGAGCAGCGGCACGCTCGGGTCCTGCGCCTGCGCGAGCACGCGGAAATTGAACTCGAGCTGGGCCAGTTCGCGATTGAGGTAGAGGCCCGGTTCCTTGAGATTCTGGTGCACTTCGCGATTCATGGCGGTCCGTGGGTCATTCGAGGACGGCGCGCTGCGTGGCGCGCTCGTCCGGGTTCAACGGGAGAAATCCTTCCTGGCGCACCTGCGCCTGGCCTTCGTCCGACAGCGCATACGCGAGGAACGCCCGCGGCAGCGCGCCCAATGCGCGCCGCGGCGGGCGGTTGACGTATACGTACAACGCGCGGGAAAGAGCGTAGCGCCCTTGCGTGACACTATCGAGGTCCGGCCGCGAACCGGCGTCGCCGTCGTCTTTCGCCAGGGCGAGCGGCTTGACCAGCCCGTTGACGTAGCCCACGCCGGCATAGCCGATCGCCTCGCGGTTGCCGGCGACGGTCGCCACGATCGCGCCGTTGCCGGGCCAGGCGATGACCTCTGCACGGTATTCGCCGCCGCACAGCGCGGCTTCGCGGAACATCTCGTAGGTGCCCGAGCTGCTGTCGCGCCCGGTCGCCAGCAACGCGGAATCGGCGAGCCGCGCGCCGGGGAGCGCGCCGAGATCGCTCCAGCGGCGGATCGCCCGCGGCGCGCCGCAGCGGCGCGTTCGCGAAAAGATCGCGTCGAGCTGGGCGAGCGTGATGCGCGCGAGCGGATTGTCCGGGTGCACGAACACCGCGATCGCGTCGTGCGCGACGACGAGGCGCGTCGGCGCGTAGCCGTAGCGCGCCGCGAAGCGCGCCTGTTCGGCCGCGTTCATCGGCCGGCTCATCGAACCGATGTCGGCGGCGCCTTCGATCAGCGCGAGCGGCGCGCTGCCCGAACCCTGCGCCTGGATCTGCACGTGCACGCCGGGATGCCGCGCATGGAACGCACCGGCCCAGCGCGCGAGCAAGGCGCTGGCGGTATCCGAGCCGACGCTGGTGAGGCTTCCCGACAGGGCCGCTTCCGATGCGGCCGCGCTGCCGGCGCCGCCGGACGCCGCCAGCATCGCGAGCGTCGCGAGCGTCGCGAGCAGCGCCCTCATGGCGACTCGGCCAGCGCCAGCGGTTGCAGCAGGCGTTCGCGCCCGAACACGCAGCTGAAGGTGCTGCCGACGCCGGGCTCGCTGCGGATTTCCAGGTGCGCCTGATGCAATTGCAGCACGTGCTTGACGATCGACAGGCCGAGGCCGGTTCCGCCGGTCTCGCGCGAGCGGCTGGTGGAGACGCGGTAGAAGCGCTCGGTCAGCCGCGGCAGGTGCTGCGGGGCGATGCCTTGCCCGGTGTCGAC
>Ga0153956_1001815_pt1 | contig 17463 bp, 20 predicted proteins | sample TSFL040MetaG_FD_104704 | JGI IMG/M metagenome (GOLD analysis project Ga0153956, IMG submission 104704) | Attine ant fungus gardens microbial communities from Florida, USA - TSFL040 MetaG | ecosystem: Host-associated > Fungi > Mycelium > Unclassified | place: USA: Florida, Wekiwa Springs...
TCCTGCATGATGGCTTCCTGGCCGTCGAGGCCGTTCAGGTCCTCGCGCAACACCTGGCGCGGCGGGGTCTGCGCGCCTGCATCCGAAACGTGAATGCCTGCGCCGAGCGCGAGCAGCAGAACGGCGGCGGTTTTCCTCACGATGCGCTCTCCCTCAGGGGGTGAAGGTGAAAAACAGGAACGTGGCGAAGACGACGAGATGCACGAAGCCGTACAGCGTATTCGTCCGGCCCGTGCCGAACGTAACGAGGCTGATGAACAGCGTGAGCGCGAGCAGCATCGTGTCGCGCGGCGCAAGACCGAGCACCAGCCCCTTTCCGATCACGACACTCGTAACCGCGACCGCCGGAATCGTGAGGCCGATGGTCGCGAGCGACGATCCGAGCGCGAGGTTGAGGCTCTTCTGAAGGACGTCCCGCTGCGCCGCCCGCACGGCGGAGATGCCCTCCGGCGCGAGCACGATCATGGCGACGATCACGCCCGCGGCCGCCGCCGGCGCGCCGGCCGCGGCAAGCCCCGCTTCCAGCACCACCGCGAACTTCTTGGCGATCAGCACGACGCTGACGAGCGAGAGCAGAAGGAAGATCGAGGAGATCGCGACCAGGCGGGCGCCGGGAACGAACACCTTCGGTTTCGACGATGGCTTCGACTGCGTGAAGTAGTCCGTGTGCTTGATGGTCTGGATAAAGAGAAACACCGCATAGAGCACGACCGTCACCACGCTCACGAACACGAGCTGCGCCGTGGAGAAAAACGGCCCCGGCGTCGCCTGGGTATAATTCGGCAGCACCAGGGTCAGCACCGCGAGCGTCCCGAGCACGGTCAGATACACCGCCGTTCCGGCGGTCTTGAACTCCTGCTCGCGATAGCGCAATCCGCCGAGCAGCACGCAGATGCCCACCAGCCCGTTGCAGACGATCATCACCACCGCGAACACGGTGTCGCGCGCAAGCGCGGCGTTCGAGTCGGGCATCAGCATCAAGGACGCGATCAGCGCCACCTCGATGATCGTGACGGCGAGCGTCAGCACGATCGTGCCGAAGGGCTCGCCGACGCGCACCGCGATCAGCTCGGCGTGATACACCGCCGCGAATACCGTGCCCATCATGATGACGATCATCACGACATCCACGGCGATCGCAGCCGGCGAAGTGAGCGACCACTTGTCGGCGCCGAACGCCGAATACAAGACGACGAACAGGATCGACAGGACGGGAAACGCCATCCATTGCCACGGCGTATTTTTCGAGATCGTCATTTGCGCCGCGGCTTTCCGAACCAGTTGCGCGAGACCGGCGTGAATACGAACCAGAACGCCGCGCCCTGCAGGATGAAATAAAACGAGGTCAGCAACTTTATCGCAACGGAATCGATATGGAAGAAGGTCGGCACATACAGCAGGAAGCGCACGGCGCAGAAAGCCAGCAGAATCCAGACCGCCCAGAATTGCCGCATTCCCCATACCAGAAAAACGAAGGCCCCGACGACGGCGAGCGCCAGCAGATCCGGCAGCAGGATCTGCAGCGCCGATACTTCCGGCGCCATGTAGGGATAGGCGAGCGCCGTCGCGGTCAATCCGAGCGCAAGCGACAGGGCCATCAACCCGGCGAAGATCGCTACATCCTGCGGCCGGCGGCCCGGCCCGCCCGGCATCTGGGGCGCCGCCTGCGGCGCCGGCCGGGGACGCGGCGGCTGCGGTGAAGATTGCGGCGAAGGTTGCTGCGGCGGCCGCGGCCTGCCCGGCTCGCGCTGTCCCTGGGGGGGCCGCCCCTGCGGGCCTTGCGGCCCTCCCGGCTGCTGCGGCGGCGGGCCCTTGGGACGCGGCGGCCTGTTGCCGTCGTCGGAGAACCGGTCGAGCCAGCGCGGATCGTCCTCGCGCCCGGAAGGCTCGACGCGCTCGGGACGCTCCCGGCGTTCGGGACGCCCGGGGCGCTCAGGGCGCTCCTCGCGCCGCTCGCCGCCCGGGCGCTTCGGCCGGTCGTCGCGGAATTTATCGAGCCAATCGTTCATGTGATTGCGGTATTCCAAACCCGTGGGCGTTACTACATCCTGAACACGCCGAACTTCGTATCGCGGATCGGCGCGTTGAGCGAAGCCGAGAGCGCCAGCCCGAGCACGCGCCGCGTCTCCGACGGAGCGATGATGCCGTCGTCCCACAGCCGCGCCGTCGCATAGTAGGGATTTCCTTCGCGCTCGAACTGCTCGCGCAGCGGCTGCTTGAATTTCTCTTCGTCTTCCTTCGACCAGATTTTCTTTTCGGCTTCAAGGTTGTCGCGCTTCACGGTCGCGAGCACCGAGGCCGCCTGCTCGCCGCCCATCACCGAGATGCGCGCATTCGGCCAGGCGAACAGGAAACGCGGCCCGAAGGCGCGGCCGCACATGCCGTAATTGCCCGCGCCGAACGAGCCGCCGACGATCAGCGTGATCTTCGGCACGTTGGCGCAGGCGACCGCCGTCACCATCTTGGCGCCGTCCTTGGCGATGCCGCGCGCTTCGTACTGCTCGCCCACCATGAAGCCGGAAATGTTCTGCAGGAACAGAAGCGGCGTGCGGCGCTGGCAGCAAAGCTCGACGAAATGCGCGCCTTTCTGCGCGCTCTCGGAATAGAGAATGCCGTTGTTGGCGAGGATGCCGACAGGAATCCCCTCGATCCGCGCGAAGCCCGCGACGAGCGTCGGTCCGAACAGCGTCTTGAATTCGTCGAAATCGGATGCGTCCGCGAGCCGCGCGATGATTTCACGCGCGTCATATTGCTGCTTCAGGTCCGCCGGCACGATGCCGTCGAGTTCCTCGGCCGCATATTTCGGCGCGGCCGGGTCCTCGTATTCGAGATCGACGCGCTTCGGCTGGTTCAGGTTCGCCACGATCGAACGCGCGATGGAAAGCGCATGCGTGTCGTCGTTGGCGTAATGATCGGCGACGCCGGATTTCTTCGCGTGCACGTCCGCGCCGCCGAGCGCCTCCGCGCTCACCACTTCGCCGGTCGCGGCCTTCACCAGCGGCGGCCCGCCGAGGAAGATCGTGCCCTGCCCTTTCACAATGACGGTTTCATCCGACATCGCCGGAACGTAAGCGCCGCCCGCCGTGCAGCTGCCCATCACGACGGCGATCTGCGCGATGCCGGCCGCCGACATTCTCGCCTGATTGTAGAAGATGCGGCCGAAATGCTCGCGGTCGGGAAAGACCTCCGTCTGGTGCGGCAGGTTCGCGCCGCCGGAGTCCACGAGATAGACGCAAGGCAGCCGGTTTTCGGCGGCGATCTCCTGCGCGCGCAGGTGCTTCTTCACCGTCATCGGATAATAGGTGCCGCCCTTGATCGTGGAGTCGTTCGCGACGATCACGCATTCGCGCCCCTCGACGCGGCCGATGCCGGTGATGATGCCCGCGCCATGGATCGCATCCGGGATCGCTTCGCCATACATGCCGTTCGCGGCGAGCGGCGAAAGCTCCAGAAACGGCGAGCCGGGATCGATCAGCCGCAGCACGCGATCGCGCGGCAGGAGCTTTCCCCGCTTCACATGGCGCTCGCGCGCCTTTTCGTTTCCCCCGAGGGCCGCCTCCGCGCGGCGCCTGTTCAGTTCGTCCACGAGCGCGCGCATTTCGGCGGCGTTCGCCCGGAACTCCCTGGATTGCGGATCGGCGGAAGATTCGAGAATGGCCATATGCTTCCTGGCGCGCGATTCCGAAAAGGTGGAGCGGTTTTCGGACAAGACCGCGCTCAGGCAAAAAGTGCCGCGCCGGGACGGCGAACGCAACCGTTTTGAAAACGAAGGGCGCCAAGTGAGGAGCAGAGAGGGCCGTCTCTGCCCCTCACCGCCTATCATCAGGCTTCCCGGCTGCGGTGCCGGGGGCGCAGAACATCCTCCATTGCGGCGGAGGATGTATCTCCAAATTCGTTTTGCGATGCGGAACCTGAAGTGAGTCGGGAAAAGAGTCGAGTCGGGAGAGCGAATCGCGTGCGAGCCGCGAGTCGGCCTCGCCGAAAAGAGTCAATCGGTTTTGCGTGCCGTCATATCCCGCTCGTCAGCCGGGATGAAGCGAAGCGTGCCCGCCCGGCGCACCGGCTTGCCGGTATCGTTCGGATGATTGATGCCGTCGGCTACCGGCACCTCGAGAAAATCGAACGGGCTTACGCCGTCAAGGCAAGCCACGTTCACGCCATACTGGCTTGGATTGGATCGCCTTTGATGATGCGTGTAAATTCCGCAGCGAGAACAGAAGAAGTGCTGCGCTGATCCGGTATGGAAGCGGTAGCTCGTCAGCGCATCCTCGCCCTGCAAGATCCTGATCCCGCCCATTTCCGCCGAGACGACAACGGCGCCGCGCATCCGGCAGTAGGAACAGGTGCAGCGGCGGATCGAATTGAAGCCGTCGGCGAGCGTCGCCTCGAAACGCACGGCGCCGCAGTGACATTGGCCAGTCCGAACGCTCGTGTCGTCCGCCATCGCTCCCTCCGTTCGAACTGACCTATTGCACCGGCCCATTGCGTGGCTCAGATCGAATCGTAATGCGAAACCCAGGTTTCCTTCAGCCCCGCTTCCCGCCAGCGCTCGAACGCGGGCAGCGCATGGATCGTGTCGGCATACGTGCTGGAGACGAGGCCGATCGGCACCTCATAGGTGCGGAAGCGCGTCGCGACCGGCGCATACATGCAATCGGCCGCCGAGAATTCGCCGAACAGGAACGGGCCCTTCTTCGCATAGCGCACCCGGCACTCGTTCCAGATCGCTTCGATCCGCGCGATATCCGCCTTCGCCGCATCCGGAAGATCGATGGGACGCGGCACGCGCTTCAGGTTCATCGGCGTCGCCTGCCGCAGTCCCTGAAAGCCGGAATGCATTTCAGCCGAGATCGCACGGGCATGCGCCCGCGCCTTCGCGTCCACCGGCCACAAATTCAACTGCGGGAATTTCTCGGCGAGATATTCGAGTATCGCGAGCGTATCCCAGATCGAAACTTCGCCGTCCTTCAGGACCGGCACTTTTCCCGACGGCGAATGCGCGAGGATGCGCGCCTTGGCGTCGTCGGCATAGAGATTGACGACGATCTCGTCGAACGGAACCTTGTGATGCGCGAGCGCGAGCCACGGCCGGAGCGACCACGACGAATAGTTCTTGTTGCCGATGACGAGGGTTAAAGACATCGCGGCCATAGCTCCGTCATGCCCGGCCTTGTGCCGGGCATCCACGCCTTTCTATCACGATAGTCAGCAAGACGTGGATGGCCGGGACAAACCCGGCCATGACAACGTTTAAGTGTTCAGTCGGCTTTCCGCATCGAACGGTCGAGGCTCCACGCCCCGCCGCCCGCCGACGCGATGTAGAGCAGCGTGAAGCAGTAGAGCACCGCGAGTTCGCCCGCGTTCAGGATCGGGAAAAATCCGCGCGGCGCGTGGGCGTAGAAATACGCCACCGCGCACATGCCCGACAGGATGAAGGCTACCGGCCGCGTGAACAGGCCGAGCACCAGCAGGATGCCGCCGGCAAGCTCCAGAATTCCGGCCGCGCCGCTCATCGTGGAGGGCGAAGCATGGTTCATCGGGCCGACGGGGAAGTTGAGATATTTCGCGCAGCCATGCTGCAGGATCAGCAGGCCGGTCATGAAGCGTAGAAGGCTGAGAAGCTGCGGTCTGTAAGGACGCAGGAAATCCATGATTCCCTCCCGGTTAATCTGTCGCAGTTAACCGGGAGATTTTTTGTCTCGTCAATCCGACGAAAATTTTTCCTGTGCGCGGGGAATAACGGCTACGCGTTCAGCAGCGGCACTCGGCGAGGCCGAAAAAACCCTTCGAGCGCCCACGCTCCGCCCGCGGCAAATCCCGCGCACGGTCGCGCAGTTCGTCATGCAGTTCCTGCGGGTCCACGCGGTCCGCCGCCATGAGGATGTTCACGAGCGGATCGGCGATGAGCTGCTGCAGGCTGAGCTCGCAATTCCATTTTGCTTTCTTCATGCTCGCCTCCCGGCGATTTCGAAATTTCTTGAGTGTCATGCTCGTCTTATGCAGGACGAGCATGACTTTTGTTTGTTCCGCCGCGATCATTTGGCGGCGTTTTCAGGGCGATACGCTTTTACGTTCACAAATCCGTTGCAGGCTGTGACAAAGATCACGCGAGCGCGGGATAGTCCGTGAAGCCCTTCTCCTCGCCCTGATAGAACGTCGCGGGGTCTGCCTGATTGAGCGCGGCTTTTTTGCCGAACCGCGCCGGAAGATCCGGATTGGCTAGAAATGGCACGCCGAAGGCGACGAGATCGGCTTCGCCGTTCGCGATCGCCTTTTCCCCCGCGCCGGCGTCGAACCCGCCGTTCACGATATAGGTGCCCGTGAACTTCTGCCGCAGCAGCGGCGAAATGCGCTTCGCATCGGACAGCGGATCGACCGTATGCAGATAGCCGATCCCGCGCCGGTTCAATTGCTCGGCGAGATACGAGAACGTCGCTTCGGGGTTCGAGTCCGACATCGAGTTGAAGGAGCCCTTCGGCGATATCCGATAACCCACCCGCTCCCTGCCCCAGACGCCGACGACGGCATCCGTGACCTCGAGCGGAAAGCGGGCGCGGTTCTCAACGCTGCCGCCATAGGCGTCGGTACGCCGGTTGGTCCCGTCGCGGGTGAACTGGTCGGGCAGATAGCCGTTCGCGCCGTGGATTTCGACACCGTCGAATCCGGCGGCCTGCGCGTTGACCGCGCCGTCGCGAAACTGATCGACGATCAGCGCGATTTCGGCCGTTTCCAGCGCGCGGGGCGTGACCGTCTTCGCGGGCCCCTTCGGCGTATAGACGTCGGCGTCCGGATTGATCGCGGACGGCGCGACCGGCAGCGCCCCGCCGTGGAAATCCGGGTGCGAAATCCGGCCGACATGCCAGAGCTGCAGGAAAATCCTGCCGCCCGCCTTGTGCACGGCGTCGGTGATCTTCTTCCAGCCCGCGATCTGCGCCTCGGAATGGATGCCGGGCGTGCGGATATAGCCCTGCCCCATGGGCGTGACCTGCGTCGCCTCGGTCACGATCAGCCCGGCGCCCGCGCGCTGGGCATAATAGGTCTCTGCCAGCGGGTTGGGCACGTTGCCGTCGATGGCCCGGCTGCGGGTCATCGGCGCGAGGACGGTGCGGTTCTTCAGTTCCAGCCCGCCCAGACGATAGGGCGAGAGAAGATGCGGATAGGCTTGCGTTGAGGATTTCACGTTTGCGGCGCTGACATTCATGGCTGAACTCCCGAATTGGCTGGTTGGCCGACCGGCCAGGCTTGCAAGGATCCCTGCAAGGGTCCCTGCAAGGGTCCCTGCAAGGGTCCCTGCAAGGGTCCCTGCAAGAACGCGTGACATTTGCCCGGACCTCTGGTACCGATCGGTAACATTCCCTATCTAGTTACTGACCGGTAACACCCCTGTCAAGAGGTCAGCGAAGAGGCCCGCCATGTCCGCCGCCAGAACCAAGGCCAAACCCGAAAGCGCGGGCGCGCTGCCGCCGCGCGAGCGCATCCTCGCGGCGGCGAGCGACCTCTTCTACCGGCAGGGTATCCGCGCGGTCGGCGTCGAGGCGATCGCGGAAGCCGCCGGCACCAACAAGATGACGCTCTATCGTCACTTCGAATCGAAGGACGAGCTGATCGCCGAATACATCCGCCGCCTCGCCTCCTGCTCGGAAGCGATCTGGAGCGAACTCGCCGAGCAGCATCCGGACGACGCGAGAAAGCAGCTCGTCGGCTGGCTCAAGCTGATGGGCGATCATATCAACAATCCGAAGGAACGCGGCTGCGCCATCGCCAATGCCGCCGTCGAGCTGCCCGAGAAGCACCACCCTGCCCGCTGCGAGATCGAGCGGCACAAGCAGGGCGAACGCGGCCGGCTGGTGAGGCTTTGCAAGGACGCCGGCGCGTCGAAGCCCGAGATGCTCGCCGACGAACTGTTCCTGCTGATCGAAGGCGCGCGCGTCTGCGCGCAGAGCATGGGTCAGGAAGGCCCCGCCGTCCGCCTCGGCCGCATGGGCGAAGCGATCATCGCCTCGCATATGGATTAACTCGTCATTCCGGAAGCCGTCGAAGTCGGCCTTGCCCGACTTCGAAATTATAAACGCAAGTCGGCAACAGCCGACTTGCGAAGCGGCTGTCCGGAATCCGGATACACAAGCGAGCGTTTCTGGATTCCGGGCTCGCGCTGATGCGCGCCCCGGAATGACAAGACTATTTCTTCTCGCCGCCCTCGACCGGGCCGCCCGCCTTCTTCCAGGCGCCGAAGCCGCCCTCGATATGCGCGACCGGCTTCAGCCCCATGTCCTGCGCGGTCTTTGCCGCGAGCGCCGAGCGCAGGCCGCCCGCGCAGAAGAAAACGTATTTCTTGTCCTGATTGAAGATCGGCTTGTGATATTTCGAGTCCTGGTCGATCCAGAATTCGAGCATGCCGCGCGGCGCATGGAACGCGCCGGGCACCTTGCCGTCGCGCTCCAATTCGCGCGGATCGCGGATGTCGACCAGCACGACGTCGTCGCGCCCGACGAGCTTGATCGCGTCCGCGGTCGAAACGGTTTCGATCTCGCGGTTGGCGGCATCGACCAGCGCCTTGTGACCGACATTGATTTTTTGCGGCACGGAATTTCCTCGCGTTTCTTCGATTTTCCCGGTCTTTCCGTCGCATCTTTGCCCATGCATGGTCAAGATTGGGCCATGGTCGGCATGAATCCTTCGCGTCAGGACGGGGAGATCGAATGCGACTTCTACTCATCGCCGCGGTGATATGGGCGCTCTCCGGGGCGATGAACGCGCCCTGCGGCGCAGAGCCGCTCTCGCCCGAGCGCGTGCTCGGCGCGCAGATGCGGCTCTCGGCAAGTCTCGCCGCCGAGATGGCGAAACATCCCCGCGCGAACCCCAATATCGTGATCTCCCCCGCGAGCATCGCCGGCGTCATGGCGCTCCTCGACATCGGCGCCGACGCGAAGATGCGCGGCGCCATCTGGGACGCGCTCGGCTTCAAACCCGCGCTCGGCCACGACGCGGCGTCCGACCTTGCCGCCCTGCGCGTCACGATTACCCAGGCTCCGAAAAATCAGACCGGCAGCGCCGGGTTCGATCTCGCCAATGTCGTGATGTTCGATCCGAAAGCGAAGCCTTACGAAAAAGCGGCGAAAGAAATGCGCGCGACCGGCGCGGAGGTTTCCACCGCGCCGCTTTCCGATGTCGAAAACATCAAACGCATCAACCGGTGGGTCGCGGGCAAAACCCAAAACCTCATCCCCGGCATTCTCGCCGAGCAGCCGCTGCCGCCCGGCCTCGTCGCGGTGAACGCGCTCTACTTCAAGGGCCTGTGGCCGCGGCCCTTCGACAAGAATCTCACCCGGCCGCAGACCTTCCACATGGTCGCGGGCGACACGCAAGTCCCGATGATGCGCGCGCAGGAACGCTACGGCTTCAGGCGCGACGGCGACTTCGCCGCCGTCGAAATGCCCTATCGCGGCAACCGCTTCGCGCTCGTCGTGCTGACCAACACCGCGCGCTCGCTGCAACTGCAGGATTTCGCGCCCGTCACCGGCTGGCTGAACGGCGGCTTCCCCTCCCGGGAAGTCTCGCTCTCGCTGCCGCGCTTCACGCTGGAAGCGAGCGAGGAACTGCTCGAGCCGTTGAAGGCGCTCGGCCTGAAGCACGGCATGGATTCCGCCACCGCCTTCGAGAACCTCGCGATGCTGCCGCAGGAGATTTCCCGCGTCGTGCAGAAGACCTTCATGAAGGTCGATGAGGAAGGCACCGAAGCCGCGGCCGCCACCGGCGTCGTCATGGAAACCGCCTCCGCCCGTCCGCGCGAGCCGGAGCGGCTCGTCGTCGATCGCCCCTTCCTCTTCGCGCTGCGCGACCGCGACAGCGGTCTCATCCTGATGTCCGGCTACATCGGAAAGCCCGCGACAGGGCCTTCGGCCGCGCTCGGCGCGCCCCACAAATTTGCCAGCAACTGATCGTTAAACATAAGGCCAGTAGAGGAGTCGCCATGGCAAAGCAGAACGAACCGATCGCGCAAACGGCGGAAGTCCCGAGCCCGGCCACCAGCCCCGCGCTTCCCCTGATCGACGACGAAACCCTCGATACGTTCCTGCGCGAGCCTGCGAATGTCGAGCGGCTGCCCGTTCGTCCGGCCGAGTATCGCCGCGAATTCCAGCGCATGATCGTCAGCGCGTTCCTGCACCAGCAAGCGGCCTGATGATCCTGTCCGGCTTGTCGGAGACGTTTCCGGCCGGGCCGCGGCGAAGGTGGCCCGTCGCGCTCGCGGCTTTGGCGATATTGATCCCGGCGGCGATGTATTATCTCTACCGCCCCGTTCCGCGCGTCGTCGTGCGCGGCGTTCCCTCCTGCGCGAACTGCACCGTGTTCGCGATCGCCGACGCGCTGCCGGCATTGCGGAAAGAACTGCTCGGCGCGGTGAAGGCCGAAAACATCGGCCTCAACGACATCAGCTGTTCCGGCGACATGCTCGGCCAGCGCTGGGGGCACCTCGCCTATGGCGAGGTCACTCCGTTCTACTGCCAGGTCGGCCATCGCCGCTTGATCGTGGACGGCGGCAACATCTATCTCGACCGCGAGGGCAACAAGCTCCCCGCCGGCAGGCAAGCGACCTACGACAACGCCGTGGCCGTCGACCATCCCCTCCCGACATGGAAGTGGCGATAGCGAAAACGCCGCCCTCCCCTAGGCTTCGTGAAACGCCGGTGGCAACATCGCGGGAGATTCTAGGGGATTACACGCATGCCGGGTTTCACCACGATCGACTGGATCGCCATCGTCTGGTTCGTGCTCGCCTGGGCGGGCTACAGCGTCATGAGCGAGTGGTCGGCCTTCGGCAAGCGCGGCCTCAACGCCCACATGCATCGCTACCGCGAGCAATGGATGCGCAACATGCTCGCGCGCGAAAACCGGATCATGGACGGGCAGATCATGGCCTCGCTCCAGAACGGCACGGCCTTCTTCGCCTCCACGACCCTGCTGGCGGTCGGCGGCGCGCTCGCGCTCCTTCGCTCCACGCCGGACATCGTGGAGATCTTCGCGTCGCTCCCCTTCGGCTTTCCGACCTCGAGCGGCGTCCTCGAAGTGAAGATCGGCGGCCTGCTCATCATCTTCATCTACGCCTTCTTCAAATTCGCCTGGTCGTACCGGCTGTTCAACTACGCCGCCATTCTGCTCGGTTCGACGCCGCCCGCAGCCGACATGGACAAGCGCGGCACCAAAGCGGCCGCTGAGCGCCTTGCGCGCATGGTGACGCTCGCCGGCCGTCACTTCAATCGCGGGCAGCGCGCCTTCTTCTTCGCGCTCGGATATCTCGGCTGGTTCATCAACGGCTGGGTGTTGAGCGCGGCGACGCTTGCCGTTCTGATCGTCACCGTAAGCCGCCAGTTCGGTCCCGCCGCGCGCTGGATCATCGGCGCCGATGCATCGGCCCCGAAACTGCCGCTCTGACGCCGCCCCGGAGACAAGCCGCATGGCACGCACCGGCCTCGATCCTGTCGGCAGATCCCCTGCGCGCGCCGCCGATGTGCCGGCGGCCGAAGCATTGCGGAGCTTCGCCATCGCCGCCGGGCTGACCTGCGCGGCGCTGTTCGTGCTCGTGGGCGTCTGTTTCGGGTTGCAGCGCTACGCCGACGGCTCGATCTTTTCCTACGCCGTCGCCGTGCGCGACGTCTGGGCGTTCCACTGGCACAACATCTCGGGCCGCAGTTCGGTCTATCTCCTCGCGATGCTTCCGGCCGAAGGATATGTGCGCCTCACCGGCGATCCGGACGGCGGCATCGTCTGCTACGGCCTCCTGTTCTTTTCGGCGCAGCTTGCGGGGCTGCTCGTGACCTGGAAAGCCGACCGCTCGCCGGACAGGCTCGTCTTCGCCTATGCCTGCTTTTCCACCGCCTGCATCTGCCCGCTCGTTTTCGGCTTTCCCACCGAGATGTGGCTGGCCCACGCGCTGTTCTGGCCGACGCTCGCGGCCGCGCATTACGCCCGCCGCGACGTCCTGAGCTTCGCCTGCCTCTTCCCCCTGATGCTCGCGATGATGCTCAGCCATGAAGGCGCGCTGATCTACGCCGTCGCCATCCTGGTGACGCTCGGGCTGCGCGGCTTCAAGGATCACGCTTTCCTGCGCGGCGTGCTTGTCTTCGCGGCGGCGCTCGCGGTCTGGTTCTGGGTGAAAGCGGATATCCGCCCCGACAGCTATATCGCGCCGGTGCTGGAACGCGCGGCCTTCGAGGTCTTCAGCCTCGACATCCTGACCGGCAGCCTGATGCGGCTCCTGTCGTCCACGCTCGCGCTATACGCCTTCGCGTTCTGGATCGCGTATCTTCTGAACAGGACGAAAGCGCATGTGTATGCGGCGGCGCTGGTCGCGGCCGCGCTCGCCGCCTACTGGCTTTTCTTCGATCGCGGCCTGCACGCCGACCAGCGTTATTATCTGCGTACCGTGGTCGTCGTCGCGGCGCCCGTCTTCGCGGGCTTCGCGGCCTATTACGCCATCCTGCGCGAGGATCGCCTCGCCTTCCCGGTCCCCTTCGGAAAATATCTCGCCGCCGCGCGCACGAACGAAACGCTCTTTCGCTTCATCGCCGGCGCGTTTTTCCTCGTGCTGCTCGTGCATGCCGTCGAGAGCGTGAAATTCGTCTCCGCCTGGAACGACTACACGAAAGCCGTCCGCGCGCTGGCGGCGGGCGACGCTTCCGACCCGAAGCTCGGCGATCCGCGCTTCGTCTCGACCGACCGGCTGCCCGCGCGCCTGAAACCGCTCGCATGGTTCTCGACGACGCCTTACCTGTCGGCGCTGCTGGCGCCGGGGTTCAACCCTCGACGCCTCGTCGTCGATCCGGCCGACAATTATTTCTGGCTATCCTGCGAGACGGCGACCGAGAATGCGAAAAGCGCGCGCGCCTTTCCGGCCGGGCCGCGCGAGCTGATCCGCGTCTTCTCCTGCCTGCACAGGAACTAGTCCCACGCCGGCGCCCATGACGGGCTGATGCGGCGCCCCTTCGGACTCGCGAGCGCGCGGATATCGCTCATCTGCGCCGGCGACAGTTCGAAATCGAAAATCGCCGCGTTCTCGTCGAGCCGCTCGGGCTTGCTGGTGCGCGGAATGACGACGATCCCCTGCTGCACCAGGAAGCGCAGGCAGATTTGCGCCGCGCTTTTCTTGTGCGCGGCGCCGATCCGCTTCAGCGTTTCGTCGCTCGCCGCGCCGCCCTTCGCGATCGGGCTATAGGCGGTCAGCGACATGCCGTGACCCTCGCATTCCGCGACCACCTTCGACTGGTCGAGATAGGGATGCATCTCGATCTGGTTGTTCACGAGCGGCGCCTTCGAGAGCTTCACCGCCTGCCGGACGAGATCGACGGTGAAATTCGCGACGCCGATATGCTTCGCCAGCCCGCGCGATTTCGCGTCGTTCAGCGCGCCCACGGTGTCCTCCAGCGGCACCGAAGCGTTCGGCCAGTGCAGCAGAAGAAGATCGACATGATCGAGCTTGAGCTTCCCGAGGCTTTCCTTCGCCGCCTTCAGAAGCGCCGCCGGCTCGAAATGCGTGTGCCAGACCTTGGTCGTGACGAAGATCTCGCCGCGCGCGACGCCGGAAGCGCGCAGGCCCCCGCCCACCGCTTCCTCGTTGTCGTACATCTCCGCGGTATCGATATGGCGATAGCCGCGTTTCAGGGCTTCCTGCACCATGCGGACGCAGGTATCGCCGCGCAGCTCCCAGGTGCCCAGGCCAAGCTGCGGAATTTTTGCGCCATTCGCTTCGATTGTCGGAATTGTCGTCGTCATTTCAGCAGGTTTCCGTATTTCCCGTTTCCTGGTTTCCCTGTTTCCTAGAGCAATTCTGATTTTCGCGCCAATGATTGACTTGCCGCTTTCCTTGCTCAATTCGTAGGGCCAGTCGTTTTCTACCCTAGCCAGAAGCCAAGGAGCAAAAGCAATGAACCGGCGTACCGCCCTGTTTTCTCTCGTTGCGGCATCGTTCGTGTGCACGGCAGGCGTTGCCGTCGCGCAGGAATCCCACGAAGCGACGATCACCATTCGCAATCACCGCTTCGAGCCGGCGGAATTGAAGGTCCCCGCCAACAAGCGGATCGCGCTCAAGGTCGTGAACGAGGATTCGACCTCGGAGGAATTCGAGTCGAAGGAGTTCAAGGCCGAAAAAGTGATCGCCGGAAAATCCTCCGCGACCGTTCGCATCAGCCCGCTGAAGCCCGGCCGCTACAAATTCTTCGGCGAATACAACGAGGCGACGGCGAAGGGCGTGCTCGTCGCCGAATAACCATCGAGCGCTGCACTAGGCAGGTGCGAGGCCAATCCGCCGGTCGCGTTTCAGGATCCAGACGGTGAACGGGATCGCGATCAGGATGAACCAGACCTTGGCCAGCACCTGCCCCGGCAGCAGTTCGAGCGAATTGAAACCGAGCCACAGGAACACGGCGGAATCGACCGACGCGCTGGCAAGGCTCGAAGCCACCACCGCCCATACGAAATGCTTCCGGGCGATCGGCGTATAAACGATCAGGCCGACGAAGCCCGACGCCAGCAGCGCGCTCATCGAAGCGACGATGAGCGGCGGCGAGACGAAGGAACCGCCGAGCGCGGCGCCCATCACAACCGCGCAGATCGATACGCCCGCGCCGATCCGCCGCTGCACGAAATTACGCAATACGAAAATCGCGCCGATCACGAAGGCTCCCGAGGTGGACCACACGCCCGGCGCCGCGGGCAGCTTGCAGGGCGAAATCTCGCCGCAGTCGATGCCGACGTTCCAGCTGAGATAGATCGAGGCCGGTATCGCCAGGCAATAGAGGCCGAGGAACAGCAGCCCCTCCGCAAGGCGCCGGCCGTCGTTATCTACGTTGTCGATCTCGTCGCGATCCACTTTTCCCAGCCCTGCGCGCGCAACCGGCAAGCGGGGCACTCCCCGCAGCCATAACCCCAATCATGCCTATGATTACGGTCACCCAGATAGCAGCTATGGGTATCCTCCACCACCAGGCGAACGAACGCGTCCCCGCCTATCTTTTGAGCAAGGTCGAAAGTGGCAGCCTTGTCGATTCGCATCAGCGGCGTTTCGATTAAAACTTCCTTATCCATGCCGAGCCGCAACGCGCGTGCCATCGTCTGGATCGTTTCGTCGCGGCAGTCGGGATACCCGGAGTAATCCGTTTCGCACATGCCCGCGACAATGTGCGCCGCGCCGCGCCGGTAGGCGAGCGCTCCGGCGAATGTGAGGAAAATCAGATTCCGCGCCGGGACGAACGTCGTCGGCAACCCGTTCTCGCCGATCTCGATCGCGACTTCGCGCGTCAGCGCGGTATCCGAGATCGAAGCGAGCGCATCCAGCTTGATGACATGATCCTCGCCGAGCCGCGATTTCCACTCCCGCTTGATCGCGATGATGCCGGCGCGAACCTTCGGGCGAAGCGCGAGTTCGACGTTATGCCGCTGCCCGTAATCGAAGCCGACCGTCTCGACCCGCTCGAAGCGGTCGAGCGCCCAGGCGAGGCAGACGGTGGAATCCTGTCCGCCGGAAAACAGCACAAGCGCGGTCGAAGGGTCGATCATCGGCTAAATCTTCTGAAAGAAGGCAAGTAATAATGCGCGCCGCGCCGTCTCGCGCAAGCGGCACGATGCATTCATCGGCACCGACATGGAGCCGTGCGTCTTGTACCAGTAAAAGTCGCAGGTCGTGTCGCGATAGCCGATCCAGGCGCGCTGCATTTCCTTCAGCTTGTCCCGATCCCGCTTGTCGTCGATCGAACCCATGAGTTCCTCGTAATTCTCGTTGAGAAGCCGGTCCCAGATCGCTTCTTCCATCCGGTAGCAGTTCGCCGTGCCGAGATTGGAGCCGTCCTTCTCGGCGCACGGATCGGCGACGAGCTTGAACGCGCATTCTCGCTCGCCCTCGCCGTCATCGGCATGCTTTGCGGCGCAATCGCGAACGAGCCTCGTCTCCTGCGCCGTGGCCTCGCGTTCCTGCGCCTGCGAAGGCACCGCCGTGCACGCGAGCATGACGGCAACCCACAGTCGTATGGCTCCTGCACGCATCGGCCGCTCCTCCAAGAATGCCGTTCCCAATACCGTTCCCAATGCCGCTCCCATGCGCTTTCCACATGCGAGAAAGCCGTCATCCCGTTGTCACCTACCCGTCACCTGACCCCATCAAATTCCCCCCGAGCTTATTCGCGAAAAAACGGTGGGAAGACATGACGGACATCACACTTCAGGCGCCCGGCCAAATCAGCGGCGCCAAGTCGCCGCGACCCGATCTCGACAAAGGCTTCAATCCGCTGACCATGATCCTGTTCTTCGGGATTCTCGGCGCCGGCCTGTTGTACGTCGCCTACAGCCTCTATGCCGACGTCGACGCGACCGGCACCAAGGTCACGACCTACGCGCCTTATATCCTGCTTTTCGTCGCGCTCCTGATCGCGCTCGGCTTCGAGTTCGTGAACGGCTTTCACGATACCGCCAATGCGGTCGCGACCGTCATCTATACCCACTCCCTGCCCGCCGAATTCGCGGTCATGTGGTCGGGCTTCTTCAACTTCCTCGGCGTGATGGTTTCCTCGGGCGCGGTCGCCTTCGGCATCATCTCGCTCCTGCCGGTCGAACTCATCCTGCAGGTCGGCTCCAGCGCCGGTTTCGCGATGGTCTTCGCGCTGTTGATCGCGGCGATCATCTGGAATCTCGGAACCTGGTATTTCGGCCTGCCGGCTTCCAGCTCGCACACGCTGATCGGCTCGATCATCGGCGTCGGCGTGATGAACGCCATCCTGCATGGCCGCTCCGGCACTTCCGGCGTCGACTGGGGCAAGGCCACCGAGATCGGCTACGCGCTCCTGCTCTCGCCGGTCGTCGGCTTCGTCTGCTCGGCGCTGCTGCTCGTCGCGATGAAAGCGCTCATCAAGAAAAAAGAACTTTATACCGAGCCGAAGGGCAACAAGGCGCCGCCGCTCTGGATCCGCGGGCTGCTCGTCCTGACCTGCACGGGCGTTTCCTTTGCGCACGGCTCGAACGACGGCCAGAAAGGCATGGGCCTCATCATGCTGATCCTGATCGGCACCGTGCCGACCGTATACGCGCTGAACCGCGCGCTGCCCGACAACGCCGTCGTCGAATTCCAGCAGACGGCCCAGGCCGCGGCGAAGGTGATCGAGGGGAAAGCCGCGGGTTATAACGTGATCGGCGATCCGCGCCCCGCCGTCACCGCTTACGTCGCCGAGCATCACATCAACGAAGGCACGTATCCTTCGCTCGCCGTGCTCTTGAAGGACATCTCGAAGCAGGTGACCGAATACGGCTCCGTGACGAAAATGCCGGCCGCCGCCGTCGGCAACACGCGTAACGACATGTACCTCACCTCCGAGGCGATCCGCATCCTGATGAAGGACAAGGAAGCCGATCTCACTGCGGATGACGTCAGCAAGCTGAACGCCTACAAGGGCTCGATCGACAAGGCGACGAAATTCATCCCGA
>Ga0153956_1001816_pt1 | contig 17462 bp, 13 predicted proteins | sample TSFL040MetaG_FD_104704 | JGI IMG/M metagenome (GOLD analysis project Ga0153956, IMG submission 104704) | Attine ant fungus gardens microbial communities from Florida, USA - TSFL040 MetaG | ecosystem: Host-associated > Fungi > Mycelium > Unclassified | place: USA: Florida, Wekiwa Springs...
GCCGAATTCAGGAAGGGCGCGGTCGTCACCTGCGAAATCGTCGACGTCAAGGATGCCGGCGTCGACGTGAAGATCGCCGGCAGCGACATCGTGACCTTCATCAAGCGCTCGGAGCTGTCGCGCGACCGCAACGAGCAGCGCGCCGACCGCTTCGCGGTGGGCGAGAAGATCGACGCCCGCGTCATCTCCTACGACAAGCGCAGCCGCCGGATCACCGTCTCGGTGAAGGCGCTCGAGATCGCCGAAGAAAAGGAGGCCGTCGCGCAGTACGGCTCGTCCGATTCGGGCGCGACGCTCGGCGACATCCTCGGAAAGGCGCTCAATCGCGGCAAGGAAAAGGAAGAGTAAATCCGCTCGCGCGGTTCGTGCTGATTCGGAACAATCTGCGGCCGGCGCGAAGCGCCGGCCGTTTTCGTTTCGGCAAGGTGCCTTGATGCCGCCACTTCCGAAGGTCTAGTCTCGAATCGCCCGCTCGATTTCCGAGGAGCCTTCCATGTCGAACGACGTCGATTCGATCGTCGACCGCCGGCGCCTGCGGCGCCGCGTCACCTTCTGGCGTGTTTTCGCCCTGGTCGCGGTTGTCGCGGCGCTCGGCGCGCTGGGCTACGCCTATGCCGGCAGGAAATTCACCTCGACGGCGAGCGCGCATGTCGCGCGCGTGAACATCGGGGGACTCATCCGCAATGACCGCGACCGCATCAAGATGCTCGACAACATCGGCAAGTCGGGCGCGAAGGCGGTGATCCTTTCCATCGACAGTCCCGGCGGCACCGTCGCCGGTTCGGAAGCGCTCTATCACGCGATCCGCAAGCTCGCGGAAAAGAAGCCCGTCATCTCCGTCGTCGAGGGCATCGGCGCCTCCGGCGCCTATATCGTCGCGCTCGCGTCCGACCGCATCTTCGCGCCGCGCAACGCCCTGATCGGCTCCGTCGGCGTCATCTTCCAGTATCCGAATTTCGGCGAGGCGCTGAAGCATCTCGGCGTGTCGGTCGAGGAGATCAAGTCCTCGCCGCTCAAGGCCGCGCCCAACGGCTACTCCCCCACGAGCCCCGAGGCCCGCGCCGCGATCATGAGCCTGGTCGACGACAGCTACGGCTGGTTCAAGGGCCTCGTGAAGGAGCGCCGCGCGCTCGACGACGCGCAACTCAAGGCCGCCTCCGACGGACGGGTATTCACCGCCCATCAGGCGCTGCCGATGCACATGATCGACCAGATCGGCGGCGAGGATGCCGCGCGCGAGTGGCTCGCGAAAAACAGGAATATCGGCAAGGACCTTCCCGTTCGCGACTGGGAGGTAAAGAAGATCGGTTCCAGTTTCCGATGGCTTTCGGCGGCAAGCTGGGCCGCGCGGGAACTGGGTCTTTCGTCGTTCGCTTCGTTCCTTGCGAACGCTGCGGTCGCGAACTTTGCCGGAACGCCGCAGCTTGACGGGTTATTGGCGCTCTGGCAGCCTCCGTCGTAGCGCGGACCCGCGCCAAGCCTTTTGGATCATTTGAGATTTTCGCTTCGAGGTCGCCTGCCCGATGATCAAATCAGAGCTCGTTCAGAAGATCGCCGAAGCCAATCCGCATCTCTATCAGCGCGACGTCGAGAACATCATCGAGGCCATTCTCGACGAGATCACGATGGCGCTTTCGCGCGGCGACCGGGTGGAGCTTCGCGGCTTCGGGGCGTTCTCGGTGAAGGCGCGGCCCGCGCGCGTCGGGCGCAACCCGCGCACGGGCGCGCAGGTGAACGTTTCCGAAAAGGTCGTTCCGTATTTCAAGACCGGCAAGGAAATGCGCGACCGCCTGAATGCGCCGCACCGCTGATTTTTCCGTCGCGGGGTCTTTCCGATGCGCAGGCTCCTTTTCTGGATCGTCCTCGTTCCTCTCGGCGCGCTGATCGTTTTGTTCGCGGTGGCGAACCGCTCGCCCGTCATCGTCTCGCTCGATCCGTTCTCCGGCGATAATTCCGCCCTCGCGTTCTCGGTGCCGCTGTTCATCGTGATGATCGGCTGCACGATCATCGGCCTCCTGATCGGCGGCATCGCTTCGCTGTCGCACCGCTACCGGATGTGGCGCGCCGTGCGCCGGGCCGAGGAGGAAACCCGGCATCACAAGGCGGTGGCCGAGCAGGAACGCCGCCTGCGCGAGGCCATGCAGACGGTGCAGGGCGCGGAACGGCCCGAGCTGCCCGCGATCGCCGGCCCTTCGTAAGCCGGCTTTGGGGCCGGTGGACAAGACGGCCCGCGCCGTGTCATCGAACAGGCATGCTTGAGGTCAAAATCTGCGGAATCAAGGACTTGGCGGCGATGAACGCGGCGCTGGACGTGCGCGCGAATATCGTGGGCCTCGTATTCTTTCCGCCCAGCCCGCGCGCGGTGACGCCGCTTGGCGGCGCCGATCTCGCGGCGGTGGCGCGCGAGCGCGCCATGATCGCGGCCCTGCTGGTCGATGCCGAGGACCAGCTCATCCGCGATGTCATGGCCCGCGTGAATCCCGATATCCTGCAGTTGCACGGCAGGGAGACGCCGCAACGCGTTTCCGATATCCGCGCCTGTTTCGGCAAGCCGGTGATGAAGGCGATCGGCGTGTCGGGCGCGGACGATCTGCGCGCGGTGCCGGATTATGAAGCGGTCGCCGATCGCATCCTGTACGACGCGATGCCGCCGAAGGACGCCGACCGTCCGGGCGGCCATGGCCGCGCCTTCGATTGGAATTTGCTCGCGAATGTCCCGCGCAGGAAACCCATGATGCTTTCGGGCGGCCTCACGCCCGAAAATGTCGCGGATGCCGTTCGCATCGTGCGGCCCGACGGCGTCGACGTTTCCTCCGGTGTCGAGGATTCGCCCGGCGTGAAAAACGCCGGTAAGATCGCGGCCTTCGTCGCCAATGCGCGCGCGGCCGAGCAAAAATTCCTGCAGGAGAAAGTTTCGTGAACGCGCCTCGTCCTAACAGTTTGCGCATGGGTCCGGACGAGCGCGGGCATTTCGGGATTTACGGCGGCCGCTTCGTCGCCGAGACGCTGATGCCGCTCATTCTCGATCTGGAGAAGGCGTATAACGAAGCGAAGGCCGATCCGTCGTTCCGGAAGGAGATGGACGGTTATCTCACGCATTATGTCGGCCGCCCCTCGGCGCTTTATTTCGCCGAGCGGCTCACCGCGCATTTCGGCGGCGCGAAGATTTATCTCAAGCGCGAGGATCTCAATCATACCGGCGCGCACAAGGTGAACAACGTGCTCGGCCAGATCATGCTCGCGAAGCGCATGGGCAAGACGCGCATCATCGCCGAGACGGGCGCGGGCATGCACGGCGTCGCGACGGCAACCCTGTGCGCGAAGTTCGGCTTGCCCTGCATCGTCTATATGGGCGCGCTCGATGTCGAGCGGCAGAAGCCGAACGTGCTCCGCATGCGGATGCTGGGGGCGGAAGTGAAGCCGGTGACGTCCGGCTCCAATACGCTGAAGGACGCCATGAACGAGGCGCTGCGCGACTGGGTGACGAACGTCGCCGACACCTTTTATTGCATCGGCACGGTGGCGGGGCCGCATCCGTATCCCGCGATGGTGCGCGATTTCCAGTGCGTGATCGGCCGCGAGACGCGCGAGCAGATGATGGCCGCGGAAGGCCGGCTGCCGGATTCGCTGCTCGCCTGCATCGGCGGCGGCTCCAATGCGATGGGATTGTTCCATCCGTTTCTCGATGATGCGGGCGTTTCGATCTACGGCGTCGAGGCGGCAGGCCACGGGCTCGACAAGCAGCACGCCGCGTCCGTCGCCGGCGGCCGCCCCGGCGTCCTGCACGGCAACCGCACTTACCTGCTCATGGATGCGGACGGGCAGATCGAGGAAGCGCATTCGATCTCGGCGGGTCTCGATTATCCCGGCATCGGCCCGGAGCATGCCTGGCTCAACGATGTCGGCCGGGTGAAATTCCTGTCCGCGACCGACGACGAGGCGGTGGCGGCGCTCGAGTTGTGCAGCAAGCTGGAGGGCATTATTCCGGCGCTGGAGAGCGCGCATGCGCTCGCGCGGCTGCCGGACGTCGCCGCCGGGAAGCCGAAGGATCATCTCGTCGTGGTGAATCTTTCCGGGCGCGGCGACAAGGATCTCGACTCGGTTGCGAATTATTTGGCGAATCGGAAAAAATGACGGCCCGCATCGAACAGCGTTTTGCCCGTCTCGCGCAGGAAGGCCGCGCGGGCCTCGTGACGTTTCTCTCCGCCGGCGATCCCGATCACGGGACTTCGCTCGCGATCGTGAAGGCGCTGCCCAAGGCGGGCGCCGACCTGATCGAGCTCGGCATGCCCTTCACCGATCCGATGGCCGACGGCCCCGCCGTGCAGGCATCCTCGCAGCGCGCGCTGAAAGCGGGCGCGACGGTGAAGAAGACGCTTTCGCTGGTGCGCGAATTCCGCAAGGGCGATGGCGACACGCCGCTCATCCTGATGGGCTATTACAACCCGATCTATATCTACGGCGTCGAAAACTTCCTGAAGGATGCGAAGGAAGCGGGCGTCGACGGCTTGATCGTCGTCGACCTGCCGCCCGAGGAAGACAGCGAGCTGTGCATTCCGGCGCTGCAGGCGGGACTGGCCTTCATCCGCCTCGCGACGCCGACGACCGACGACAGGCGTCTGCCCGCGGTGCTGAAGAACACCTCGGGCTTCGTCTACTACGTTTCGATCACCGGCATCACGGGCGCCGCGGCGCCCGATCCCGCGCGGGTGAGCGCGGCGGTCGCGCGGATCAAGCGCCACACCGGGCTGCCGGTCGCGGTCGGCTTCGGCATCCGGACGGCGGAGGATGCGCGGGCGATCGCTTCTGGCGCGGATGCCGTGGTGGTGGGCTCGGCGCTCGTCGAGGAAATTCGCAAGAGCCTCGATGCCAATGGTCAAGCTACTGAAAATACGGAGAAAAACGTGACGGCGCTGGTTTCCGCCCTTGCCGGCGGCGTGCGTTCGGCGCGCCGCATCGCCGCGGAATAGTGCTAAAAGGCCGTCTTCCGGCATCGCGCCGGAGCGCCTATCTGGAAAGTCGAATCTGCGAAAGAAACCGGCCCGAAGATGAACTGGATCACCAACGTCGTCCGCCCGAAAATCCGCTCGCTCCTCGCGCGCAAGGACGTGCCGGAAAATCTATGGATCAAATGTCCGGATACGGGCCAGCTCGTCTTCCACAAGGACGTGGAAGCGAACCAGTGGGTGATTCCAAATTCGAACTATCACATGCGCATGAGCGCGGCCGCGCGCCTCAAATCCATGTTCGACGGCCAGACCTGGCTCGACATCCAGGTGCCGGAAGCCGCGGTCGATCCGCTGAAGTTCCGCGACGAGCGAAAATATCAGGATCGCCTGAAGGACGCGCGCGCGAAGACCGGCATGAAGGACGCGGTCAAGCTCGGCTACGGCAAGCTCGAAGGCCTGCCGGTGGTGATCGGCGTGCAGGATTTCGATTTCATGGGCGGCTCGCTCGGCATGGCGGCGGGCGAGGCGGTCGTGAAGGGCCTCGAGACGGCGGTGGAAAAGAAGACGCCGTTCATCCTGTTCGCGGCCTCGGGCGGCGCCCGCATGCAGGAAGGCATTCTCTCGCTCATGCAGCTCCCGCGCACGACGGTCGCCGTGCAGCGGCTGCGCGAGGCGGGCAAGCCCTACATCGTCGTGCTCACCAATCCGACCACCGGCGGCGTCACCGCGTCCTACGCGATGCTGGGCGACGTGCATGTCGCCGAGCCCGGCGCGCTCATCGGTTTCGCCGGTCCGCGCGTGATCGAGCAGACGATCCGGGAAAAGCTGCCCGAAGGCTTCCAGCGCGCCGAATATCTGCGCGATCACGGCATGGTCGACATGGTCGTGCATCGGCACGATATGCGCGAAACGCTTGCGCGGCTCTGCGCGCTCCTGACGCGCGCGCCCGCGCGAAGCGCCGCCGCGCGGCTGCCCGCGCCAGCGAGCGCGGGGTGATCGCGCCGCCGGGCGCGAACAATCCCACCGACGCCCTGATCGAGCGGCTCGGCGCGCTGCACCCCAAGAAGATCGATCTCTCGCTCGGCCGGCTGCACCGGCTGCTGGACCGCCTCGGCAATCCGGAACGGAAATTGCCGCCGGTCATTCACGTCGCGGGCACCAACGGCAAGGGCTCGACCGTCGCCTTCCTGCGCGCGATCCTCGAGAGCGCCGGCAAGGGAGCGCATGTCTACACCTCGCCGAGCCTCGTGCGTTTTCACGAGCGCATCCGGCTCGCGCAGCAGGGCGGGGGCCGCATCGTCGACGACGGCCGCCTGTTCGAGGCGCTTTCCGCCGCCGAAAAAATGAACGGCGACGATCCCATCACGTTTTTCGAGATTACGACCGCGGCGGCCTTTCTTCTGTTCGCGTCGGCGCCGGCGGATGTCCTGCTGCTGGAAACCGGGCTCGGCGGGCGTCTCGATGCGACGAACGTGATCGAGACGCCGATCGCTTCCGTCATCACGCCGATTTCGATCGATCACACCGAGCATCTCGGTCCGACGCTGGAAGTGATCGCGGCCGAAAAGGCGGGCATTCTCAAGCGCGGCGCGCCGGCGATCGTCGCGCGCCAGGAGCCCGGTCCGCTCGACGTGCTGACCCGCACCGCGCGAAAGCTCGGCATCGAAATCTTCGTCTCGGGCGAGGACTGGCATGCGCACGAGGAGCATGGCCGCCTGGTCTATTCCGACGAGCAGGGACTTCTGGATCTTCCGCGCCCGCGCCTGATCGGCCGCCATCAAATCGAGAACGCGGGCACCGCGATCGCCACGCTGCGCATGCTGCCGGACTTGCGGCTTCCGGCGGCGGCTTTCGAGCAGGGATTGCAGCGCGCCGATTGGCCCGCGCGGATGCAGCGTCTGGGCGCGGGCAATCTCGTCCGCCTGCTGCCCGAGGGAGCCGAGCTGTGGCTCGACGGCGGTCACAACGTCGCGGGCGGCATGGCCGTAACGGCGGCGCTGGCCGAGCTCGAAGAGCGCGTGTCGCGGCCGCTGGTGCTGGTCGCGGGCATGCTCGCGACCAAGGATTCCGGGGGCTTTCTGAATTGCTTCGGCGGGCTCGCGCGCGAACTCTACGCGGTGCCCGTGCCGGGCGAAGCCTCGCGCCGGCCGGAGGAAATCGTGAGCGCGGCGGAGCAGGCGGGGCTGAAGGCCCGCGCGGCATCCGGCATCGAGGATGCGCTCGAAAAAATTGCGGCGCTTCCCTGGGAAGCGCCGCCGCGTGTCCTGATTACCGGATCGCTGTATCTCGCGGGCGAAGTGCTCGCCCTGAACGGTACGCCGCCGGTTTAGAGCATGATCCGGAAAAGCGGATACCGGTTTTCCGAAAAGATCGCGCTCAAGATTAAGCAACCGCGCCGTTGATCCACTGCACGATCTTCGCCTTCGGCGAGGCGCCGATCTGGCGCGAGGCGAGTTCGCCGTTCTTGAAGATCATCAAGGTCGGGATCGACTGGATGCCGTATTTCGCGGCCGTCTCAGGATTCTCGTCGACGTTCAGTTTCACGATCTTGAGCTTGCCGTTGAGCTCCCCGGCGACCTCCTCGAGGACCGGCGCGACCGCCCGGCACGGACCGCACCACTCGGCCCAAAAGTCGACCAGCACGGGCTCTTTCGAATCGAGCACGTCGGTCTGAAAGGACTTGTCGGATACCGGAGCAACCATGGTGCAGCCTCGCGAAACTTGGATGTGACTGGAAGACGCGGAACGTAGGGACGCACCCGCCGGGGGTCAAGATGGCCATATCAGGCCGTGATTCGCGTAAATGCCTTATCAAGCAAGGGTTTCGGCACTTCGTGGATTGCGCCCGTCGCACTCCAGACCACGAAGGCCCGCATGGCTCTTTGCGGATAAAGCCGCGCGAGAATGGCCCGGTAGCGCGCAAGCTGGCGGATATAGACTTCCGGCGTATTTTCCGCGCTGGCCGGTGGAGCCGCGTCGGACTTGAAATCGGCGATCAGGACTTCGTTTTCGGTCACGGCCAGCCGGTCCACGCGGCCGAAATCCTCATACGGCTCCCCGTTCTCGTCCCAGCGGCCGGAGATGGATACTTCGGCGCGGCTTTGCGGGCCGAAAAGTTCCGCGAGTTCCGTCCGCCGCAGGAGCGCGATCGCTTCGCGCGCGATCGCCTTGCGCGTTTCCGCGGAAAGATCGGCGGCGGCATGATCGAGGAAACGCGCCGCGCGCGTCTCGAAGCCCGCCGCCTCGAAGCGCGGCAATTCCTGCAGGAGCCGGTGGATGAGAATGCCTCGCCGCCGGGCCTCCGCGCGCGCGGCATCGGCTTCGCCCCTGCCTGCGCTCCGGTGCGCCGCCGCCGTTGCAATCGCGGGCGCATTTGCCGCGCCGGGAAGAGCGGTGCGAAGCCATGCGGGCTCCGCCATTTCGCGGGCAGGAGGCGGCGCGGGCGATTCCGTCACCGCTTGCGGTTCGTGGCGCCAGCGAAACACTTTTTCGTCGAACCCGTAGCCATGCGTCGCGACTTCGGCGAAGCGCTCGTCCTTCGCGAGCGCGTCGCGCACGAGGCCGTACCAGCAGCCGGGCGGAAGCTCCCGCTGCCGGGGCGCCGCGCCGCAAACCACCAGCGCGTCCCGCGCGCGCGTCAGCGCGACATAGAGAAGGCGCCGGTGCTCGCCCTCATTGGCATCGACGATCGCCGCGCGCGCCCGTTCGACGGCGGCGCAATCCTCGCCCGCCGCCCAAACGAAAGCCGGCGGGCTCATGCCCGCAAGCGGCAACAGTTTCGGGTGATGCCGCTTGGAATCCGGCGGCGAGGTCGTGTCGGCCAGCACGACGATGGGCGCCTCGAGGCCCTTCACGCCGTGCACGGTCATCACCCGCACGGCATGACTTTCGATCTCGAGATCGCGCTTCACCTGCGATCCGCTGCGGCGAAGATAGACGAGAAAGCCCGCGAGCGAAGGCGTTTCGGCGGCTTCGTAGCTCAGCGCGTGAGCGAGCAGTTCGTCGAGCGCATCGGCCGCCTCCGGCCCGAACCGGCCGAGCATGCGCTCGCGCCCGCCGTCGCGGCCTAAGAGCCGCGAGAAGAAATCGAAGGGCCGCAAGCTCCGCGCTTCCGCCTGCCAGCGATCGAGCGTTTCGGAAGCGGTTGCGAACCTTGCGTTCCTGCCCGCCGCCGTTTCCAGCGCGGCGCGCAAGGTGCCCTCGCGCCCATGCGCGATCCCGAACAGCTCTTCCTCGTTAAGGCCGAACAGCGGGCTCTTCAGCGCGCAGGCGAGCGCGAGATCGTCGGCGGGCAGCAGCAGCGCGTCGCAGAGCGCGCAGATATCCATGACCGCGATGTGCTCGGAAAGTTTCAGCCGGTCCGCGCCCGCGACGGCGATGCCCGCCCGCTTCAGTTCGCGCAGGATCGCCTCGAACAGCGGGCCGCGCGAGCGCACGAGCACGATGATGTCGCCCTCGTGCGGACGCCGGGGCTTTTCGGTCGCGGGATCGCCGATCAGAAAATCGGGCTGGCGCAGCCAGCGGTTGATGGCCTTGGCGATTCGCTGCGCGAGCATGACGGGCGTGCTCGCCGCGCTTTGCGAATCGAGCGGCGCGTCCCAGGCAAGCTCGTCCTCGCGCCCTTCCGGCGACTGCACGGTCTCCCAGACCTCGACGAGCGCCGGGGCGTCGTTGCGGATCGCCGTATGCGCGGTGCTGGTTTCTGCCGCGCTGCTGGAAAGGCCGCGGAAATTTTCGGGAGCGCCGAATACCTGGTCCACCGCCTGCACGATTCCCGCCGCGGACCGGAAGGAAAGATCGAGCTGTCTCGGCTCGAAGGGCAGCTTCGCGCCTTCGATGCTGCGCTGGAACGCGCGCCGCATTTCGTCGAAGCTTTTGGGGTCCGCTCCCTGAAAGCCGAAGATCGACTGCTTCTCGTCGCCGACCGCGAAGATCGTGCGCCGGCGTTCGCTTGCTCCTTCGCCTGCGAAGAATTCCTGCGCGAGCCGCCCGACGACTTCCCATTGTTCGGGGCTCGTGTCCTGCGCCTCGTCGATCAGGATGTGTTCGATGCCGCCATCGAGCTTGTAATGCACCCAGGCCGCGGCCTGATCGCGCAGCAGGGCGGCGGTACGGCCGACGAGATCGTCGTAGTCGAGCGCGCCGCGCGCGGCTTTCATCGCCTCGTAGCGGGCGATCATGGCGCGTCCGAGCGCGTTGAGCGCGCGCGTGCGCTCCAGGGTCTGCAGCGCGCGGCGGCGATCGAGGAGCGGTACGATCCGCGCGCATTCGGCGACGAGACGCTGCACGGCGCTCTCCTTGTCGCGCGTTTTCTTGTCGCCGAATCCCCCGATCTCGCGCGGGGTTCCTTTTTCGGTCAGGAAGACGGAAAGATAGGTTTCGATCGCCTGCGCGCCGTCGTCTTCCTCGGCCGCTTTCAGAAGCTGTGCGCCGCGCCTTGCCGCATTGCCGGTAAGCGCCGTCAGCGTCGACGCCACGCTTTTCCATTCGCTGCGCGGCAGGAATTCGCCATGCAGGATTTGCGCTTCCGCCGCCGCGAGCGTGTCGCCGCGCGCGAGCCCGAGACCTGCGCAGATCGCTTCGTCCGCCCGCGCGAGTCCGGCGGCCTCGAGCAGATAGGAAAGCTTCCGCCGGGTCCGCACGACTTCGCCGAACACGCCCGCAAGGCTCGTATCGGTCGCGGTGGCGACGACATGCGCGAGCGCCCGTCCCAGTTCGCTTTCCGGCAGCCGCGCCGCTTCGAGCAGCACGTCGTCCTGCGCGCGCCGCAAAAGATCCTCGCCGTTCGTTTCTTCGAGCACGGTGAAGCCGGCCGGCACATTCGCCTCGAAGGGGAACTGGTGCAGGACGCGGTCGCAAAAGGCATGGATCGTCTGCACCTTCAGCCCGCCGGGCGTTTCGAGCGCGGTGGCGAACAGCCGCCGCGCCCGGTCGCGCCGCGCCGCCGTGGGCTTCCCGCCCTCGATCCTCGCGAGCTCCGCGTCGAGCGCCGGGTCGTCGAGCGACACCCAGCCGCGCAGCGTCTTCAGCACCTGGTTCGCCATGTGCGCGGCCGCCGCCTTGGTGAAGGTGAGGCACAGGATTTTTCCCGGCGGCGTGCCGCGCAGAAGCAGCCGGATCACCCGCTGCGAAAGCACGTAAGTCTTGCCGGAGCCGGCATTGGCCGACACCCATGCCGACGCGGCGGGGTTGGAAACCGCAAGCTGTGCCTGCTTCGTCGCTTCGGGAATCGGGCGCGCGGTCATTCCTCGCCCTCGCTTTCCGCCCACGCCTTGATGCGCGCGAGGTGAGCGTAGGCGCCGTAGCGCTTGCGCCAGTGCGGGCGCGGGATCGGCAGATACGGTTTGGTCTCGTCGGCATAATGCGCGATCAGCGCCATGAGCCGTTTCAACGCGAAATCGGCGAGGTCGTCGCAGGTCGCAAGGCCGTATTGCTCGGGCAGCTTTTTGCCGCCCGCCTTCGCCTTGGCCGGATCGAGCGAGATGAACCTGCCGGGCGGATTTCCTCCGCCGAGGTGAAAGACGCCGATATCGCCGATGCGGCCGGCGCGCGGCAGGTTCTTGAATCCGCCCGCGGCCGCGATCGCCGCCTCGAGCGGCAATTGCGGCGCAAGCCCGGTGATGGCCTGGCTGAGTGTCGGCGGCACGCCCGTCTTGTAGTCGAGAATGGCCGTGGATCGATCCCTGTGCGCTTCGATGCGGTCGGCCTTGGCCGCCAGCGTGAAGGCAAAACCGTTCGCTTCGAAGGAAAGCTCGCCCCGAATCTCGGCGTCGATGGCTTCGATCGCCGGGCGGCGCGCCTCCTCCTCGCGCACGAACCATTCCGCGACGCGTTTGAAGCGCGGCCACCACACGGACTTGGCGCCGGGAAAGTCGCGATAGGGCGCAAACGCCTCCTCGCCGAGCGCGAGCAGCTCGTCCCGCGCGTTTTCCGGGAGCGCGGCCGGATATTTTTTCGCGAAGCGGGCAAGCGCCTCGTGCAGCACGATGCCTCTTTCGGCGGCGCCCGGATCGGCGTCGATCTCTTCCAGCGGGAAAACCTTGAGGACATGCCGCGCGTAGATCGTGTAGGGATCGCGCACGAGGTCCTCGATTTCGGTCACCGAAAGCCTTTTCGGCCGCGCCGCGAGCGGCGGGCGCGGCTCGGGCCGGCGCAGCGGCGGGGTCTGCTCGCGCGGCCGGTCGAGAACGCGGGCGTAAGCGAGATACTTCTCGCCGCGCGCGAGCGCTTCGTCCCATGCGCTTTTCCCCGCGACCGCCGCCATCCGCTGCCAGGAGCGCGACGCGACGGTTTCGGCGCCTCCCTGCCGGCGCGCGCGCGTGATGATGACGTCGCGCGCGCCCTGCATCTGCACGAAATCGTGCGTCGAAAGGCCGATGCGCCGCTCCGGCAGATTGAGCCCGAGATCGCGCCGCATCGGGCGGTTGAGAAAGGCGTCGGTGCGCGCGCCCGCGGGCCACGTCCCTTCGTTCAATCCGCCGAGCACCACGCGATCGAAGGCGACGAGGCGCGCCTCGATCGGGCCGAGGATGCGGATCGCGGCGTTCTCGTCGAGCGGCGCGCGCAGCGTCTCGCTCGACAGGAGGGCGGTGAAAACGTCGGCATATTCGGAAGGCGTGAGCGCGAGGCGCTCGGCTCGCGCCCCGGCAAGTTCGGCGAAGATCTCCGCGAGCTTCTCCGCGTCCGGCCGCAGGGGGGCATCGAGATCGAGCCCCATCGCGGCGAGCGCGGCCTCGTGCGCGCGCAGGATTTCGCCGAAGGGCCGGGGGCCCGAATCGGGGCCGCACAGCGGTTCGAGCGCCGCGCGCAGATTTTCGCAAAGCCGCTTCGCGGCGTCCCAATCCTCCGGCCGCAACCGCGCTTTCGGATCGTTGGGATGGAAGGATTCGCGGCTTGCGGTTTCGATCGCCTGCGACAATCCGTCGAAGCCCGCCGCGGGCCGCGGGCCGTGCAACACGCCTTGCTCGAGCGCGTCCGCTTCGCTCGCGGGGAATTTCGACAGCGGATGCCGGAGCAGCGCGATCAGCGGCACCGGCGCAAGCTCCGCCGCCGCGGTGTCCGCGACGAGGCGCGCGAAGCGTCCGGCTTCCGATTCCGCGAGCGGCGTGCCGGCCGAATCGTCGGCCCGGATGTTCCAGCGCGTGAGTTCGGCGGCGACGCGGCGCGCCAGCGCACGGTCGGGCGTAACGAGTGCCGGACGCGCCGCGCCGTCGGTCAGCGCTTCGCGCAACGCGATCGCGATCGCGAGCGCCTCTTCGCGCGGGTCGGCGGCTTCGACGAGCGTGATGCCGTCCAGCGCGTCCCCGCCGATTTCCGCGCGGCCCCATTGCTCGCTGGCGGCGGCCGGGCGAAAGGCTTCCGACAGGAGCTTTTCGCGCGCGGGCAGCAGGGGTTGGGCGAGCGGCACGACGTCGCCGCGCGCGATCTGCAATGTCTGCAACAGCCGGTGCAGGCCGAATTGCGGGTGGCCCTGGACGGAATCAGCGGCGGAATCAGCGGCGGAATCGGTTTCGCCGCCTTTCCCGATGAGCGAGAAGGAAGGCTCGTCGAGCCGCTGGTCGAGCCCCGGTAGCACCACCGCGCCGTCCTTGCGGCGGGCAACGGCCTGCAGGAGCCGCGCGACGGAAGGAAGCGAGCCGGTGGAGCCCGCGGCGATCACCGGTCCGTCCGCGCCTTCTCCTAATCTTTCCGCTTCGCGCGCGAGCAGAAGCTCTCGCCGCGCCGTCGGATCGAGCAGCTTTTCGTGTGCGAGGAATTTCGGCCATTCCTGCTGCACGATCGCGAGAAAGTCGCGCGACGTTTCCCAGTATGCGTCGAGCTCGCGCGGCACCGCCCGCGTCAGCCGCTCGGCCGGCAGGCCCGCGATCGTGAGGTCGTCGAGCACATGCGCGAGTTCGTCGGCGAAGGCGAGCGCCGCCGCCGGCGTCGCGGCGATCGGGCGTTCGTTTCCGCCGCCCGACAGGCCGCGCGCCCATTGCAGCACGAATTGCGCGAGCACGAGGCGGCGGTTCGCCGTGGAGATCCCGGGCGGCAGATCGGCGCCGCCGTCCTCGAAGGCAAGCTCGTCCTCGTCGACGTCGCCGAGCGGCAGGATGCGCGGCAGGATCAGGGCTTCCGCGCCGAGCGCCCGCAAGAGCGCCGCGCCGAAGGCGCGCGCCGCGCGCCGCGTCGGCAAAAGGACCGTCGCATCCGCGAGCAGCAAGGGATTGTCCCTGGGCCGGAAGCCGGGGATGAGCCGTCCGTCCGCGAGCGCTTCCGCAAGCGTCGGAAGAAACGGCGCGGAAGGCGGAATGGTAAAGACGCGGGACGGCGAGTCGCTCATGGGCGCCATTGTGCCACAGCCGTCAAGCCGTGCGCCAAGCGTTCAGGAACGGATCGCTTCTTCGGCGGGAGGAATCGCGGCGGGGGTGCCGACATGGAGAAAGCGGCCCGCGAGCTCGAGGCCGTACAGGCGGCCTTCGGTCTGCGCGCGATCGAAAAGGGCGAGCAGCGGAAACGCGCCGCCCGGCGCGTTCCGGAACAACCGGGGCGCCAGCAACGCGCCGCCCGCATAGGTGAAGGGCGCCGTTTCCGCCGCCGCGCGGCGGCGAAGCCGGCCGTCTTCCGCGATGAAATAATCGCCGCGGCCTTCATAGCCGACGGTGTTTTCTGCGCGTGCAAGCAAAAGCAGCGCATCCATGCGCGCCGGATCGAAGAAGCGCGCGAGCCGCGCAAGGTTCGGATCGCGCTCCAGCCACAGGCTGTCGGAGTTGGCGAGAAAGAAGGGCTTGCCGCCGATGAGCGGCAGCGCCTTCGCGATCCCGCCGCCGGTATCGAGCAGCTGCGCGCGCTCGTCCGAGAACACGATGGTCGGAGACGCGCGCTTCTTCAGGTGCGTTTCCAGCATGTCGGCGAAATGATGCAGGTTGACGACGGCCGTCGAAACGCCGGCGGCGCGCAGCCGGTCGAGATTGCGGTCGATCAGCGTCTGCCCCGCGACTTCGACGAGCGGCTTGGGCCGGGTGTCGGTCAGGGGCCGCATGCGCTGCCCGATGCCGGCGGCAAGCACCATCGCGACCGTGGGGGAATCCTGTTCGTTCACGATACGGAAGCGGGCTGTTCCGCCGGCGCGGCCATGTCGTCGGGCTTGCTGTCGGGCGGCGGGACATTCGCCTGATACCAGTCGTTCAGCTGCGAGAGCGAAGGATGCGCGAGCGCGCGGGTGAGATAGGCCCATACCCGCGGCAGATGCGCGAGATAGCGCGGCTTGCCGTCGCGTTTCGCGAGCCGCGCGAAGATGCCGAGAATTTTCGTGGCGCGCTGCGCGCCGAGCGTCACGTAATGGCGCGCGAATTCGTCGGGGTCGAAGTTCGGGTCGGCATTGCCGCGCCCGACCGCATAGCGCGAAAGCAGCGTGATTTGCATTTGCGGCGGCACGTCCACGCGCGCGTCCATGAGCAGCGAAGCGACGTCATAGGCGGCAGGCCCCATGACGGCATCCTGGAAATCGAGCAGTCCCACCTGCGCCACCGCGTCGCGCGCGGGGAGCCAGAGCAGATTGGGCGAGTGATAGTCGCGCAGCACCCAGGTCTTCGGCCCGGTGACGATGTTACCGAGCGCCGCGCGCCACAGGCTTGTGAAATAGTCCCGCGTCGTCGAGCTGGCGTTCTTCCCCCGGTGGGGAAGGTACCAGTCGAGCATCAGTTCGAGCTCGATCAGGAACGCATCGAGATCGTAGGTCGGAATTTTGTGCTCGATCCGCGGCGAGACCGGCAGCGTGTCGGGCAATTCGCTGGTGTGCAGCGCCACGAGTACGTCGATCGCGGAAGCGTAGAGATGCTCGATGGCCTGCGGCGGGTCCGTTTGGGTGACAAGGCCATCAGCGCCGAGATCCTCGAGAAGCAGAAGGCCGTTCTCCATGTCGGCGGCATAGACTTCGGGCGCGCTGAGGCCGTGCTGCCGCAGCGCCCGCGACATGGCCACGAACGGCCGCACGTTTTCGGCAAGATGCGCCAGCGCGCTGTAGGATTTGCCGTGCCGGACCGGCGGCCCGTCCGGGCGGGCGGGCGAATCCATCAGGATGATCGAGCCGGGATGCAGGAAAAGCCGTTCGTAGCGGCGGGTCGACGCGTCGCCCTGCAGCGGAACGCGCTCCGCCGTGCCGAAGCCCGCGCTGTCGAGAAGTTCGCGCGTCGCGCGGAAGCGCTTGAGGCGCTCGGCCCAGCTGCCGAATCCGGTGAGCCGGACGGCGCGCGCGTTCGCGCCGGATTCCAGCGCGAGCGACAGGGAGACATCGAGCCGGTCGGCCTGGATGAAGGCGCTCGCGCGTTCGGGCCATTCGACCATGACGGCGGCGCCTTCGGCGGCTTCCTCCCAGCCGAGTTCGGAGAGTTCGGCAAGCGTCGTCACGCGATAGAGGTCCGCATGCACGATGGGAAACCGGGGGAGCTCGTAAAGCTGCAGCAGGGTGAAAGTCGGGCTCGGCACTTCGAGCGCCTCGTCGTTCGCCAGCGTGCGGATGATGCCGCGCGCGAGCGTCGTCTTGCCCGCGCCGAGATCGCCCGAAAGCGTGACGAGATCGCCGGGCTGGAGGACGAGTGCGATATCGGCGGCAAGCCGCCAGGTTGCGGTCTCGTCGGGCAGCACGATGTCCCAGGTCGTGCGCGGGGCAGGTGAACTCGGCATGGGCTGAAAAGCTCGCTCAGTGGCTCGTTTATTCGGCCGCCTCGCTGTGGGCGCGGGCGGTGGCCGGGAATATACAACTGACGACCGTCCCTTGTCCGGGTTCCGATTCGATCGTGATGCTGCCGCCGTGCAGCGCGATCAGCGAGCGGACGATGGCCAGGCCCAGCCCGGCGCCCCGATGGCCCGACCCCCGGGGATAGCTTTCGAACATGCCGAAAAGCCGCTGTTTGATCTCCGGCGGAATGCCCGGCCCCTTGTCGCTGACGCGGAAAATAACCGCCTCTTCTTGCCGCTCGGCGGAGAGCGTCACCGTCTCGCCCGGCGGCGAAAAGCCGATCGCGTTCGACATCAGGTTGAACAGAATCTGCCGCACGCGTTTCGGGTCGGCGACGAAGACGCCGATATTCGCCGGCGCCTTCATGTCGAGCCGGATATTGTGCTCCTGCAGCCGGTCGCGGATGCCTTCGGCCGCCGCCGTCATGGTGGCCCGGATGTCCACCTCGCCGAGCTGAAGCTGCATCGCGCCGGCATCGAGCGTGGCAAGGTCCAGGATGTCGTCGATGATCGCGAGCAGCGCGGTGCTGGACGCCGTGATATGCGCGATATATTCGCGCTGCTTGGAGGTGAGCGGCCCGATCGCGGGGCTGTCGAGCATTTGTCCGAAGCCGATAATGGTGGTCAGCGGCGAGCGCAGCTCATACGAGACGTGCTGCACGAACTCGTTCTTCAGCATGTCGGCCGCCACCAGCGCCTCATTGCGCTCCGTGAGCGCGCGCGCGACCCGCTCGCTGTCGGTCACGTCGCGGAAGGTGATAAGGGAGCCGCCGTCGGGCAGCGGCACCGCGGCGC
>Ga0153956_1001817_pt1 | contig 17456 bp, 15 predicted proteins | sample TSFL040MetaG_FD_104704 | JGI IMG/M metagenome (GOLD analysis project Ga0153956, IMG submission 104704) | Attine ant fungus gardens microbial communities from Florida, USA - TSFL040 MetaG | ecosystem: Host-associated > Fungi > Mycelium > Unclassified | place: USA: Florida, Wekiwa Springs...
GCAGACGTGACGGCCATTCCTCTGGGACGCGGATTGCTCCGCGCCTCTAGCAACCTACCCGGATGGCGGGCCCGACATCGCCCCGCGGAGTTATCGTCGAAGACGAACTGTCCGCTATGCCATCCCTATTCGGTCTTGCTCCCGGTGGGGTTTGCCATGCCGTCGCCGTTGCCGGAAACGCGGTGCGCTCTTACCGCACCTTTTCACCCTTACCGCGCGCTCCTTGCGGAGGCGAGGCGGTTCGTTCTCTGTGGCACTTTCCCTGAAGTCGCCTTCGCCGGACGTTATCCGGCACCGTATGTCGATGGAGCCCGGACTTTCCTCCCTTGCGACCTTTCGATCCTGCAAGAGCGGCCGTCCGGCCGACTGACACCGACCACATGGCGGTTTCGCTCGCGGGCGTCAAGCCGCGCGAAGGCTGTCGCGGGACAAGAGACTCGATTCAGGCGACCCTGGATGCGTCCGGCAGGGTTTCCAGCAGGGTCTGCAGCGTCGTCAGCGTGGACTGATCGGCAATGCCGTCGATCCGCTCGGGGCGGAAGTGGCGCTGGAACGCCGTCACCGCATCCATCGTCACGCCGTCATACTGTCCGGTCGGCAGCACGCCGTAGCCGTAACGGACGAGCGCGCGCTGCAGCGCCATGATCTCCTCGCTGGCTCCGCCGAGCAGGTTGCGGTCGCCCTGCATCAGCGGCGCGGGCTCGACCCAGTGACCGACGCCGGAATCGGCCAGCAGCCGCCACGGGAATTTCTCGCCGGGGTCTTTCTTGCGCGCGGGCGACACATCCGAATGCGCCAGTACGCGATGCTTCGGCACCTTCCGGCGCAGCATGATGCCCTTGCACAGCGCGATCACCGCCGCGACCTGACGCAGGGGAAAATCCGGATAGCCCAGATCGTGGCCGGGATTGACGATCTCGACTCCGATGGAGGCGGAGTTGATGTCGCTGTCGCCGTTCCATGACGAGGTGCCGGCGTGCCAGGCCCGCTGCGATTCGCGGACGCACTGGATGATGTTGCCGTCTTCCATCACGACGTAATGCGCGGAGACTTCGGAGCCTGCGGTGCATAGCCGTTTCAGCGCGCCCGAGGCATCCGACATGCCGGTGTAGTGCAGCACGATCATATCGGGCTCGCGCCCGGCCTTGCGGTCATTGAAGTTCGGAGACGGCCGCACGTCGAACACGACGGACGAATCCGGAGTAAAGGTCACCATGTCGCCTTGTGATCCAGGAAGGGATGCAGGCCGTTCGCGGTGTGCGGCGAATCCAGCAGATGCGAACGACTCAAACGACATGTGACAACCAAACGAGGCAAGAGCGCGACGTGCCCAACTGTCCAGCCAGTATCGCGTTCCCATCGCGCGCGGCGCAATCCGCGGGTTCCCCTTATCCACACCGGCCTCGATCGCGGGCCGGACAGAGTTTGGAAGCCATCGTGCGGGCCATCAACCATTCCTTAACGATAATTACCGCTACTGAAGGGTGAAGAACCGCGTTCGATTTGTACCCAATCGCGGTTCCCGGTGCGTTCGATCCATAACAAGACCCATGGCAAGACTCTTGGCAGACCCTCGCCATACAGACGGAATTTCATTCACGACGGCGCCTTGCCTGTTTCCGGCGGGCGGGCCATCGCGTGCGCGCATGGAAACGCGCGCGTGCCTCGAAAGTTATGATGCCGGAGCCAGCGGGCTTCGGGTGAGGAGCGCGGCATGAGCGACGCCTCGTCCCGCCATATCTCCGTTCTGGGCCGCGAGGCGGTCGAGTTTCTCGCGCCGCACGACGGCGGCGTTTATATCGACGCGACCTTCGGCGCGGGCGGTTACAGCAAACGCATTCTCGAAGTCGCGGGCACCCGTGTCATCGGTATCGACCGCGACCGCACGGCAGTGGCCGAGGCGTTCGATCTCATTGAGCGCGCGGAAGGCCGCCTGACGGTGGTGCAGGACCGCTTTTCAAATCTGGCCGAGGTCTGCGCGGCGGAGGGTTCGCCGCAGGTCGATGGCATCGTGATGGATATCGGCGTGTCGTCGATGCAGCTTGATCGTGCGGAGCGCGGCTTTTCGTTCCGCCACGACGGCCCGCTCGACATGCGCATGGGGCAGGACGGCGCGAACGTGGCCGACGTGATCGCGGTGGCCTCCGAAAAGGATCTCGCCAACATCATCTACATCTTCGGCGAGGAGCGGCATTCCCGCGCCGTCGCGCGCGCCATCGTCAAGGCGCGGCAGGAGAAGCCGATCGGCACCACCAAGGCACTGGCGGACATCGTCTCCAGCGTGGTGCGGGCGCGGCCCAACGAGATCCATCCCGCCACCCGGACGTTTCAGGCGCTGCGGATTTTCGTCAACGAGGAACTCGACGAATTGCAGACCGCGCTGCATGCCTCCGAGCGCGCGCTGAAGCCCGGCGGACGGCTGGTCGTCGTGAGCTTCCATTCGCTGGAAGACCGCATCGTGAAGAATTTTCTTGGCTCGCGTGCGAGGCAAGGCGGCGGCTCGCGCCATCTGCCGGAGGTCGAGCAGATCGCGCCGAGCTTCGAGATTCTGACCAAGCGTCCGGTGGTTGCCAACGACAACGAGACCGCCGCCAATCCGCGCGCGCGCTCGGCCAAGCTGCGCGCGGCTGCGCGCACCGCCAACGCCTCGCATCATGAAGACATGAGTTTCGACTGGCCGACCCTGCGTTCGGTAATGAAGGGGGGACGGCCGTGAGGATCATCCATTTCCTCGTCATTTGCGCGCTGGTGATCTCGGCGGCTTACGTCTATCGCATCAAGATGGACTCCACGGTGCGCACCGAGCGCGTGCTGCGGCTGCGCGCTGACATTCGCGAGGAGCGCAACAAGATCGCGTCGCTGCGCGCGGAATGGGCGAGACTGTCGTCGCCCGCGCGGCTGCAAGGCATGGTGGAGCGCCACCTTCAGCTCAAGCCGGTCGAGGCCAATCAGTTCGACGCCCTGAAGAACCTGCCGGCGCGTCCGCCGAGCTTCATCAAGCCGAACGATCCCGATCCGATCGGTGCGATGATCGATGTCGTGAGCCCCGATGAGGCGACCGGCTCGATTCCGGCGCGCACACCTGCCGCATCCGCAGCCACGGGAGGCGCACAATGAGCGACAGCGCATCCGTGACACCGGCCGAGCCGTTCCGCCAGCGGCTGATCCGCAAATTGCTGTACGGCAACGCCGACCGCGCCACCAAGGCGCGTGCGCGTGTCGGGCTCGCGATGCTGGCGTTTTCCGCGGTGTTCGCCGTCATCGCGCTGCGGCTGGCGATGTACGGGGTGATGGGCGACAGCCATTCCGGCCGCCGTGGCGGCGCGCAGGACGCGATCGCGACCGCGCGGCCCGACATTCTGGACCGCAACGGCGAAATCCTCGCGACCGACGTCAAGGCCGCCTCGCTGTTCGCCGAACCGCGCAAGCTGATCGACAAGGACGAGGCCATCGAGCTTCTGACCGCGACGCTGCCCGATCTCGATCCGGGCGAAGTGCGCGACCGGCTGTCGTCGCGCAAGGGTTTTGTCTGGCTCAAGCGCGAACTGACGCCGAAGCAGCAGCATGACGTGTTCAAGCTCGGCCTGCCGGGCGTCGGCTTCCTGCGCGAGAACAAGCGCGTCTATCCGACCGGCCGCGACGTGTCCCACCTGATCGGTCTCGTGAACATCGACAATCAGGGCATCGCGGGCATGGAGAAGTGGCTCGATGGCAACGGCCTCGCCGATCTGCATCGGGCGGGCTTCGCCACCGACCGCCAGCAGGAGCCGATCGAGCTTTCCGTCGACCTGCGCGTCGAGCACGCGCTGCGCGACGAGTTGATGAAGGCAAAGGACAAATTCCATGCCAAGGCCGCCTCCGGCATCGTCAGCAATGTGAAGACCGGCGAGATCGTCGCGATGGTGTCGCTGCCGGATTTCGATCCGAACAATCCGAAGGAAGCCAACGATCCCGACCGCATCAACCGCCTGACCACGGGCGTGTATGAAATGGGTTCGACCTTCAAGGCGTTCACGCTGGCGATGGCGCTGGATTCCGGCAAGGCCACGCTGAATTCGCTGTGGGACACGCGCACGCCGCTGCAATACGGCAAGTTCAGGATTCACGACGACCATCCGCTCGGCCGCGCCATCACCACCAAGGAGGTCTTCACCTATTCCTCCAATATCGGTGCTGCGCGCATCGCGCTGTCGCAGGGCATCGAGGCGCACAAGGCGTTCCTCCGCAAGATGGGTCAGTTGACGCGGCTGCGCACCGAACTGCCGGAAAGCGCATCGCCGATCCTGCCGCGCCATTGGGGCGAACTGAACACCGTGACCATCGCCTTCGGCCATGGCATCGCGGTGGCGCCCTTGCAGGCGGTGATGGGCATCGATGCGCTGGTCAACGGCGGCTATCTCATTCCGCCGACCTTCCTCAAGCGCACCGAAGCGGATGCGATGAAACTCGCCAAGCGCGTCATCCGGCAGGACACCAGCGACAAGATGCGCTTCCTGATGCGGCTCAATGCCGAGGTCGGCACCGCGCGCAAGGCGGACGTGGCGGGTTATTATATCGGCGGCAAGACCGGCACCGCCGAGAAAGTCATCAATGGGCGTTATGCCAAGAAGAAGGTGCTGAACGCCTTCACCGCGATCATGCCCGCCGACAATCCGCAATATCAGTTGCTGATCATGCTGGACGAGCCGCAGTCGCTGCCCGAAACCCACGGGTTCATCACCTCGGGCTGGAACGCCGTGCCGACCGGCGGCAAGGTCATCGCGCGGATCGCGCCGCTCTTGGGGGTCAAGCCGCGCTTCGATTTGCCGCCGTCCGAACGCCTTATTCTTGCGACATCGAGGGAGAATCGGTAAGCGCGACGGGCTGCCGCCCGCCTTCGGCCGGGATATCATCGGGACCCATGAAATTACGCGATCTTTTCAGCGGTGATGCCACCTTCGATCCGCAAGCGGGAGCGCTTGCGGTGGCGGGGCTTGCCGTGGACAGCCGCATGGTGAAGCCGGGCGATGTGTTCTTCGCGCTCGGCGGCAGCAAGACCGACGGCGCGCGCTTCATCGACGCGGCCATCGCGGCCGGGGCCGTCGCGGCGGTGACCGGCCATCCTCACACCGCATCCGTGCCCGTTGTCGTCGCGGACAATCCGCGCCGCGCTCTGGCGCTGGCGGCGGCGTCCTTCTATCCACGCCAGCCGCAGACGATTGCGGCCGTCACCGGCACCAGCGGCAAGACCTCGGTCGCGGCATTCACGCGGCAATTGTGGGAGAGCCTTGGCGATGACGCGGCAAGTCTGGGCACCATCGGCATCGTCTCGCGCCATCGCAACGTCTATGGTTCGCTGACAACGCCCGATCCCGTCGCGCTGCATCGTGCGCTCGACGAACTTGCGGGCGACGGCGTGACGCATCTGGCGCTTGAGGCGTCCTCGCACGGCCTCGACCAGCACCGGCTCGACGGCGTGCGGATTTCGGCGGCGGCGTTCACCAACCTGTCGCGCGACCATATGGATTATCACCCGACCGCTGAGCATTACCTCGCGGCCAAGCTGCGGCTGTTCACCGATCTCGCGCCGCAGGGCGCACCCGCGGTGATCGCCGCCGATCACGAATACTCTATGGCCGTGATCGACACCGCCCGCGCAAGCAAGCTCGATGTGATGACGGTCGGGCGGCGGGGCGAGGGCATCAGGCTTGCCGATGCCGCGATTGATGGTTTCGGCCAGACCATGACGCTCACACATCGCGGGCGGACGCATCGTCTGCGCCTGCCGCTGGTCGGCGAATTCCAGATCGAGAATGCGCTGGTCGCCGCCGGTCTCGTCATCGCCACGGGCGGCGATGCGGCCAAAACATTCACGGCGCTGGAAAGTCTCGAAGGCGCGAAGGGGCGTCTCGATCTTGTGGGCGAGCGCAACGGCGCGCCGGTGTTCGTCGACTACGCGCACAAGCCCGACGCGCTGATGAAGGCGCTCGAGGCGCTGCGGCCTTACGCGAAGAAGCGTCTCGTCGTGGTGTTCGGTGCGGGCGGCGATCGCGACGCCGGCAAGCGGCCGTTGATGGGCGCAATCGCCGCGCAATACGCCGATATGGTGATCATCACCGACGACAACCCGCGCAGCGAAAATCCCGCGACGATCCGCGCCGAAATTCTGGCGGCGGCCAACGGCGCGACAGAGATCGGCGACCGCGCGGAGGCGATCCACTCCGCCGTCGCTTCGCTTCAAGCGGGCGACGTGCTGCTGATCGCGGGCAAGGGCCATGAGACCGGACAAATTATCGGAGACAAGGTGTTGCCGTTCAGCGATCACGACGCCGCAATCGCCGCGCTGGCGGAGCATGCCGCATGACGACGCCACTTTGGACAATCGCCGCGATGGCGGAGGCGATGGGCGCGGAGCGCACCGGCGCGCTGCCGGACGGCATCACCGGCATTTCCATCGACAGCCGCACCATCGCGCCGAATGAGGCCTATTTCGCCATTAAGGGCGACGTGCATGACGGCCACGCTTTCGTCGAGGGCGCATTGAAGAACGGCGGCGGCGTCGCGGTGGTCGCGCAGTCGCACCGCGCGCAATTTGCCGACGGCCTGCCGCTCTTGGTGGTGCCGGATGTGCTCGCGGGCCTGGTCGATCTCGCGAAAGCCTCGCGCGCGCGCTCGCATGCAAGAATCATCGCGGTGACGGGATCGGTCGGCAAGACCTCGACCAAGGAAGCGCTGCGCACCGTGTTGCAGGGGCAGGGCGAGACTCATGCTTCGGCGGCGTCCTTCAACAATCATTGGGGCGTGCCGCTGTCGCTCGCGCGTTGTCCATCGAGCGCACAGTTCGCGATCTTCGAGATCGGCATGAACCACGCGGGCGAGATCGAGCCGCTGGTGAAGCTGGTGCGTCCGCATGTTGCGATCATCACCACGGTCGAGCCGGTACATCTCGAATTCTTTTCCGGCATCGGAGCGATCGCCGATGCCAAGGCGGAAATCTTCGCAGGGCTCGAGCCGGACGGCGCGGCGATCCTCAACATCGACAATTCGCAGTTCGCGCGGCTGACAAAAAAAGCGAAGGCGAGCGGCGTCTCTCGCATCGTGACGTTCGGCGAAAATCCAAAGGCCGATGCGCGGCTGCTCGATGTGGCGCTTCACGATCAATGTTCCGCCGTGCACGCGGACATGCTCGGCCACGACGTGACATTTAAAGTCGGCGTGCCGGGGCGGCACATGGCGATGAATTCACTTGGCGTGCTGGCGGCGGCGACGCTGGCGGGGGCTGACCTCGCGCTGTCGGCGCTGGCGCTCGCGGAATTCAAGCCGGCGGCCGGGCGGGGCGTGCGCCAGATGCTCGAACTTCCGGGCGGGCAGATCACGCTGATCGACGAGAGCTACAACGCCAACCCGGCTTCGATGACGGCGGCCATGAACGTGCTGGGCCAGACCGCGATCGGCCCGCGGGGCCGCCGCATCGCGGTTCTGGGCGATATGCTGGAGCTTGGCCCCAAGAGTGCGGCGCTTCATCGCGCCCTCGCCGAAGCGGTCACCGCCAACAAAATCGATCTGGTTTATTGTTCCGGACCGCTGATGCAGGCCTTGTGGGATGCCCTTCCTTCGGCGAAGAAGGGGGGCTATGCCGAGAGTTCGGCAAAGCTGGAATCACAGCTCGTCGCGGGAATTCGCGCGGGCGACGCGATCATGGTGAAGGGCTCGCTCGGCTCGCGCATGAAACTGATTGTGACCGCGCTCGAGAAGCATTTTCCGGGCAGCGCGGATGCTGACGATCTCACGGTATAGGCGGATTGCATGTTTTATTGGTTGACCGAACTCGCAGGCACGATTCCGGGCATCAACGTCTTTCGCTACATCACCTTCCGCACCGGCGGGGCGATGGTGACGGGCGCGCTGTTCGTGTTCATGTTCGGGCCCTGGATCATCGATCATCTGCGGCTCGCGCAGGGCAAGGGCCAGCCGATCCGCGTCGACGGCCCGCCGACACATCTCGTCACCAAGAAAGGCACGCCCACCATGGGCGGCCTGATGATCCTCTCCGGACTCGTGGTCGCGACATTGTTGTGGGCCAATCTGCGCAACCCCTATGTGTGGGTGGTGCTGATGGTCACGCTCGGCTTCGGCTTCGTCGGTTTCTATGACGATTACCTGAAAGTCACCAAGCAGACCCATGCCGGGTTTTCCGGCAAGTCGCGCCTCGCGGTGGAAGGTCTGATCGCGCTGCTCGCCTGCGCGGCGATCGTCTGGTCGTCGCGCGATGTCTCCGTGACGCAGCTCGGCATTCCCTTCGCCAAGGATTTCGCCATCGACCTCGGTTGGTTCTACATCATCTTCGGCGGCTTCATCATCGTCGGCGCGGGCAACGCAGTGAACCTCACCGACGGCCTCGATGGCCTCGCCATCGTGCCGGTGATGATCGCGGCGGCGAGCTTCGGCATGATCTCCTATCTTGTCGGCAACGCGGTGTTCTCCGAATATCTGCAGATCCGCTACGTCGCGGGCACCGGCGAACTCGCCGTGCTGTGCGGCGCCGTGCTCGGCGCGGGCCTCGGCTTCCTGTGGTTCAACGCGCCTCCGGCTTCGATCTTCATGGGCGACACCGGCTCGCTCGCGCTCGGCGGCATGATCGGTAGCATCGCGGTTGCGGTGAAGCATGAGATCGTGCTGGCGGTGATCGGCGGGCTGTTCGTGTTCGAGGCACTGTCGGTGATCGTGCAGGTGGCGTCGTTCAAGCTCACCGGCAAGCGCATCTTCCGCATGGCGCCGATCCATCATCACTACGAACAGAAGGGCTGGACCGAACCGCAGATCGTGATCCGCTTCTGGATCATCGCGGTGATGCTGGCGCTGGCCGGTCTGTCGACGCTGAAGCTGCGATGAACCATATGCATTTACGCAACGTCATTCCGGAAGCCGCGCAGCGGCTATCCGGAATCTTTATCAGTCAAGCCGTGAGAGATTCCGGGTTCGCGCGCTTAACGCGCGCCCCGGAATGACGGAGCAGGCCGCATGATCCCCATTACCTCCTTCGCGGGCCAGACCGTCGCCGTGTTCGGCCTCGGCGGCTCGGGCCTTGCGAGTTGCCATGCGTTGAAGGCGGGCGGCGCGGAAGTCGTCGCGAGCGACGACAGCGCCGAGCGTCTGGCGCAGGCCGCGCGGGAAGGCTTCATCACCGCCGATCTGCGCGGCGTGTCGTGGGAAAATTTCGCGGCGCTCATTCTGACACCCGGCGTGCCGCTGACGCATCCCGTGCCGCACTGGACCGTGGAGATGGCGCGCAAAGCCGGCATCGAGGTGATCGGCGACGTTGAGCTGTTCTGCCGCGAGCGAAGGCTGCATGCGCCGAGCGCGCCATTCGTCGCCATCACCGGCACCAACGGCAAGTCCACCACCACGGCGCTCACCGCGCATCTGATGCGTCAGGCGGGATTCGACACCCAGATGGGCGGCAATATCGGCACCGCGATCCTGTCGCTGGAACCGCCCGCCGCGCGTCGCGTGCATGTCATCGAGATGTCGTCGTACCAGATCGACCTCACGCCCTCGCTCGATCCGAGCGTCGGCATCCTGCTCAACGTCACGGAAGATCATATCGACCGTCACGGCAGCATCGAGCACTATGCCGAGGTGAAGGAACGGCTCGTCATTGGCGTGCAGCGCGGCGGCACCGCCATCGTCGGCGTCGATGACGATTTCAGCGCCAGGGCGGCGCGCAATGCCGAAACCGCGGGCAAGCACGTCGTCACCGTCTCCGTGCAGCGCAGGCTGGAAAACGGCGTGTTTCTCGATGGCGAGGCCATCGTGCGCGGATCGGCGGGCGGCAGCGCGAAGCTGGTCGATCTGCACGGCATCGGCTCGCTGCGCGGACGCCACAACGCGCAGAACGCGGCCTGTGCGGCGAGCGCTGCTTTGGCGCTCGGTGTGCCGTTCGACGTGGTGCAGCGGGGCCTGCAGAGTTTTCCCGGCCTCGCGCACCGGATGGAGCAGGTCGGCCGCAAGGGTGACGTGCTGTTCGTCAACGACTCCAAGGGCACCAATGCCGATGCGGCGGCGCGCGCGCTGTCGTCGTTCAGCGACATCTACTGGATCGCGGGCGGCAAGCCGAAAAGCGGCGGCATCGAATCCCTGCGCGAGTTCTTCCCGCGCATCCGCAAGGCCTATCTGATCGGCGAGGCGGCGCAGGAGTTTTCCAAAACCCTCGAAGGCGTGCCGCAGGACATTTCGGGCACCCTGGATGAGGCCGTGCCGCAGGCCGCGCGCGACGCGGAAGCGGCGGGCGGTCCCGCCGTGGTGCTGCTGTCGCCCGCCTGCGCCTCGTTCGACCAGTTCCCGAATTTCGAGGTGCGGGGCGATTATTTCCGCAAGCTGGTGATGGGCCTTCCCGGCGTCGGGCCGGTGAAGCCGTAAAAGTTTTTACATCTCGTTAACTCTCCCGAAACCATGATCGGCGACCAATGGCGGATCACCGCCTGAAGGACCGCCGCCATGATGTCACGCGAACAACGCACGCCGCTGAGCGAGTGGTGGTGGACCGTCGACAAGCTGCTGCTCGCGGCGATCATGGCGCTGATTCTCGCGGGCGTGATCCTGTCGCTGGCGGCGAGCCCGCCGGTCGCGACCCGCATCGGCCTCGATCCGTTTCATTTCTTCAACCGCCACGTCCTGTTTCTGGTGCCGTCGATCATCGTGATGATCGCGACATCGTTTCTGTCGCCCAAGCACGTCCGCCGCAGCGCGCTGATCGTGCTGGTGCTGAGCATGGGGTTGATCGTGGCGACGCTGCTGTTCGGGCCCGAAGTGAAGGGCGCGCGGCGCTGGATCACCATCATCGGCGTCAACATTCAGGCCTCGGAAGCCGCCAAGCCCGCTTTCGTCGTCGTGGTGTCCTGGCTGTTCGCGGAATCGACGCGCCGCCCGGAAATGCCCGCCACCTCGATGGCGCTGGTGCTTCTCGGCATGCTGGTCACCCTGCTGGTGCTCGAGCCGGACTTCGGCCAGACCATGCTGGTGCTGATCGTCTGGGGCTCGCTGTTCTTCATCGCGGGCATGCGGATGGTGTGGGTGTTCGGCCTCGCGGGTGTCTCGGCGGTCGGCCTGTTCACGGCCTATCTCACGGTGCCGCATGTCGCGGCGCGCATTAAGCGCTTCATGAATCCGGCATCCGGCGACACCTTTCAGGTCGATCTCGCGGCGGACTCTTTCATGCAGGGCGGCTGGTTCGGGCAGGGGCCGGGCGAGGGCACCGTGAAGCGGTTGCTTCCTGACAGCCATACCGACTTCGTGTTCGCGGTCGGCGCGGAGGAATTCGGCATCGTGCTGTGTCTCGCGCTGCTGGCGCTGTTCGCCTTCATCGTGCTGCGCGCGCTGTCGCGGGCCTATGCGAGCGAGGATCTGTTCACGCGCTTTGCCGCCTCCGGCCTTGCCATCCTGTTCGGCACCCAGGCCTGCATCAACATGGCGGTGAACCTGCATCTGATGCCCGCCAAGGGCATGACGCTGCCGTTCATCTCCTATGGCGGCTCGTCGATGGTGTCGCTGGCGTACGGCGTCGGCATGCTGCTGGCCTTGACGCGGCAGCGCCCGAGGGTCGAAATGACGTCGATGGGTGCGGCCAATGCGGTGCGCGCCTACGCCTGAGCGTACGATATGATATCATGATATGATATGATCGCGCGATGACGCAGCCTTCCCTCATCCTGCTCGCGGCCGGTGGCACCGGCGGGCATCTGTTTCCCGCCGAAGCGCTGGGCGCCGTGCTGATGAAGCGCGGCTATCGCGTGCGCCTTGTCACCGACGAACGCGCGGTGCGCTACAGCGGCCTGTTCTCCGGAGACATGGTCGACGTGGTGCCGAGCGACACCGTGCGCGGGCGCAATCCGCTGTCGCTGGCGCGCACCATGGCGATGCTGGGGGCGGGGGCCGCCAAGGCCGGGCTGTTGATTCGTAGACTGAAGCCCGCCGCCGTCGTGGGGTTCGGCGGTTATCCGACGCTGCCGCCGCTGATGGCGGCGAAGATGCTCGGCGTGCCGACGCTCATTCACGATTCCAACGCGGTGCTCGGCCGTGCCAATCGCCTGTTGTCGTCGCGCGTCAATGCGATCGCGACCTCGCTGCCGGGCGTGCTGGATCGCGATCCCGCCCTCGCCGCCAAGGCGACGATGACCGGCACGCCGATGCGCGCGAACATTCTGGCGGCGGCCGCGGTGCCGTTCGCAGAGCCGGAGACAAACGGGCCGTTCCGCCTGCTCGTGGTCGGCGGCAGTCAGGGCGCGCGCGTGATGTCGGATATCGTGCCGGGCGCGATCGAGCAGCTGGAGCCCGCGCTGTGGAGCAGGTTGTCGCTCGTGCAGCAGGTGCGCGAGGAGGACATGCCGCGCGTTCGTGCGGTCTATGAACGCCTCAAGATCAAGGCCGAACTGGCGCCGTTCTTCAGCGACCTGCCGTCGCGGCTGGCCGCGAGCCATCTCGTGGTGTCGCGTTCGGGCGCGGGCACGGTGGCGGAACTGGCTGCGATCGGGCGTCCCTCGATTCTGGTGCCGCTGCCCGGCGCGATCGATCAGGATCAGTTCGCCAATGCGGGCGTGCTGGTGAATGCGGGCGGCGCGATCCGGATTCCGCAGGCCGAATTCACGCCGCATCGCTTGGCTTCCGAGATTCTCGCGCTGGCGGCAGAGCCGCAGCGACTCATGGATATGGCGGCGTCCGCCCGCATGGCGGGGCGATTGGATGCCGCCGACCGGCTGGCCGATCTGGTCGTGAAAGTGGCCGGAATTCGGGAGAATTTGCCTTGACTCCGGCGTCATGGCCGGACTTGTTCCGGCCATCCACGTCTTGGTTGAATCAGATAAATCTTGGCTGAATCAGGTAAAAGACGTGGATGCCCGCGACAAGCGCGGGCATGACGTCAACCAACAGGTTCCACGACATGAGACTGCCGCGCGAGATCGGACCCATTCACTTCGTCGGTATCGGCGGTATCGGCATGAGCGGCATCGCCGAGGTGCTGTGCAATCTCGGCTACACCGTTCAGGGCTCGGATGCCGCCGAGAACGCCAACGTCGTGCGGCTGCGCGACAAGGGCATCAAGGTCTCGGTCGGCCACAAGGCGGAGAACGTCAACGGCGCGGACGTGCTGGTGGTCTCCACCGCGATCAAGCGCGACAATCCCGAATTGATGGCGGCGCGCGCGCAGCGCATTCCCGTGGTGCGGCGCGCGGAAATGCTCGCCGAGCTGATGCGGCTGAAAAGCTGCATCGCCATCGCGGGCACCCACGGCAAGACCACCACGACCTCGATGGTCGCGACGCTCTTGGACGCAGGCGCTCTCGATCCCACCGTCATCAATGGCGGCATCATCAATGCCTACGGCACCAACGCGCGCCTCGGCGAAGGCGAGTGGATGGTGGTCGAGGCCGACGAGAGCGACGGCACGTTCCTGAAGCTGCCGGTCGATGTCGCCATCGTCACCAACGTCGATCCCGAGCATCTCGATCATTTCAAGACCTTCGAGGCGGTGCAGGACGCGTTCCGGCATTTCGTCGAGGGCGTGCCGTTCTATGGCTTCGCGGTGATGTGCATCGATCATGCTGTTGTGCAGGCGCTGGTCGGCAAGATCGAGGATCGCCGCATCATCACCTACGGCGAAAATCCGCAGGCCGATGCGCGGCTCGCCGATCTCCAGCCGTTCTCCGGCGGCTCGAAATTCAGCGTCGAGATTCGTCATCGCAAGGCGGGCGCGGCGCATGTGATTTCCGATCTGGTGTTGCCGATGCCGGGCCGCCACAACGCGCTCAACGCAACGGCGGCCATCGCGGTCGCGCACGAGATCGGCATGCCGGACGAGGCGATCCGCAAAGCGCTCGCGGACTTCGGCGGCGTCAAGCGGCGCTTCACCCGCACCGGCGAATGGAACGGCGTCACCGTGATCGACGATTACGGCCATCATCCGGTGGAGATCGCGGCGGTGCTGAAGGCCGCGCGCGATTCCACCAAGGGCCGTGTGATCGCGGTGGTGCAGCCGCATCGCTTCTCGCGCCTGCAGTCGCTGTTCGAGGAATTCTGCACCTGCTTCAACGACGCCGACACCGTGATCGTCGCGGATGTCTATGCTGCGGGCGAAGCGCCGATTCCCGGCATCGATCGTGATTCCTTCGTGCTCGGTCTGCGCGCGCACGGCCATCGCGAGGTCATTCCGCTGGAAGGCGCATCGCAGCTGGCGTCCATCGTGCGGCGCATCGCGCAGCCGGGCGATTTCGTCGTGCTGCTCGGCGCGGGCAGCATCTCGCAATGGGCCTACGCGCTACCGGACGAACTGAAGGCGCTCGACAAGTGAGATTTCCGGATATCAGCGCCGATCTGAAATCCGTGATGCCGGAATTGCGCGGGCGTCTGCTCGCCAATGAATTGCTCGGCCCGCTGACATGGTTTCGGGTCGGCGGTCCGGCGCAGATTCTGTTCACGCCTGCCGACGAGGACGATCTTGCTTATTTCCTCAAACATCTGCCTGCGGAGATTCCGGTTTACGTCATCGGCGTCGGCTCGAACCTGATCGTGCGCGATGGCGGCGTGGAGGGTGTCGTCATCCGCCTGTCGCCGCGCGGCTTCGGTTCGGTTTTGGCGGAAGGCGATACGGTGCGCGCGGGCACTGCGGCGCTCGACAAGCGCGTCGCGGAGGCGGCGGCTGCGGCCAATATCGGTGGACTTGAATTCTATTTCGGCATTCCGGGCTCGATCGGTGGCGCGCTGCGCATGAATGCGGGCGCGAACGGTGGCGAGACCAAGGATGTGCTGGTCGAGGCGCACGGCGTCACGCGCGCTGGCGAGAAGGTCACGTTCAGCAATGCGGAGATGAAATTCGTCTATCGCAGCCATGGCGTCGATCCGTCGATCATTTTCACGTCGGCGCTTTATCGTGGCGTTGTGACGGACCCGGAGAAAATCCGCGCGCGGATGAACGAGGTGCAACAGCATCGCGAAACCGCGCAGCCGATCCGCGAGAAGACCGGCGGCTCCACTTTCAAGAATCCGCCGGGCCACAGTTCGTGGAGGCTGATCGATGCGGCGGGGATGCGCGGTTTCCGCGTCGGCGGCGCGCAGGTGTCGGAAATGCACTGCAACTTCCTCATCAACACCGGCGAGGCGACGGCGCACGACATCGAGACGCTGGGCGAGACGGTGCGCGCGCGCGTCATGGCGCAGTCCGGCATCGATCTGCATTGGGAGATCAAGCGGATCGGCGTCAATCACGGCTGAAGAATATCGGCGCGGCGAAGGCGAGATGCGCGATGGCGGGTGAGTTCGAGGGCAAGGTGGTGGTCGTCACCGGCGGAAGCCGTGGCATCGGCCGCGAGATCGCCTCCGCTGACGATCATGGCCGACCTGTGCACGCTCGACGGTTGCGAAAAAGCGTTCGCGGCGGTGAAGGCCGAATTCGACCGCTGCGATATTCTGGTGAATTCGGCGGGTGCCACACGCGCGGGCAATTTCTCCAAGGGTCTGTCGCAGCAGGGCAAGAAGGATGACGTCAACGTCAATGTCATCCATCCGGGTGCGACCGAAACCGAGCGTTTCCATCAGTTGATCGAGATGCGTGCGAAAGCGTCGGGCAAATCGGTCGAGCAGTTGAAGCAGGCCGCGCTGACGAAGGATGGCATCCGGCGTCTTGCGACGGCGCAGGACATTTCCGCGCTGGCGCTGTTCCTCTGCTCGGAGAGGGCGCGGCATATTCAGGGCACCGCCATTGCTGTCGATGGCGGCGCGACGGCCGGATATTACTGAGACGCTTGAACTTCGCGCGATCAGCCGCCCAGCAGGCGGATCGTCTCGATGATCGGCGCGGGCGAGAGGCGGAATGCGCCGTAGAACGGATATTCCTGAAACGCCACCAGGCTGAGGGTGATGACCGCGGCGCTCGCGAACACGACGAGGGCCGTGGTCATCGCGCGCGGCCGTTCCAGATGGACCAGCGCGATCGAGACTTCCGTAATCAGGCCGAGCACGACCACCACGAGCCATTTCAGGTCGTTGGTGTGGTCGGAGGCGATCGCGAGCCGCTCGGTGCGGGCATTGCCCGCGTGAACGGCCGCGTTCAGGAGCGCGGCGCTGACGGCGGTGCCGGACGAGCGGGCGATGCTGGGGTCGCTGACCCTTTTCAGCAGATCGTCATAGGCCGCGGATGCTTGTGATGATTCGTGGCCTTCCGCCATTGTCGGCCATTCATGGGCGATCACCGCTTCGACATAGGCCTTCAGCGCTTCGCGGATCGCGGCCATGTCCGCAACGGACGCGACGCTGAGCGCATAGACATTGTGCAGTTCGGCGGCCTCGGCGTGCACGGCCCGGTAGGCCTGCCGGCTTCGGTCGCTGACGTCGTTGGCGAGAAATCCCGTCAGCAGCGCGAACAGCACCGCGACCGAACCGAAAAACGGTGCGACGATGCCGTTCAGCGTTTGTATCGGGCGGCGGAGCGGCGAGCGGAAAATGATGAGATACAGAGAGAGGATCACGCCGGAATACAATGCGGCGAGCGTCAGGAAGATGCCGATCGGCGGCAGTTCGAGCCATGCCCGGATCATGATGACAACACCATCGTTCAATGAGCCGCGTGATCGCGGGACGGAATCTGAGGCGGTGAATCTACATGCATAACGCGGGCGCGCGAACCCCTCGCGCCGGTTTCCGCCCCTTGGTCGCTTTCGCAAATCAGCGTAGTGAGAAGCGATCAAGGAGTGACTATGGCTGCATCCAAACACGTCGCCGTCCTGATGGGCGGATGGTCCTCGGAACGGGAAGTGTCATTGCGGTCCGGCGCAGCCTGCGCCGCCGCGCTCGAGAACCGGGGCTACCGCGTCACGCGCGTCGACGTGCAGCGTGATATCGCGACCGTGCTTCAGAATCTCAGGCCCGACGTCGCGTTCATGGCGCTGCACGGCTGTCCGGGCGAGGACGGCACCATTCAGGGCGTGCTGGAAACGCTTGCGATTCCCTACAGCCATTCCGGCGTGCTGGCGTCCTCGCTCGCTATGCAGAAGGATATCGCCAAGACGGTGATGGCGACGGCGGGCGTGCCGGTCGCGGCAGGATTGACGCTGTCGCGGGCCGAAATCGTCAAGGGGCACCCGATGGAACCGCCTTACGTCATCAAGCCGGTGGCGGATGGCTCCAGCGTCGGCGTTTTCATCGTGACCGAGGAGCATGCCCATCCTCCGCGGGAGCTGTTCCGGGAGGACTGGCCCCATGGCGATCGCCTGCTGGTCGAGAAATATGTCGCCGGGCGCGAACTGACCTGCGCCGTCATCAAGGGCGAGCCCAGCGAGGTCACGGAAATCGTTCCTCTGCTGAATTTCTATGATTACGAGGCAAAGTATTCAAAAGGCGCATCAAAACACGTTCTGCCCGCACCTATTTTACCATTTGTTTACCAGGAAGTCCGAAGGTTGACGCTGGCCGCGCATGTGTCGCTTGGC
>Ga0153956_1001818_pt1 | contig 17454 bp, 18 predicted proteins | sample TSFL040MetaG_FD_104704 | JGI IMG/M metagenome (GOLD analysis project Ga0153956, IMG submission 104704) | Attine ant fungus gardens microbial communities from Florida, USA - TSFL040 MetaG | ecosystem: Host-associated > Fungi > Mycelium > Unclassified | place: USA: Florida, Wekiwa Springs...
CAAGCTCGTTCACATCAATCGCGTCGCCAAGGTGGTGAAGGGCGGCAAGCGCTTCGGCTTCGCTGCGCTCGTCGTCATCGGCGACCAGAAGGGCCGGGTCGGTTTCGGCCATGGCAAGGCGCGCGAAGTTCCGGAAGCGATCCGCAAGGCGACCGAGTCGGCGAAGCGCAATCTGACCCGCGTTGCTCTGCGCGACGGCCGCACGCTGCATCACGACATCGCCGGCCGTCATGGCGCCGGCCGCGTCTACCTGCGCGCTGCGCCGGCCGGTACCGGCATCATCGCGGGCGGCCCGATGCGCGCCGTGTTCGAGACGCTCGGCATCCAGGACGTGGTGGCGAAGTCGATCGGCTCGTCGAACCCCTACAACATGGTTCGCGCGACCTTCGACGCTCTGAAGCATCAGGATTCGCCGCGTTCGGTTGCAAACCGCCGCAACATCAAGGTGTCCACGCTGCAGGCGCGCCGCATCGGCGGCGATGCGGAAGCGGTCGCGGAATAATTCACGCGCCTTTTTGGAGTTAGAACAATGGCCAAGGCCACGACAAAGACCATCAAGGTCGAGCAGACCGGCAGCGCGATCCGCCGCCACAGCTCGCAGCGCGAGACTCTGATCGGTCTGCGCCTCAACAAGATCGGCCGTGTGTCCGAGCTGCAGGATTCGCCTGCGGTTCGCGGCATGATCGCCAAGGTTCAGCACCTCGTCCGCATTGTCGACGAGAAGTAAGGAAACAAGCGATGAAGCTCAATGAAATCGCCGACAACGCCGGCTCGCGCAAGAAGCGCATTCGGGTCGGCCGCGGCATTGGCTCCGGCAAGGGCAAGCAGAGCGGCCGCGGTGGCAAGGGCCAGACCGCGCGTTCGGGCGTGCGCATCAAGGGTTTCGAAGGCGGCCAGATGCCATTGCATCGCCGTCTGCCGAAGCGCGGCTTCAACAACATCTTCCGCCTCGACCTGACGGAAGTGAACCTCGACCGCCTTCAGGAAGCCATCGACGCCAAGAAGCTTGATGCCAAGGCGACCGTCAACGCCGAAGCGCTGGTGAAGTCGGGCCTGCTGCGCCGTTCGAAGGACGGCGTGCGTCTGCTCGGCCGCGGCGAACTCAAGGCCAAGATCAACGTCGAAGTCCATGGCGCGACCAAGTCCGCGATCGAGGCGGTGGAGAAGGCTGGCGGTACGGTAAAGATCCTCGCGCCCGCCAAGGATGCTGCCGCACAGAAGGCGGCTGCCAAGAAGCCGAACAGGAAGGCCTCGTAAAATTCCGTCACGCCCGGCCTTGCGCCGGGCACCTACGCCTTTACTTCTTTGAAGTCTCAAAGATAGGCGGGGAGGCCGGGAGCAAGCCCGGCCTGACGCGTTGAAGGAACCGGGATCGAAAATGGCCTCTGCAGCGGAACAACTTGCGGCAAACCTCAACTTCTCGGCATTTGCAAAAGCTGACGAGCTCAAGAAGCGCATCTGGTTCACACTGGGTGCGCTGCTTGTTTATCGGCTTGGCACCTACATTCCGCTGCCCGGCATCGATCCCAACATCTGGGATCAGGTGTTCAAGTCGCAGGCCGGCGGCATCCTCGGCATGTTCAACATGTTCGCCGGCGGCGGCATCCACCGCATGGCGATCTTCGCGCTGAACATCATGCCGTACATCTCGGCATCGATCATCCTTCAGCTTCTGACCTCGGTGTCGCCGCAACTCGAAGCTCTCAAGAAGGAGGGCGAATCGGGGCGCAAGATCATCAATCAGTACACGCGCTATCTGACCGTGGTGCTGGCGGTGTTTCAGGCATACGGCATTTCCGTCGGCCTTGAAGGCGCGGGCAACGTCGTCTCCGATCCCGGCATGTTCTTCCGGATCTCCACGGTGATCACGCTGACCGGCGGCACCATGTTCCTGATGTGGCTCGGCGAGCAGATCACCTCGCGCGGCATCGGCAACGGCATCTCGCTCATCATCATGTCGGGCATTGTCGCGGAATTGCCGTCGGCCATCGCGGGCACGCTCGAACTCGGCCGCCAGGGCGCGCTGTCGACCTTCCTGATTCTGGCGATCATCATCATGGCTGTCGCCGTGATTATGCTGATCGTGTTCGTCGAGCGCGCGCAGCGCCGCCTGCTGATCCAGTATCCGAAGCGTCAGGTCGGCAACAAGATGTTCGAGGGCCAGTCCTCGCATCTGCCGCTGAAGCTCAACACCTCGGGCGTGATTCCGCCGATCTTCGCCTCGTCGCTGCTGCTGCTGCCGACCACCATCGCGCAATTCAACGCGGGCAAGGGACCGGAGTGGTTTCAGTGGCTGACGACCCAGCTTGCGCACGGCCGTCCGCTGTTTCTTGCGCTGTATCTCGGGCTGATCGTGTTCTTCGCGTTCTTCTATACGGCGATCGTGTTCAACCCGACCGAGACCGCCGACAATCTCAAGAAACATGGCGGCTTCATTCCCGGCATTCGTCCGGGTGAGCGCACCGCCGAATATATCGACTATGTGCTGTCGCGCATCACCGTGCTGGGCGCGATCTATCTCGCGGTTGTCTGTCTTATTCCCGAGATTCTGATTTCATACGCGTCTGTGCCGTTTTATCTTGGCGGCACGTCGCTGCTGATCGTCGTCAGCGTGACGATGGATACGGTCGCCCAGGTGCAGGGCTATCTGCTCGCGCATCAGTACGAAGGGCTGATCAGGAAGTCGAAATTGAGGGGCCGCCGTAAATGAGGTTGATTCTTCTCGGGCCGCCGGGGGCGGGCAAGGGAACGCAGGCGCAGCGACTGGTTCAAAAGCACGGTATCGTTCAGCTCTCCACGGGCGACATGCTGCGCGCCGCAGTCGCAGCCGAAACGCCGATCGGCCTCAAGGCGAAGGACATCATGGCCAGCGGCGCGCTGGTGCCTGATGAGGTGGTGGTTGGAATTATCGCCGACCGCATCGAAGAGCCCGACGCGACGAACGGCTTCATCCTCGATGGCTTCCCGCGCACCGTGCCGCAGGCCGAGGCGCTGGACGATCTTCTGAAGCAGAAGCGGCTCAAGCTGGACGCGGTGATTGAGCTGCGGGTCAACGAGAGCGCGCTGCTCGCGCGCGTCGAAACGCGGGTCGCGCAGATGCGCGAGCGCGGCGAGGCGGTTCGCGCCGACGATACGCCGGAAGTGCTATCGAATCGCCTGGCCAGCTATCGCGCCCAGACCGAGCCGCTGGTTCACTACTATTCCGACAAGCGCAAGCTGATCACCATCGATGGCATGATGTCCATCGAGGAGGTGACCGAGGCCATCAACAAGGTGCTGGCGGCGCTTGCCGAGGCCGATTCGGCCAAGGAAGCTAAAAAGGAAGCCAAGGCGTCGGCCAAGCGGGCTTCGGTCAGGAAAACCTCCGCGAAGGCCAAGAAGGCCCCGGCCAAGGCAGTGAAGTCGGCCAAGAAAACCGGCAAGAAAGCAGCCAAGGCAACCGCTAAGAAGGTCGCCAAGAAGGCCAAAAAGGCTTCGAAATCGGCCAGAAAGACCGTTAAAGCGGTCGCAAAAGGCCGAAAAAAGCCCTCCGCGAAGGCCAAAAGCCGGACGGCGGCCCCCAAAAAGGGCAAGTCTGTCAGCAAGGGCCGGAAGGTGGCCAAAAAGGCCGCGAAAAAGCGGGTCAAAGCCGCCAAGCGGTTGACGAAACGCAGGTAAATACACTAATAAGCCCGCATCCAGTCGGATTGTTCAGACGATGCCGGGCCCCGAAAGAAACATGGGGAGGGCGTCGTGTTTGCGTTTGTGAACACTCGCCCGACGCCAGAGACCTAACAAGACAAGCTATCCAAGAGGGATGGCGACAGGAGCGAAGACCGTGGCCCGTATTGCAGGCGTCAACATTCCGACCAACAAGCGCGTTCTGATCGCGCTTCAGTACATTCATGGTATCGGCCAGAAGAATGCCGCCACCATTGTCGAGCAGCTCAAGATTCCGGCCGAGCGCCGCGTCTCGCAGCTCACCGACGCGGAAGTGCTGCAGATCCGCGAAATGATCGACCGCGATTTCCTCGTGGAAGGTGATCTTCGCCGTGAAGTCGGTATGAACATCAAGCGCCTGATGGACCTCGGCTGCTATCGCGGCCTGCGTCACCGTCGTGGCCTTCCGGTGCGCGGTCAGCGGACCCACACCAATGCGCGCACCCGCAAGGGTCCGGCAAAGGCCATCGCCGGCAAGAAGAAGTAATTCGTTTTTCCACCCGACCGATCCGGCTCGCTCCGAGTTTTCTTGGGCCGGATGATCACCTTATTCCCCAGCGTCTGGCATGACGGACGCGCTCGAAGGAAATGACTAATGGCTAAAGAAGCTACCCGCGTCCGCCGTCGTGAACGCAAGAACATCGCCTCCGGCATCGCGCACGTGAACTCGTCGTTCAACAACACGACCATCACCATCACCGACGCGCAGGGCAACACCATTGCCTGGTCCTCGGCTGGTACGATGGGCTTCAAGGGCTCGCGCAAGTCGACCCCTTATGCAGCGCAGGTTGCGGCTGAAGACGTGTCGAAGAAGGCGCAGGAACACGGCATGCGCACGCTCGAAGTCGAAGTTGCCGGTCCCGGCTCGGGCCGTGAGTCGGCGCTCCGCGCGCTGCAGGCCGCTGGCTTCACCGTCACCTCGATCCGTGACGTGACCACGATCCCGCACAACGGCTGCCGTCCGCGCAAGCGCCGCCGCGTCTGATTGTTTGACTGCCGCGGGCATTTTGCCCGCGTCGTTTTTTACGATGCGATGACGCGGCGCTGGTCCGCGCCGCCCGAAACTCCAACGCCAAGTCTACGAGTGGCATGGGTGAACAAGTGACAATTCAGAAAAATTGGCAAGAACTCATTCGTCCGAACAAGCTCAACGTGACGCCTGGTTCGGATCCGACCCGTTTCGCAACCGTCGTTGCCGAGCCGCTTGAGCGTGGCTTCGGTCAGACCCTCGGTAACGCGCTGCGCCGCGTGCTGCTGTCGTCGCTGCAGGGCGCCGCCGTGCAGTCCGTGCACATCGATGGCGTGCTGCACGAGTTCTCCTCGATCGCCGGTGTGCGCGAGGACGTGACCGACATCGTGCTCAACGTGAAGGATATCTCGATCAAGATGCAGGGCGAAGGCCCGAAGCGCATGGTCGTGAAGAAGTCGGGTCCGGGCGTCGTCACCGCCGGTGACATTCAGACCGTCGGCGATGTCGTCGTGCTGAACCCCGAGCTTCAGATCTGCACCCTGGACGAGGGCGCTGAAATCCGCATGGAGTTCACCGTGAACTCCGGCAAGGGCTACGTCGCTGCCGAACGCAACCGTCCGGAAGACGCGCCGATCGGCCTGATCCCGGTGGACAGCTTGTTCTCGCCGGTTCGCAAGGTGTCCTACAAGGTCGAGAACACCCGCGAAGGCCAGATCCTCGACTACGACAAGCTGACCCTGACCATCGAAACCAACGGCGCGATCTCGCCGGACGACGCGCTCGCTTACTCGGCGCGCATCCTGCAGGATCAGCTCAACGTGTTCGTGAACTTCGAGGAGCCCCGCAAGGAGGTTGCCGCCGAGATCATTCCGGATCTCGCGTTCAACCCTGCGTTCCTCAAGAAGGTGGACGAGCTCGAACTTTCGGTTCGTTCGGCCAACTGCCTGAAGAACGACAACATCGTCTACATCGGCGACCTCGTGCAGAAGTCGGAAGCGGAAATGCTCCGCACCCCGAACTTCGGCCGCAAGTCGCTGAACGAGATCAAGGAAGTGCTCGCCCAGATGGGTCTGCACCTCGGCATGGAAGTGCCCGGTTGGCCGCCGGAGAACATCGACGAGCTGGCCAAGCGCTTCGAGGATCATTACTGAGCGAATAGGGAGCGGCGAATAGCGAATAGAAAGAGCCCACGGCGAGTAGAACGACTTCTATTCGCTACTCCCTGTTCGCCATTCGCTCTCTTGGGCGAACGCAGGCAGCCCACCTGAGCAGCATGTCCGACACGCGGTCGCGACAGAATTGAGGAACGACAATGAACCACGGCAAGACCCTCCGCAAACTCAACCGCACCGCTGAGCATCGCAAGGCGATGTTCGCCAACATGTCGGCCGCGCTGATCAAGCACGAGCAGATCGTCACCACGCTGCCGAAGGCCAAGGAACTGCGCCCGATCGTCGAGAAGCTCGTGACGCTGGGCAAGAAGGGCGGTCTCGACAAGCGCCGTCAGGCCATCAGCGAGATGCGTGATCGCGATCAGGTCAGGAAGCTGTTCGACGTTCTGGCCCCGCGCTACAAGGATCGCCAGGGCGGCTACACCCGCATCATCAAGGCCGGCTTCCGCTACGGCGATAACGCGCCGATGGCCGTGATCGAGTTCGTTGACCGCGACGTCGATGCCAAGGGCCTGGACTCGGGCCCGGTGCAGGAGAAGGCCTCGGACGCCGAATAAGCGTCCTTCAGGTTTCGGTTATTCAAAAGCGGCGCCTTGAGCGCCGCTTTTTTATTGGCGGATTATGTCTCACGGGGCCACGATGCCATGAGCCGAAAGACATCATTGGCCACTGACTGGCCTGCGAGATTGCTCCTATATGGGCGGGACAGGAGTATCACATGAAAATTGATCTTTCAGGAACGACCGCCGTCGTCACAGGCTCGACCGGCGGCATCGGTTTCGCCATCGCCAAAGGCCTCGCAGCGACTGGCGCGGGCGTGGTGGTCAATGGGCGCGGCCAGGAGAAGGCGGATGCCGCGGCCGCGGCCATCGTCAAAGCCGTGCCGGGCGCCAGGGCGCGCGGCGTCGGCGCGGACGTCTCGACTGCGGATGGCTGCGCGAAGCTGGTCGCGGCCATCTCCAGCGCCGACATTCTCATCAACAATGCCGGCATCTTCGAGCCGAAAGCATTTTTCGACATTCCCGACGCGGACTGGATGCGCTTCTTCGAGGTCAATGTGATGTCGGGCGTGCGGCTGTCGCGCGCCTATATGCCTGGAATGCTCGAGCGCAACTGGGGCCGCATCGTTTTCATTTCTTCGGAATCCGCGCTGAACATTCCCAGCGAAATGATCCACTACGGCATGTCAAAGACCGCGCAGCTCTCCATTTCGCGTGGTCTTGCCGAACTCACCAAAGGCACGAGCGTGACGGTGAATTCGGTGCTGCCGGGGCCGACCATGTCGGAGGGCGTCGAGGTTTTCGTGAGGGATCTGGCGAAACAGAACGGGCAGTCGGTGGAAGAGGCGGCGTCGCAATTCGTCAAGCAGCATCGCGGCACGTCGCTGATCCAGCGGTTTGCCACCGTCGATGAGATCGCCAACATGGTGGTGTATGTCTCTTCGCGTGAGGCGGCCGTGACCAACGGCGCCGCGCTGCGGGCCGAGGGCGGGATCATTCAGACGATTGCGTAAGTGTTGCCGGTGGGCATGGTCCGGATATCCGGACCATGCCTTGGCAATCACGCGTCAGCGGCGATGATCTGGGCCGCCTTGGCGAGGCGCTCCCTGATGGTCGAGAGCCTGTCATTCAGTTCGCGAAGCGACCGGTCGGAAAAATCCGAGAACACGAGGCCATCCGCCGCGGCCTGACGCGAATACAGATTCGCCAGTTGCTTGAGGGCCTTGTCGGTCAGCGACATGAGCACCACGCGCGCGTCCTCCTTGGACGTAACGCGACGCATGAGGCCTTGCTTTTCCAAGATCTTCGATTGCGTCGTGACGAAAGACGGATCGACATGCAGCTTCGCCGAGATGGCCTTGACGGGTGTGCCCGCGCCTTTGTCGAGGTCGTGAACGGCTGCCAGAATCAGCCATTGCGGGCGCGTGATGCCGAGGGCGGCGGCCCAGATCGCGCGAATGTCTTCCAGCCCGTTATGGATGGACAGGATTTGCCAGGCAAATTCCTGAACAAGCGCGCCATCAAGGCCGTCTGAACCGGGGGCGGGGAGCTTTGGATCGGACAGGTTTGCGTCCGCCGAAAGCTGGGTGCGCCTTTGGATGTGTTTCGACGGGAGTGACTTTGCCGTCATCCAAAGGTTCCGATTATCCGTGGTTTCTCCGAAGGTTACATCAGATTCCAGCAATTGCAATTGCGGTCAACGGCCGCGGGGGGTGTTGCGGCGGGGGCACACACGGCCGCCCAAATAAAAAGCTTAGTAAATCAATTATTGTACTAATGTGAGTTTTGAAGCCATTCTAGCCGTGGCGCTGGAATCGTTCGGCGCTCCGCCGGAAGGACTCGCGGGAGAGGCGATCCGATCGAGCGGCAGGCGGGGCTAAGGGGCTGACGCTTCAGATGTGGTTCAGGCCACGGGGCAAGACCTTTCCTCAATCGCACATTTGGAGGTTTTATGAGCAAGATTAAGAGCCTTATCCTCGGATCCGCTGCTGTTCTCGCAGCATCCGCCGGAGCACAGGCGGCTGATCTTCCGGTGAAGGCGAAAGCCGTTCAGTACGTGAAGATCTGCTCCCTTTACGGCGCGGGTTTCTACTACATCCCGGGCACCGACACCTGCATCAAGCTGGGCGGCTACGTTCAGTTGGACGTGAACATCGCGTCGAACAACTACAACAACCCGTTCGCGACATCCGCCAGCCCTGCGGCTATCTTTACGGGTGCCGGCGGCATTCCGGACGGCGTGTCGTTCCTTCACGATCGTACTGCGAGTAACTACACCACCCGCACGCGCGTGAACTTCAACCTCGATACCCGCACCGCCACCGAATACGGCGTTGTCCGCACCTACTGGGCGAGCAACTTCGAGCATTCGTCAGGCTTCGCTCCGTCTTCGGGCAACCTGACGGTCGACCTCGGCTTCATCCAGTTCGCCGGCTTCACCTTCGGTAAGGCGATCTCGGGCTTCATCACCCCCTGGTCGGCTTACACGGCCAACGTTAACTCGTCGGCCTTCATCGGCGGCGCCGACAACGCGACCGGCATCACCCAGGTGGCTTACACCTGGCAGTTCGGCAACGGCGTTTCGGCTCAGATCGGCGTCGAAGACAACTCCACCATCCAGCGCGCTCCGGTCCTGAACGCTGGCGGCGTCTTGGGCAACAGCTACATCTTCACGGGCGCGACCGGCGTGCCGGCGGGGCAGAGCTCGGTCATCTCGGCTCTGTCGACCAATCCCTACGTCTGGGGCACTGGTCCGGTGGTGTCGCCTGACATCGTCGGCAACATCAAGGTCGACCAGGCGGCCTTCACCGCTCAACTGTCGGGCGCCGTGCACAACGTCTCCGCCAACCGCTATATCGATGCCGCGAGCGTTACCGGAACTGCTCCCAGCCTTGGCACCGACGCCAACGGCCATCCGGGCGACAAGTGGGGTTGGGCGATCTCGGGCGGCTTGCTGCTCAAGAACCTGCCGACCGGCGCTGGCGACAAGTTCTCGGTTGACGTGACCTACACCGAAGGCGCTCCGAAGTACATCATCGGCGGCACCGTCGGCAACAGCTACGCCTTCTTCTCCGGCACCACCTTCGCTGCGGCCGCCCTGTTCGACGGCGTTTACGGCGGAGCTGGCAGCAGCATCGAGCTGACCAAGGCCTGGGGCGTTCGCGCTGCTTACCTGCACAACTGGACCCCGAACTGGGAGACGGGTGTGTTCGGCAGCTACACCAGCGTCGATTACAATGGCAACGCGACCGGCTATATCCGGAATGCTTTGACTCCGAGTGGTGGTTTGGGTGCACAGACTGGTCTGTCGGGTGCTCAGGCCGCAGCCTATAACCCGGACTTCAAGATCTGGCAGATCGGTACCCGCACCGCGTGGACCCCCGTTCAGAACCTGACGTTCTCGGGCGAACTGCTCTACACCTACATCGATCAGGCGAACGATGGCTTGGGTGCGACTGCTGCTGTCAAGCCCGGCGGTACGCTGGGTTCGGCAGCCTACACCTTCAAAGACTTGGGTGTCTTCACCGGCAACCTCCGCGTTCGCCGCACCTTCTGATCGTAACCGCCTCACGGCGATTACCGTCTGAACTGCAAAAAGACCCCGGCAGGAAACTGCCGGGGTTTTTGTTGATCGGTCCTCGCGCGCGAAGCAATCCGTTCTTTCGAGAGAAGAATACCGAGGGAAAGACGCGTTATACCTGCCCAGCGGGACGAGCCGGGAACAAATACTGACCAAATAACTTGACTAAATAATATAATTGGAACATGCTTTGATCGTGCGGGCTTGTCCCGCATGGCTTCATGCAATTTTCCAAGTTTTGCTCGAAGCTTCTGCAATCTCCCGGGATGCCCCCCGGGAGATTTTGCATTTTGGGGCCCTTCGCTCACCAGCCTTCCAGCACCAGCTTGCCGGTCGAGCGGCCGCCTTCGAGCAGCGCATGAGCCTGCTTGAGATTCGCGGCGTTGATCGTGCCGAGCACCTTGTCGAGCGTGGTGCGCAGCACGCCGTTATCGATCAGGCTGGCGACGTCATCGAGCAGGTTGTGCTGCGCGATCATGTCGGGGGTCTGGAACGACGAGCGCGTGAACATCGATTCCCAGTGCAGCGAGGCGGCCTTGCCCTTGAGCAGGTTGACGTTGAGCGAGGCGGGATCATCGATCAGCCCGAGCTTGCCCTGCGGAGCGATGATGTCCGCCAGCGCCGCGAAGTGCTGATCGGTGTTGGTGAGCGCGGCGATCAGTGCCACCGGCGGCACTTTGAGCGCCGCGATCTGCTCTTTCATCGGCTTGGAGTGATCGACGACGTGATGCGCGCCGAGTTCGAGGCACCATTTGGTCGATTCGGGGCGCGAGGCGGTAGCAACCACGGTGAGGCCGGTGAGGCGGCGCGCAAGCTGGATCAGGATCGAGCCGACACCGCCGGCGCCGCCGACGATCAGCAGCGTGCGCGGATCGACGCTCTTGCCCGGCGCGACGCCGAGGCGGTCGAACAGCAATTCCCATGCGGTGATGGAGGTGAGGGGGAGGGCGGCCGCCTGCGCGAACGAGAGCGTCTTCGGTTTGCGGCCGACGATGCGCTCATCGACGAGGTGGAATTCCGAGTTGGTGCCCTGACGCTGGATCGAGCCCGCGTACCAGACTTCATCCCCCGGCTTGAACAGCGAGACATCCGGCCCGACGGCATCGACCACGCCCGCCGCGTCGAAGCCGAGAATCTTGATTTCGCCTTCCGGCGGCTCGGCGCGCTTGCGCACCTTGGTGTCCACCGGATTGGCGGAGATGGCTTTCACCGCGACGCGGATATCGCGTCCCAGCGGTTCCGGCTTGGCGGTCTCAAAGTCGATCAGCGATTCCGCTGCGTCGATCGGCAGCGACTTCCTGTAACCCACGGCTTTCATATCTTGCTCCATCAGCGACCGTTCCGGTCGTCCGGTCCTAGGTGTCCCGCTCGCTGCATATTTGCAAGTACTGTTATTTTGGGGATATAGTCACCATTCGGATACTAATGGAATTTGTCCTATGAAACGGCAGAATTTCGGCTGTGCGCCCGGCTGCTCCGTCGAGGTCACCCTCGATCTGATCGACGGCAAATGGAAGGGCGTCATCCTCTACCACCTTCAGGAAGGGCGCCTGCGCTTCGGCGAACTGCGCAAGCGGCTACCGAACGTGACGCAGCGGATGCTGACCAAGCAGCTTCGCGCGCTGGAGGAGGATGACCTCATCATCCGCAAGGTGTATGCCGAAGTCCCGCCGCGGGTGGATTACGAATTGTCCGAGACGGGACAGCGGCTGCGGCCGGTGATCGATGCGCTCAAGGCCTGGGGGGACGACAATCGCGCCCGGCTCGCCGCGTCAGCCCGGAACAAATCCGAGGCGGCGAAGGCTGGACCGCAAAGCGCCGCGCCGCGTTCGTCGCATCCGGCCTGACCGTCACATCTTTCGCCATATTGGCACGACTTTAATCTTAGGCTTCAGACTCAGGATCATTTTCATGACCGTTACGCGTGCGCTCTCCGCCCTTCTTGTCTGCTCCTTTGTTGCCGCGCCTGCGCTGGCACAGGACCGCGTGGTCCCGTCCTCGCCGAACCAGGTGAAGCTGTCCTATGCGCCGATCGTCCAGCGCGTGCAGCCGGCTGTTGTGAACGTCTATGCCGCCAAGATCGTGCAGAACCGCAATCCGTTGCTGGATGACCCGCTGTTCCGCCGCTTCTTCGGCGTTCCGGGAGGCTCGCAGGAGCAGATGCAGCGCTCGCTCGGCTCCGGGGTAATGGTCGATGCGTCGGGTCTCGTCGTGACGAATAACCACGTCATCGAGGGCGCGGATCAGGTGAAGGTCTCGCTATCCGACAAGCGCGAATTCGAGGCGGAGATCGTGCTGAAGGACAGCCGCACCGATCTGGCGGTGCTGCGCCTGAAGGATGCGAAGGAGAAGTTTCCGACGCTCGAATTCTCCAACTCCGACGACGCACAGGTCGGTGACGTCGTGCTCGCCATCGGCAATCCGTTCGGCGTCGGTCAGACCGTGACCCACGGTATCATTTCGGCGCTGGCGCGCACGCAGGTCGGCATCACCGACTATCAGTTCTTCATCCAGACCGATGCCGCGATCAATCCCGGCAACTCGGGCGGCGCGCTGGTGGACATGACCGGCAAGCTGGTCGGCGTGAACACCGCGATCTTCTCCCGCTCCGGAGGATCGCAAGGCATCGGCTTCGCCATTCCCGCCAACATGGTGCGCGTCGTGGTCGCCTCGGCGAAGAGCGGCGGCAACGCGGTGAAGCGCCCATGGCTTGGGGCGCGGCTGCAGGCGGTGACGCCCGAGATCGCCGAGACGCTCGGCCTCAAGCGCCCAACCGGCGCGCTGGTGGCGAATGTGACGAACGGCAGTCCCGCCGCGAAGGCGGGCCTCAAGCTGTCCGATCTGATCGTGGCGATCGACGGGCAGGTGATCGATGATCCGAACGCATTCGACTATCGCTTTGCCACCCGTCCGCTCGGCGGCTCCGCTCAGGTGGACGTGATCCGCGGCGGCAAGCCGGTCAAGCTCACCATTGCACTTGAGACCGCGCCGGACACCGGACGCGACGAAATCGTCATCAAGGCGCGCTCGCCGTTCCAGGGCGCCAAGGTCGCCAACATTTCTCCGGCGCTGGCCGATGAATTGAAACTCGATACCAGCGTCGAAGGCATTGTCGTGACCGATCTGTCCGACGATGCGGTGGCGGCGAATGTCGGCTTCAAGAAGGGCGACGTGATTGTTGCCGTGAATGGCGTGAAGATCGGCAAGACTGCTGAGCTGGACAAGCTCGCGCGCGAAGGCGCGCGTTTGTGGCGCATCTCGGTGATCCGCGGTGGCCAGCAATTGAACGTCGTGCTCGGGGGATGAGCAACGAGGATTGATTTAGTCGTCATGCCCGGCCTTGTGCCGGGCATCCACGTCTTTCTTCTTTGAGCGACAGTAAGACGTGGATGGCCGGGACAAAAGGGCGTTCACGCCCGTCTTCGCCGGGCTATGCCCGGGCATGACGAACTCAGGATCTGTATGGCCGAACGTCGAAAACAACCGTCCCCAAATCTCTTCGCCGCGGCGGGGCTGGAGCAGGATGCGCCGCGTCCGCTGCCGGAGAAACTGCGTCCGCGCTCGCTCGGCGATGTGGTCGGACAGGATCACATTCTCGGTCCCGACGGCGCGCTGACGCGCATGCTGGAGACGCGCACGCTGGGCTCGCTGATCTTCTGGGGGCCGCCCGGCACCGGCAAGACCACGGTGGCCCGGCTGCTGGCCGATGCGACGGAGCTTGAATTTGAGCAGATTTCCGCGGTGTTCTCCGGTGTCGCGGACCTGAAGAAGGTGTTCGATGCCGCGCGCGCCCGCCGCGAAATGGGCAAGGGAACGCTGCTGTTCGTGGACGAGGTGCACCGCTTCAACCGGGCACAGCAGGATTCCTTCCTGCCGGTGATGGAAGACGGCACGGTGGTGCTGGTCGGCGCAACCACGGAAAATCCATCGTTCGAACTCAACGCGGCGCTTCTGTCGCGTGCGCGCGTGCTGGTGTTTCAGTCGCTCGATCCGGCGGCGGTCGAAAAACTTTACGCCCGTGCGGAAGAGGTCGAAGGCAGGAAATTGCCGCTCGATGCGGAAGCCCGCGCCGTGCTGGTGCGGATGGCCGACGGCGACGGCCGCGCCGCGCTGACGCTGGCGGAGGAGGTCTGGCGCGCCGCGCGCAAGGACGAGATTTTCAATGCCGCGCAGTTGCAGGAGATCCTGCAAAGGCGTGCGCCGATCTATGACAAGTCCGCCGACGGCCATTACAATCTGATCTCGGCGCTGCATAAGTCCGTGCGAGGCTCCGATCCGGATGCCGCGCTGTACTACTTCGCGCGGATGCTGGATGCGGGCGAGGACCCGCTGTTCCTGGCGCGCCGCGTGGTGCGGATGGCGGTGGAGGACATCGGCATGGCCGATCCGCAGGCGCTGGTGATCGCCAACGCGGCCAAGGACGCTTATGACTTCCTTGGTTCGCCCGAAGGCGAACTCGCCATCGCGCAGGCGGTGATCTATGTCGCCACCGCGCCGAAATCCAATGCCGCGTACAAGGCGTTCGGCGCGGCCAAGCATCTGGCGAAGGAGGGTGGCTCGCTGCTGCCGCCCAAGCACATTCTCAATTCGCCGACCAAGCTGATGCAGTCCGAAGGTTACGGCGCGGGCTATCAGTACGACCACGACACGCCGGAAGCTTTTTCCGGGCAGGACTATTTCCCCGAAGCGCTCGGCCGCCAGACGTTCTACAATCCGCCGGACCGTGGCTTTGAGCGCGAGATTCGCAAGCGGCTCGATTACTGGGCCAAGCTGAGAAAAGACAGATCATCATGAGCCGCCGTTTCAGAAAACCACTGGAAAAGAAGTCCGTGCGCGAGGACAAGCGCGGCACCGACAAGCGGGCATCGGCCAAGGGCAAGCCGGCCTCCGGCAAACCGTCGTTCGGACCGCGAACGTCGGAGAAGCGCGGTCCCGCATCCGCCGGAAAGTTCGCGTCGCGTCCGCCGGCACGTGAGCCGCGCCCAGAACCGATGCGCGAAGAGAAGCCCGCGCCACCGCCGTTGCCGACCAAGGTTCAGACTGTCGTCGTCACCGCCGACGAGAACAACATGCGCGTGGATCGTTTCCTCGAGCATCGCTTTCCCGGCCTGTCGTTCTCCCATATCCAGCGCATCGTGCGCAAAGGCGAGTTGCGCATCAATGGTAAGCGCGCGGACAGCAAGGATCGGCTTGAGGAAGGCCAGAGCGTGCGCATTCCGCCGCTGAAGCTCGATGCGCCGAAGGGCGGCGGCGAACTGTCCGAAGCTGCGACGCGCACGCTGGAAGATCTGCGCAAGATGATCCTGTTCGAAGACGCGGACGTGATGGTGCTGAACAAGCCTGCAGGTCTCGCCGTACAGGGCGGTTCGGGCATGACCAAGCATGTCGATCAGATGCTCGAAGTGATGCGCGACGCCAAGGGGCAGAAGCCGCGCCTTGTGCACCGCCTCGACCGCGAAACGTCCGGCTGTCTGCTGATCGCCAAGACGCGCTTTGCCGCGTCGGCTCTTACGGGTTCGTTTCGCCATCGTTCCGCCCGCAAGATCTATTGGGCGCTGGTGGCGGGCGTGCCGAAGCCGAAGCAGGGGCGCATCTCCACCTATCTGGCGAAGGAAGAGAGCGAGGAAGATTCGATCATGCGCGTCGCCGCGCATGGCGACGAGGGCGCGGCGCACGCGGTGACATACTACGCGGTGGTGGAAGCGTCCGCGCAGAAGCTGGCCTGGGTGTCACTGAAGCCGGTGACCGGGCGCACCCATCAACTGCGCGCGCACATGGCGCATATCGATCACGCCATCGTGGGTGATCCGAAATACTTCAACAAGGAAAACTGGCAGTTGCCCGGCGGGCTGCAGAACCGGCTGCATCTTCTGGCGCGGCGCATCGTGATCCCGCATCCGCGCGGCGGCGTGATCGACGTCACCGCGCCGCTGCCGCCGCATATGCTGCAGTCATGGAACCTGCTCGGGCTGGAAGCGGACCGTTTCGACCCCATCGAGAACGCGCCGGAAGAGTGATCGCGCGAAGGCGATCCTCTTGTCGCCGGTGTGCAGGGTAACGATATGCATGTGATGTCCAAGGCAACCTTTGCAATCGCTCTCGCATTGTCGGCGGCTCTTGCCGGTGGTGCCCATGCGCAGCTCTATCCGCCGGGCGGCATCAACAATCAGCCGGTGATTCCGTTCCCGACGGCGCCGCCTGCGCCTCCACCGCCGCGCATCGAGGTGCCGCAGGTTCCGCAGATGAATTCGCCGCCGCCCTTCGCGCTGCAGAACAACAAGCCGGGATACGTGACGCAGGACACGCCGCCCAAGCCGGTGCTCAGGCGTGATCGCCGTCCGTCCTTCGGCGACCGCATTGCGCGCTGTCTCGATGATGGCGCGGCATGGGGCATGAATCCCAATCAGCGCGCGGCCTATTCGCGCCAGTGTGCCAATCAGTAGGGCGTGCCCCGAGGCATGCCCAAATAAATCAAAGGCTCAATTCGCATGCGTGAACTGTTCGATGAAGTTACCGGCAAGGCGGCGCCGCTCGATCCGGTCGATCCGCGCGAGGCGTCGCGCAAATCGTCACGAACGCCGCTGCGCAAGCGCTTCTATACCAGCGCGGGTGTGGCCGAAGGGCCGAAAGGTTTTGCGGTCACGCTTGACGGCAAGACGGTCCGCACGCCCGGCCAGAATGCACTGGCCGCGCCGACGCGCGGACTTGCGGAGGCGATGGCAGCCGAGTGGAATGCGCAGCCGGAAATGATCGATCCGATGGCGATGCCGCTCACACGCCTCGCCAACAGCATCATCGACGGCGTGGCCGGAAACGTTCAGGCGGTGGCGGACGATGCTGCGAAATATCTCGAAACCGACCTGCTGTTCTATCGCGCCGGATTTCCGATGGAACTGATCACCCGTCAGGCCCAGCATTGGGACCCGGTGCTGCGCTGGGCCGCCGCCGATCTCGGCGCGCATTTCATTCTGGCCGAGGGCGTGATGCATGTCCGCCAGCCGGAGACGGCGGTGGCTGCGGCGCGTACCGCGCTGCCCGACGAGGCGTGGCCGGCCGGCGCGCTGCATGTGGTCACGACGATCACCGGATCGGCGCTGCTTGCGCTGGCGCTGCGGCATCGCGTGCTGGACGAGGCACAGGTCTGGGCCGCCGCGCATGTGGACGAGGACTGGAATGCCGAGAAGTGGGGGGCGGATGAAGAGGTTCAGGCCCGTCGCGCGCAGCGGCAGAAAGACTTCGAGGCCGCCGCGCTGGTGCTGAGGGCATTCGCCTGACTCCTTTCGGTTAACAAGACGTTTACGCTGCTGCTCTAGCTTCCCGGTCTAAAGGAAGCTGTTCGCATGTCCGTCACCATCAATCCTGTTTTTCCGGTCGTTGCCGCCCAACCGGTGGCGGCGGTCGCCTTGCAGTCGGGGACGGTGATCAATGCGCAGGTGTTGCAGCAACTCGACTCCAATGTCGTCCGCATCGCTATCGCCAATCTGACTCTCGAGGTTCTGACCGAAGTGCCGCTGCAATCCGGCCAGGCGCTGC
>Ga0153956_1001819_pt1 | contig 17434 bp, 20 predicted proteins | sample TSFL040MetaG_FD_104704 | JGI IMG/M metagenome (GOLD analysis project Ga0153956, IMG submission 104704) | Attine ant fungus gardens microbial communities from Florida, USA - TSFL040 MetaG | ecosystem: Host-associated > Fungi > Mycelium > Unclassified | place: USA: Florida, Wekiwa Springs...
CGGCGCACCGAACGGGGCGGGCGCCGGGTCGGCCTCCGGCAGGTCCGCCGATTCGTTTTCATCCATCGCGACCGGCAGGTACATGTGGTGGGTGAACTGACGCTGGAAGGCGCCGCCACCACCGATCTTCACGCCGCCGCGCTCACCGCTGGACACCGGGGTGCCGTCGGGCAGCGTCACGGCCGTGTGGCCGCCGTTCCAGCCGATGTTCAGCGCGCCCGGCTTGGTGCCGTAGACGAAGCCACGGGCACGCAGGGCGGCCTCCTCGTTGCCGGTGTTGAACCGGCTGCCGTAGACCGGTCGGCCGGTGGCCGCGTTGGCCACCCAGGAGGCAAGTCCGGAGCAGTCGGTGCCGTGCGGAGTATCACCGCCGGGGATGTACGGCGTGCCCGAAACCTGGTGGACCAGACTGAGCAGCGAAGCGGTCGCGATAGCAAACATGACGATGAACGCTAGCAACGGAAATTCCGCAACCGCAAAATTCTGTGTCTACCATCACATCTGGTGAAAAATGTGGTTTGCGCAACATTCATGTTTAACCGATGATGTTGCTGCATAAGCGAATTGAAGAAATTGCAGGTAGTGAACCGAATGTAGTGCCATGCATAGGCTTTGCGCAAATGCAAGGTCACGGACGCCGTTGCAAGGCCGTGATCAGCTAACATTTGACCGCGCTGGACGGGGGTGGTGAGGAAACCGGACGCCGCAACCTCAGTGCTGAACCGGTCAAGAAAACCCGCAAATGTCCCGTACGGTTGGCCCGATGTGGACCGCGCAGACCCGGCGTCGGCTCAGCGCCGACGTCCCCGCTGCCCCCGACGAGGTGCGTGTCTTCTACTGCGATCTGCACAACATGACCAAGGTGCATCCACTGGTGATGTCGGTGCACTGCGAGAAGCACCAGATCGGCCCCGACGGCGATTACCGCGACTACCGAATCGACGATCGGATACCGCTGGGGCCGCTGGCCCTGAGGGTGCGTTATCGGGCGTCGGTGCTGCTCGCGCCGGACGGGGTGGCGCACACCCGGGCCCGGCAGTTTCCACAGGTGCAGCTGGACGGCACCGTCACCTTCACGCCCGCGGCCGCCGGAACGACGATCACCGAATGCATCGATATCAGCGCCCCACGGCCGCTGGCCGGCTACACCGTGCGTCAGGCGGTCAAGGCGCACACCGCGATGCTGGCCCGGATCGGGGACTATTTCCGGTCGAACCCGGACTGATCAGTGGCGTCTAGCTGGGGAAGAAGCCGTCACCGGTGAAGAAGCCGGGCTGCCAGCCCTGCGCGCCGAGGCAGAGCAGCGGCCGACCGTCGGGGGCCTGTGCGGCGGTTTGCGGACCGGGGCACGGTGAGCCGATCTGCTGCACGCCCTGGATCGGGTACGAGTACGTCCAGAAGCCGGTGTCGACCGGGGGCCACTGATTGGGAATCCAATGGCAGGCCATCGACTCGCCGCCGGGACCGCGACCGAAGATGAAGGTGTCGGTCGCTTCGCACGGCGCACCGTTGGCGGCCTGATAATTCATGCCGGGGACATCGGTGGCGTAATGGCCGGAGTCGTCACTGCCGCCCAGTGCGGCCTGATCGGCGACGGCCATCGGTGCCAGCGTCAATGCGGCAGCGCCAAAAGCGGTGGCGGTGGCGGTCAGTGCGCGAAACATGCTGCGAATCTCCCCAGCTGGTCGAACGTCTCCGGATCTGTCCGGAGTGTTTGCCGGAGAGCCTACTGGCTGGTAGGTCGTCGCCGGTACGTTTCGCCGGGACCGACTATTCCGGCGCGTCGAGAACACTGACCGCGATGCCGTACGGCAGGAACCGGACCCGGCGAGCCGGATCGGTGTTGTTCTTGTTGGCGCGCAGCGCCTCCAGCTCGCTGGGGTACACCTCATCGATGCGCGCGCCGCCATCGGCGCCCACGGTGTAGATCGCCCAGACCCCGTCACCGGTGGTCCCGGCGGTTTCCGGTTCGCGGGCCTGCCGGGGCGGCCGGGTCAGGTCGTCGAGCAGCGTGGCCCAGTTGGCCCGACGGCCGAATCGTTCGAGCGCCTCCCGGATCCCTTCACCGGCATCGCGGAATGCCCGGTCGAAGTCTTCGGGGTCGATGCCGAAGGGCCCGTTCTGGCTCATCGCTACTCCTTGACGCAGTGCTGTGCGATCCAGTGTGCGCGTCGGGCGGGGTCCGCGCCAGGACACCGACCGGCCGTGGGGGACGATGGACACATGTCCACACCGACACCGCGTAGCGAGCTGCTGGCCACCGTCGAACGTTCGCCGGCCGCCGTCGCCGTCCACGACCGGGCGGCCTGGGTGGGGGTGTTCCGGGCGGATGGTCAAGTCGAAGATCCGGTCGGCTCGCGGCCGCACGTGGGCCGTGCCGCCATTGAGCGCTTCTACGACACTTTCATCGGTCCGCGCGACATCTCGTTCCGCCGCGACGCCGATATCGTCGTCGGTAACACCGTCGTGCGTGACCTGCACCTGGACGTGGACATGGGCCACGCCGTGCGGATGAACATCCCGGCGATCCTGCGCTATGACCTCGACCGCGGCGCCGATGGCTGGAAAATCGTTCGGCTGCAAGCCTTTTGGGAGCTACCGGCGATGATCGGGCAGTTCGCGCGCAGCGGTCGCGGCGCGGTGCCCGCCGGCCTGGCGATGGCCGGGGCGTTACTGCGCAATCAGGGGATCGGCGGTGCCGTCGGATTCGCATCGGGGATGCGTACCGGGGGAGGCAAGGCCAGAGCTCACCTGGTCGACGTACTCGGCGCCGCGGCCGATGGCGATGAACTGGCCGTCCGGCGCGCGCTGGGCGAACACGCCCAGATCACTCGCGGCGATCAGCTGCGGGTGGGATTGTCCGAGTTCACCGCGGAGATGGCCGGTGCCCGGGTGGGAAAGGTGATCGCCGCCGGGGGATTCGTCGTCGCCGGTATCGACCGGGACGGCGGGAACGGTGCCGGGAGAGGTGTCGTGATCGCCGAATCGGCGCCGGATCGGCTGGGTCTGCGCGCATTGCGGCTGTTCACCGAATGATCACGATGATCGCGCGGCCAAATTGCCTGTCCCTACCGCCGTCCGGCGGCCGGACGTGAGAACGTATCAAGACCATGTCTGAGCAGTTGAACTACGAAGCGATCAGCTATGAAGAGTTCGGTCGTGCGTTCTTCGAGATAGCGGTCAACGAGGAACGCGTCGCGGACGCCATCGGAACCATCGCCGGCGACGAATTCACCATGGGTCCCTTCACCCAGGGGCCGGGTAAATTCGCGAAGGTCTCGGCGCGGGTGCGGATCAAACACCCGATCGTCACCAGGCACTTCGGTGAACAGATCGAGTTCGCCATCCGGATTCCGCTGGAGATCGACCTGACCATCGATCTGCGGATCGACCGCCCCAAGTTCATGGTGTTCGGCGAGATCAACCTGAAGGCAACCGCGGTGGCGGCCAAGCCGCTGCTGCTGGTCCTCGACGTGGTGCCGCCACGGTCGTCCGATATCGCGATCCATGTCACCTCCTCATCGATCCGCGCCGAGCTGGTCCGCATCGTCGGCAACGTCGACGGGGAGATCCGACGTTTCATCGCCCATCATGTCGCCGGCGAGATCAACAGCCCGGGCTCCAAAAAAGCCCAGGTCATCGATGTGGGAACACAGATCGCCTCGGCGTGGACAGGCATCTGACAGCCTGGTGCCCTACCATCGGCAGCAAATGAAGAACTTCCTGAACCACGGCCGGGCCCTCGGCGTGACTGTCGGTGTGTCCATGGCCGGTGCGACGGCGCTGGCGGTCATCGCGGCAGCTCCCGGACACGCCGACCCCATCGATCTCGCAGATCCCGCCGACAACTCGTTCATCAATTCGCTGGGTAACGCGGGTCTGCCGGTTCCCGATGTCGCCGACCCGGCTGCGCTGGGACAATCGGTCTGCCCGATGCTGGCCCAGCCCGGCCAGAACGTCGCCGACGCGGCGGCCAAGGTCGCCGATGCCTCGGGGATGTCGCTGGGCCCGGCGACGATGTTCACCGGTATCGCGATCTCCACCTTCTGCCCGGGCGTCGTGTCATCGCTCGGCGAGGGCAAATCGCCGATTCCGCTCGGACTACTCGGCCTCGGATAGCTCCCGCGCCTGGCTGACCGGCTGCAGCGTCGGGCGTTTGGGTCCGCGACCGTTGGCGGCCGAGCGTCCCCGCAGATGCCGCCAGATCCACGGCATCAGCATGTTCTGCGCCCACAACGCCTGCGAATACATCCGCGATCGAAGACCGGGAACGAGGACATCGGGCCGAGCGGCGGCCCAGTCGTGATTGCTGCCGGGTAGCCCCAGCGCCTCGGCGGCCGCTTCGGCGAACAGTCGATGCCCGTTCGGTGAGCCGTGCACCCGGTCCGGACTCCAGATATCCGGATCGGTCATCGACGGCACCGGATACAGATCCACCAGCAGCAGACCGTGGCGAATGGCACCCGCCCGGATCACCGCGTTGATCTGCTGCACCCGATCACCGAGCAACCGGCCGGCGGGCAGGATCTTGGCGATATCGGGGAATGTCGTGACGACCACGGTCGCGCCGGTGGCGGCCAATTGGGCGTGCAGCACATCGAGATCATTGAGCGCCCGGTCGAAGCTGCGTCCGGGCCGGGTTACGTCGTTCATCCCGATGCAGCTGGTGATCAGGTCAGGACGCATGGCCTGCGCGGCGGGTAGCTGATGGTCGAGCACATCGCGAATGCGCCGACCGCGGACCGCGAGATTGGCGTAATGCAGACCCGGCCACAACTCGTCGATCCGCAGCGCCAGACGATCGGCGAAACCAGCGATCCCGTGGGTGTCGTCGCCATCCCAGAGACCTTCGGTCTGACTGTCGCCGAGGGCGACGTAGCGGGTGTAGGGGCCACCGGTCACCCATCCGACTGTAATGAAGAACGACGATTCCTTCAGCGCGAAGCCGAGGCGGTACCGTCGACCGATGGCCGAATCCGAGGAACTGCACCGGCAACGTCGACGGGCGGATTCATTCGGGGCCGCCGCCCGCGCGTATGACGATCACCGGCCCCGCTATCCCGATGCGATGTTCGACGAACTGCTGACCACGAGCGGCATGCGGGTGCTGGACGTCGGTGCCGGCACTGGTATCGCATCGACCCAATTGGTGGAGCGGGGCGCCGAAGTCATTGCCCTGGAGCCAGATTCGCGGATGGCTGAGCTGGCCCGGGACAAGGGTCTGACAGTCGAGGTGGCGACCTTCGAGGACTGGGACGACGCCGGGCGGGTTTTCGATCTGATCCTGTTCGCCCAGTCGTTCCACTGGGTCGACCCGGCGATCGCACTGCCGAAGATCCGCCGCTTCTTGGGGGAGGCAGGGACCTTGGCGCTGGCCTGGAACCGGTTGTTCCCGGTATCGCCGTCCCGGGCGGACTTTGCCACGGTGTACCGAGATTTCCTCGATGCGACTTCACCTTTGGTCACCGCCACACCCACCGGTGGCACCGGGTCGGGCATGGACATCGACGCCGTGATGGCCGAGATCGAGCGGGCCGGATTCGTGGTGGACAGTCGCACCTATCCGCGGGACGAGCCGTATGACGGTGAGCGGTGGCTCGATCTGGTTTTCACCTACTCCAATCACCTGGTGCTGTCGCCGGAACGTCGGCGCGAATTGCGTTCCCGGCTCGGCGAATTGATCGGTGACGGACCGGTTCAGGTCGGCGGGGATACCCTGTTGATCATTGCGCGGCCGCGGTAGTCGGTATGGGGAGAAATTCCATCGACGGGGCAGAACACGGGTACGGCGACCGCTTCCGCAGCGAGGTGTCTCAGTGCGGGACTTCGTCGAGTCCGATGATGCGGACCCTGCCGACGGTGACTCGATCCAGGTGCGATAACCGATGTCGATCTTCCAGTTGCCCCGTCGTGCAACACGATTTGTCGCGGCATCGGCGAGCCTCAGTGTCGACGGTTGCCACGTCGAAGCCACCGCCGCACAGCGTCTCGCCGGTGGTGACCCAGACGGCCCGCACCGATGCCTCTGGCGCCCATGCAGGCTGGACCCTGGTTATTGTCGCCATCGTAGAGGCCGCTCATGAGACCTTCGGCGTGTAAATGACCGCCACGAGAACACGCGCCGCGCTGCCGGCATCCGGCCGATATGCTCGGCCTTCACGGGTATCTCTCGTGAGGCAACCCGTTGAAGACTCTCGAACAGACTGTTGCGCAGCACCGTGAAGAGTGGGCCGCGCGCTCACTTGCGCAGCAACAACTGGAGATCGAGAACGGTAGCTGGCTCGAAGACGACATCGTCGGACGATTTCGCCAGTTCCTCCGAGTTATGCTCGGCAACAAGCATTTTCGAGGAGGACCTGCGTTTCGTTACCGACTCGCTCGGCGTGAAGAATCTGCGTGAATACGTCACCAAGCTTGAGTCGAGCGTTCAACAGGCGGAGCGCGCTGACAACGCCAAAGAAGCGGACCGGCTTCGCACGATTCTGGCCGAACTGAACGAATACGAGCACGACATGCTTTATCCACTTGCGGCACAGCGTATCTCGATAAACCTTGACGACGGTGTACTTGTCAACTACCGGACACGGTGAACTTGCGATCGAGGAGGTCGTCGACCGGGTATGGGTGACGGTACCGATTAGGCCGCACGCCGTGCTCGATGACTCACTAAGTAAGTCACTAAGACGGTCACTAAGTCACGAAGATGTCACCATGATTCAATTCATGATGTCAATTCTCGAAAGCATGCGCTGGCCAAGCTTCGCCCTGGGTGATGACGCTAAGGTATTGCGAGCCAAGATGTTTCAAGTGCTCGTGAAGTCCTCAGGGCACACATTTACCGACATCATTCGCGAACTTATCGCCGAGAACACCGCGAACAAACACGTCAAACTTGACGAGTTCGCGACATACGGACTCGAACAGTTCCTCTGGGACGGTCTGGCGAAGATCTACGGGTACCCGGCCACCAGCCCAACTATCGACGATTTCGTGCTCTGGATGTTCAGCCGGGCGATCGAAGACTTCGTAACCTCGTCGACCTGCTCGCCGCGCTCGCATCGGCAAAGGACCCCGCCGACGAAATCTCCGTAACGCTGGTGACCAAGGAAGACAAGCCTGAATATCAGCAGCAACAACTGTTGATGCTCAAGGCCATTCAGGACGGTGCCGCTTCGGTGGGGATCAAGTTCAATGTGCAGTGGGACGAGTCCATTCACGACAGATCCATCCGAGTGGACAACGGTTGGAAAATCCTCTTGGGGAGAGGCCTCGACATCTTCCAGAAGGGGTCCGGCAGCCAGTTCGACATTGGCGCGCGCCGGCAAGAGTTCAAGCAGGTGGTTGCATTCGGCGTCACGTACATTCGTGAAAAGGTAACGGAGGCTTGACGAACGTCCGCATCAATGGGGTAAGCGTAGTGCGCGCGAAAACTTGGGTCGGCAGCTTCTTCTAGAAACCGCAAACTATGCGCTAGTCGCGCAATTTCCGGATCGGGCGGGTCTCGATGGCGTTGAGGGTCAGCGCCCGTCGCGCGATGCGCCACCCCGCAGTGGTCGCCACGTAGTGATCGTCGTAGCGCAGATGCCACACCAGATCAGTGACACCGTCGGGCGAGGCAGTCCAGTGATGGGCCACGCAGGTGATTCGTCCGATCGCGCCGTCTTCAGCCGCGGTGTAGACCTCGCCGACGATCTCGTGCTGGGTGCGGGTGACCGAGGCCAGGGGTGCCAGCGCTGCGCGCACCCCGGCGTGGCCGTCGTGAACCGTGGTCGGCTCCAGTACCCGGGGTGGATCGGGGAGTGCCAATTGTGCTGTGTCGGTGAATAATTCGACGACACGATCGAATCGACGATCGTCCACATGTGCGGCGTAGCGGTGGACCAGCTCGGAAAGCTCCAACCGATCCGCAATCGTCAGGGACACGACAACCCCAGTCGTTGGGCGCACGCCGACAGCATGTCCTTGGCCTGCTCGATGTCGGTGACCGGTGGCATCGCCAATATCGCGCGGTGCGCGCCGAGCGCGGCCAGTTTGCCGGCCCGGTCGGCGTCGATCTTGGTCACCAGATGGCCGAGGGACAGTTCCAGGGCGTCCGGGTCACGGTCGGCACGTTCGGCAGATTGCCGCATGATGGCGACCAACTCGGCCAATTCGGCGCCGGCGACACCCAGGGGCTGAAATCCATCACCGCGCCGACCGGCCCGCCGGGCGGCGGCCGGACTGTGCCCACCGATGTGAATCGGGATCGGGGACACCGGTTTGGGATAGCACGCGGCATCGGTGAAATCGAAGAACTCACCGTGGTGACTCGCGCCCTCGGGTCGATCGGACCATAGCAGCCGCAGCACGTCGAGTTGTTCGTTGGCGCGTCGGCCCCGGTCCTGGAACGGAACGCCGCAGGCCTCGAGCTCTTCGCGTAGCCAACCGGCGCCGACCGCAAGACGAATGCGACCGCCGGACAACACGTTCAGCGTCGCCACCCGTTTGGCGAGTACCACCGGATGATGATTGGGCAACACCAGTACGCCGGTGGCCAGCCCCAACGTCGTGGTACGTGCGGCCAGAAAGGTCAACAGTTCCAACGGGTCGGGCACCGCGCAGTCCGCCGGTATCTCGACCCGGCCGGAGGCGTCGTACGGATAGACGCTGGCATAGCGCGTCATCAATACCGTATGTTCCACGGCCACAATGGATTCGAATCCACAGGATTCCAGGTGTTGGGCGAACGCGGTCATCCAGACCGGGTCGGCGGTGACGCCGGCGGCGACGGGCGCCACCACCGAGTACGCGATGCCCATCAGCGCCGCCTGCTGCGACGGATCTCTTCCCAGCACTGAAGTCTGGTCTTACCGGTCTGTTGCATGCACTGGCGAATCGGTGATTCCTCTTCTGGCTGAGGCGTTTCGGTGCTCGTGGGCTGCGTGGTTTGGGTGCTCTGGATCGGCTCCTGGGCCGGCGGCTCGACGGTGACGGTCGACTCCACCGTGACGGTGGGCTCGGTAGTGGTCGGGATGGGCGGCGCCACCGTCGACGACGATGTGGGCGTGGCGGGTTTGGGGGCCTCGGGTCGATCGTCGCGGTGATGCCCGAACAACACCGCGGCCACCGCGATGGATACTGCCAGTACCGCGATCACCATGGCCGGGATCAGCAGAGAGCGCCGCGATCGCACCGGCAACTCGGCGATGTGCTGCGCGGTGGGCGTCAGCATCGTGGCATCGCTGCCGGCCGAACCGAGTTGATGGGCCAGCGCGCGGGCGAAGTCGGTGCACCTGTCGAAGCGGTCCGCCGGGTTCTTGGCGAGGGCCTTGGCCAGCACCGGATCGGCCCCGGCCAATTCCGGGCGCCCCAGCGAAGGAGGGGGAGCGCTCAGGTGCTTGCCGATCACCACCGCAGGATTCGGGTCGACGAACGGCGGCGCACCGGTGAGCAGATGAAAAGCCGTGGCCGCCAACGCGTATTGGTCGGCCCGGCCGTCCAGTTCGGCGCCCATCAGCTGCTCGGGCGGAGCATAGGACGCCGTGCCGATCGTCATATTGGTCGCGGTCAGCCCGTTGGACTCATCGGTGTGACGGGCAATACCGAAGTCCGCCAACATGATCCGGTTGTCGTCCTGGCCGATCAGGATATTGGCCGGTTTCACGTCACGGTGCAGCAGGTTTCGCTGATGGGCGTAGTCCAGAGCCTCCGCAACGGCGCGGACGAGCCGCACGACCTGGCCCGGCGGCAGGCCTTCGGGAAACTGTCCGCTGAGTAGGCGACCGGCATCGGGCCCGTCGACATACTCCATCGAGATCCACAGTTTGCCCTGCTCCTCGCCGCGGTCATGGACGCCGACGATGTGTGGATGCGACAGCGTCGCGACCATATCGGCCTCGCGCAGAAATCGTTCCCGGTAGTCGGGGTCGGTGGACACCTCGGTGCGCAATACCTTGAGGGCATCGTGACGGGGCAGCCGCGGGTGGGCGGCGACATAGACCTCGCCCATGCCGCCGGCCCCGAGGCATCGGATGATGGTGTACCCGGCGAAGCTGGTTCCGTCGGCGAATGGCATGCGGGCATCGTAGACCGCGGCCGATGCGCGCCGCGGAACCTTCTAGAGGTCCAGGGTCAGCTGCTCGTGCTCGGCGGCCCGCGACACACAGGTCAACATCAGCCCGGCATCGTGTTCAACCGTGGTGAGCAAGCTGTCCCGGTGTTCCACGGTTCCGGCCAGCGTCTTGATCCGGCAGGTGCCGCAGAACCCCTGCTGACACGAATACGGCGCGTGCACACCGGCTTTGGTCAATGCGGCCAGCAGTGTCTCGTCGGCGGCGACATCGACCGTCTGCCCGGTGGAGGCGATCCGCACCGAGAAGGCCCGACCGTCGACCACCGGCGGTGCGGCGAACCGCTCGAAGTGCAACTCGATGTCGTCCTCGCCGACCAGCCGGGTGCGAATGGCGTTCAGCATCGGCGCCGGCCCGCAGGTGTATACGGCGGTGCCGGGCGGGCAGTCACCCAGCAGGTCATCGGCACTGGGCGGACCGTCGACGTCATCGGTGCGGATGGTGATCCGGTCGCCGTATCGGCGCAGTTCGTCCAGGAACGGCAGGGTGTCGGTGGCCCGCCCGGTATAGATCATCGACCAGTCGATGCCGAGGCGATCGGCGCGCGCCAGCATGGGCAGGATCGGGGTGATGCCGATACCGCCGGCGATGAATCGCAGCGTGCGGGTCGGCGATCCGAAGCCCGGCACCGCCATCGGGAACGCGTTGCGTGGGCCGCTGGTGGTGATCACGTCGCCGATCGCCAGCGTGTGCGCCTCGATCGAGCCACCACCGCCATCGGGTATGCGGCGCACCGCGATTCGGTAGCTGCCCTGCACATCGGGATCCCCGCACAGGGAGTACTGGCGGATCAGCCCGCTGGGCAGGTGGATGTCCAGGTGTGACCCCGGATGCCAGCGGGGCAGCTCACCACCGCCGGCGGCGGTGAAGGTCAGCGCCACCACATCCTGGTCATGCGCGACCACCTGCCGGTCGGTGATCCGCAGCCGGATCCGGCGGTCGACGATGGCCGGTGGGCGCGGACGGCGCAGCCGGGTCGCCGCGGCAAAAGTGCCGGTGATGATGGCGTCGCCGAGGGTGACCAGCGCGTCGTGGCGGGTCAGGCCGAAGACGCTCGGCGGCCCCAACCGCAGCCGGGATCGACCGGCCATCACAGATGTGCCGCGCGGGCGGCAGGGGAGCTCGCCAGATATGCCACGGCCTGGGCCGTCGAGCCCATGTCCTGCGGGTCGTACCCCGGACGGAAGTAGGTCAGCGTCTGCACGAACAACAGGTTGCGATACTTGGGCAGCAGGCCGAGTTTCGAATCGCGCATCCGAGCGCGCTGGATACGCCACCAACCCCAGCCCAACTGTGGATCCGACTTGACCAGGAATCGCATCCCACGCTGGAAGATCACGTACAGCGCACATGCGGAGATGGCCATGGCTCGGGTGCGGGTCAGGTAGCTGTCGCGGAAGTACGTTGCGACGTCGTGGGCCACCGAACGGTGCTCGACCTCCTCGGCACCATGCCAGCGATACAGGTCCACCATGATCGGGTCGGCGTCGTAGTCGTCCCAGGTGCAGTTCAGCACGAAGTCGCCGAGCACCGCGGTGTAGTGCTCGATCGCGGCGATCAGCCACAGTCGCTCGATCAGGTGATTCATCCGGCGGCGCGGGTCCGTCGTGGTGGTCGGCCCCAGGACTTTCTCGAAGATGAAATCGATCTGGTCGAGCATCGGAGTCACATCCAGACCGCCGTCGACCAGGTAGTCGTTCATCACAGTGTTGTGCGCCTCGGCGTGCATCGCCTCCTGGCCGATGAATCCACGCACGTCGTCGGCGAGCTTGGGGTCGCCGATCAGCGGCAGGGCCTCATTGAAGACCTCGACGAACCACCGTTCACCGGCAGGCAACACGATGTTCAGCAGACTCACGATATGCGAGGCGACCGGATGTTCCGGGATCCAGGACATCGGCTTACCCGCGGTCTCGAAATGCACATTCCGGGCCTGGATCTGCACCGGGCCCGGGTCTACCTCGACGTCGAAGCGTTGCGGTTGCAGCATGAGAACAGCCACCTCCAGATGATCGGCATCATTGCCCGTGGGGTCAGTGTACTCAGTTATGTGGGAACAGCGGTACCGCGTTCTTGAATCGCGGTGCTCTCGGGCCCGGCGATCACATGCCCGGAATCGACATCCCGGGCTGCGGCCCGACCGGCGTGGCCTGCACCGTGGTGACACCGTTGGAGCCGACATGCGGTCCGGCGCCGGGGTGCGCCCCGCCGCCGGTGGCCGGCGAGGTGGCGGCTTGCGCGTCCTCCACCGCTTTGGTGGTGCAGTTGAGCATCAGGATCATCCGGCCGCGACCGGAGGCCTTCTGCTGGTCGACGATGCACTGCGCCTGCGGCACATCACTGCCCACCGAACCACCGAACGACACGCGCAGGCCCTGGGCCTTGAGGATCGAGACCGCCCGCGCGTAGGACTCGCCGACGACGTTGGCCGAGGACGACGCTCCGCCGGGATCGGACGTGGCCACCGACGAGCCGAAAAGCGCAGCAGCGCTCACGGCAGATCCCAGTGTGATCGCACCTGCGATCACTGCGACGGATTTGTTCACCAGACCTCCTTGCGGTACCTGCGAAGATAGCGCAGATCTCGGATGCTTCGGCGCCGAGAAGCCGATTTCTACGGTGCGGATCGCACGTGGACACCACCATTGACACCATTGATCACCTGGGCCAACGCCTCGGCACGGGGATCGGTGAAGATATCTTCGAGCAGCATTGGGCGGCCGTCGGGCCCGCTCAGCGGCACCCGCCAGTTCGGGTACTCGTCGACCGTGCCCGGTTGGTTCTGGGTACGTATGTCGCCGACCGCGTCGGGCAGAGCCAGGGCCAGCAGCCGCGACGGGGTGCGGCGTAAGAACCCGTACAACGCGCGCACCACAGCATCGGTGGAATCGGGATCGGTGAGCAGACCCATCGTCTGCAACAGCTGTAGCCATCGCTGCCGCTCGGCCCGATCGATCGCCTCCTCCTGATCGAACGGGCGGGTGAGCAATCCGAGGTCGCGCCGGATCCGCAGATGCTCGCCGGCCAGGTAACCGGCGGTCGGGGGCAGGTCGTGAGTGGTGACCGTGGACAGGCAGTACTCCCGCCAACGTTTGGCGGGCAACGGGGCGCCGGTGTCGTCGGCCTCGAACCACAGGATCGAGGTGCCCAGCAGACCGCGCTCGCGCAGATAATCGCGGACCCAGGGCTCAACCGTGCTCAGGTCTTCACCGACCACGACCGCGCCGGCCCGATGTGCCTCCAACGCCAGGACGCCGATCGTGGCTTCGTGGTCGTAGTGCACATAGGTGCCGTCGGTGGGCGCCGCGCCTTCGGGGACCCACCACAAGCGGAACAACCCGATGATGTGGTCGATGCGCACGCCGCCGGCGTGCCGCAATATCGCGTTGACCACCGCGCGCAGCGGTTCATAGGACTGCTCGGCCAGGCGGTCCGGCCGCCACGGTGGTTGCGACCAATCCTGCCCGAGTTGGTTGAACTCGTCGGGCGGGGCGCCCGCGCTGACGCCGGCGGCCAGCACCTCCTGCGACGCCCACGCGTCCGCGCCGCCGGGATCGACACCGACCGCCAGATCGTGCATGACGCCCAAACTCATCCCGCATTGCCGTGCGGTGGCCTGCACGGCGGTCAGTTGATCGTCGAGTTGCCACTGCATCCACCGGTGGAAATCGACACTGCTACTTCGCTTTTCGGCGAATTTCTGAACCGCGGGGCCATCGGGATGGCGCAGTTCGGGCGGCCAGCACCGCCAGTCGGCGCCATGTTTCTCGGCCAGCGCACACCACACCGCGAAGTCGTCCAGTGCACGACCCATCCGGGACCGGTACGCGGCATATGCCAACTCACGGCCCGCGGACCGCTTGACCCGGTACAGCTCCTTGAGCGCCATGCGTTTGCTCTTCCACACCGCGTCGCGGTCGATCAACTCACCGCGGACGGCGCGACTGTGGGCGGTCGCTCGGGCCTTGCGCAATGCGCCGCGGCCCGGTGCGTCGGCGTACTCGGGAATGGCCTGGACGCGCAGATACAGCGGGTTGGCGAACCGGCGCGAGGTGGGCAGGTACGGCGAGGGCTCCATAGGCGCCACCGGCGCCGCCGCGTGCAGCGGGTTGACCAGGATGAAACCGGCACCGTGTTGGTCGGCCGACCACACCGCCAAGTCGGTCAGGTCACTCAGATCGCCGGTGCCCCAAGAGTTCTCGGACTGCACGCTGTACAGCTGAGTCGACAGGCCCCAGGTTCGGCCGGTGCCGAGGCGTTCGGGCAGTGTCAGCGCCTGGGGTGCGACGATCAATAACGTGCTGGCGTCGACCGTGCCGGCCTGCGCGTGGATCCGGTGATAGCCCAATGGGAGGTCGGCGGGCAGTTCGAAAGAGGCCTCGCCGATCAGGGCGCCGTCGTCGTCGAACGGCGGACGGTTGTTCTCCAGTTGGCGCAGTCCGGCGCGAACGGTGCCGTCTTCCAATCGAATCCACACCCCGACCGGATCGCCGTGGCGCACATGCACCCAGAAGCCCGACGGCGTGCCGGAGCGGGCCACCACCGTGGGCGCCAGCGTGCGACGCCAATAGCCGCGTTCGTGTTCGAGGAGCGCGGTCGTGGACTGCTGCTCGTCTGCTGCCGAGACCCCCAGCGCGGCCAGGATCGCCACCAGGGTCTGCGCACTGACCGTTTTGGCCGCTCCGGTCCAGTCGGTGTATTCGGTGGACACGCCATGACGACGGGCGAGCGCGGCCAGAGACGCGGCGTGGTCGGTCATGACAGCAATCTTGCCGGTAAACGGCCGATCGCACAGCACAGTGGGCTGCCGGTGGAGGCATCGACGTGGACTCAGCTCTGTTCTCGGGTGTGCTGCCGACGTTTCTGGGACCGGCTGGGTTATCTGATGGGGCCCCGGGGCTGGCGGCCGGTGGACAATTGACCGCGTATGTACCCGAAAACTGTTGTTCTGCAATGGAATTCATGTCGATTGCGACTGTGGCCGGTGAATCGCTTCACACGTTATTTACGAACTGTTTCGATTACGGCGAACGGAATGCGTGGTTAAGCTGTTCGGCGTCGGTACCGTCGGTTGTACCTACTGAAAGGGAATGCACGTGGCAGACACACTGAACAGCGGCGACAAGCTGGAGGTCGGCGGTTCGCTCACTTCCAACAACGGGGCCTACACCCTGACTCTGCAGGGCGATGGCAATCTGGTCCTGTTGGCCGGCGGCGAGCCCGTGTGGGCCAGCGGCACCGAAGGCAAGGGTTCGACGCGCGCCGAGCTGCAGGGCGACGGCAACTTTGTGGTCTACGCCGGTGACTCCGCGGTGTGGGCCAGCAACACCTCGGGTAACAGCGGTGCCCGCCTGGTGCTCCAGGACGACCGCAACCTGGTGCTGTACGGCTCGGACGGCGCGAAGTGGTCCTCGGACACCCGCACCGACGAGGTCCCGGCCGCAGCCCCGGTCGAGGTGGCACCCGCTGCCGTCGAAGAACCCGTCGTCGAAGAGGCCCCGCCGGCCCCGCCCGCTCCGCGGACCTACACCGTGCAGTCCGGCGACACCCTGTGGGCCATCGCCGAGCAGTTCTACGGTGACGGCAACCGCTACCCGGAGATCGCCGCGGCCAGCGGCGTCGACAACCCGGACCTGATCCAGCCCGGTCAGGTTCTGACCATTCCGTAAGGGAAGTTCTCAGAAGCGGTCCGGACCGAAAGGTCCGGACCGTTTTTGTGTTGTGGGTAGGCTGGCGCTCACTTGCCTGGTAACGATCGGAGTAAGTCATGAGTGTGGGGGGTCTGCGCGGACTGGCACTGTCGGTGTTGGCCGCGTTGGGGGGAGTGTCGGCCACGGTATCGGCGGCCGGTGCCGATCCGGGAGTTCTGGTGTATCCGGGGATGGAGATCCATCAGGCCAACGAGCGCTGCACCCTGGGCTTTGTCGACACCCAGGCACGTATCGCCTACACCGCAGGCCATTGCCGCGGTAACGGTCAGGTGACCGACAAAGACGGACACTTCATCGGCGCCATGACCACCTTCCGGGACAACACCCCGGACGGCGCGACCATTGCCACCGACCATCAGATCTCGGACTGGGAGACCATCTCGTTGGCCGGCGATGTGATGGTCAACGACGTCCTGCCGGGCGGACGGGTACTGGTCACCGATCCGGTGGTGTCCGCGCAGCCGGGCCAGCGGGTGTGTCACTTCGGTGTCGTCACCGGCGAGACCTGCGGTTCGGTGGCCGCGGTCAACAACGGCTGGTTCACCATGGCCAATGGCGTGGTCAGTCAGAAAGGCGACTCCGGTGGTCCGGTGTACACCATCACGCCCGACGACCGGGCCGTGCTGGTGGGCGTTTTCAACAGCACCTGGGGTCATTTTCCGGTCGCGGTGTCGTGGAACGCGGCCGATCAGCAGATGAACGAGGACGTCGTTCGCACCACCGCGGGATAGCGACGAAAGGCAAACTAGAACACGTTCTAGCCAGGATGGCGCGGTGGCGATACGCTCTACCCGATGCCTGACCAGACACCTGTCCAGATTGCCTGGGTGACGCGCGACCTCGACGTCACCGAGGCGACACTGACCACGTTGTTGGGCGCGCGCAAGTGGATCCGGATGCCCGGTGTGCAGTTCTGCGGGGACTGCACCTACCGCGGCGAGCCCGCCGATTTCGTCGCCGACATCTCGCTGTCGTATGCCGGCGACATGCAACTGGAACTCATCAGGCCGGTCTCCGGCGCCAGCATCTACACCGAATTCCTCGACACCGTCGGCCCGGGTCTGCACCATGTTTGCGTCGAAGCCGTCGATGACGCCGCCTTCGAACAGGCGGTGCGCGACGCGGGCGTCCCGGTGGTGCAGGACGGCGTGATGCCCGGCGGTATGCGCTTCGCTTACGTCTCGGCACCCGATGCTGGCGTTCCGTTCATCGAAATCGCTTGTATTCCAAGCGAAATCAAATCTTTCTTCGATTACATCAAGCAACAGCAACAGGAGAAGTGATGCAAGCAGTGCCGCAGACCGTCAACGCCGCCGACGTTGCCCAGTGGTCCGACGAGGCCGACGTGGTGGTGGTCGGATTCGGTATGGCCGGTGGCTGTGCGGCGGTCAGCGCGGCCGCCGCGGGCGCCAAGGTCCTGGTCCTGGAGAAGGCCGCCGCCGTCGGTGGCACCTCGTCGTTGGCGGGCGGACATTTCTACCTCGGCGGCGGCACCGCGGTGCAGCGGGCCACCGGCCATGACGACACCGCCGACGAGATGTACAAGTATCTGGTCGCCGTCGCCCGCGACCCCGAGCACGACAAGATCCGGGCCTACTGCGACGGCAGCGTCGA
>Ga0153956_1001820_pt1 | contig 17419 bp, 17 predicted proteins | sample TSFL040MetaG_FD_104704 | JGI IMG/M metagenome (GOLD analysis project Ga0153956, IMG submission 104704) | Attine ant fungus gardens microbial communities from Florida, USA - TSFL040 MetaG | ecosystem: Host-associated > Fungi > Mycelium > Unclassified | place: USA: Florida, Wekiwa Springs...
CGCACCATCGACGACACATGGCGTCATATCGGCAGGCTGGTCGAAACCATCCAGCCCGCCGAATGCCAAAACTATCTCGAAAATGCCGGATATGGTTCCGTTAAAAGATGAAACGCTCTAGGCCTTGTGCCTAGGATCTACCCACGCCTCAATAAGATCAAACGTTTGCAGATGCTCGGGACAAGCCCGAGCATGACGAAGGAGCGCGTAACTTAGGTCAGAGTCCGCCGCTCAGGCGGCGTTGGAGGCCTGTTCTTCGTGCAGGAAGGCGTAGATCGCCGAGGCGGAATCGGTCGCGCGCAGCTTGGCGACGAGGTCCTGGTCGCGCAGGACGCGAGCGATGCGCGAGAGCGCCTTGAGGTGGTCGGCGCCGGCGCCCTCGGGGGCGAGCAGCAGGAAGACGAGATCGACCGGCTGGTCGTCCAGCGCCTCGAAATCGACCGGCTGGTCGAGGCGCGCGAAAATCCCGATGATGGACTTGATGCTGTCGAGCTTGCCGTGGGGAATGGCGATGCCGTTGCCGACGCCGGTCGAGCCCAGGCGCTCACGTTGCAGGATGACGTCGAAAATCTCCCGCTCGGGCAGTCCGGTCAGTTTGGACGCCTTGGCTGCCAGTTCCTGAAGCAGTTGTTTCTTGGAATTTACCCTCAACGCCGGGATGATCGCATCTTGCTGCAGCAAATCTGCCAAAGCCATTCTTTTTTTCCTTCGTGTCGCCGAGATCCGTGGCGGAGGAGCGGCGGTCGAGCCCGCCGCTCGTCTTCTTCTCTCAGCCTTTGATATTGGCCGCGTCTATCCAGCCAATATTGCCGTCCTGACGGCGGTAAACGATGTTGATCTCATCCTTGCCGGGGCTGCGGAACAGAAGCAGCGGCTCGTCGGTCATGTCCAGCGCCATGACGGCGGTCGCGACCGACATGGTCTTCAGCTGCTTGGTGCTCTCGGCAACGATGGCCGGAGCGAAATCGTCCGGGATTTCCTCGTCCTCGTCCGGAACGCCGTCCATGACCGTATAGGCGACCTCGGCGAAACCGTTGGTGTGGTTTGCAGCCTGATGGTCCTTCAGCTTGCGCTTATAGCGGCGAAGCCTCTTCTCTATGCGCTCCTGTGCGGCGTCGAATGCCAGTTGGGGGTCCATGGCTTCTCCGGCAGCGTGCAAAACCACACCGCTGTCGAGATGAAGCTTGCAGTCCGCGGCGAAACGGGAACTGGACTTCTGCACGGTGACCTGCCCCGAATACCCCCCGTCGAAATATTTCGTGACCGCCGTGCCGATCTGATCCTCGATCCGCTGGCGGAAGGAATCACCGATTTCCATATGTTTACCGGAGATACGCACACTCATGGAGTTTCCCTTCTTATAGTGGTTTGCGCGTATCAGCTTACGCCAAGCCTCAATCTCATCCAAGCACTTCACTTCATGGAAGACAATTTGGGCATTGCCCCGCGCCTTCAGGATGATGGGGATAAGTCCAGGCGGCGATCACCTGCACCGATTGCGGCGCGCTTCTACGCGCGGCGCTCACGAAAGTCAATCGACCTTTAACCGTTTGTGAACGAATCTGCAGCTTTCGCGCGAGTGGCGCCTACCGGCCGCTGCCTCAGAACCCGGACACTTTGGCCAGCGCACGCTTCTCCCTGCGCCGCTGCACGGAGGAGGGGATGTTCATCGCCTCGCGGTACTTCGCAACCGTACGTCGTGCAAGCTCGATGCCGCCCTTGTGGAGGATGTCGACGATGTCGTCGTCGGAAAGCACGGCCTCGGCGCGCTCCTCGGCGATCAGCGCGCGGATTTTGTGGCGCACGGCTTCCGCCGAATGGCCGTCGCCGCCTTCCACCGAGCCGATGGAGACGGAGAAGAAATATTTAAGCTCGAAGAGGCCGCGCGGCGTCAGCATGTATTTGTTGGTGGTGACGCGGCTGACCGTCGATTCGTGCATCTTGATGGCGTCGGCGACGGTCCTGAGATTGAGCGGGCGCAGATGATCGACGCCGGAGACCAGAAAGCCGTCCTGCTGGCGGACGATCTCGGTCGCCACCTTCATGATCGTCCGGGCGCGCTGGTCGAGGCTGCGGGTCAGCCAGTTGGCGTTCTGCAGGCATTCCGTCAGGAAGGCATGGTCCTCGCCGCTCTTCGACACCGAGGACATGTAGGACTGGTTGACGAGCACGCGCGGCAGCGTGTCGGGATTGATCTCCACCGTCCAACCGCCGTCGGTCGCGGGCGTCACGACGATATCCGGCACGATCGCCTCGGAGACCTCGGTATCGAAGCTGTTGCCCGGCTTCGGGTTGAGCTTCCGGATTTCCGCCATCATGTCGAGCAGGTCTTCCTCGTCGACGCCGCAAATCCGCTTCAAGGCAGTGAAATCGCGCCGGGCGAGCAGGTCGAGATGGGCGACGAGGCGTTCCATGGCCGGGTCGAACCGGTCCTTCTGCCTGAGCTGTATTGCGAGGCATTCCGCAAGGCTCTGCGCGAAGACGCCGGGCGGGTCGAGCGTCTGCAGTGAGGCGAGCACGCGCTCCACGTCGTCCTCGCCGGTGCCGAGTTTTTCCGCCACCTCGGCAAGGTCCGCCTGCAGGTAGCCCGCATCGCTCAACTGGTCGAGGAGGTGGCGGGAGACAAGCCTGTCGGCCGGGGAGGCAAGAAGGAAGGGGATCTGCGCCTCGATATGGTCGCGCAGCGACAGGCGGCCGGCAACGAAGTCGTCGAGGTCGTAGCCTTCGCTGGTCCCTTCCGAACTGCCGGGCATCGATTTCCATTGGCTGAGCAGTTCGGGCGCGTCGAGCCGCTGCGGCGGCCCGTCGTCGGGAAAGACGTTGGAGAAATTGCTGTCGAGTTCTTCGTCGAGCCGGCCGGCGCTGGCGGGGCTGCCGCTCTCGTACCAGTCGCTGGCAAGGTCGCTTGCCTCGCGCTCGCCGCCGTCCTCGCCGGAGGCGTCGGGCGCCTGCGCATAATGCGGCTCGTCCTCGCCGGCAAGGCTGACGTCGCCGCCGCCCTCGCCGTCACCGGAGGCCATTTCGAGCAGCGGGTTCTTCTCGACTTCCTGGGCGATGAACTGGCAAAGCTCGACATGCGTCATCTGCAGGAGCTGGATCGACTGCATGAGCTGCGGCGTCATCACCAGGCTCTGGTTCTGGCGCAGAAACAGGTTGGCCGACAGTGCCATGGTGAACGCAGGACTCCGCTTCGATCCGCGTGGAGAGGGCTTTCCCGGCGCCGCATGTCCACTTGGCCCGAAAATTGCTTGTTTTCGGGCGGCCGGTCAAGCGTGGATATGGAATTTTCGCTGGTCGGGCCGAAAAGGCGGCATCAGAGGCTGAAATTGTCGCCCAGATAGAGCCGGCGGACTTCCGGATTGTTGACGATGTCGTTGGCGCGGCCATGCGTCAGCACTTCGCCGGCATGGATGATATAGGCGCGGTCGATCAGGCCGAGCGTCTCGCGGACATTGTGGTCGGTGATCAGGACGCCGATGCCGCGCGCGGTCAGGTGATGCACGAGGTTCTGGATGTCGGCGACCGAGATCGGATCGACGCCGGCGAAGGGCTCGTCGAGCAGCATGAAGGTCGGGTCGGTCGCGAGCGCGCGGGCGATTTCGAGACGCCGGCGCTCACCGCCGGACAGCGCCACCGCCGGCATGGTGCGCAGGTTGCGGATGTGGAACTCTTCCAGCAGCTCGTCGATCTTCTGCTCGCGCCTGGCCTTGTCCTTCTCGTGCACTTCGAGCACGGCGCGGATGTTTTCCTCCACCGTCAGGCCGCGGAAGATCGAGGCTTCCTGCGGCAGGTAGCCGACGCCGAGGCGCGCGCGCCGGTACATCGGCATGGTCGTCACTTCGTTGCCGTCGATCTCGATCGTGCCCTCGTCGACGGGGACGAGGCCGGTGATCATGTAGAAGCAAGTGGTCTTGCCGGCGCCGTTCGGCCCGAGCAGCCCCACGGCCTCGCCGCGCCGGACGACGAGCGACACGCCGTTGACGACGCGCCGGTTGCGGTAGGTCTTGGTCAGGCCGCGCGCGATCAGCGTGCCTTGATAGCGGGATTTGTCCACCGCCTGCATGTCCGGCGACGAAGCAGGAGATTCGGACCTGCCGAACATGGTCGAGAGCGATAGCATTTTCACGAGAACGCCGTGGTCAATTATTTCTTCTGCTGCTGCGACGGCTGCGACTTCGGATCCAGCTGGATCTGGACGCGCCCGCCACAACTGTCCAGCTGCGCTTCGCCGGTGTTCATGTGCACCGTGAGCTGGCAGCCGGTAAAAATATTCGGTCCGTCCGTCAGGATCACCTTCTGGCCCTTAAGCACGGCCAGCTGGTTGGCCATGTCGAAAGAGCCGGTCTCGGCGGTCGCCGTCTGGGTGCCCGAGGTGAGATAGACCTTGTCGGAAACGAGGATGTGGTCGATGTCGGCATCGCCGGAAACCAGCGAACCGCTCTTTTCAGCATCCGTCTTCTGCGCGTCGCTCTTGGCGGCGGTATCCGTCTTGGCGGTCGCGGCGGCGGCGTCCGCGCCCTGCTTCTTCTTGTAATAGACCGTCATCGTGCCGGCCTGCAGCGTCGTGGTGCCCTGAACCACCTTCACCTTGCCGGTGAAGACGGCCGTGCTCTGCTGATCGTGGATTTCCAGCTTGTCGCTTTCGATCTGGATCGGCTGGTCCTTGGAGAGCGTCAGGCCGGGCATCTGGCTGGTGGTCGTCTGCGCGCCGGCCGTCGAGGCGGCGAGAAGGGTCAGCGCGCCGAGGATGCCGGCATAGGCCGCCTTGCGAAGACGAGAGGAGGGAGCAGATATGCGACAATCGTTTGTCATGTGGCGTCCGGCTGTTAGCTGCCTGAGTTGTGGATTGCAGACGGGTCGATGTGCATCCGAACCTGCCCGTCGAATTCGATTACGTTGCCCTTATCCGTCATCTTGAGGGACTGCGCAACAACCGAGGCGGCCCCCTTTTGGATGGCGACCGGCTGGTCGGTGGTGAGCTTGCCCGCCTTGATGTCGAGATCGGCGCCCTGGAATTCGGCGTGGATGCCGTTATCCATATTAATCGTAAAGGGTTCGTGCATCTTGAGCGTGTCGGCGGAGCGGTCGAAATCGGCGCTCTCGGCCAGCACATGCGCGATCACGTCGCTGTTGACGGGCATGGAGGCCTTGATGGTTTTCAGCGTGATCAGGTTCGGGTTGCGGATATCCTGCAGCGCCTTTTCGGCCACCATCGAATAGTTGATGCCGTTGGCGTTGCGCCCGGCGATCGCCGGCCGTTGCATGACGACCTTGCCGTCCTCGATCTTGGCGCCCTCGATCTGGATGGCTTCCGGCAGGTAGGCGCGCACCACCGATACGGCGATGAAGACCAGCGAAATGATGACGGCGGCGACGGGGAGCAGGATCTTGAGGCGCTTCACGCGCGCCGAATGAAAGAGCGCCCGCGTATAGGCGCTCTTCTCGGCAGCGGCGCGGTGCACCTGCCCGGCTGTCTCAAGCGTATTCAGCATGCAATGAACCCGTCTCTATGGATCGGACAAGCGGCGGCATCCTGCGCGCCCAAGCTTACCCAAACGTTATGCTCTCATGCATCGGCTTGCCAATATGGCGTTTTTTCTGCCACAAACAACGGCGGCGGAAAAAATCCTGTCGCGCCGCGCTCGCCGGAAGGCGCTGACCTATCCGATGATGCGCGAAAATGGAAGCCTGAATGTCCGTGCCTGCGCACGGGAAGGGAAATAAGGTGCCATGGACAGTTCTGCAATCGCCGATCGGCGACAACTTCGTCGCAGGCTCACTTTTTGGCGCATCGCGGCCGTCTTGCTGTTGGTCGGACTGGGCTTTGCCCTCTACGGTGTCTTCGGCGGCGACCTGAGCACGGCGACGCGCGGCCCCCAGATCGCCCGCGTGACCGTTTCCGGGCTCATTCAGGATGACGCCGACCTTCTGGAGCGGCTGAAGACGATCCGGGACGATCGCCGCGTGCGGGCGCTGATCGTGTCGATCTCGTCCACCGGCGGCACGACCTACGGCGGCGAGCGCATCTTCAAGGCGATCCGCGAGGTCGCGGCGCAAAAGCCGGTGGTTTCCGATATCCGCACGGTGGCGGCGTCCGCCGGTTATATGGTCGCGCTTGCCGGCGACGACATCGTGGCCGGCGACACCTCGATCACCGGCTCGATCGGCGTCCTCTTCCAGTATCCGCAGGCGAAAGACCTGCTCGACAAGCTCGGCGTCTCGCTGGAGGAGATAAAGTCCGCGCCGCTCAAGGCCGAGCCGTCGCCCTTCCATCCGCCGAGCGAGGAAGCGAAGGCGATGATCCGCAACATGGTGATGGACAGCTTCGACTGGTTCGTCGATCTGGTCGCCGACCGCCGCAAGATGCCGCGCGAGGAAGCCCTCAAGCTCGCCGACGGCAGCATCTTCACCGGCCGGCAGGCGCTGAAGGCCAGGCTGATCGACACGCTCGGCGGCGAGGAGGCGATCCTGGCCTATCTGGCGAGCCGCAATGTCGACCGCACGCTGCCGATCGTCGACTGGCGCCCGGCGCGGCGCGGCTTCACGCTCTTTGGTTCCGACGCCGCTTCGCGGTTGATAAATCTCCTCGGGTATGATGATTTTGTGAAGGGACACGACCTTCAGAAGCTGATGACCGAGAAGTTGTTTCTTGACGGCCTGCTTTCTCTTTGGCAGGGTGTCGAGCATTGATAAATCAATAGTTTAAGGGGGAGACCGTGATCAAGTCGGAATTGGTGCAGATTGTTGCGGCGCGAAATCCGCATCTCTATCACCGCGACGTCGAAAATATCGTCAACGCCGTCCTCGACGAGATCACCGACGCGCTCGCTGCCGGCAATCGCGTCGAGCTGCGCGGCTTCGGCGCCTTTTCCGTCAAGAACCGCCCGTCGCGGTCCGGCCGGAACCCGCGCACCGGCGACACCGTCTTCGTCGAAGAGAAGTGGGTGCCCTTCTTCAAGACGGGTAAGGAGCTGCGCGAGCGCCTGAACCCGAACTCGCCCGACGAGGAAGATTGATCGGAACCGCAGTCTCGCCGCTTTCTTTTTAGAGGGTGGCGATCATGGCGCCGGTTTCCGGCGCCGCGGCGACCGATGGAGCATTCAAGATGACGAAGAAGATCCTCAACCTGCTGGTGCTGCTTCCCCTCGGCATCGTGCTGATCGTCTTCTCGGTCGCCAACCGCCAGGTCGTGACCATGGCGTTCAATCCGTTTCGCCCCGAGGACGCGGTGATGGCGCTGCACGCGCCGCTCTTCGTCTTCCTGTTTCTGGCGCTGATCATAGGCATGGTCGTGGGCTCGACGGTGACGTGGCTGACGCAGGGCCGCCACCGTCGCCGCGCCCGCAAGGAAGCCCGCGAGGCGGTGCGCTGGCAGACCGAAGCCGAAAGCCACCGCAGCCGCGCCGAGCGCATCGCCTCCCACCTGCCGGCGAAGTGACGGCCTGACCGTCAATAGGGCGCCCGCCGCTCCCGCCGCGTCTTCAGCTCCATATCGTTATAGCTGCCTTCCGGTGACCAGCCGCTGCCGACGATTTCGAATCCGTGCTTCAGATAGAAGGCGCGTGCCCGCCGGTTGTGGACGAGGCATTTCAGCCTGTAGCGCCGCATAGGCCATTCTGGCAGGGCGGTAAGAAGCGCGCTGCCCGCGCCGAGGCCCTGCAGCGCTTCGCGGACGTAGAGCATGTGGATGAAATTCTGCGGCACCCAGAGGGCAAGGAAGCCGGCGATCTCACCATGGCGGTCCTCGCAGACGAACAGCCTTTCGCCGCGCGACTGGGTGGCGAAGTCCGCGCGCCGGAATTGTCCGGGCTCGACCCAGGTGAAGGTCGCCCGGCGCACCGTGAGATAGATGTCGGCCAGTTGCGCCCTGTCGGCGCGCGTAGCCGGCCGGACCGTCCAAACGTCGCTCGCCAAACTCATGCCCTAGAAGTAATCGCCGCGGCGATTATTCAAGGGAGGCTGCGGTGTCCTTTTCGTGCGGGATCGTTCGGGCGCCGCCTGCGGCCGCGCCGAAGTCGGCGAAGAACTGTGCCGCGAGCTTTGACGCGCTCGCCCCGATGATCCGCGAGCCCATCTGCGCGAGCCGCCCGCCGATCTCAGCAGCGGCGTCGTATCGCAGAACGGTTTCGTCGCCCTCGTCGACGAGCACCACGTCGGCGGCACCCTTGGCGAAGCCGGCAATGCCGCCTTTGCCTTCCGCCGCTATGGTGTAGCTCTTGCCGGGCGCCACGTTGGAAAGCCGGATATCGACGTGGAAGGATGCCGAGAGCGGGCCGAGCTTGACCTTGATCAGCGCGGCGAGCGTATCGGCGGAGACCCAGTCCAGCCGGTGGCAGCGGGGAATGCAGGTCTTGAGGATGTCGACGTCGTTGAGCGCTCTCCAAACCGCGTCCCGTGGCGCTGCGATGCGCTCCTCGCCGGTCATGTCCATGCGCGATCCTTCCGTTCTCTCTAGCCTTGCCCGGACATTCCCTGTCGGAAAGCGCTTTGCCAAGGGCCGAGCAGATGCTATTTGCTCAGCCCTCTATTCACATTCGAGACGAGCATGGTCAAACAGAAGGAGCGCCGGGCCGGCCAAAAGGCCCTGGTTCGGCCCGGCACAAAGCTGAAGCCCTCCGAAACGGACAAGAAGGGCGGCCGCCCGCCCGGCCATGCGCCACGCCATGCCGCACCGCCCGCGGCGGAACCGGCCCGCGCAGCAAAGGACGCCCGCGCCGCACCCGCAGCCCCCGAGCGCCCGCTGACGATGCGCTCCGGCGAGCGGCCGATGGAGCGCGTGCCGGTCATCCTCGAATCGACCGGCGCCGGCGATTTTCATCTGATCGACAGCGGCAACGGCCAGAAGCTGGAGCAATACGGCCCCTACCGCATCGTCCGGCCCGAGGGACAGGCGCTGTGGCGGCCGTCTTTGCCCGCGCATGTCTGGGAAAAGGTCGATGCCGTCTTCACCGGCGACATGGATGAAGAGGGCACCGGGCGCTGGCGTTTCCCGAAGGAGGCGCTTGGCGAAACCTGGCCGCTGCATCTCCTCGGCGTCGATTTCCTCGGCCGCTTCACCTCGTTCCGGCATGTCGGCGTCTTCCCGGAGCAGATCGTGCACTGGGCCTGGATGAAGGAGCGCGTCGAGACGGCCGGCCGGCCGCTGAAGGTGCTCAATCTCTTCGGCTATACCGGCGTCGCCTCGCTGGTCGCGGCCGCCGCCGGCGCGGAGGTCACCCATGTCGACGCCTCCAAGAAGGCGATCGGCTGGGCGCGGGAAAACCAGACGCTCGGCCGCATGGAAAAGCTGCCGATCCGCTGGATCTGCGAGGATGCAATGAAATTCATCCTGCGCGAGGAGCGGCGCGGTAGCCAGTACGACATCATCCTGACCGATCCGCCGAAATTCGGCCGCGGCCCCAATGGCGAGGTCTGGCACCTCTTCGAGCACCTGCCGCTGATGCTCGACATCTGCCGCAACATCCTGTCGCCGAAGGCGCTGGGACTGGTGCTCACCGCCTATTCGATCCGCGCCAGCTTCTATTCGATCCACGAGCTGATGCGCGAGATCATGCGCGGAGCCGGCGGCGCGGTCGAATCCGGCGAACTCGTAATCCGCGAAGCCGGGCTCGACGGCAAGGCGCCGGGCCGCGCGCTTTCCACTTCTCTCTTCAGCCGCTGGGTACCGCAATGAGCCACGAATTTCGCGACAGGGGCGGACCGCACAAGGTCGGGCAGGTCAAGGAGGTCACCTCGCTTGCCAATCCGATCGTCAAGGACATCAAGGCGCTGACGCAGAAGAAGTCGCGCGAGGAGACCGGCGCCTTCATGGCCGAGGGCCTGAAGCTCGTCATCGACGCGCTCGAACTCGGCTGGACCATCCGCACGCTCGTCTATGCAAAGGCCGCGAAGGGCAAGCCGCTGGTCGAACAGGTGGCGGCAAAGACGGTCGCGGCCGGCGGGTTGGTGCTGGAGGTCAGCGAGAAGGTCATCGCCTCGATCACCCGGCGCGACAATCCGCAAATGGTGGTCGGCATTTTCGACCAGCGCTGGACGGCGCTCAAGGATATCCGCCCGGCCGAGGGCGAAACCTGGGTCGCGCTCGACCGCGTGCGCGATCCCGGCAATCTCGGCACGATCATCCGCACCGCCGACGCGGCCGGCGCCTCGGGCGTCATTCTCGTCGGCGAAACCACCGATCCTTTCTCGCTGGAAACCGTGCGCGCCACCATGGGCTCGGTTTTCGCGGTGCCGGTGGCGCGCGCGACGCCGGAGGAATTCGTCGGCTGGGTGAAGAAGGCGGGCGTCTCGCTCGTCGCCACGCATCTGGCCGGCGCCGTCGACTACCGCACGATCGACTACCGCAGAAAGCCGGTGGTCCTCCTCATGGGCAACGAGCAATCCGGCCTGCCGGAACAGCTTGCGAAGGAGGCAGATGCGCTCGCCCGCATTCCGCAGGAAGGGCGGGCCGACAGCCTCAACCTGGCGGTCGCGACCGCGATCATGCTCTTCGAAGTGCGCCGCCATCTCCTGACCTTGAGCGAGGCGCGATGACGACCTCGCCCGGCACCGAGCCCCCTTTCACGGAGACGCCGATGACGGAGCGAAAGCCCGCCAAGCCCGCCCTGTTCTCACGGCCGATCCCGATCCTGATCTTCATCGTCCTTGCCGTGTTTGTCGATCAGGCGGTCAAGTTCGCCGTCGAGCGCTACCTGCCGCTGGAGGAGGATGTCGCCGTCCTGCCGGTGCTGGCGCTTCACCGCATCTACAATCTCGGCGTCGCCTTCTCGATGTTTTCCGGCATGAGCGGCTGGTTCATCGTCGGCATGCGGCTCGTCATCGTCGCCTTCGTTCTCTGGCTCTGGCGCCGCGCCGCCAAGGACCGGTGGCTGGCGCATCTCGGCTTCGCGCTGATCATCGCCGGCGCGCTCGGCAATCTCATCGACCGCTTCCTTTACGGCCACGTCATCGACTTCATCCGCGTCCACACCGAAACCTGGTCCTTCGCGGTGTTCAACCTCGCCGACAGCTTCATCACCGTTGGCGCGGCGGCCGTCATCCTCGACGAACTGCTCCTGCCCAAAAAGACCGAAGGGTAAAATTCTAGCGAATTCCGGAAACTGTTGGGAAGATCGCCCATGCTAGGCAATCTTCATGAGCAATCTGGCCAATCTGCACCAGCGACTCTCCGCTGCCTTCGGCGACGGCGAGGATGGCTCGGGGGAGGTGCCCCCGGTCGAGCCGCCGCGTGCTGCGTCCGTTCAACAGCGCCCGCGCCCCGATAGCGTGGCACCGGCGGCCGAACCGGCGCGGCCGCGCCGGATCGAGGAGATCGGCGGCCTGTGGCTCGGCGGCGGCGGGCTTGTCGCCGGTTCGCTCCTGCCTTTTGCCGCCCATGGCGGCGGCCTTCTTGCCGTTGCCGGCGTCATTGCCTCGGTCGCCACCGTCCTCCTGATGGTGACGCTGTTCCGCCGCCGCAGCCCGGCGGTCGCGCCGAGCCCGCCGGCCCTGCAACGGAGCGAGCGGGATCATGACCGCCTGTGGGTGCGCGACGAGGAGGCGAGCCTGCTTGCCACCATCCACGACGCGCTCGGCGACATCACGGTCGCCCGCACGCTCGACCGCCGCATCGTGCGGGCCAATGCCACCTTCTGCCGCCTGACCGGCATCCATAGCCCCGAGGGGATGACCTGCGAGGCGGCCGGCCTCGTCTTCCGCACCCTCGACGAGCCGCAGCGCTTCGACGTCGAGATCGCGACGCCGCATGGCCCGCGCATCTTCCTCTGGCATGACGTGATCATTCGTGACGCGGTGGTCGGCGAGCTGACCCTGCAAAGCATTGCCCGCGACGTCACCGACGAACGCCGTGCCGCGCGCGAGCGCGAGGAGGCGCGGCTGAAGGCCGAATACAACAGCGCCGCCAAGTCGCGGCTGCTCGCCACCGTCAGCCACGAGATCCGCACGCCGCTCTCGGGCATTCTCGGCATGAGCCATCTGCTCGGCCAGACCAAGCTGACGCCGGAACAGGTGAACTATCTGACGGGCATGCGCCAGTCGGGCAACGCGCTGGTGCAGCTCGTCGAGGACCTTCTGGATTTCTCGACCATCGAAGTGGGCCGGTTCGAACTGCGGCCGCGCACCGAATCGCTGCGCCAGCTCATCGAGAGCGTCGTGGAAATGCTTGCCCACCGCGCCCATGAAAAGGGCATCGAAATCGGCGCCACCGTCTCCTCGGAAATCCCCGAGCTGATGAGCTTCGATCCGGCACGGCTGCGCCAGGTGCTGTTCAACGTCATCGGCAACGCCGTCAAATTCACCCATGAAGGCGGGGTGCTCATCCGCGCCGGCCTGGAGGGCGACGATCTCGTCATCGCCATCCGCGACAGCGGGCCGGGCATGACGCCCGAGGAGCAGTCGCGCATCTTCGGCGAATTCGAGCAGGCCGGCAGCATGGCCGAAAAGAGCACCGGCACCGGGCTCGGGCTCACCATATCGGCGCGCATCATGCAGAAATTCGGCGGCTCGCTGAGCCTTGTGAGCCTCAAGGGCGAAGGCAGCGAATTCACCATCCGCTTCCCCGCCGGCCTTTCGGGCGATCAGGGCCACGAGCGCAATGCCCGCGCCGCGCTGCTGAAGGGAAGCCGCGTGCTGCTGCTTGCGCCCGACGGCGCGGCGAGCACGGCGATCGCCGCCACCATTCGCACGCTCGGCGGCAATTGCCTGCGGCTGGAGCCGGACAATGCCGAGGGGCTGACGGCGGATACGGTGCGCTGCGACGGCCTGCCGCCCACCGATGTCATCATCGATCACCGTGTCGCGCCGCACTTCTTCCGCGACTTTTCCGACCGGCTCGCGATCGTCGCGCCCGGCATGCGGCGGATTTTTCTGGTCAACCCCGAGGAGCGCAGCAGCCGGCCGCTCGACCTGTTCGATGCCTGGCTGATTCGGCCGCTGCGTGAACAGTCGCTGATCGACGTCCTGCGCGGCAGTCTTGCCCGCGACGGCGAGGCGCGCGACGCGACCAACGACAATGCGCGTATGGTGATCGAGACGGACGGGCGCGAGCCGGACCTGTCGATCGTGCTCGCCGAGGACGATCCGGTCAACGCGCTCATCGTGCGCGCCGTGCTCGCCAGGGCGGGCCACGCCGTCGAGCATGTCGTGGATTTTCCGGGCCTTCTCGATGCGGTCTGGGCGGCCGGAAAACCGCGTCCCGACCTCGTCGTGACCGACCTTTCCATGGCCGGTCTGGAGGGCTTCGACACTATGGAGCGCATCCGCGCCGAGGAGCGGTCGCAAGGTCTCGAGCGCCTGCCGCTCATCGTGCTGACGGCCGACAGCCGCGAGGAAACGCGCCGCCGGGCGCTGGGGAGCGGGGCGGATCTGGTGCTTGCCAAACCCGTCGATCCTGAAAGATTGATCGCCGAAATCGCGGCTCTTGCCAGTCGCCAGACCAGGTGCACCGAGGGGCGCTGAGCGCAATTTCAAGGTGTTCTGGCTGAGGCACCGTTCTTGCTTTTCGTGGCGTGCGATGTCACTTTCCTGTCGCACATATTTGTTTAATGGCGCTATATCAGCCCGCAGGCGTGGAGGTGCCATGTCCGTCGACATCATGAATCGCGAAGATCACGGCGCAAACGTCAAAGCCCCGGTACGGGGCGCACCGGCAGGCAAGGGCGATGTGTTCGGACGCATCGGCAACCTGGAGACTCGTCTTGCGCGCAACAGCGCCGAGATCGATGCCGCGCAGGCCGTGCGCTACCGCGTCTTCGTCGAGGAGATGAAGGCGAAGCTTCCGGCGGACGCCATGCGCCGGCGCCGTGACGTCGATCGCTGGGATGCGATCTGCGACCACCTTCTCGTGCTCGACCATTCGATCGAAGGCAGTTCCTGCGACCAGATCGTCGGCACCTATCGCCTGCTGCGCCAGGATGTGGCGATGGCCAATGGCGGCTTCTATTCCGCTTCGGAGTTCGCGATCGACGGCCTGCTTGCCCGCCACCCGGACAAGCAGTTCATGGAGCTCGGCCGCTCCTGCGTCCTGCCGGAATACCGGACGAAACGCACGGTGGAATTGCTCTGGCAGGGCAACTGGGCCTATGCGCTGAAGCACGGCATGGGCGCCATGTTCGGCTGCGCCTCCTTCCCCGGCATCCGGCCGGAACAGCACGCGCTGGCGCTCTCGTTCCTCTACCACCATGCCGGCGCGAAGGGCGAGTGGGCGGTCGATGCGCTGCCGGAACTTGCCCGCAACATCGACCTGATGCCGGTCGAGGCGGTGAATGCCAGGAAGGCGCTGATGGCGCTTCCGCCGCTGATCAAGGGCTACCTGCGGCTCGGCGCGATGGTCGGCAGCAGCGCCGTCGTCGATTATGCCTTCAACACGACGGACGTGCTGATCGTGCTGCCGATCGCCAGCATTTCCGACCGCTACGTCAACTATTACGGCGCCGACGCCGGCCGCTTCGCGAGCTGATCATCGCGGGCTTTTATTGAAGAGGAAGCCTTCTCCCGGCCGGGAGAAGGCTTTTTCGTTGGCGCCTCAGCTTCCGGCGGCATAGGCGGCAATCGCCGCCATGTTGACGATGTCGCTGTCCTTCGCGCCCATCGAGGTGATCTGCACCGGCTTGTTGAGGCCGACGAGCAGCGGGCCGATGACGGTCGAGCCGCCGAGTTCCTGCAGCATCTTGGTCGAGATCGAGGCGGAGTGGAACGCCGGCATGACGAGCACGTTCGCAGGGCCTGAAAGGCGGCAGAACGGATATTGCTCCATCGCCCTGCGGTTCAGCGCCACGTCCGCCGACATCTCGCCGTCGTACTCGAAGTCGACGTGACGCTTGTCGAGGATCGAGACCGCCTCGCGCACGCGCTCCGAACGCTCGCCGGAGGGATGGCCGAAGGTCGAGTAGGCGAGCAGCGCCACGCGCGGATGATAGCCCATGCGGCGCGCAAGCCCGGCGGCCTCCTCGGCGATGTCGGCCAGCTCCTCGGCGGTCGGCATGTCGTGCACGGCGGTATCCGCGACGAAGACCGTGCGGCCGCGGCACAATGCCAGGGACACGCCGACGACGCGGTGGCCGGGCCGTGCGTCGATGCAGCGGCGCACGTCTTCCAGCGCCGTCGAATAGTTGCGGGTGGTGCCCGTCACCATGCCGTCCGCGTCGCCGAGCGCCACCATGCAGGCGGCGAAATGGTTGCGGTCGTTGTGGATCAGGCGCTGCACGTCGCGGTGCAGATAGCCCTTCCGCTGCAGGCGGGCATAGAGGTAGTCGATATAGGCCTCGACGCGCGTCGACATGCGGGCGTTGACGATTTCCAGCCCCGGCCGGTTGAGGTCGATGCCGGCGCGTTCCGCGGTCTGGCGGATCAGGTCTTCGCGGCCGAGCAGGATCGCGGTGCCGAGTTCCTGGTTGGCGTAGGAAAGGGCGGCGCGCATGACCTGCTCCTCCTCCGCCTCGGCGAATACGATCCGCTTCGGCAGCCGCCGCACCCGCTCGTAGAGCTGCGCCAGCGTCGAGGCGATCGGATCGCGCCGCGCCGAAAGCTCGCGCTTGTAGGCCGCAAGGTCGGTGATCGCCTTGCGCGCCACGCCGGTTTCCATCGCCGCTTCCGCGACCGCCATCGGGATCGCCGAGATCAGGCGCGGATCGAAGGGAACGGGGATGATGTATTGCGGCCCGAAGCGCGGGCGCGCGCCCTGATAGGCGGCGACCACGTCGTCCGGCACGTCCTCGCGGGCAAGGCTCGCCAGCGCCCGGACGGCGGCGATCTTCATCGCGTCGTTGATGGTCGAGGCGCGCACGTCGAGCGCGCCGCGGAAGATATAGGGGAAGCCAAGCACGTTGTTGACCTGGTTCGGATAGTCGGAGCGGCCCGTCGCCATGATCGCGTCGTCGCGGATCTGGGCGACTTCCTCGGGCGTTATTTCCGGGTCGGGGTTGGCCATGGCGAAGATGATCGGCCGCTCCGCCATGGAGCGGATCATCTCGGCGCTGAAGGCGCCCTTCTGCGAGAGGCCGAGCACGACGTCCGCGCCCTGCATCGCCTCTTCCAGCGTGCGCAGCTCGGTCTTGACGGCGTGCGCCGACTTCCACTGGTTCATGCCCTCGGTGCGGCCCTGGTAGATTACGCCCTTGGTGTCGCAGAGGATGATGTTCTGCGGGTCGAAGCCCATCGACTTGATGAGTTCGATGCAGGCGATGGCCGCGGCCCCCGCGCCGTTGCAGACGAGCTTCGTGGTCTTGAGGTCGCGCCCGGTCAATTCGAGCGCGTTGATGAGGCCGGCGGCGGCGATGATCGCCGTGCCGTGCTGGTCGTCGTGGAAGACGGGGATGTCCATCAGCTCGCGCAGGCGCTGTTCGATGACGAAACAGTCCGGCGCCTTGATGTCTTCGAGGTTGATGCCGCCGAAGGAGGGGCCGAGGAAGCGGACGCAGTTGATGAATTCGTCCACGTTTTCCGTATCGACTTCCAGGTCGATGGAATCGACGTCGGCGAAGCGCTTGAAGAGGACGGACTTGCCTTCCATGACCGGCTTCGAGGCGAGCGCGCCGAGATTGCCGAGGCCGAGGATCGCCGTGCCGTTCGAGATGACGGCGACCATGTTGCCGCGCGAGGTGTAGTCGTAGGCGGTGCCCGGATCGGCGGCGATCGCCTTCACCGGCACGGCGACGCCGGGCGAATAGGCGAGCGACAGGTCGCGCTGCGTCGCCATCGGCTTGGTCGGATTGATTTCCAGCTTGCCCGGCCGGCCCATCGCATGGAAGTCGAGCGCTTCCTGCTCGGTGATTCCCGTCCTGACACGGTCCTTGTCGTTCGTTTCGGCCATTTTTCCTCCAAGCTCCTGTGGGTGACCCCTCTGCCACCCGTCCCGGCTGTTGTTTGTATAGCCGCGCATCGGTAGGGTTGGCACGTCCTTTTTTGGCGAGAACCGTTCGCCGCCACCTATGAATTGCTGCCCGCATGGATTCATTCTTGACAGTCGATCTCAGTTCCGAGGAGAGCCGCGCATCGGCCACGCCGATGATGGAGCAGTATATTGAAATCAAGGCGAACAACCCCGGTTCGCTGCTGTTCTACCGCATGGGCGATTTCTACGAGCTGTTCTTCGACGATGCCGCCGAGGCCTCGCGGGCGCTCGGCATCACGCTGACGAAGCGCGGCCAGCACATGGGGCAGGATATCCCCATGTGCGGCGTGCCGGTGCATGCCGCCGACGACTACCTGCAGAAGCTGATCGCGCTAGGCTTCCGCGTCGCCGTCTGCGAGCAGGTGGAGGACCCGGCGGAGGCGAAGAAGCGCGGCGCGAAATCCGTCGTCCGCCGCGACGTCGTGCGCCTGGTGACGCCGGGAACGATCACCGAGGAAAAGCTGCTCTCGCCGGCGGAGTCCAACTATCTGATGGCGCTTGCGCGCATCCGCGGCGGCGCGGAGCCGGCGC
>Ga0153956_1001821_pt1 | contig 17406 bp, 13 predicted proteins | sample TSFL040MetaG_FD_104704 | JGI IMG/M metagenome (GOLD analysis project Ga0153956, IMG submission 104704) | Attine ant fungus gardens microbial communities from Florida, USA - TSFL040 MetaG | ecosystem: Host-associated > Fungi > Mycelium > Unclassified | place: USA: Florida, Wekiwa Springs...
AAGGAAAAGCTGTTCGCCGAGGGCGCCCAATACCTTTTCACCCCCGGCGTGGACGAAATCTACCCGGAGGGCATGGCCGCGCAAACCAAGATCAGCGTGCCCGAGCTGTCGGAAACCCTGTGCGGCGCCAGCCGGCCGGGGCATTTCACCGGCGTGGCCACGGTGGTTGCCAAGCTGTTCCAGATTGCCCAGCCCGACGTCGCCGTTTTCGGTAAAAAAGACTTCCAGCAGTTGAGCATCATCCGCAAGATGGTCGCCGACCTGTGCATGCCGATCGAGATCGTCGGCGTGCAAACCGCGCGCGCCACCGACGGGCTCGCCCTGAGTTCGCGCAACGGCTACCTGAGCACGGCGGAGCGTGGCCTGGCGCCGGCGCTGCACAGTGTGCTGCAGGAGTGCCGCGAGGCCATCGCCTGTGGCTTCGACAGCTACAGCGAACTGGAGCAACACGCCGTGGATTGCCTGCGCGCGGCCGGTTTCCGCCCGGATTATTTTTCCGTGCGCGACGCCCGCACCCTGAGCAGCGTCACCCTGGACACCGAAGAAGTCGTCATCCTCGCCGCCGCCTATCTGGGCCGCACGCGCCTGATCGACAACGTCACGCTCAACCTCAACCCCAGCGATTGGGGTATGCTGGCCGCCGGCTGAGCCGGCCCAGCCGCTGCACCCGTTTTTCCGAGGATCCTTCCATGCAAGCCATCATGCTGAAAGCCAAGCTCCACAAAGCGCGTGTCACCCATGCCGTGCTCAACTATGAAGGTTCCTGCGCGATCGACGGACGCCTGCTGGATCTCGCCGGCATCCGCGAATACGAACAGATTCAGATTTACAACGTGACCAACGGCGAACGCTTCACCACCTACGCCATCCGCGGCGAGGAAGGCACGGGCATCGTCTCCGTCAATGGCGCGGCCGCCCACAAGGCCGGCGTCGGCGATACCGTGATCATTTGCTGCTACGCCAGCTACTCGGAGGCGGAGCTGATCAACTTCAAGCCGCGCCTCATCTACATGAACCCGGACAACACCGTCAGCCACGCGGCCAACGCGATTCCGTTGCAAGTTGCCTGAACGGAAGGATGATGAAAAAAGGGAGCCTCGGCTCCCTTTTTTCATGGCCTCTACTCCGTACTGAGGTTTCGTTTCCGTATCGCATGCGGTAGCTTATGCCCTCCCAAGCCGACCGCTGCGACACGCGATATCCCTGAGCGAAGCGGCCGCGCAGCGCAATAATTCAGCGATCACCACAGGGCCTTACCGTATGCAAGTTACCAAAACCCATCCTGTACCGGCTTCCCTGGCCGCCAGCGCCCATATCAACCGGGAGCGCTACGATGCCATGTACCGCGCCTCCGTCGAGCAGCCCGAGCAATTCTGGGCGGAGCAGGCGCAACAGTTTCTGCAATGGCAACAGCCCTGGGACAAGGTGCGCGAATACGATTTCAACCAGGGCATCGCGCGCTGGTTCGCCAACGGCAAGCTCAATGTCAGCGTCAACTGCATCGACCGGCATCTGGCCGAGCGCGGCGATCAGGTCGCGATCATCTGGGAAGGCGACGATCCCAGCGTCGACAGCAAAATCACTTATCGCCAGTTGCACGAATCCGTGTGCAGGCTGGCCAACGTGCTCAAGCAGCGCGGCGTCAAGAAAGGCGACCGCGTCTGCATCTACATGCCGATGATTCCGGAAGCGGCCTACGCCATGCTGGCCTGCGCGCGGATCGGCGCGGTGCATTCGGTCGTGTTCGGCGGCTTCTCGCCCGAAGCGCTCAAGGATCGGATTCTCGATTCCGACTGCCGCGTGCTGATCACCGCCGATGAAGGCCTGCGCGGCGGCAAGGCCGTCCCGCTCAAAGCCAATGCCGAACAGGCCCTGGCGCACTGCCCCAACGTGAATACGGTGCTGACCGTGCGCCGCACCGGCGGCAACGTGCCCTGGCACGAAAGCCGCGACGTCTGGTACCACCACGCGGTCAACAGCGTTTCCGCCGACTGCGAACCGGAATGGATGGACAGCGAAGACCCGCTCTTCATCCTCTACACCTCCGGCTCCACCGGCAAGCCCAAGGGCGTGCTGCACACCACCGGCGGTTATCTGCTGATGGCCGCCATGACGCACAAATACACCTTCGATTATCGCGACGGTGAAATCTTCTGGTGCACCGCCGATGTAGGTTGGGTGACCGGCCACAGCTACATCGTCTACGGCCCGCTGGCCAATGGCGCCATCACGCTGATGTTCGAAGGCGTGCCGACCTGGCCGGATGCCTCGCGCAGCTGGCAGGTGATCGACAAGCACCAGGTCAACATTTTCTACACCGCGCCGACCGCGATCCGCGCGCTGATGGGCATGGGCAACGAATACGTGCAACGCAGCTCGCGCAAATCGCTGCGCCTGCTCGGCAGCGTCGGCGAGCCGATCAACCCCGAGGCCTGGGAATGGTATTTCCAGGAAGTGGGCGAATCGCGCTGCCCGGTGGTGGACACCTGGTGGCAGACCGAAACCGGCGCGCACATGATCACGCCGCTGCCCGGCGCCACGCCGCTCAAGCCCGGCTCGGCCACGCTGCCGTTTTTCGGCGTCGAGCCCGCGCTGCTCGATAACGATGGCAACGAAATCCACGGCGCCGGCGCAGGCAACCTCGTCATCAAGGCGTCCTGGCCGAGCCAGATTCGTTCGGTGTACGGCGATCACCAGCGCATGATCGACACCTACTTCCGCCAGTTTCCCGGTTATTACACCACCGGCGATGGCGCGCGCCGCGACGAGGACGGTTATTACTGGATCACCGGCCGCGTCGACGACGTACTGAACGTGTCCGGCCATCGCATGGGCACCGCGGAAATCGAAAGCGCGCTGGTATTGCACAACGCCGTGGCCGAAGCGGCCGTGGTCGGCTATCCGCACGACATCAAAGGCCAGGGCATTTACGCCTACGTCACGCTGATGACCGGCGTCGAGCCTTCGGATGCGCTGCGCAAGGAAATGCTGGATATCTGCGTCAAGGAAATCGGCCCCATCGCCAAACCGGATCTGATTCAATGGGCGCCGGGTTTGCCGAAAACCCGCTCCGGCAAAATCATGCGCCGCATCCTGCGCAAGATTGCCGCCAACGAGCTGGAAAATCTCGGCGACACGTCGACGCTGGCCGATCCCGGCGTGGTGCAGCAGTTGATCGACAACCGCCTGAACCGCTGACACCGAATCCGCCGCTCGCCAGCGGTGAGATTTTTTCCCAAAAAGCGCGGTAAAAAAACCGCGCTTTTTTATTCCGCATTTTTCATCCGGCCGTCATTCAACTCTCGACGCGTTGAAGCGAATCCTCTCAACAGGACACGCTTTTCCGAAGCCAACGATGGATAAAAATTCGATGAGAAAAAAACGGCGCGGTATTTCCACCGCCCCGTTTTTGATTGAGCCTCTGAAGGCCATGGTCTTTGGCTCAGGCGCTCCGATGCGCGGCCTCCACCGTTGCCTCCGGTTCCAGATGCGCATTGCGCAGCTTCTGGTGAATGTTCGGATCGTAGCTGAACACCTGCGGAATCAGCGAGCCGATCACCATGCCCAGAGCGCTGGCCAAGGCGCCCGCGCCCTGCGGGGTGAACACCTGCAGCGGCTGAATGACGCCGATCAGGAAATCCAGCGCCGACGGCAACGCGGCAATTTGCTCCGGCGTCATTTCGCTGCTGAACAGCAGGCCGAGCCAGGTCATCAGGCCAAACACGACGGCAAACAAGGCGCCCTGGTTGGTGGCGCGTTTCCAGTACACACCGCAGATCAGCGGAATGAAGGCCGTGACCAGAGTGACCTGATAGGCGTTCTCCACCATCTTGAAAATGCCGACGTCGGAGTTGATCGCATACAGCGTCACCAGCACGGTGAAGCACAGCGTCACGATGCGCATCGTCAGCAGCTGCCGCTTGTCGCTCATCGGCGGCAGCAAGGGCTTGAGAATGTTCTCGGTGAAGGTCACCGACGGCGCCAGCAGCGTGGCCGAGGCGCAACTCTTGATCGCCGACAACAAGGCGCCGAAGAACAGAATCTGCGCGACCAGCGGTGCCTTGGTCAGCACCAGCGTCGGCAGAATCATCTGCGAATCCTCCGCCGCCAGCCGTTCAACCATTCGCGGATCGATCAGCGTGGCCGAATACGCCAGGAACATCGGCACGAAGGCGAACAGGAAATACAGCGAACCGCCCAGCACTGAACCCCAGATTGCAATTTTTTCGGTGCGCGAGGACTGCACGCGCTGGAACACGTCCTGCTGCGGCATCGAGCCGAACATCATCGTGCACCAGGCAGCCACGAACGCGGCGATGGCCGGGAAATTGGCCTCGGGCCAGAAGTGGAATTTGCCCGACTCCATCGCGTGGTTCACCACCGAGGCCACGCCGCCGGTCTGGCCCGCGATCTCGCCGCCGATCCACAGCATGCCGAGCACAATGACGATCATCTGGATGAGGTCGGTGACGGCCACCGCCCACATGCCGCCGAAGAACGTGTAAATGAGGATGGTCGCCGAACCGATCCACATTCCCTGCAATTGCGACAGCGCGCCGTTGGAAACGACGTTGAACACCAGCCCGAGCGCGGTCACCTGCGCGCCGACCCAGCCCAGATAAGAGAGCACGATGGCGATACTGGTCAGGGTTTCCACGCCACGGCCATAACGGCGCCGGTAAAAATCGCCGATGGTCAGCAGGCGCATGCGGTACAGGGGTGCCGCGAACAGCAGGCCGACCAGGATCAGACAGAGCGAAGAGCCGAAGGGATCGGCCACCACACCGTGCAGTCCTTCCTTGAGAAAGGTCGCGGGAATGCCGAGCACGGTTTCCGCGCCGAACCAGGTGGCGAACACCGTGGCGGTGACCATGTAGAAAGGCAGATGGCGACCGGCAATCGCGAAGTCCCTGGTATTTTTGACGCGCAGCGACGCCCACAGGCCAATGGCGACCGATACGGTCCAATAGGCGATGACGAACCACAACAGCATAATGTGCTCCCTTATTTTGATAGCGCGACGCCGGCGAATGTTATGGTTTGGTTAGTACGAAGCGGGCGCGATTGTACCCCAGTGCAGGCGGCTGTGTAACTTGCCCGGCGACGAAGCGCACTGGCCCTTTTTCACGAACTATTCAGTGCCTGCGCGCTCCAAATCCAGGCATGCCGACGCTGCGGAGAACCCTCATCATGACGCTTTCACGAACGTTCATCGCGGCGCTGTCGTTCGCCGTGTTCGGCGCCGCTGTCGCGGTTGCCGAACAGAACAATGACGCACTTCAGCAAAGGCTCGACAGGCTCGGCTTGCAGCCGGGCGAAACCGTCGACAGGATTCAGAATTACCGCGTGGATGGATGGAACTACCTGGACGACAGGCACATCATGATTTTCGCGGGCCCTTCGCGGCGTTTTCTGATCGGACTGATGTCCAACTGCATCGGCCTCTCCAGCGCGCAACGCATCGGTTTCACCACCACCGCGACTCAGTTGACCCGATTCGACAGGCTGGTGGTGCGAGGTCCGGGCCGCATGCAGCAAACCTGCCCGATCTCGGAGATGCGCGAGTTGAATCCGATCAAGGAAAAAGAGTGACCGCCAAGGTCGCGATCCGGGCGCTCGGCACGCGGTTCAGGCATTCACGGCTCGCCGCAGCATGAAGGTGGCATCCGCGCTGTAGCTGGCCAGCTTTTCCCGCAGCCGCGGATGTGGATCGGAGAGCGGCGCAAAGCCGAAGCGCGCCCAAAACTTGCGCGAGGCCTGCACCGCGATCAGCGCCGCTTGCGCGAACCCCATTTCATCCGCCGCCCGCAGCGCGCCCTGCACCAAGGCGCCGGCAATCTTGTAACCGCGAAAATCCGGATGGATCGCCAGATCGTGCAGGTAAAGACAGTCCACTTCCGCCGGCAGCGCATCGATAGGCGCATGCAGGGCCGGCGGCGCGGCCGCTATCCAGGGATGGGTCAGCAAATATCCCGCCGGATGACCATCGACCTCCGCCAGCCAACAGGTAGCCGGCGAAATATGCAGTTTGCTGAGCAGAACCTCGGCGGTCTCCGGCACCGGCTCGGTGTAAGCCCGGCTCTGGATGGTCAACACCGCGTCGATGTCGGAAGCCTGCAATAAACGGATGGCGGCATCTGGACGCATGACTACAGGACAGGCTCACGCCTGCCCCTTCAACTCCTTCAATTCGAAATCGAAAACGTCGGTATAGAGGCATTCGCGGCGCAGACGCTCATAGTCGAGCAGTCGCTCCCGATCTTCAGCGCGCACCAAGCCCTTGTTCACCGCGTCGGCCAATTGCGCCTCGAAATCATCGCCCTGCACCTCGCCTTTGCGCACGGCTCTGCGCAACGCGGCGAGGGGCTCTTCGATTTGCAGCAATAATGCAAAGGTCGTCTCCAGGCGGCCCAGCGCGTCCCGTTCATCCACGGAGCGAAAACTGCACTCGCTCAACGCGGTGCGCACCGGGCTCGGCTCCATGATGGCCGCGCCCAACGCCCGGACCAGCGTGTCGGGCGCGGGCTTGACCGGCACTCCCCAGGGAAAAGCCAGATGCTTGAGCAGGCAGGCCAGCCAGCGCACCGGAAAGTTTTCGTAAAAACCCAGCAGCGCGTTTTGCGCTTTGACGAAGGCGCGGCGCAGCGCGTATTCGGCGTGCTGGTCGTTGCGCAAATCCACCGGCAACGATGCGTGATATTTGAGAATGCTGCTGGCGATGAACAACTGGCTCAGCACATCGCCCAGGCGGGCGGAAAGCGATTCCCTCACCTTCAATCGACCGCCCATCACCAGCAACCCGACATCGGCGGTGATCGCCAGGATCGCGCTGAAGCGATCGATCAACTGAAACCAGGGCTTGGCAAATGAGGAAGCTCCCGCGGGCGCCGCCGCGAAACGCTGTCCACCCAGGCCCAGCGCGGCCATGCGCACGAAGCGGCTGGCGCTGAAGCCGACGTGCTTGAACAACAGTTCGTCGAAGCGCGCCAGCGTCTCGGGCGTGTCCGGCTCGGCCAGAATCTGGAACTCGTCGAACAGGTACGGATGGCAGCGCATCGCGCCCTGGCCAAAGATCATCAGCGAACGCGTGACGATGTTGGCGCCCTCCACGGTAATGCCCACCGGCACGGCCTGATAGGACAGCACCAGCGGATTGCGCGGCCCCATCTGAATGCCGCGCCCGCCGAACACATCCATGCCGTGATCGATGACGATGCGCATCATTTCCGTAGTGTGATATTTCGCGATGGCCGTCACCACCGCGGGCGAACCCGTCACCAGGCTGCGCGTCACCCATTGCCGCATCGCTTCGAGCGTATACGCCAGGGCGGCGATTTCAGCGGTGGCTTCCTGCACGCCCTCGAAGCGACCAACCGGCGTGTGGAACTGCTCGCGGATTCGCGCAAACGCGCCGACCGCGCGATAAGCGATTTTGCCGCTGGCCGTCGCCACCGCCGGCAGCGAAATGCCGCGCCCCGCGCCCAGGCAATGCATCAGCATGCGCCAGCCCTTGCCGGCCATTTTCGGGCCGCCGATGATCCAGTCGATCGGGATGAACACATCGGTGCCGCTGACCGGCCCGTTCATGAATGGCGCGCCCGGGTTATGGCGCAAGCCGGTCTGCACGCCCGGATGACTCGCCGGTATCAGCGCGCAGGTAATGCCGTAGTCGGTGCGTGTCTTGTCGTCGGAATCCACCAGATCGCCCAGCAGATGTTCCGGATCGTAGAGTTTGAAGGCCAGGCCGATCACCGTCGCGATCGGCGCCAGAGTGATCCAGCGCTTGGCGAAGGTCAGCCTCAGCCCGAGTACGCGCTGGCCCTCGTGCTCGCCATAGCAGACGATGCCTCGGTCCGGAATGGAGCCCGCGTCGGAGCCCGCCTCCGGGCCGGTGAGACCGAAACAGGGAATTTCGCGGCCGCTGGCCAGCGCCGGCAGCCAGCGCTGCTTTTGCTCTTCCGTGCCGAAATGCAGCAACAGCTCGCCCGGCCCCAGGGAGTTCGGCACCATCGCGGTGACCGCCGTGGTGATGGAGCGCGTCGCCAGCTTGGTCATCACGCTGCTTTGCGCATACGGGCTGAAACCGCGCCCGCCGAACTCGGGGGGAATGATCAGGCCGAAGAAACCCTTGTCCTTGAGGAATTGCCAGACTTCGGGCGGCAGGTCCTTGGTTTCATGCTGGATCCTCCATTCGTCCAGCATCCCGCACAACGCCTCGACTTCGCCGTCGAGAAATGCCTGCTCGTGGGGAGCCAGCTGCGGCAGCGACGTGTCGGAAAACCACTGCCAATCGGGCTTGCCGGAAAACAACTCCTTGTCCCACCACGCAGTGCCGGCCTCCAGCGCCTCGCGCTCGGTCACGCTCATCGGCGGCAGCTGTTTCGCCAGCATGATTTTCAGGCGGGCGCTGATGAGATTCTCGCGCAGCGATCTGACATTCAGCACAACCAGCACGGCCGCCAACACCAGCAGCAACAAAGGATTGCGCATGGCCGAACTGAACACGCTCAGCACCAGCCAGCCCACCGCGGCCACGATCGAACCCGGCAACAGCGGCAGCCGGCGCGTCAGCAACACAGCCACCAGTGCGAGCCAAAGTAAAAAGCAGACGAGAAACGCCATCACCGACTCCTTCATCGAAGTCCCGATTGAATCGCCGCTTAACCGAACGGTTAGAGCGGCTCATGCAGCCCCTTCGGATCGGGCTCCCAAGGGGGCACTGACTATGGCGACGCTGCGGAAAAACGCGATCGCCCCTTCTGAACACAACAGCGACCCGACGAAAAAGCCAGGCCGGCCGTGACTGCAAAGTATCACATACTGAGCGGATGGGCTAAGTCCATCCCCTATCGCGCCAATCAGTACCACGTTTGTAGAGCACTACGAGGTTTGTAGAGCACTACGAGGTTTGTAGAGCACTACAAGGTTTGTAGAACAGTGAAAGGTTTGCAGAAAAAACGTTTCAATTCTGCACGCCGATGGCGCCGCCACCGGTTTTTATTTTATCGTGGCTCCGCAGCAGTCTGTCGCAGCCTCGATCTCTACGGAGCTCCACGATGAAGCCTACGGATTCGCACGATACAGCGCCCGCCAGTCTCGCGGAGCTCTGGATGCCGTTCACCGCCAACCGGCAATTCAAACGGACGCCGCGCTTGTTGGCGAGCGCACAGGGCATGTATTACCGCACGATGGACGGCGCGGAAGTACTCGACGGCTGCGCGGGCCTCTGGTGTTGTAATGCGGGGCATGCGCGCCCGAGTATCGCCCGGGCGGTTCAAACCCAGCTCGAACAGTTGGATTTCGCTCCGACTTTTCAGATGGGGCACCCGCTGCCGTTCCAGCTTGCCGAACGCCTGAGCCGCCTCGCGCCGCCCGGACTGAACCGGATATTTTTCGCCAACTCCGGTTCCGAGGCTGTCGACACCGCGTTGAAAATCGCGCGTGCCTATCATGTGGCGCGCGGACAAAGCGGTCGTACCCGGTTGATCGGCCGCGAAAAGGGTTATCACGGCGTTGGCTTCGGCGGTATTTCGGCCGGAGGCATTCCGAACAACCGCAAAGCCTTTGAACCGCTGCTGCCGGGCAGCGAACATTTGCGCCATACGCTCGACCTGCAACGCAATGCTTTTTCGCGCGGGTTGCCGTTATTCGGCGCCGAGCTGGCGGACGATCTCGAACAACGGGTGGCGCAACACGGCGCGCACACCATCGCGGCCGTGATCGTGGAGCCGGTGGTCGGCTCCGCCGGCGTGATTCCGCCGCCACGAGAATATTTAAAACGCCTGCGCGGCATTTGTGACGCGCACGGCATCCTGCTGATATTCGATGAAGTGATCACCGGTTTCGGGCGCGTCGGCAAACCGTTCGCCGCGCAGCGATTCGATGTCACACCGGATCTGATCACCTGCGCCAAAGGGCTGACCAATGGTGCGATTCCCATGGGCGCGGTACTGGCGCGCCAGGAAATCCACGATGCCCTGATGCAGGGACCGGAAAACGCCATCGAACTTTTTCATGGCTATACCTATTCCGGCCACCCGGTCGCGTGCGCCGCGGCGCTGGCCACCCTCGATATTTATCAAGCGGAAAATTTATTCGAGCGCGCCGCCCAAATGGAATCGCACTTCGAAAATGCGGCGCATCGATTGCGCGAATTACCGCACGTCATCGATATTCGCAATTGCGGCCTGATGGCCGCCGTGGAATTGGAACCACGGGCCGGCGAACCCGGGGCGCGCGCTTACGATGCCTTTGTCGAATGCCTGCGACGCGGAGTGCTGGTTCGCGTCACCGGAGACACCATTGCGCTGTCGCCGCCGTTGATCGTTACCGAGGAACAGATCGGGCATTTGTTCGAAACACTCGCCGGCGTGCTGCGCGACACGCCGTGATGAGTTCATTGGCCCAACCGATCCACGACACGAAATACTGGCGCACGCCACGCAAAGCTTTTTCGTCGCAACGCATGACGCTCGGGAATGAACCTGTGCTTACGATTCGCCATGCAATGTATGTGAACAGTGCGATCATCGCAGAATGCGGATACGACCCAACGCCACCGTGACCGCAAACCTGGCTCAAGCCTGCCGGCCCAAAACCCTGCTTTGCCAGAAATCACGGTCATTCGAAATCCTGCCGCTCAAGAATTGACTGCAGACGCTGCAGCGCCAGGCGTGTCCGCGACTTTACCGTTCCCAATGGCAGGCCCAGCGACTCGGCGATTTCGCTGTGCGACAGTTCATCGACAAACGCGAGCAATAAAACCTCGCGCTGCGCGGCGGGCAATGCTTCCAGCGCCTGCCGCACGCGACGCGCGCTTATGCGTTTTTGCAGAACCTGCAAGGGCTCTGCTTCCTCGTCCTCCAGCAATCCGATTTCGCCGATGTCGATGGAGTTTTCCTGCCGCCGGAGCTTGCGTAGCAAGTCGATGCGCTTGTTGCGCGCGATGGAAAATATCCAGGTCGATGCGGAGGCCTTATCGATATCGTAATGCCCGGCTTTGTTCCAGACGGTGATCATGACTTCCTGCACCAGCTCATCCGCAAACTGGCCGGAGCGATCCGCAATGACGGTTGACAGGCCGTAGATTTTAATCAGCGGAGCAAAGTGCTCGAACAAGCGGGAGAAGGCCTGTCGATCCCGCTGTGCGACTCGCTGCAGACAGACGCCCCACACATCCTCCTCGGCGTCGTCTGCCTCGTCGGTGCTCGTCACTTTGGGATGTCGACTCTCTTTGATCAGAAGCCTTCATAAGACCGGCCCCTTGCTGTACATAGCGCCCACGGCCGCGGCCCGACTCCTGATTGATGGCGCACGGCGATACCGTTTTAAGGATTCGGACGCCGCGCACAAGCGTCGCGCCGCCCGCCCCCTCAAAACCCAGGTATCGCCTGTGGGAAAATGCCCGCAATCTTATGCGGGCATGTGGAAATGCCGATTAGTCTGTGCAGTGAATCGGAGATTGTGCCGCACCGCCATCCGTCGTGAGCAAATGGCGATACCGTTCAGGCCTGCGATCGCGAAAAACACCCCAGCTCGAACGGCGTTTGCGCAACGCGTCGAGATCGAACCGATGAACCAGCACCTGCTCGGTACCGCGATCGGCCACCTGCAGCATGGCTCCCGTTTCATCGCAGATGAACGAGGAGCCATAGAACGTGATTTGCAAGGATTCATCCGTCACGCTCGCCTCGGTGCCGATACGATTCGATGCAATAACCGGCGTGAGATTCGACGCGGCATGGCCTTGCATGGCGCGCTGCCAGTGATCCCTCGAATCAATCGAGGCATCGTGAGGCTCGGAACCGATCGCCGTCGGATAGAACAGCAACTCCGCGCCCATCAGCGCCATCGCGCGCGCGGTTTCCGGAAACCACTGGTCCCAGCAAATGCCGACGCCGATGCAGCCGTAACGGGTATTCCATACTTTGAAACCCGTGTCACCCGGATTGAAAAACTGCTTCTCCTGATACCCCGGGCCATTGGGGATATGCGTCTTGCGATAGATGCCCAGCACACCGCCGTCCGCGTCGATGACGGCGGTTGTATTGAAGTACGCGTTATTCGCCCGCTCAAAAAAACTGATGGGCAAAACAACCTGCAACTCCCTGGCCACAGCCCGGAAATGATTGACCGCCGGGTTGTCGCCCAACGCCGTCGCCAGCGAAAAATGCTGCGGGCTCTGGTCGATACAGAAATAGGGAGTTTCGAACAACTCCTGCAATAGAATGATTTGCGCGCCCTGCCGCGCGGCATTGCGCACCAGCGCCTCGCCGCGCGCCATGTTGGCGTCGCGGTCCCACGTGCAGGCCATCTGGGTAGCCGCAACCATGACTTCACTCATTCCTCACCTCTCGCAAAATTTTCCGGCTCGGGCTGTTGCTGGGTAATACAGTGAATGTTGCCGCCGCCAAAGGCCAGCTCGTGCGCCGGAACCTGAACCACCCGTCGCCGGGGAAACAGTTCCGCCACGATCGCGCGGGCGCGGGCATCGCGGGCGCGATCGCCAAATGCCGGCATCACGACTCCACCGTTGGCGATGTAGAAATTGATATACGACTGAGACAACCGTTCACGCCCTTTGTAGGCGACCTCGGGCTGTTCCAGCGTGACAACCTCCAGCTTGCGCCCGCGCGCGTCGGTGGCGCTTTGCAGGATTTCCAGATTCTGTTGCAGCGGCGCGTAATCGACATCCAAGGCATCGTGGCCGACCAGCGCGAGCACGACGCCGGGCGCGACGAAACAGGCCAGCTCATCGATGTGCCCATCTGTGTCGTCATCCTTGATGCCCTGTTTCAACCAGATCATTTTGCTCGCGCCCAGGTAAGAGCAGACCTGCTCTTCGATGTCCCGGCGACTCATCCGCGGGTTTCGGTTGGGATGCAGCAGGCATTGTTCCGTCGTCAGTACCGTGCCCTCGCCATCCACATGAATCGAGCCCCCCTCCAGGACAAAGGGCGCGTCGATGCAGGGCAGCTGCAAATGTTCCAGGACAAAGCGGGCCACGGCCTGGTCGTTGGCGTGCGGATATTTGCCCCAGCCATTGAAACGCCAGTTCACGCCGGCCAGCTGGTTTTCCGCGCTCATGACGAAGGTGGGTCCGAAATCGCGCATCCAGGAATCGTCGAGGGGAAACTCCAGATAGCTCACCTGCTCCCCGCACAGGCGACGGGCCTGGGCCAGGTCTTCAGGGCGCACCAGCAGCGTGACCGGCTCGAACTCCAGGATCGCGCGCACGACGCCGGCGAACGCGGTATAGGCCGCGGCCATGCCGTTGGTCCAGATGGCGGGATTGGACGGCCAGGCCATCCAGCAGCGGCTGTGGGGCCGCCACTCCGCCGGCATCGCATAACCCGGGTTTGCGGAAGTTTGAGGCATGAAATCCCTCCAGGCTTTCGTGAGTGGATCGCCGCGGATCTGGACGGTCTGCCCGGTGCCGGCAGGCGATGAGTCGAGTCTAGCGATGCGAACCTTCGGGATAAACCCGGGACCGATAGGTGGCCACATCATATTCGTAATCGGCATAAGCATCTAACGATACAGAATTTGGCAGATATAGTATCGACTGTTACTCTGCCCATCCTCGTGTTGCCAAAACAACACTATAAAGCCAAAGGTTTTTCAGGTAGTCCCGATGGATTTCCAACTGATTTACATCCTGTCCGGTCTTTTCGTCGGCTTTATCGTCGGCCTCACGGGCGTCGGCGGGGGCTCGTTGATGACACCGATCCTGCTGCATTTCGGCGTGGTCCCCACCAGCGCCGTCGGCACTGACCTGCTGTACGCGGCCATCACCAAATCCGGCGGCATTTATGTGCACAGCAAGAAGCGCAATATCGACTGGCGACTGACCGGCGAGCTGGCGCTGGGCAGCCTGCCGGCCGCCCTGGTCACGCTGTGGGTACTGCACAACGCCGGCTTTGACACGGCGGCCGTAAACCGGTTCATCAAGGTCATGCTGGGCTATGCGCTGGTCTTCACCTCGCTGGCCATTTTGTTCAAGAAGCAGCTGTTGAATTACAGCCATCGCAACGATATCTGGATCACTCGCCTGAGCCGGAATCATCAAGCCATCGCCACGGTCGCGACCGGCGTCCTGCTCGGCGTGCTGGTCACGATTACTTCGATTGGCGCCGGGGCCCTGGGCACGGTGGCGCTGTTCCTGCTCTATCCGCTGTTGCCGACCGTGAAGCTGGTCGGAACCGAAATCGCCCACGCGGTGCCTTTGACGCTGATTGCCGGTCTCGGTCACGCCTCGGTCGGCAACGTCGACTGGCTGCTCCTCACCAATCTGCTGATGGGCTCGCTGCCGGGCATCTACATCGGCAGCCATCTCGCGAACAGCGTGGCCGATCACTATCTGCGCCCCGCTCTCGCCGCCATTCTGTTGCTGGTCGGCGCCAAGCTCGTGTTTTGAACGCTTTCATCATGCGGTCATTCATAACGACCCAGCTCGCACCGTGCGGCCACAGCTCGCGATACAACCACGGACAATTCATAACACCCTGTAGCCACAATCAGGCATGGTAGACTCAGGCAAAAAAGGAGTCTGACGCATGCTCGAATATTGGCACTGGATTGTTCTTGGCGTTGCCCTGAGTACGCTGGAGGTTTTCATCGCCAGTTTTACGCTGCTGTGGTTCGGCCTCGGCGCGTTTGTGGTGGCGATCGCGCTACTGCTCTGGCCAAGCCTTCCTCTTCCCGGGCAACTGGCGATCTGGGCATTCAGCACCAGCCTGCTCGCCTTCGCCTGGTTCCGCTATTTCAAGCCGCGCATGCTCGACCGCACCAAGGCGGGCATTTCCCGCGAGGCCGCGGTCGGCCAGACAGGCATCATCATCAAAAGCGCGACCGAACACGCGCGCGGCATCGTGCGTTTTACCGTGCCGCTGCTGGGCGACAGCGAATGGCCGTATATCTGTGAAGCATCGCTGACAGCCGGCGACCGTTGCCGCGTGGTCGATGTGCTCGGCAACGCATTGCTCGTCGAAAAATTTTAAAAGCCGGACTTACCCCCCCCTTTAAAAACCTGACTTACCGAGAGGAACGGAACATGGGCAACTCAACCCTGGTTTTAATCGCCATCCTGGTCGCGGTTGGCGTGACGCTGGCAAAAGGCGTGCGGCTGGTACCGCAGGGATTCAAATATGTGGTGCAGCGTTTCGGCAAATATCACGTCACGCTGCAACCCGGCCTGAATTTTGTCATTCCCTACATCGATGACGTCGCCTACAAAGTCACCACCAAAGACATTGTGCTCGATATTCCAAGTCAGGAGGTGATCACCCAGGACAACGCGGTGATCATTGCCAACGCGGTGGCCTATATCAACATTATCAGCCCCGAAAAAGCGGTTTACGGCGTCGACAACTACACCATCGCCATCCGCACGCTGGTGCAAACGTCGCTGCGCTCCATCGTGGGGGAAATGGCGCTGGACCAGGCCCTCTCGTCGCGCGACATGATCAAGGCGAAATTGAAGGCGGCCATCTCCGACGATATCGCGGAATGGGGCATCACGCTGAAAACCGTGGAAGTCCAGGACATCAAACCCTCCGCCACCATGCAGGCGGCGATGGAAGAACAAGCCGCCGCGGAACGCGCGCGCCGGGCCACGGTAACTCGCGCCGACGGTGAAAAAGCCGCGGCCATATTGGAGGCGGAAGGCCGCCTGGAAGCCTCGCGCCGCGACGCCGAAGCCACCGTTGTGTTGGCTGAAGCCAGCCAGAACGCCATCCAGAAAATCACCAGCGCGGTGGGCCAGAACGATTTGCCGGTCCTGTTCCTGTTGGGCGAGAAATATATCGAGAGCATGGCGAAACTGGCCGCGTCGAATAATGCCAAGACCGTGGTGCTGCCCGGCGATATCCCCGGCGCGGTGAAAGGCCTGATGGGCGCATTGAACACGCCTCGCTAGTTCCGGACGAGCAGCAAGACAAAAGCAAAAAATCCGCGGATGGATGGGCGGGCACCCAGACCCGTGATGGCAGCCAACGATTTAGCGTTCAGGACAAATCATCGACATGCAATCGCTATCAAAATGGCTCATAGCGCCAGCGATTTTTTGCCTTCTGGCAATGAACGTAAAAAGCGACCCCATTCCAGGGGGAAACCGAGTCCCCTTGCCGCCGCCAGCCGCGACCATGCCCGCTCAACACGATGATGGGCCTTGCGGTGCAGACCGCGGCGGCTCTCAGGAAAACTGCAGGCCTTCGCGACCTTATCCGTACCGCCGAGCCATCATTATTCAGCAGGCGCAGCCTGCTGAAGACAACACACCGCCCAGTACTGATTGGGAAGGCTGCCGTCGCGAAAAACTGAAACAGTTGCACGCGTCGAACTATGGCGACACAGAACAGGCCAACCGGATCGATGAATGGCTTTGGAAAAACTGCCGCTCATACTCCAACGAATTGAGGCAGCTCGACCAGGATGAGATGCAATAAAAAGCAGCTGAGGGAACTGGACAGCCGTACGCATAAAACGCCTGTCGGCGAACTGGCAACATGTTTTGAAAGTAATTTCTTGATCGCCAAACCCGTCGGCGGTATGTGAGTAAATCCGTTTGAGTAAATGGCTTTACTTCATAATCGCTCTCTTATCCCTGATGCGGAGGACCTCTTGGGCGTAAAGCAAAACCCGCAAAAATGCGAATTTTTGATGGCCTGGGTGTACTCCCCTTCTTTGTATTGCTAAATACCTCTCGCAAGAAGACTGATATTGGTAAAACAGGGAAAAAAATAACAGGAAACTACCGATCAAATATCGGCAAAAAATTTGGAAAAAATCGGAAAGATAAAACCTCTTTTCTCTCCGCGATCCGTTCGCATGGGGAAGTCGGCGCTAGATCTAATCGTATTAGCCGATTTGCGTTCGCTTCAGGCGCTCCTTCCACGTCACTTGGACAACATCGCCCATCCCCTCAATCTGGAGTGTGTGGTTTCGCGTATTGCCCTGGTCTACCGAGCTAAACCCATTTGAAATGATAGCTGTCCAAAAGAGCCCCGCTCTTTCTTCTTGCTTTATCTCACCCCATTTCCCTCGCCAACGCGCACGTTTTGCATCCTCATATCGGATACGGACCAGCGCGTTATCGGGGATCGAGACTCCTAGCTTACGGCGGCTCTGTTCAAATCGCTGCGGCCCATTGAACTCCCGTAACCACTCAATCTGAACAGATTCCTTATCGACTTCAAGCCGACGAAGCTGTCCCAGAAGGCGCACATAATCCAGTTCAACTTCGTTCCAATAAACTATCAGAAGGAACATCTCCACCGATATGAGCGTTCCCCTATAGTCATCGCTGCCGAGCATATGCCCCCAAAGTCCTTGAGCTATGCTGATGTTCCCCTTGTAAGAACTGGCGAATGCCGCGCCAAAAGTCAGGCTTCCATTCTTCGTAACCTT
>Ga0153956_1001822_pt1 | contig 17405 bp, 14 predicted proteins | sample TSFL040MetaG_FD_104704 | JGI IMG/M metagenome (GOLD analysis project Ga0153956, IMG submission 104704) | Attine ant fungus gardens microbial communities from Florida, USA - TSFL040 MetaG | ecosystem: Host-associated > Fungi > Mycelium > Unclassified | place: USA: Florida, Wekiwa Springs...
CCTCCCCGCCCAATACGCCGGCGGAAAAGAACTCAAAACCAGCTACTTCGCCAACGACATGGTGGCCACCCAGACCCAGAACGGGGTGACCAACACGTTCCAGCTCGACGCGACCGGTCGCCAACGCCAGCGCGAACAGGCCGGCGGTGTCGCCGGGATCGAAGTCTTCCACTACGACGGCCCGGGTGACTCGCCTTCATGGACGTCGCTGGGGCCGACCTGGAGCCGGAACATCGCGGGCATCGGCGGCGAACTCGCCGCGATCCAGGAAAGCAACGGCACCACGACCACCACGACGTTCAAGCTCACCGACCTACATGGGGATGCCGTGGCCTCGGCGAGCTCCAGCCCGACGGCGGAAAAACTGCTCGCCACGGCCCGGTTCACCGAATTCGGGGAACCGGTGTCGAGCAGCTCCGGTCGATACGGCTGGCTCGGCGGTGCGTCACGGCGCACCGAACTGTCCTCCGGTGTCATCCAGATGGGCGCCCGAAGTTACGTCCCGCAGTTGGGGCGGTTCCTCACGCCCGACCCGATTCCGGGCGGGTCCGCGAATGCCTATGACTATGCTGATCAGGACCCCATCAACAGCTTCGACCCTGCGGGAACCAAGAAGAAGAAGAAGATGACCCACGACGGTGGTGGATGTCCTGGCTGCAAGGGCAATGGCAACCCGAACCGCACTGCCCATCAGAACGTTAATAAGATCCGTGCGAAGGTCGCTCGCATTAAGCACGAAGTCAGCCTCGAGCCACCCGTCCCCAACAATAAGTGCACTGCGATCGCGTGCCGTGAAGGGTGGCCGCACGGCGGACAGTCGAATACCGGCCTAATCGAAGAACTCGCCGCGAAGGCAGAGCATTATGTCTCGAACCACATCGGGGAAGTTCCCCACTGGGGGTACTTCTTCGCTGAAGAGGCGGCTGGCTGTGCGTCCGCTGCAGGCGTTGCTTGGAACGAAGATACGGAGCTGCGTCAATCCGCCGGAGGCGAGGTAGAACTGACGGCCGCGCTTTGGGTCGCGTCTGCTCACCATGCTGCTGCGGCATGCGTGGCGGGCATGTTAGGAATGTGATGGTCGACAGGACCACCATGCGAGAAACTGACGACTGGCGGCTTCAGGTCGATGTCGACGGAACGGATCCCGCCGACTGGCTGGCGGCGATCGTCGCCTCTGAGACCCTCGTGCGCGACATGAGCCTTGCCTTCGAACACCGGATCATCGCTAGCCGGGACGGATCCCGAGTGTACTTCTACGGGGCGAGCCGCGAACAGTGCGAAGCAACCGGAAGGGCTGTCCGAACGGAGGCGCGTGATCAAGGATGGAGGGTACATACTGAACTCAAGCGCTGGCACCCTTATTCGGAGGAGTGGGAGCAAGCGGATGTTCCGGTGCCGACGGACTCCGCGGAAATCAATGCTGAGAGATCCGTACTCCAGAAACGTGAGCAGTCAGAGACCGCGGCAAGAGGCTACCCAGAATTTGAGGTCCGCGTTGACCTTCCCTCACATCATGCTGCCAAAGTATTGTTCAAGAAGCTCAGCGACGAAGGACTCTCTCCGGTGCGGCGCTGGAAATACCTCATCATCGGTGTGACGGATGAGATAGCGGGCGAAACGCTCGCGAGCCGCATCAAATCTTCTGATCCTGACAGTGTGGCCACCGTCGAGGGAACCATAATGGCAGTTCGAGACGAGCTTCGAACGTTACGACCGAGTCCATTCTCTGTGTTCGGGGAGTCGAACGGACCTTCTACGCGTGACTTCGCGAAGCCGCTGGCTCCCCGTCACGAATGAGTACGTGGTCCCAAGCTCCTTGGTCCGTGCGTGGCTACGCACTCCTGATCGTGCTCGGAGTGATCCTAGTGATCATCAGGGCGCATGGCGCCGTGATTGGGCTTTTGCTCTTTGTTTGCATCGTGGTCGTCTGGCTCAGATTCCTACTTGAAGGGAGTCGGCTCGTTTGGCTGGCGACCCTGGTGCTTTCCGTTCTTGGATTGGCAGTGGAGTTGATCTTCGGGACGTTTACCTACTTGGGGCTTACGATGGGATTCGTCGGTGTGGGGCTATTGCTACTACCGGCGAGCAGAAGCCATTTTCGAACCTCCAACCACGTGGATTCGTGAACTATGGGTGAGACGAGTCGTCCCTCCGGACAGACCGGGTTCGGCGCTCCAATAGCCACGGTAGGTGACATCCGGTCTCGCTGTGCTTGGTCTGGGATGCCCTCCGGGGTCGAAGTCTTCACCGTTGCGCCAAACAGTGTGGTGAGGTGGATACTGCCGTAGCGGGTCCCTGAAGAAACGCTAAGCGAGAGGCCTAATAGTTCGGCCTGAGGTTCCGCATTTCTTCGCAATGCTCTCTGCGGCCCGAGAAACTGCGCCATCCCCAACACGCATGTTTCCCACGACGCCGATCAAGGTAGACCCGCTGTTGACCGAATAGATCTGGATGGTCCCACGCGGCGAACTCCCGCGAAGCGCTTCTCTCAATACTGGCAGCGCTTCCTTCGCCACGTCCGCATCCGAAAGGTTGAGGATCAAGATCACCTCTCCGTCGGGTGCCTGTGCTCCGATCAGTTCTCCTTCGGCCTCGGACACCAGCGGTTCGACGACTGCGCCAGCTGATTTAAGACAGAGCGCAATTTCATTGCCCGATGGTTGCACCGTGCCGTTGGCGCCTTGGCTTCCGCCACACGCTCCAAGGGCAAGCGCCGCCAGTGCGCATGCGAGCAGTCCAGTACCCAGCCTCAACATCTTATCCCCGCCCAGCTTAGACGCCTACAGATCCACCCAAGCAGTCTAAGGCAGATACGAGCGTTGACGCGCACGTGACTCGCAGGGTCTCGTGTGGTGCTCGTCGTCTAGCCCGAAACCCGGACTTTGCGGCATAGGGATCAAATGTGTTGGAGTTCGAGAGAGCGGGGAAGGAGCGAAACTGGAAACAGGCCCACGTTGAACAAGAGCCAACCGGCGACCAGCCCAACGTCGAGGTGTCACGGTTCACACTCGCGACGATCTTGCCTGCGTGTCGAACCACGGTCGGAGCGTCATCAGGGTTGCGGGACGGTTGCCGTCGGCCACGATCGCCGTCCCAAAGTCGAGTTCTCTTAGGAGGTGGGTTGGTGCAAGCTCTCGGAAGGCTTCACCTTCGGTGGTTGAGTCGCCGGCGCGGCCTCTGCTGGTCGAGCGATGGACGAATTCGGCCGTTCCGGCCAGGCGCGAGAAATATTCGTTCGTGTCGAGGTCGGAGATGCCGCCGACCGCGATCTTCGCTCGGTGATTGTTCACAGCCGAGACCGCGCGGCTTCCGAGGCGGTCCTTCATCTGGGAGAGATCCTGAAGTACCGTGATCAGCTGGATGCCGAGCCCCGAACCCGTGGCGGCGACCTCGTCCAGGCGTGGGAACGGCGCGGTGTTCGCGAACTCATCCAGCGCCAGGAGCAAGCGCGGGATGATCGGTCGACCCGTCTTGACCGACATCTCCTCCGCCACGGAGATCAGCTCTTCGATCAGGCTCGCATGGACCACCCGCAATCGCTCCTGTTCGGAGCGGGGCGAGACCAGGAACAGCGTGTTGGCCCCGCCGTCGAGGAGCCGTTCGGGCGTGTAATCGGATCCCGCCGTCTCTTCGGCCACCCGCGGATCGGCGTAGGCGGCGAGCATCGTCTCCGTCGTCGTGTACACCGAGGAGCGGGCTCGCTCCTCGCGGTTCTGGGTCGCCCGGAACGCCCGCGCGGCCGCCTTCTCGTCCGACCCCTCCAAGACCGGGAGCACCGAGCGCTCGCAGGCTTCGGGACCTTCGTCGATCCAGGTGACCACCGTCTCCATCGTCCCGCCGGCACGGCTCGCCGCAAGGAGGAGAGGCGCGAGGAGCTTCTCGCCGTTGGCGAACCAGAAGCTGCCGTCGCTCAGATCCCCGGCTGCCGCCTTGGCGCTGGAGGCGATCCGGTGGGCGCTCTGGAGCGCTCCTTCCCAGGTGTCCGCGGCGTGGAGAGGGGTGGCCCGCGCGCGCTCGACGTCGACCGACTGCGTCGGGTCGAACACCCAGGTCTCGCCGAGTTCTTCCCGCCTCTCCAGCGTGGGCGCCAGCAGGTCGCTCTTCACCGAGGTCGCGACCAACGGCCCTTCCCACTCCAGCATCGCCGGGATCACCAGGCCGGAGGTCTTGCCGCTCTGGGTCGGCCCGAAGATGATCACCGACTGTCCCTCCTCCGCCGCGAGCAGGTCCCGTCCCCGTCGCCCCAGCGTCACCCGTCCCGGCTTCGGACCGTCCACGATCAGCGGCGCGAGGTCCCGCCGCCGCGCCCATCGGGAGGCCGGAGGCTTGTCGCGATCAGTCCGGAGAAACGACAGGTCCAGTCTGCTCAGACGCGGAGCAGCCCTGCGGATCACCAGTCCCAGACCGACGAGCTCGACGACCACCACCCCGTACATCCCGAACGGACCCGGCAGCCGGTGACTAGCAGCCGGCGGCCAGGCGAGTCGCGGATCGCCCAGGTGGGCCGGGAGTCGCAGCGCGACTTCGATCGCGCCTGAGCCAGGCGTTGTCGCCGGCGAGCCGGAGAAGAGGAGCCCGGCGAGCGCGCCGGTGACCCACACCGACCCGATCGCCGCCACGAGGACGGCGACGACGATGAGCGCGACGGCACGCTCCTGATCGCCGCTCACGTCGCGGCGGACCTCATCCGGAAGTCCGTGTCCACGATCGGCCGCTCGAAGCTCGAGATCCGGGTCGCGGCGAGGACGGAGCGCTCGCCGACGATCCACATGGCTTCGCCTGGCCGCCCGCTCAGGATCAGTTCGGCCTCGCTCTCGCTGCGGCCGAGCAGCCCGATGATCGCCTCGCGCTGGTCGGGAGGCTGGCGGTGGACGATCTTCACCCCGGCGTCGGAGAGAAGGCCCTCGGCGAGCTTCGCCTCGCGGCTGCCGTCGTCGCCCGAAGCGCCCAGGTCGGTGATCCGATGGACGACCAGTATGTTCTGGATACCCCAGGCGCGGCAGAGCTTCCAGAGTTCCTGGAGGAATTCGGCGGCGCCGATGTCGGCGGTCAGGCGCCAGCCCTCCTCGATCACGAAGATCATCAACCGGCCGGGCACTCCCGTCTCTTCGGCGATCCTCTTGCGCTCGGCGAAGACGCCCCGCAGGAACGCCCCCGCGCAGAGCATCAGGAGCCCGATCGCGGTGGTGTCGTGGACCGCCGAGAGATCGATGACGACGAGCGGGGCGTCGAGGTCGATGCTCTCGCTGGTCGGACCGTCGAACATCCCGCGCAGGTCGCCGTCGCAGAGTCGCTGGAGGGCGAGGGCGACCTGTCGGCAGGACGCGGCCAGCTCGACCGCATCGGTCGCCGACACCCCCTGCACCATCGCCTCGCTCGGATGGAGGAGAGCGTCGACGACGTCGGGGATGGCGGGTTCCCGCTCGGCGGCGGTCGCGTTCACCTGGTCGAGGGCGACGCGGAGCGCCGCGTCCTCCTCCGGCGTCAGCTCCCTGACCAGCACCTGGCGCGACACCGAGCGCAGGACGCTCAGTTGACCGTCGCGCCCGAGCCGGCGATCGATCGCGTTCAGCTTCTGGTCCCCGCCCGGGCGGAGGCGGAACGGATCGACCCCCAGCGGGCGACACAGCGGCCCGTACTCCCCCTTCACGTCGAGCACGAAGCCCTGATGCCCGTGCAGGATCTGTCGGAGGAGGTAGACCTTCACGAGGCCCGACTTATGCGCCCCGACCTCCCCGAAGATCACGGTGTTGGGGCTCGTGATGACCTCCGGGTAGAGGAGGAACGGGCAGAAGCAGAAGGCGGCGCCGTAGGCGTCGCGACCGATGTAGACGCCTTCTCGACCGAGCCCTCCGTCGGCGACGAAGGGGTAGGCCGCGCAGGCGTGGGCGGTCGTCGCGCTGTGGGCCGGGCGCCGGGTCCGCAGGCGCCTCATCCGAGACCACCGGCCAGCAGCAGCGTGTTCGCGAACGCCGCCGCCTGCTCGCCGTAGGCGCGTTGCAGGCCGAGCCGGGCGAGCGCGGCGGCGTGCTCGGTCGGTCCCACCGCACGTTCGAGTCCGTCCACGTCACCACGGGAGGTGGTGACCCATCCGGCGATCCGGACCAGGGCGTGGCCGTCGGCGAGCTCCTCCTCCCGCCGCGACACCGCGTCGGCGCGACGACGAATCCTCGCCGTGGTGACGTAGCCCTGACGACTGCGCTGGATCTCGTCGGTCACCTCTGCGGTCTGCGCCGCCTCGGCGCGGCGCATCGCCTGCGAGTACGGCACCGGCTCGATCGTCACCGCGACCGTCCGCATCGATCCCGATCCCATCAGCAGCGGGACCATGAACATCGGCCCGACCTCCGAGCGCGGCCACGAGGAGATCCACCAGGTGGTGTGCCAGGCCGAGTCGGTCCGGTATTGGGACCACGACTCCTCGGCCGCCATCGGACCCATCAGCGCCGGCTCGACCCCCTCCCGGGTCGGGTCGGCGACGGCGAGCCGGTCGCGCCCCGCGCGGCCGAACGGGTCGTAGGCGTTCCGGAGGTGGGCGGCGTACTGGCGCGGCCTCAGCAGTCCAAGGACCCTGAGGTCGGCGGGTTCCATGCGCTCGGCGAGGCTCTCGGCCTCGCGGACCGCCAGCTCGCAGGACGCCTCGACCCCGCCGCCGAGACGACGGAGCTCCCTCGCGCCGAGCCGCTCGGAGATCTGGACGGCGACGAAACTGTCGTGCTCCTCCGACGCCGACGCGGGCGTCGCCCCCTTGAGCAGCTCCACGTAGGAGCGGAGCGGATCGGAGTCCACCGGGACCGCGCGGTCCCGGTGGGCCTCGAAGTGGGCGAGGAGATCGTCGCCCGCCTCCGGCGCGGTCTGCTCCAGCCACTGGATCCGCCGGACCGGGCTGCCGTCGCGGGCGGTGGAGGCGAGCACGTCGCCCCATGCCTCGAGCTTCCGCTCCTGCTCGGCGGCGTCGCGCATGATGAACGCGCCGCCGCGCACCGCCAGGGCGACGGTGTAGGTGCCGGCCTTCGGGTCCCGCATCACCCCGACCTCCGAGCCGCCGTATTGGACGGAGAGCAGCTCCAGTCCGGCGAGCTCGGCGGGCAGCGAGAGTTCGTGTGTCGGGTCGCCGTCGGGCGTGAACCGCGTCCCGGCCCTCGCCGCCCGGCTGCGGTAGTCGAGCTTCCCCTCGAGGCGCCTCCGCCACCATCCGAAGGTCGCCGGCGCCCACTCGTGCGCGCTCCGGCCTTCGATCGGCACCGAGATCGCGGCGAGGCCGGCCGCGAGGACGACGAACCCCGAACCGAGCCCGACGACACCGCCCAGCGCGACGAAGGCGGCCATCGCGAGGACCGCGGCGCCGCCGACGGTCACCGCCTGGGGCGCGTCGAGCGGTCCGAAGACCGTCCGCCGCTCGATCGGGCCGAAGCGGTAGCGCCGCCTCACGACGCCTCTCCGCCGTCGTCCGCCTTGGGTTCTTCCGGTCGCTGCGCGGGCGGCCGTGGCGGCCGCTCCGCGGGGCCGGCCCCGGGTGTCGGACCGGTCGATCCGGCGCCCTCCTGCGCGGGCGGCGTGTCCGGTCGCGGTCGCCGTTCGGCGGACCCGCCTGCGCTCACCGGATCGTCACGGTCCTGACCGCCGCGTCCCCGGTCGACCGTGCCTCCGCTGTCTTCGCTCCCACTCCTCGCACCGCCGCCCTCTCCCGCGTTCCTCGCGACGCCCGTGTCCGAGAGCCGGTCGGCGGCCTTCTGCGGGGCCCCCGCGGCCTGGGAGCCGACCACGGCTGCCGCGCCGACCGGTCCGGCCGCCGGCCCCGCTCCCGTCGCCGCGCCGGCCCCATCCGCGGCCACTCCGGCACCGGCGGTCGACCCGCCCCGCGTTGGCCCGCTCGACGGGCGCGGCGGACCCTCGCCGGCCCGTCCCGGGCCGGCCGTCCGGTCGGCACCGCCGCCTGGTTTCGGGCCTGCCCCTGATCCTCCGGCGCCCTTCGACGGCGGAGGCTTCGGGCGGTTCTGCGCGAGGTCGCTCGCGTTCCACAGGCGTACGCCCGACCCGCCTTTGGCGTCGCTGCCTCCGCCCGCGCTGGCCACGCTCCGGACGGTCCGGGCCGTCTGGACGCTCCGCGTCGCGCCGCCGACAACCGCGCCACCGGCCGAACGCCTCCCCAACGAAGCCGCCGCGGCGCCCTCCGATACGGCGACGATCCGGAAGAGCAGGAAGGGCGCGAAGCACGAGAACGCCATCAGGGTGCTCGCGACGAGGACGACCTCGACCCTCGTGTCTTCCTTTGCGACGAGCGTCCCCGCGAGGGTGATGATCGCGACGATGATGAACTTCGACTCGATCAGGGCGAAAAGCGCCTCCGCGTATTTCCTCATCACCCCGCGCCATCGCGGAGAGATGGAGGCGTAGAGCGCGAAGGGCATGAAGAGCGAGACGGCGTAGATCCCGGCGTCGCGCATCAGCAGCTCGAGCAGGACGCAGAGCGCCGCGAGCGCCCCGACCACGGCGAGCAGGAACCCGACGAAGAGGGGCACCGCGACCTGGCCGTAGTCGTGTCCGTACGCGCCGCTGATCCCCCCGCCGGTCCCGGCTTCGCCGATGTCGCCACCGACCTTGCCCAGGTCGGTGATCGCCGCTTCGAAGAGCTGCGATCCGTGGTCGCCCGTGCCGGCCGTGATCGCGTGGCAGAGGGAGTCGGTCGCGCCGACCAGCATCTGGACGACGACGAAGGCGACGCTGGTGCCGATGAACGCCAACGGCGTGTTCACCAGGACCACGCGCAACATCAGACCTGGGTTCCCCTGCGCGATCCCCTGGAGGATCGCGGCGAGGAGGGCCGCCACGGCGAGCAGCACCGCGATCGCCGACATCTTCGTGTACTCCGAGAGGAAGCCGTCCCGTCGCAGATGCGGCGTGGTCGAGCTGTCGACCGCTTCGACGACCTGACCCATGAGCCAGCCGGCGCCCTGCGCGACCCACTTGGTCATCTCCCTGAAGACATCGTCCCCCAGCCCCTTCAGGGCGCCGGTCACCGGCGAGGTGATCGCGCCGGTGACCTTCCCCGCGACCTTGGCGCAGAGGTCGCCGAGAGGATTGCCGGCTCCGATCGCCCCTCCGGTGACATCTTCGGCGATCCCGCCGAGCACCCCGACCCCACCGTCGGCGGCGCCGCAGGCGGCGGACCCGGCGATGTCCGCCCGCGCGGACGTCGGACGCGGTTGGGCGAGGAGCAGGGCGATCGCGAGCACCGCGACGGCGCCGGCGACGAGGATCGGGCTACGGGGCCAGCGCATAGCCCGTGAGCTGCTTCGCGAGTTCGAGCATGTCGTAGCCTGCGGCTGCGTCCGGCTTGGTCCCGAGCGCCGGGGTCGGCCCGAATCCGGATTCGACCCTGGCGATCCGCCAGCGCCCGCCTTCCCAGGACAGATCGGCGCGGCTGGTCCCGAACCAGGCCGAGGGCTCGACCGATCCCAGGTTGCCGACGATCGTCAGCCCCCAGGTCTCCACCTCCGCCCGGTCGTGGGCGAAGGAGAGGACCTTGTAGCCGATCGGCACCGCCCTGTAGATGGTCCGGACGCCGTGGGCGAGGCCCGTCCCGATGGGGCCCCCCGCGAGCCGTTCGGCTCCCGGCCCGTTCGCCGCGAGCATCCGTGCCGCGTAGTCCGGGGTGGCGACGGCATCGATCCTGGCCTGAAGGACGCCCGGGCGCAGGATCGTCGGCTGGGCGAACGCCTGTTGATAGGCGGCGATCGCGGCGGCGGCACCCGAGGGCGTCTCCGGGAACCCGAGCCTCACCCCCGATTCCGAGCGCGCCCCGCTCCGGTCGGTCGCCGGGGCGCGCCCGGATGGGGTGGAGGAGGGAGACGGGGCGCTCGCCCGGCCGAGGAGGAGCCCGAGCGCGAGCGTCGCCAGAATGAGGGCGATACGCCGCAGCATCGCCGAACGGGATCGGGCGCCCGACCTCATTTGACCGCCCCACCGGCGCTGACGAAGAAGTTGATGATCGCGCTCAGGGCCCCGGTCAGGAAGGCGGCGACGATGCAGGCGACGACCTTGGATTTGCCGCTGTCGGCCTGGCTGTAGTTGGAGGTCCGCGACCCGAGCGCCCACTGGCCGAGGCCGAGGAGGGCGCCCGCGACGCAGGCGAGCAGGACGAAATAGGTCGCGCCGTTGATCAGCTTCTGCGCCTCGCCGCCGCCGGGGAGGGCGGTCGGGTCGGGTTTGATCGCGATCGCGGCGAAGGCGCCGAACCCGGCCAGTCGCCCGGACCATTCGGGGCCGGGAATGGGATCGAGCTCGGCTTCCGGCTCGGCGCCGGCGTCGAGGGCCGCTTCGTCGGGGTCGGGTTTCGCTTCTGCTTCTGGCACGGCGGGCTCCTTTGGGCGGGGTTGTCCTTCCTCTGAGCCGGCCGGCGTACGCGGCGAGTTTGTCGGGTGCTGTCCCCTTTTTAGCTCTTCTTGACGTTCCGCCCTTCCTTGCGGCGCTCTGGTGGTCCTGAAACGGCGCGAACCGCCCGGAGGGGCGGCTCGCGCAGACTCGTTGAAGGATCGGGGAGGATGGTCGCGACCTCGCTCCTCGACCTACCTCTCCTTGCGGGGTGCCGTCGTTTACTCCTTGCGGGGTGCCGTCGTTTACTTGAGGCAGATGGCCATGATCTGGCCACTTGCGGCGCCGCCGGCGTCAGTGCTGATCCTGCCCGTGACGCCGTGAAGTTCGGCGTTGATGATCGGCAGCGCCTGCAACCAGCTCACCTGGGCGTTGCCCAGCGTGGTCGTCGCGAACCCCGTCCCAAGGAGCGCTTCGCCCAGGCCACACAGGGCGGTTTCGGTGTTCGACGGGGTCCATTCGCCGTTGTGAGGCACCGGGTCGAGGTCGGCGATCGGTTTCGACACCACGGTCTCGGTCCCGAGTGCGCCCCCATAGATCGACCCAGGCGCGATGGCGGCGGCGGTCACCGCGTCGTTGGCGATGGCCGGCGGGATGACCGCGCCGGCACCCAGCTTCGAGGAGGTGACCGAGCCGTTCGCCAGATCGTCGGCGGTGACCGAGCCGTCCGCCAGCTTGACACCGGTGATCGTCCCCTTCCGGATCTTCGGGGCGGTGACGGCTCCCTTCGCGAGCGCCTTGGCGGTGACCGCACCGGGCGCGATGTCGCCCTTGCGGACGATCACCTTCGGCGACGCGGTCGCGATGTTGGAGACGCTCGCGGCGAAGGCGGCGAGCGCGATCAGCAGCGCCGCGACGGCCACCCAGAAAGTTGGCGTCGGTTGCCATTTCTCAACCTTCAGGGACATCGTTACCTCCTCGATTCGTGGTGTGGGTCGCCGGCGCCGTCCGCCCGCGATTGATTCATACCCCGGCGACGGTCATGGGCGAACCTTGATCCGCGCCGCCTTGCTCGTCCCGGTCACGTATTCGTAGCCCGCCTGTTCGGGCGCGACGACGCGGACCCGGAATCCCGTCGTCTTCCTGGGTTTGGTGAATCGGTACATGGTGCTGTATTCGCCCTGAGGGCCGGTAATGACCTTTTTGAAGGTCAGCCAGACATGGCCGTGTTCGCTCGACCCCTGGAGGACGAGGACGTGGTCTGCGGGGTTCGGGTTCGGCAGCCTGCCCGAGATCACGACCCTCTTCCCGCCGCGGATCCTGTGCTCGCTCAGGTTGATGGTCGGGTGCGCGCGGGTCCCAAGCGTCAGCTTCTTGGCGATCTCGAAGGAGCCGTGTCGGTAGCCGACCAGCAGTTGGCGGTTGGCGCCCGGCTTGACCTCCAGGCCGAAGTTCCCTTCGCTGTCCGTGCTGGCGGTGGCCACGGTCGGAGACCCGACGGTCTGGGAGCCGGCGGCCTGGGACTCCATGCAGACGGTGGCGCCGGAGATCGGCGCGCCGTTCCCGTCGGTGAGCCGGCCCGCGATCTCGGTCGCGGTCCCGAACCCGACGGTCAGCTGGTCGGAACCGCCGCTGCCGAATCCCGCACTCAGGTTGGCGCCGCCGGCGACCGCCGATTCCGTACAGGTGTTGTCGACCACGACGGTCTGCGGGGCCGAGCAGGAGGTGTTCGGCGCCCCGATGGTGGCGAGGTCGGAGGAGCAGACCTGGACCGTGTTCTGACCGTTCTGGAACGGCGGCGCGGTGGTGTCGACGTCCCAAGAACCCGAGAGGGAAGGCGGGCAGGGGCTCGGAGATGTCGCGACCAGGCCCGTGTAGCTCGGGTTCGCGACTGCGGTGATCGAGCAGGCGCCCGTAGCGGTCCCCGGCATGGCGACGCCGTTGATCTTCAGTTCGAGCGACCTGACGCCACCGCCCAGATCGGTTGCCTGCGCCTGGAGCCCCTGGGGCCCGCGGAGCACGTCACCGGCCACCAACGACCCTCCGACGCCGGTGATCACCGGCGGGTTCGGATCCACCTCGGTCGCGGCGATCCATTGCGCGGCGACATAGGCCCCTGGTTCACATTCGAAGGTGCATGAGAGGTCGAGGAAGATCGGACTTCCGCTCTGTGCCGCGGGTTCGAGCGCCGTTGGCGGCTGGGTCCGAAGGAGGAAGGAGCGCGTTTCGTTGCCCGCGCCGGGAGGGGGCCACGTTCCCTGGGCTGCTCCGAAACCGCCGACTTCGATGCTGCCCGTGTTGAGGTGGAAATTGCCGGCGCGGCCGGTCAGCGTGACCGATTCGACCCATCCCCCGGGAGTGTTCGCGATCTGTGCCCTGAGCCAGGCGAACCAGCGCGACTTGCCGGCGGCCTTGACCCCGATCGACCCGTCGGCCAGGGCGCAGGTCTGGAACGGTTCATAGCCCACGCCCAGTTCGTCGCTGAAGGCGAGCGGGGGAGGATTCCCGGCCGGCAGTGCCGGATCACAGGACTCGTAGACAAATCGTCCGTCGGCCCGCGCCGATGCCGCGACCGCGAGCATCAGGATGAGGAGCGCGAGCAGCGGCGACACCCACCGTCCAAGGGCCGCCGTCTTCTTCCTCCTGGTCGTGAACTCCATCGGATCTCCTTGCTTGGGATGGTTCATCTGCCGAAGCCGAACTGTCGGTTGGCTTCGCTGGACGACGACGTCCCTCCGTCTTCCTTTGTGGATGCCGGCGGGGCACTCGCTTCCGGCTCCGGCGCTTCCGGCGGCGGTTCCGGTTCGGCTTCCGCCACCGGCGTCACCACCGTTTCCGGCTCGGTCTCCGGTTCGGCCGTCGCCTCCGACCCAGTCGGTTCGGGCTCCGCCACGGGGGCGGTCGGCGCGGCCGTATCCCCGTTCTCGACACGCGACGCCTTCCGATGAGCTTGGTGAGGAGGACGGCGCGACACCGGCTCGTGCCGACCGGGCTTCGGACGGGCCACCGCCTGCGCCAGGCCGATCTCGGGTGGCCGGGCAAGAGGTTCCGCCGCCGGGTGTTGGGAGGCCTGGCCGGATGAGGAGTGTGCGTCGATCGCCTTCCTGTCGGTCGAGTGCCCCAGCAGCGAGAGCGCGCCGGCGCCGAGGACGCCGGCGCCGAGGACGACGACGCCGATCCGGAGCCGGGGTCGTTGCCCTCGTCGGTGCGGTCGTGCCCGCTCGAGCCGGCGCAGGCGTTCGTCGCGTTCGCGGACCTCCCGGTCGCCTCGAAGCGGGACCGGGTCGGTGAAGTAGTCATGCTCGGTCGTCGGATCGGAATGCACTCCCGCCGCATGTCCGTCGTCGGAGACGGCGTGGCGCGTATCGACGGTCACCGGAGCGCCCCGCCGAACATTTCTCCGGCCGCCTGCTTTTCGGCCGCTTCCTTCGGCGCCGGCGCCGACGACGGTTCGGCGGCTTCTGCCGTCGACGAGGAGGAGGACTTGGCGTCGGAGAGCGACTCGACTTCCGCCCCCGAGCTTTGAGATTCGGTCGGTCCGCCTTCCCCGCGTCCTTCGAACGGGCCGAACGCTTCCCTGCGGGTCGCCGCTTCCTCCACTTCGTCTTCCTCGAGTTCGGGGCCATGATCCTTCGCCGTCCTCCCCGCCGCGGCGCTGGATCCGGAGATCGAGTGGGCGACGGCGGCGGGTTCTGATCGCGGGGATTCCGGGCGGTGAGGTTCGCTCGGTGCCGTGTCCGCCCTCGTTCCTTCCGCAGCCGGCACCGCCGGAGTCGCCATCGCCGTGTCCTCGCCGGGGTGATCTCCCTGGGCGTGTCTCGGCACCGGTCTGATCGAAGTCGGGTCGAGTCTGTGGTGACCGCCGCCGGTTCCGACTACCCCGGCGGTCACCGCCACGCCGGAGACCGCGCAGACGGTCAGGAGTTTGCATACCTCGAGCGCCCGGCCGGGGGCGTCGCCTGCCGTCGCCGCCGTTTCGGCCACGGGGCCGGAGACGACCCTGCGCCAGGGTTGTGAGAGCCGCCCCGGCACCTGGCGAGCCGCACCCACGATCTCGGCGGCTCGGCCTCGGCCGAGCGGATGGCGGGCGAGGTCGAACGCCTTGTGCCAGGCGTCGCAGGCGGCGTGGCCCGTCCGCTCCAGCGCCGCGTCCAGGCCGCCGGGGATCTCTGCGGGGCCGCCGCGGGCCGAGGCCGCCAAGGAGAGGAATGAGAGCGCCCCGACGAACTCCAGGTCGCTGGAGTGGAGACCGGCGAAGACCTCGCGAAGCTTCTTGCGTGCCGCGTTGTGGGCGCGGGCGCCTTTCCCCTCCGACCACCCCATCCGCCGGGAGGCCTCCCGGACGCTTTCGCCCTCGAAATAGTGCCGCGCGAGCAGCTCGCGTTGGTACTCCGGCAACTGGTCGACCGCCTCTTCCAGCTTCCGGACCCGGTCCTCGGAGAGGAAGCTCTCTTCGGGCTGCCATGACGGATCGGCGACCGGTTCGGTGGGAAGGCTCTCGGTCGGGACCGGCTCGGGGCGCCACGCCCTCGCTTCCATCTCGGTCTTGGAGCGGTTCCAGGCGCAGCGGGTGATCCAGGCGGCGGTGTTCCGGATCTCCTCGCCCTCCTCGATCTTGCGGCTGAACTCGTAGAGGGCCTGCGCGAAGAGGTCGTCGCCGTGGCGTTCCTTGAACTCGCGGCCGAACCTGCGGGCGAGAGAGTGGAAGAAGCCGAGCCGGGCGTCCTCGAGCTCGCCGACGGTGATGGCGCCCTCGAGCCTCGCCGTGGGCGGCGTCTCCTCGACCGTCTCTGTCGCTTCGGTTCGCCCGTACAACGGGATCTCCTTCAACATCCTGGATTACCTACACGGGGTGTTCTCAAACCTCCACGGCCCTGCTTCGGGCCTCCGATGTCTACGGCCGGCAACCGGTCCCCGTGTGTCGGCCTCGGCGGAAAAACCTTCGGGGTAGCCTTGCTCGACCCCCGGGAAGGGTGGTCGTGGCCAGACCGAATCTCGATGGACCGGCACAGCGAGCGCCGGCGCCGGCCGTCTAGGACCGGATGCAGCGCCCCGACCAAAGGACCTCGCAGCCCGGCCCCTGCCGACGTCTCCGCGTCGTGCTCGCCGTCACCGTCCTGTCGCTCACCGTCGCGACGGCCGGTTGCGGGCCAGGTCCTGAAATCCGGGTGGGCAGAGGGGAGCTGCTCACCGTGGGCGCCCGCCGGGCGGCGCCCTCGCCCACCCGCCTCAGGTCGGCAGGGTCACTGGCGCGCCGCGCGGCACAGGTGTATGCCTCCGGTGCCTATGGTCGTCGACCTCCGGTGCTGCCACGGGAGACCGGATCGGTCCGTTCGGCCCTGTCGGCCGCCGCCCGCCGAGTGCCCCCGATGCGCCGCGGTCTACATCCGGAGCTTCGCCGTCTGCGACTGACCGCGATCGGCGTCGATCGCGTGGCGGTCACGGCCCTGATCGGCGGCAGGACCTTCCCGTCTTTCACGATCGGCCTCGAACTCGGATGGCGGCGCGGGTGGCGCGTCGTCGGCATCTCCCTTCCGGACTGAACGGTGGGGGCGATGAAGACATCCGGCGGCGCGCGACTCCTGGTCGGCGGGGCGCTCGCCTCCCTCGTGGTGTTCATGGGGTCTCTGGTCGGCCTCGCCCTGGTGATGGGTGGGGCACGGGGCTGCGGATCGGGCGAGACCTTCTCCGGACTTGCTCCCGCAGTGCCACGTCGCCTCGTCCCGATCTATGACGGCGCCGCCGAGAGGTTCCACCTGGGGCCGAGAGGGCCGGCGGTCCTGGCGGCGATCAACTACCGCGAGACGGACTTCGGCTCGAACGTCGCCACCTCGAGCGCCGGCGCGGAGGGCTGGATGGCCTTCCTGCCCTCGACGTTCGAGGAGTGGGGCGTCGACGGCAACGGCGACGGGGTCAAGGACATCTTCGACGCGGCCGACGCCATCTACTCGGCGGCGAACTACCTCCACGACTCGGGCGCGCCCCGGGACTGGTGGGGGGCGATCTTCGCCTACAACCATGCCGACTGGTACGTCGAAGAGGTCCTCGCCGCCGCCGCCCGCTTCACCCTCAAGGGCGGCGAGCGGACGGGGTCCTCGTGCGCCGCCGCGGCGGTCGCGCCGAACGAAGCGGTCGCCAGGATGCTGGCCGAGGCGAAGCGCCTGACCCAGATCCGGTCGCGCACCGGATACACCTGGGGCGGCTCCCACGGGATCTCGCCGACGCCCCCCGACGGTCCCTTCGACTGCTCCTCCGCGGTCAGCCACGAGCTCCAGGTCGGCGGTTTCGGAAACGAAACCATGTCGACGGAACAGCTCGCCGAATGGGGCGAACCCGGACCCGGCGAATGGGTGACGATCTTCGTCAAGACCTACGCAGGAGACGAATCGCACACCTTCCTCCGCTTCTCGCCGCAGCTCACCCCACCGTCGGAGCGCTACTGGGGAACCTCCGGCTCCTGGCACCCCGGGGAAGGACCTGGCTTCATCCCCGAACGGATCTTCTCGGCCGACTACCTGTCCGGATTCGTCATGCGACACCCGCCGGGGTTGTGAGGTCGCCTGTGGATCATCCCGAGGAGATTCACTTCTCGCGTGAGGAATTGCTGTCGCCTGACGAACTCGCCTCCGCACTGCGTGTTGAGAGATCGACGGCCGCCCTTTATATGAGGCGTGGGGTAGTTCCCGCCTGCAAGATCGGCCGGCACTGGCTCTCTCCACAGCCCTTGCTCGACCAGTTCTTGGCAAGGTTATTCGGCCTTAGTGCTGAAGCGCGACTGCGGTTTGGTCGAGAGGAGCTGATGACGCCTGACGCTTTGGCGTCCGCACTCAGGGTCGAGCGTTCGACTGCGATGACCTACATGCGAAGAGAAATAGTTCCGGCGCGTAAAATTGGCCGGTTCTGGTACTCGTCGAGGCCACTTCTCGACGAGTACCTTGCCGGACTGTTCAGCCTAGAGTCGAAGACGGCCTCCTAGCCCGGATCATTCACCAAGGTGAGCGCCCCGGCCATCTGGCCGGGGCGTTTTCGTCCGCCTGAACAGCGATTCTGCGGTTTGCGAAATCGTGAACCGAGCCCAGGAGGTTTTCACC
>Ga0153956_1001823_pt1 | contig 17400 bp, 5 predicted proteins | sample TSFL040MetaG_FD_104704 | JGI IMG/M metagenome (GOLD analysis project Ga0153956, IMG submission 104704) | Attine ant fungus gardens microbial communities from Florida, USA - TSFL040 MetaG | ecosystem: Host-associated > Fungi > Mycelium > Unclassified | place: USA: Florida, Wekiwa Springs...
AGCCGTTGACGACCCGGATGCCTTTGCCCGGCCTGGACGACTGGATGCGGTGCAACTGCGATTCCAGCAACGGCTCCACGCCGACCAGGAGATGGTCGAACGGAAGCGCGGCCGCGGAACCGGCCATCAGTTCGTCCATCTGGCGCACGAAGAACGGCGGCAGGTAGGCGAACGCGATCCGGTTCCGCACGAACCAATCGAACAGGAGCGTCGGCTCGCCGCGGATCTCGTCGGGCACGACGTGCACCGCGCCCCCGGCGGAAAGCGGGACGAACAACTCGAACACCGAAACGTCGAAACTGAAGCTCGTCCACAGCGACGCCTGGAACGGTCCCTGCTTGCCGAAGTCGTCGAACCGCCGCGACCAGTCGGCGATCAGGTTGACGACGCTGCGGTGCTCGACCATGACGCCCTTGGGCGCGCCGGTGGATCCCGACGTGTAGATCACGTAGGCGAGGTTGCCGGACCCGAGTCCGATCCCGGCCGCGCCGGGATTCGTGTCGGGCTGGTCTTCGAACCCTCGTGCCAGGTCCAGCACGGGAACGCTGCCGTCCAGCGCGTCGGCCAGGCTTTCCGGCGGTTCGCCCAGCGTCAGCACCGCGACCGGCGCGCTGTCGGCGAGGATGTGCCGGAGCCGTTCTTCCGGATAGGCGGGATCCATCGCCACGTAGGCGCCTCCGGCCTTGAGCGTTCCCAGCAAACCGACCAGCGCCTCGAGGCCGCGCTCCAGGCAGATCGCGACGCGGTCGTCCGGTTTCAGGCCCATCGACCTCAACCGGTGCGCCAGCCTGTTCGCCCGGCGATCGAGCTCGGCGTAGCCGAGGCTCCTCCCGTTGAACGAGACGGCTGTCGCCTCGGGCGTCCGCGCCGCCTGCTCCTCGAACAGCTCGTGCACGCAGCGGTCGGCCGGATACGCCGCCGCCGTCGCGTTCCACGTCTGCGTGACGAGGCGCCGCTCGGCCTCGGCCAGGATCGGGATCGAACCGAGGGGCCGCGCCGCATCCGCGGCCATTCCTTCCAGCAGCGCGCGGTAGTAGCCGGCGATGCGCTCGACGGTGGCGCGATCGAACAACGCCGTCGCGTACTCCAGCGCGCCGTCGAATGTCCCGTCGGATTCGCGCAGCGACAGCGACAGGTCGAACTTCGCCACCTTGTAGTTCGCGCCGTCCAGGGGTTCGGCGACCACGCCCGGCAGCTCCGGGCGCGCTGCGCCGTCGCTGTCCCAGGAGAACGCGACTTGGAACAACGGGCCGTGCGCGATGCTGCGGACGGGATTGACCAGCTCCACCACCTGCTCGAAGGGGATGTCCTGGTTCTCCTGCGCATCCAGCGAACAGGTCTTCACCCTCGCCAGGAATTCGGCGACCGTCGGATCGCCCGAGAGATCCAGGCGCAGCGCCAGCGTGTTCACGAAGAAGCCGATGAGTCCCTCGATTTCCGCACGCCCGCGGTTCGCCGTCGGTGCGCCGACGACGAGGTCGTCCTGGCCCGAGAGCCGTGAAAGCAGCGCCGCCCAGCCGGCCAGCAGCACCATGAACGACGTCGCGCCGTGACGATGCCCCAGGTCCTTCAGGGCCTTCGCCAACGCCGCGTCGACCGCCAGCGGGACGGTGTCTCCGGCGTAGTTCTGCTCCGGCGGCCGCGGACGATCGGTCGGCAGCGCCAGGAGTTCCGGCGCACCCCCCAGGGACGCCTTCCAGTACGCCTCTTGCTTTCCGAGGAATTCGCCGGCGATCCATCGCCTCTGCCAGGCCGCATGGTCGGCGTAGTGCAGGTTCAATGGCGGCAGCGGATCTTCCGCGCCCTTCGCATAGGCCGCGTAGAGCGTTCCGAGCTCGCCGACGAACACGCCCATCGACCACCCATCGGAAACGATGTGATGCATCGTGAGCTGCAAGGTGTGGAGATCGTCCGCCTCGCGGACCAGCAGGCCGCGGACCAGGGGGCCGCGCTCCAGGTCGAAGCGCGCGACGACCTCGGCATCGAGCAGGCGCTCCACGTCCGCCGCGGAGGTCGCCGTCTTCTCCGCCAGCGGGAACCGGCTTTCCTCGGGGGGAGCGATCCGTTGCCAGGGTTCCCCGTCCACCTGGACGAACGTGGTGCGCAGCGATTCGTGGCGAGCGACGATGCGATCGAGCGCGCGGCGCAGCGCGCGCGCGTCGAGCGCGCCGCGGAGGCGCAGTCCGTAGGGGATGTGGTAGGCCGTGGCGGCGCCGTCCATCTGCGCCAGGAACCATTGCCGCCGCTGGGCGAACGACGCGGGAAGCGGCTCCGCGCGCCCGGTCCTCGTCACCGGCGGAAGCCGCGCGGGCGATGCCCCGGACGCCACGCGCGCGAACTCCGCCAGGGTCGGCCGGGCGAAGATGGCGCCGATCGGCACGTCGACGCCCAGTTCCGCGCGCAACCGCGAGACGAGCTTGACGGTCAGCAGCGAGTGCCCGCCCAGTTCGAAGAAGCCGTCGTGCCGGCCGATCCGCTCGACGCCCAGGAGTTCCGACCAGATGCGCGCAAGCGTCGTCTCGAACGTGCCGCGGGGGGCCTCGTACTCGCGTGAAGCGTACGCGTCGCCTTCCGGGGCGGGCAGCGCCTTCCGGTCGAGCTTGCCGTTCGGACCGAGCGGAAACGCATCCATCCGGACGAACGCGACGGGAACCATGTAGCCCGGCAGGCAGGCGGCGAGGTGCTCCCTGAGCGCGTCGGCCTTCAGGCCCCCGCCACCCGTGCAGTACGCGACGAGGCGCTTGTCCGCGCCGGCGTCTTCGCGTGCTAGGACGACGGCATCCTCGACACCGGCGCATTCGCGCAATCGCGTCTCGATCTCGCCGAGCTCGATGCGGAATCCGCGGATCTTCACCTGGAAATCGTTGCGTCCGAGGAAGTCGATCGTGCCGTCCGGGCGCCAGCGCCCGAGGTCGCCCGTCCGGTACATCCGGGCCTGCGGTTCCGCGCCGAACGGGTCCTCGACGAAGCGCTCCGCCGTCAATCCGGGGCGATCCAGGTAACCGCGCGCCACGCCCGCACCGCCGATGTACAGCTCGCCGGCGACGCCGACGGGGACCGGCTCGCGATGGGTGTCGAGGATGTAGATGCGGGTGTTCAGGATCGGGCGACCGATGGGCGGCGCGCCGGCGACGTCGGCCCGGCAATCGTGCAGCGAGGCCGCCACGGTGATTTCGGTCGGGCCGTACGCGTTGACCAGGTGCCGGCCGGGCGCCCACCGCCGGACGATGTCCTCGGTCACGACATCGCCGCCGGAAACGAGCTGGCGGACGGTCGCGAGATCTTCGCCGACCGGGATCGCCGCCAGCACGGCGGGTGGAAGCAGCGCGTGGGTGATGCCGGCCGAGTCGATGGCCCTCGCCAGGTCTTCCCCGGCCAAGGGGGCCTTCGACGCGGGCACGACGAGCGTCCCGCCGCTGCAGAAGGCCAGGAGCATCTCGAAAACGCAGGCATCGAAGCTGAACGACGCGAACTGCAGCACCCGGCTTCCCGGCCCCGGTTCGAAATGCGCGGCCTGGGTCGCCACCAGGTTGCAGGCGTTCCGGTGCTCGATCATCACTCCCTTGGGCTTGCCGGTGGAGCCGGACGTGTAGATCACGTACGCGAGGTTCGCCGACGAGAGCCCGACGTCGGCCGGCGACGAATCCGTGCCCGGGAACGCCTCCGCCGTGCCGATGTCCACGATCGGCACGCCGCCGGCGACGTCGGGATGCTCCCCGTGCACGAGCAGCATGACGGGCGCGCTGTCCTCCACGATGTATTTCAGGCGCTCTTCCGGGTAGTTCGGATCGAGCGGCACATAGGCACCGCCGGCCTTGAGGACTCCGAGGACCCCGACGACCATCCCGATCCCGCGCTCGACGCAGATCGCGACGCGGTCGTCGGGCCTCACGCCGAGCGCCCGCAGGCGGTGCGCCAGCCGGTTGGCGGCGAGGTTCAATTCGGCGTAGCTCAACGACGCCCCGCCGCATTCCACTGCGACGGCCGTCGGGACGAGTCCGGCCTGCTCCTCGAAGAACTCGTGGATGCAGCGCTTCCGCTGGCAAGGCGCGTCCGTCGCGTTCCAGTTGTCCACGACCCGCCTGCGCTCGGCCGCCGCGAGGATCGGCAGGCGGGAAATGTCCAACCCGTCGTCCGCGACCATTCCTTCCAGCAGGGTCCGGTAGGCGTGGGCGATCCGCTCGATCGTCGCCGGTTCGAACAGCGCCGTCGCATACTCGAGGCCGGCCTCGATCCCGGATGCGCACTCCCTCACCGACAGGGTCAGGTCGAACTTGGAAACCCGGTAGTCCGCCTGCCTGCGCGGCTCCGCGTGCAGGCCCGCGAACGCAAGCCCGCCCTCGTCGTCTTTTTCCCAGGCGAACATCGCCTGGAACAGCGGGTTGTAGGCGAGGCTGCGCGCGGGGTTCGCCTGCTCGACGACCTGATCGAACGGGAGGTCCTGGTTCTCCTGCGCTTCGAGCGTGCGCGCCTTCACCCGCCCCAGCAGCTCGGCGACCGTCGGCTCGCCGGCAAGATCCAGCCGCAGCGCCAGCGTGTTGACGAAGAATCCGATCAGCCCTTCGATCTCGGCGCGACCGCGGTTGGCCGCCGGCGTGCCGACGACGATGTCGTCCTGCCCGGAGAAGCGCGACAGCAGGATCGCCCACCCGGCGAGGAGCGTCATGAACATGGTGGTCCCATGCCGCGCGCCGAGGTCGCGCAAGGCTTTCGTCAATGCATGGTCCAGCGTGAACGCCAGCGTGCCGCCCGCGTAGCTCTGCTCCGGCGGCCTCGGGCGGTCCGTCGGCAGCGACAGCAGGTCCGGCGCGCCGGCCAGCGTGGTCTTCCAGTAGGTGGCCTGCGCCTCCTGCGAGGGGCCGGAGAAATGGGTTTCCTGCCAGATCGCGTAGTCGGCGTACTGCACGTCCAGCGGCGGCAGCGGATCGGCTTCGCCGTTCGCGTAGGCGCTGTAGAGGGCGCCCAGCTCCCTGGCCAGGACGCTCATCGACCATCCGTCCGAGACGATGTGGTGCATCGTGATCAGCAGGGTGTGCAGGTCCTCCGCTTCGCGCACGAGCCGTGCGCGGACGAGCGGCCCGCGCTCCAGGTCGAACGGAGCGGCCTCTTCCTCCTGCGCCAGCCTGGCGACTTCTCCGGGGCTGCGCGCCTCCGCCTCGGCCAGCTCGAAGCGATGCCCTTCGCCGGATGCGATGCGCTGTACCGGTTCCCCGTCCAGCCGGGTGAAGGTCGTGCGCAACGCCTCGTGGCGCTCGACGATCCGATCCAGCGCGCGGCGAAGCGCTTCCTTGTCGAGCCGACCGCCGAGCCTCAGTTCGCAGGGGATGTTGTAGGCCGCGCTGCCGCCGTCCATCTGGGCGAGGAACCACAGGCGCCGCTGGGCGAACGACAGCGGAATCCGTTTCCCGCGCTCGGCCTTGCCGACGCGCGCCAACCGGGCCGGCGCCGCGGCCGACACCAGGCGCGCGAAATCGGCGAGTACCGGCGCGGCGAAAAGCGCGTTCAGGGGAATCTCGACATTCAGCGCCGCCCGCAGCCGCGAAGCCGCCTGGACGACCAGCAGCGAGTGCCCGCCCAGGGCGAAGAAGCTGTCGCGACGCCCGATCCGCTCCCGCTTGAGCAGGTTCGACCAGACCGACGCGACAAGGGTCTCGACCTCGCCTTGCGGCGCTTCGTATTCGTGCGCGGCGTAGGCCTCCGCACCGGGCGCCGGCAGCGCCTTCCTGTCCAGCTTTCCGTTGGACGTCAGCGGGAGTGCCGGCATCTGCACGTAGGCCGCGGGCACCATGTAGTCGGGCAGGCGACCGGCGAGGTGGCTTCTCAACTCCTCGGCACGACATCCGTCGTTCGTCACCACATGGGCGACCAAGTACGGCGCGCCTTGGGCGCCTTCGCGCGCAACCACCGCGGCCTCCCGGACGGTGGGGTATTCCAGCAGCGCGGCCTCGATCTCGCCGAGCTCGATGCGGAAGCCGCGGATCTTCACCTGGAAATCGTCGCGGCCGAGGAATTCGATGCTGCCGTCCGGCCGCCATCGCCCAAGGTCGCCGGTCCGGTACATCCGTGCCCCGGGTTCCGTGCCGAACGGGTCGGCGACGAAGCGCTCGCGCGTCAGGTCCGGGCGGTTCAGATAGCCTCGCGCGACGCCGGCGCCGCCGATGTGGATCTGCCCGGTCACGCCGACCGGCACCGGCCGGTCCCGCACGTCGAGCAGGTAAATGCGCGCGCCCGGGACCGGTCGACCGATGGGAACCGTTCCAGCCGGGAGATCCTCCGTGCAGCGGTGCACGGTGGCCCAGACGGTGCCTTCGGTCGGGCCGTATTCGTTGAACATCGTGGCTTGCGGCTCCTGTGCGGCCGACTTCGCCACCAGCGCGGGCGGGCAGGTTTCGCCGGCGACGATCACCGTGGACAAACGCCTGTCGCGGCGCCGGGAAATCGCGAATTCCAGGTAGTTGCCGTACAGCGACGGAACGCACAGTAGGGTGTCGATCTGATCGAGAACCTCGGCCAGCCGCGACGGATCGCGGATCGCCGCCTGCTCCGCGACCACCAGCGTGCCCGCGTGCGTGAGCGTGCCGAAGATCCCCGCGATGGAACTGTCGAAGTGGATCGGGGACAGGAGCAGGAAACGACCGACGTGTCCGTAGACGACGTGTCGCGCGCGCGTCGAGGCGACGAGACTGCGATGCTCGACCATCACGCCCTTCGGCAGGCCCGTCGAACCGGACGTGTAGATCACGTAGGCCAGGTCGTCGGGCTGCACGCCCGTATCAGCCAGGTCGGGGTTCGTGTCGGGAAAGTCCTCGAAGGCCAGGGACGAATCCACGACGGGAATGTCCGCGGCCCACTCCGCGACCGGACCTTCCGGAAGATTGCCGTCGACCAGCAGCGCGACGGGCGCGCTGTCGGCCAGCACGTGGCGCAGGCGCTCGCGCGGAGACGCGGGATCCAGCGGTACGTAGGCGCCGCCGGCTTTCAGCACCGCCAGCGGACCGACCACCATCTCGAGGCTGCGCTCCGAGAGGATTGCCACGCGGCTGTCCGGCCGGAGCCCGAGCGCGCGGAGTCGATGCGCCAGCCGGTTCGCGCGCGCGTTCAGCGCCGCGTAGGTGAGCGACTGGTCCCGGTACACCAGGGCCACGGCGTCGGGCGTCTCGCGCACCTGCGCCTCGAACAGCTCGTGGATGCATCGTTCGCCCGCGTCGATCGCTTCCGTCGCGCTCCAGGCCTGAACGAGCCGGTGGCGTTCGGCCTCGGACAGCAGCGGGATGTCCGCGACGCGCCCGTTCTCGTCCGCGGCCATCCCGTCGAGCAGCGCCCGGTAGCAGCCGATCATCCGCTGCGCGGTTTCCGGCCCGAACAGCGACGTCGCGTATTCCAGTTCGCCTTCGATGCCCGCAGGCGTTTCCCGCATCGTGAGGATCAGGTCGAACTGCGCGGTGCGATGCGCCGCCTTGATCGGCGAGGCGTCGCTCAAACCGGGGAATTCGAGGCGCGGGCCTTCGTTGTCTTCCCACGCGAACATCACCTGGAACAGCGGGCTGTAGGCGCGACTCCGCTCCGGGTTCAGCCGCTCCACCACCTGCTCGAACGGGATGTCCTGGTTCTCCTGCGCCTCCAGCGCGCGCACCTTCACGCGCCGGAGCAGCTCGGCGACCGTGACGTCGTCCGGTACGTCCACGCGCAGCGCCAGCGTGTTCACGAAGAACCCGATCAGCCCTTCGATCTCGGCGTGGCCGCGATTCGCCGCCGGTGTGCCGACGACGACGGCGTCCTGCCCGGAGAGCCGCGACAGCAACGCGGCCCATCCCGCCAGGAACGTCGCGAAGCGGGTCGTTCCGTGCCGCCGGCCGAGGTCGCGCAGCGCTTGTGCCTGCGAAGCCTCGAGGACGAAACCGATGCTTGCGCCCGCGAAGGCCTGCTCGGCCGGGCGCGGATGGTCCAGCGGCAGGGCGAGGAGTTCCGGGGCGCCGGCCAGCGTGTCTATCCAGTAGTCGCCCTGCGAACGCAGGAGGTTGTCCGACACCCACGCCCTTTGCCAGGCCGCGTAGTCGGCAGGATGGATATCCAGCGGCGGCAACGGATCGCCCTTGCCTTCCAGGAAGGCCGCATAGAGGGTGTTCAACTCGTGCACGAATACCCGCATCGACCATCCATCGGAGACGATGTGATGCATCGTGACGAGAAGCGTGTGGCGCTCCGGGCCTTCGTGGATCAGGCGGGCGCGGATCAGCGGTCCGTGCTCCAGATCGAACGGAAGCGCCGCCGCCTCGTCCACGTGGCGCGCCACGTCCTCCGGCGATGCGGCTCCCCGTTCGACGACTTGCAGGACGTCCGCTGCCGCGCGGTCGGCGATGCGCTGCACCGGCTTGCCGTCGACCACGGCGAAAGTCGTGCGCAACGCTTCGTGACGCTCGACGACGCGCTCCAGCGCCCTCCGCAGGATCGCGGCGTCGAGCGGACCGCGCAGCGTCCACCCGCAAGGGACGTGATAGGCCTCGCCCGCGCCTTTCACCTGCGCCAGGAACCACAGCCGCTGCTGCGCGAACGACGGCGCTTCGTTTTCCTCCCGTTCCCTGCGCATCACGCGCGGGATCCGCGAGGGCATCGCCGCGGCCACCGTCGCGGCGAATTCCGAGAGCGAAGGGCCGGCGACGAGCGACCGGAGCGGCACGTCCACCCGCAACGCATTCCGCAGGCGCGAGATGGCCTGGACGGCCAACAGCGAATTCCCGCCGAGTTCGAGGAAGTTGTCGTTTCTGCCGACCCGGTCGATCGCGAGCAGCTCGGACCAGACGGCCGCGATCGCCACTTCGGCATCGCCGCGCGGCGGCTCGAACGCACGACTGGCGAAATCCTCGTGCCGCGGAACGGGCAGGCTCGCGCGGTCGAGCTTTCCGTTCGGCGTCAGCGGCAACCTGTCGAGGCGCACGAACGCCGCGGGCACCATGTAGTCGGGCAAGCGTTCCGAGAGATGGCTCCGCAACGAAGCGACGTCCAACAGGCCGGGCCCGGCGCAGTACGCGACGAGGCGCTTCTCCCCCGGTCCGTCTTCGCGCGCGAGAACCGCCGCTTCGGCAATCCCCGGGTATTGCGCCAGCCTCGCCTCGATCTCGCCGGGCTCGATGCGGAAGCCGCGGATCTTGACCTGGAAATCGTTGCGCCCGAGGAATTCGATCGTGCCGTCCGGCAACCATCGCCCGAGGTCGCCGGTCCGGTACATCCGCGCTCCGGGTTTCGTGCTGAACGGATCGGCGACGAAGCGTTCCGCCGTCAGGTCGGGATGGTTCAGATAGCCGCGCGCCACGCCGGCGCCGCCGACGTGGAGTTCTCCCGGCACGCCTGCCGGCACGGGCTGGCGATTCGCGTCGAGGATGTAGATCCGCGCATTGGCGACGGGCCGGCCGATCGGAGCGTTGCGATGCCGATCGGCGATCTCCTGGTAGGCGGTGCAGAACACGGTGGCTTCGGTCGGCCCGTATCCGTTGACGATGGCGAGCCCCGGCGCGCGCGCCTGCAGCCAATGCAGATCGGCTTCGGGGAGGGGTTCCACGCCGACCAGCAGATGCCTGAAAGGCAGCGCCACGGCCGAATGGTCCAGCAGGCCCCTCAGGCTGCGCACGAAGAATGGCGGCAGATAGCCGAAACGGATTCCGTTCCGCACGAACCAGTCCAGCAGCGCGGCCGGTTCGGCGCGGATGCGATCGGGAACGATATTCAGGGTTCCGCCGGTCGTCAGGGTGACGAACATCTCGAATGCGGATACGTCGAAGCTGAAGCTGGTCCACATCGATGCCTGGAAGGACCGGTCGCGGCGGAAATCCTCGAAGCGGGCCATCCAGTCGAACAGCAGGTTCAGGACGTTCCGGTGCTCCACCATCACGGCTTTCGGCGTGCCGGTGGAACCCGACGTGTAGATCACGTAGGCCAGCCTGTCCGACGCCGGCGCATCGTCGAGGGGATCGGGAGCCGCCTCCGGCTGGCCGATCGCATCGTCGTCCAGATCGAGCTCGGGCACGCCATGCGCCCATGCGCACGACGAGGCGCCCTTCTTCAGCAGCACCACCGAGGAACTGTCCGCCAGCATGAAGCGCAGGCGATCCTCGGGATAGTCGGGATCGAGCGGCACGTAGCAGCCGCCGGCTTTCAGGACGCCGAGGATCCCGACGATCGTGCCGGGGCCGCGCTCCATGCAGATGGCCACGCGGCTGTCCGACGTCACGCCGAGGCGCCGCAACCGACGCGCGAGCCGACGGGCGCGGGCATCCAGTTCGCCGTAGCTCAACCGCTCGTCGCCGAGCACCACGGCATCGACATCCGGATTCCGGGCGGCCCGTTCTTCGAACAGCCCGTGGATGGTCCGGTCGCGAGGAAAGCAGGCATCCGTCGCGTTCCACGTCTCGACGACGAGACGGCGTTCGGCATCGGAAACGATCGGGAGATGCGCGATGCCTTTCGTCGCGTCGGCCGCCATGCCGCGCAACAGGACGAGGTAGTTCCCGACGATGCGCTCGATGGTGTCGCTTCCGAACAAGGCCGTCGCATAGGACAACGTGCCGGCGATTTTCCCGCCGACTTCCCGGATCGACAGGACGAGGTCGCAACGCGCTTCCGGCGACGTGGTTCCGCGCGACCGGCCCGATTGCACCGGCTCGGCGAAGCCGTCGTCGCCGCGTTCCCAGACCAGCAGCGTCTGGAACAGCGGATGATGCGAAGGGCCTCGGGCCGCGCCCGTCGATTCCACGACCTGGTCGAAGGGAATGTCGCCGTGCTCCCGCGCATCGCCCACGCATCTGCTCGCGCGATCCAGAAGCGTGGCCACGTCGGGGTTGCCCGAGACATCCAGCCGCACGGCGAGCCCGTCCGCAGCCGATTCGGCCGCCCGCACCCGTCCCGCTCGATCCGGGAGGAATGTCGACGTTCCGACGACGACGTCGTCCTGGCCCGAGAGGCGGGAAAGCAGCACCGCCCATCCCGCCAGAAGCGCGACGTGCGGCGTGGTCCCGCGCGCCCGCGCCAGCGCTTCGAGGCCTTCCTGCAAGGACGTGTCGAAGGAAACGGCGACGTCCGCATGTTCATGGCCAAGGACCGCCGGCCGTGGATGATCGGCGGGAATGGCCAAGAGTCCGGGCGCATCCGCCAGAACGGTCTTCCAGAAGTCGATTTGTTCCGCGAGCGACCTGCTCTGTTCCTGCCGTGCGTTGCTGCTGCTCAACTGCTGCTCCTGGCGCAATGCTCTGGGCAGCCTCCGGAATGCCGGAGCCTGCGGGTTCGGGTCGCGCCGCTTTCGCGAGCGAGGGACCGCCGATGGTAAGCCGCACCGGCTTCCGTCGCATACGACCAAGGATCCGGTGACGGCGGATTGCCGCCGTTCTCGGTGGAAGGCCGGGTTCGCTCGCGCAGCGGATGTCGCGACGACGACCCGCTCAGACGACCGGATACAGGATGTCGCCGAAATCCACGTCGGGGCGATCCAGCATCAGGTCGATGACCAGCGGCGTCACCGCCATCATCAGCGCCGCGCCGTCCTTCACCTGCGCGCGGTTCGCGCTGCTGTTCCAGGTCGCGCCGCCGTGCACGAGCTGGTTGCGCAGCACGTAGAGGCGGTCGAACACGATCGACAGCACGGTCGCGGTGTCGCCGGCGACGACCGAAGCCAGCGCGAGCTTCCTCGCCGCATCGAACTTGTCTTCCCAGCGCTTGCTGGAATCGTGCTCGCGCAGCGCGCGCCAGAACGGCTCGAACACGAAGCGGTTCTCGACGAGCGTGCGGATCGGCCCGGTGAACTGCCGGAAGGCCAGTTGGCCGAGGCGCTTGCCGCCATCGACCTGCAGCAGCGCGGCGATGAAGGCCGCGAGTCGATCGCGCTCGCTTTCGCCGAAACCGAATTCCCTGGCATAGGCCGCATTGAAGGCGATCCACAGGAAGATGAAACGCGCGTCGAGGTCGACGTGCTCGGCTTCGGCGCGCTGCAGCCAGCTGATCGCGCGATGTAGCCTGACGCGCTGCGGCTCGGCCAGCGCGTCCGCCTTTCGCTTGAGCTTGGCCTTCAGTTCCCGCGCATTTCCATCCGGCTTCATGCGATCTCCCCGTGATCGTTGTTCGCGCACGCATCGCCAAGACGATGCGGGCTTCGCGCCGCGTCGACACACGCGTCGCCCGACGCCCCGCGGGCACCCGTTCAGAACCCGTAGCGCAGGAACCCGCCGTCCACCGCGATGCATTCGCCGGTGACGTAGCTCGCCGCCGGCAGGCACAGGAACGCGACCGCGGATGCGACTTCCTCCGGCTCGCCGATGCGGCCCATCGGCGTGCGGTCGAGCACTTCGTCGAGGTAGTCCGGATCGGCGAGCGGACCCTCGGTGCGCTGCGTGCGGATGTACCAGGGCGCGACCGCGTTGACGCGGATGCCGTCGTCGGCCCATTCGCAGGCGAGGTTGCGCGTGAGCTGGTGCAGCGCGGCCTTGGCCAGGCCGTACGGCGCCCCTGTGCGGACATGGGTAAGACCCGACACGGATCCGACGTTCACGATCGCCGCGTTGCCGTGTTCGGCAAGGTGCGGATGCGCGAGGCGGCTGATCTCGAAGGAGCCGAGCACGTTCGTGTCGATCAACGCGCGCACTTCGTCGAGCGTGTAGTCGAGCGCCGGCTTCGAGACGTTGCCGCCGACGTTGTTCACCAGCAGGGAGAGTTCGACGTCCAGATCGGCGATCCAGTCGAACACTTCGAAGCGCTGCTCCTGCACGGCGAGATCGGCGTCGCAGACGCGGATCTCGCGTTCGGGGAATTCGTCGGCCAGTTCGGCGCGCGCCTGTTCGAGATGGATCTCGTCTCGCGCGACCAGCAGCAGGTCGGCACCGAGCGCCGCCAGCTCGCGCGCGCAGGCGAGGCCGATCCCCTTGCTCGCACCGGTGACCAGCGCGGTCTGGCCGTCGAGCCGCCAGCGTGACGGGTTCGTCATCGGCGCATCCTCCCGCTTGTTGCGATCATGTCGGCGGCGCAGACTTTAGCGGATACCGCCGCGCCTGGAGCACGCCATGTCTCGTCCGATGCTGATCGCCGCTCTGCTCTTGCCGCTCGCCGCGTGCTCCGGTCGCGGGGCCGCCGACGCCGACGCGTCCAAATCCGCGCAAGCGACACCCGCGCCGGCGAAACGGAAGACCGTGTTCGATGACCAGCTGAAGGCGCTCGACAAGGCGAAGGCGGTCGAGAAGCAGATGCAGGAAGACAAGGAAAACCAGGACAAGGCGATCGAGGACCAGGGCGGCTGATCCTGCGCCGCGCGCCGCCCGTACTGGATCAGCCGCCGGATGGTGCGGCGCACCTTTCCGTCGCGAGGTCGCAGGGACTAGGCTCGCGCAGCCATCTCCCAGCGTTTCAGCCAGGAGGCTGAGGTGCAACCGACCGATCGTCGCGACCCCTCGTATTTCCACAAAGTCGTCGATTGCCAATGGGCCTGTCCGGCCCACACCCCGGTTCCCGAATACATCCGCCTGATCGCGGCCGGCCGCCATTCCGACGCGTACATGGTCAACTGGACGTCGAACGTGTTCCCGGGAATCCTCGGGCGCACCTGCGATCGTCCCTGCGAACCGGCGTGTCGCCGCGGTCGCGTCGAGGAAAGCGCCGGCGGCAAACCCGAGCCTGTCGCGATCTGCCGCCTGAAACGCGTCGCGGCGGACCTGAAGGACGACATCCGCGAACGCCTGCCGAAACCCGCCGCGACGAAGAACGGCAAACGCGTGGCCTGCATCGGCGCAGGTCCGTCGTCGCTGACGGTCGCGCGCGATCTCGCGCCGCTCGGCTATTCGGTTACCGTGTTCGAGGCCGACGCGAAGGCCGGCGGCTTCATGCGCACGCAGGTACCGCGCTTCCGCCTGCCCGAGCATGTCATCGACGAGGAAACCGGCTACATCCTCGACCTCGGCGTCGAATTCGTCGGCGGCCGCCGCATCGATTCGATGAAGGCGCTGCTGGCCGAGGGCTACGACGCGGTCTTCGTCGGCTGCGGCGCGCCGCGTGGACGCGATCTGGACCTCCCCGGGCGCGCGGAAGCCGCCGCGCACGTCCACGTCGGCCTCGACTGGCTCGCGTCCGTCTATTTCGGCCATGTCGACAGGGTCGGCAGGCGCGTGATCGTGCTCGGCGGCGGCAACACCGCGATGGACTGCTGCCGCTCCGCGCGCCGTCTCGGCGGCGACGACGTCAAGGTCGTCGTGCGTTCCGGCTTCGACCAGATGAAGGCCTCGCCGTGGGAAAAGGAGGACGCGATGCACGAAGGCATCCCGATCCTCGATTGCCGCGTGCCGAAGAGCTTCGTGCACGACGACGGCCGCCTGACCGGCATGACGTTCGAGAAGGTCCGCGCGGTGCGCGACGCGAACGGCCGCCGCACATTGGTGCCGACCGGCGAGCCGGACGAACTGATCGCCTGCGATGAAGTGCTGATCGCGGTCGGCCAGGAAAACGCCTTCCCGTGGATCGAGCGCGACGTCGGCATCGCGTTCGATCCGCAATGGGACATGCCGGTCGTCGACGAGACCACGTTCCAGTCGAGCCTGCCGCACGTGCTGTTCGGCGGCGACGCCGCGTTCGGCCCGAAGAACATCATCTGGGCGGTGGCGCACGGCCACGAGGCGGCGATCTCGATCGACCGCCTGCTCGGCGGCGGGGACGTCGCCGAACGGCCGCCGCCGATGACGCACCTGATGTCGCAGAAGATGGGCATCCACGAGTGGAGCTACGACAACGACATCGCGCCGGACGAACGCTACAAGGTGCCGTGGGCGGATTCGGCGAAGACGCTGAAAAGCATCGCGCTCGAAGTCGAACTCGGCTTCGACGCGGACACGGCGTGGAAGGAAGCGCAACGCTGCCTCAACTGCGACGTGCAGACCGTGTTCACCGACAAGCTGTGCATCGAGTGCGATGCCTGCGTCGACATCTGCCCGATGGACTGCATCACGTTCACGCGCAATGGCGACGAGGCCGACCTTCGCCTGCGCCTGTCCGCGCCGGCACCGAACCCGGAGCAGGATCTGTACGTGTCCGGCGAGCTGAAGACGCACCGCGTGATGGTCAAGGACGAGGACGTCTGCCTGCATTGCGGCCTGTGCGCCGAGCGGTGTCCGACCGGCGCGTGGGACATGCAGAAGTTCCTGCTGCAGACGGCGCATGCGGGATCGGGATGCAGCAGGCATGCGAAGCCGGAGGCGGCATGACGCCTTCGATGAAACTGCTCGAACCCCTCTCCCATCGGGAGAGGGACAGGGGTGAGGGTCCGGACAGCCCGAGCATCCTTCCTTGGAGCGTTCTCCGCTCGGCATCCGTGCCCCGTCCTCGGCCGCTCGAAGCGGCTTCGACCTCTCCCGGCGCTACGCGCCGTCCTCTCCCGGAGGGAGAGCGGGACGGCGGAGATTTCGTGCAATGAACCCGATCGCTGCCACCAACGATTTCGTCATCAAGTTCGCCAACGTCAACGGCTCGGGTTCGGCCTCCGCGAACGAGCTGTTCGCCAAATCGATCCTGCGCATGGGCGTTCCGGTGAGCCCGCGCAACATCTTCCCGTCGAACATCCAGGGGCTGCCGACCTGGTACGAGGTACGCGTCTGCGAGGGCGGCTGGCTCGGCCGGCGCGGCGGCGTCGACCTGATGGTCGCGATGAATCCGCAGACGTGGGATGCGGATCTCAGGGAAATCGAGCCGGGCGGCTACCTGCTCCACGACTCGACCAAGCCCTTGAGCCGAGCGAAGTTCCGCGACGACGTGCAGGTCATCGGCGTGCCGTTGACCGAGATCTGCAATCGCACCTACGACGATCCGCGCCAACGCCAGCTGTTCAAGAACATCATGTACGTCGGCGCGCTGTCGGCGCTGCTCGAGATCGACGTCGACGTCATCGAACGCCTGCTCGGCGAGCAGTACAAGGGCAAGGAAAAGCTGCTCGACGCGAACAGGCAAGCGCTGCACCTGGGGCGCGACTATTTGCTTCACGCGGACCCTTGCGCGAAAGACCGGCCATCCGTGGCCGGACTTTTCGACAAGGAGCAGTTTGGCTTGCGGGTGAGGCACGCGGACGAGATCGGCGACCGCATCTTCGTCGACGGCAACAGCGCCGGCGCGCTCGGCTGCGTGTACGGCGGCGCGACCGTCTGCGCGTGGTATCCGATCACGCCGTCCTCCTCGCTGGCCGAGGCGTTCCAGAAATACTGCATGAAGTACCGCGTCGACGCCAAAACCGGCGCGAACAGGTTCGCGATCGTGCAGGCGGAAGACGAAATCGCCTCGATCGGCATGGTCGTCGGCGCCGGCTGGAACGGCGCGCGCGCGTTCACGACGACGGCCGGCCCCGGCGTCTCGCTGATGACCGAGTTCATCGGCCTCGCCTACTTCGCCGAGATCCCGGTCACGATCGTCGACGTGCAGCGCGGCGGCCCGTCGACCGGCATGCCGACGCGCACGCAGCAATCGGATCTGTTGTCCTGCGCCTATGCCTCGCACGGCGACACCAAGCACGTGCTGCTGTTCCCGCAAGACCCGCACGAATGCTTCGGGTTCTGCGCGCAGGCGCTCGACCTCGCCGATCGCCTGCAGACGCCGGTGTTCGTGATGAGCGACCTCGACATCGGCATGAACCAGCGACTGTGCGCGCCGTTCGCGTGGGACGACGCGCGCGAATACGACCGCGGCAAGGTCATGACCGCCGAGGAGCTCGAAGCCGGCAAGGACTTCGGCCGCTACAAGGACGTCGACGGCGACGGCATCCCGTATCGCACTTATCCCGGCACGCATCCGAGCAAGGGCGCGTACTTCACGCGCGGCACCTCGCGCGATCCGTACGCGCGCTACTCCGAACGCGGTCCGGACTACGTCTACAACATGAAACGCCTGCTCGACAAATTCGAAACCGCGAAATCGCTGGTGCCGCAGCCGCTGCTGCGCGAGGCGAAGCAGAGGGCGAACCACGGCGCGATCCATTTCGGCTCGACCGCGCCCGCGATGGACGAGGCGATCGCCGTGCTGGAACAGGGCGGCCTGCACCTCGACACGTTGCGCATCCGCGCGTTCCCGTTCGCGGATTCGGTCGCCGAATTCGTCGCCGCGCACGACCACGTGTTCGTCGTCGAGCAGAACCGCGACGCGCAGTTGCGCTCGATGCTGGTCAACGAGTTCGGCATCGACCCGGCGCGGCTGGTGCCGGTGCTGCACTACGACGGCACGCCGATCACGGCGCGGTTCATCGCCGACGCGATTGCGGCGCGGATGAAAAACGAAGAGCCCTTCTCCCTCCGGGATCGAAAGCCGCCCTCAGGCGGCTTGAGGGTGGCTCGAAGCGCCGGATGAGGGCTCGGTTCCGCATTCAGCGCCATCAGCAAACCGGGCCTCACCCCAACCCCT
>Ga0153956_1001824_pt1 | contig 17400 bp, 14 predicted proteins | sample TSFL040MetaG_FD_104704 | JGI IMG/M metagenome (GOLD analysis project Ga0153956, IMG submission 104704) | Attine ant fungus gardens microbial communities from Florida, USA - TSFL040 MetaG | ecosystem: Host-associated > Fungi > Mycelium > Unclassified | place: USA: Florida, Wekiwa Springs...
AACCGAGGGAATATGCAGATCTTTGACCACACGTGCCATGATCGAAGCATGGGAATGGGGCGTACCGTCATATTCGTCACGAAGGTCAGCGTGAGCGTCTATCTGCAGCACGCTCAGATTTTCATATTTCTCGTGATGTGCCTTAATGATCGGAGCAGAGACAGAGTGTTCGCCGCCAAGCATACAGAGGAATTTGTCAGCATCGAGCAGACGTTTTGTTTCCTCGTATAACTCGGTCATCATTGTTTCGGGATCGGGACGAGGAGTGAATTCGGGAAGTGTATGAATACCGAGTTTGTAAACTTCGGCATCGGTCTCTTCCTCATAAAGCTCCATATTGCGTGACGCATCGACGATCGCCATCGCCCCTGAACCGGTACCGGTGCCATAAGAGACCGTGCCCTCATAGCCAACAGGCAATACTAATATTTCGGCGGTATCGAATGACGAATAGCGCTCGTCATCGATACCGCCGAAGTTCATCGGTAATTCTGCAGATTCACTCATTTGAATTAGGGAACATCAATGCCGATATCCTTTCCGGAGAATGTAAAGTTAGGACGTTTGCGGCCTTTCATAAATTTAGCGGCGGTCTGTGACAATGCCGTGATTATCATCGGCAGAGCTATTGACGGATCGCATGGAACGTAGGCTGTCGTCGCGCCTTTGAGCAATCTGCCAAAGACCGAGGTGTGACGGCTGCCGTAGCTTGGCGTACGCTGGTCGAGCGGAACGGAATCGGTCGAGATCGAGATCGCGTACTTATGGCCGCGGACCTTTGTGCGAGTGATGTAAGACGAAAGCTCGACGAGGTTGGACATATTTTGACTCGATGTGCTGCCGAGTGCGATCATTGCCGAATTACGGGCCTTGTTCGCGATCTGCATCATATCGAGAGTGTCCTGAGCGAGATCAAAGCTGATATTGATCTTTTTGTCGAATTTGGCACGAGCGATGCCGATGGCAAGCTCAGAGCCTGAGATATCAGGGCAAAAGACAGGAATACGTGCTTTATAAGCCGATGTCAAAATACCGTCCTCATGTGCGATCTCAGCAAGTTCGCGTCCCATCAGGTGTAAAAATTCACGGCAGGAATAAGGACGTGTAAGGTCTAACTGATTGATGACGCTGCCGATCCATTCGTCAGCTTCCTGATATTCTTCAGCACTTGAAAGAACGTCGCCGAGACGCGTAACATCAGCTGACTCGAGTTCCTCATCGACCATGGTCGGATGGCCCTGATAGTGGTCACGGCCGAGCGTTTCGTGAATGTCGTGATAGAGGACCTCGCCCGAGACGACTATCACATCGACAAAGCGGTTCTTGATCACATAGGAAATGAGACGCCTCATTCCTGAGGTGATCAGATTGCCTGTGCCGCACAGATAGATGGTCGAGTTGTCGTCGAGCATATCGAGCCAGATGCGATGAGCCTCTGCAAGCTGCTTGGCGCCAAAGCCGGCACCTTCCATCTTTTCCAAAAGGCCGGCGACCGAACGGTCACGGTCAATAGGAACCGGACGCGTGGGCACGGTCAAAAACTTTGAGGCCTTAGATTTCTTTTGAGCTACCATAAATTCTCCGAGAGTTGCGTTCTTTTGTGATCAGGACTTGGGCTGCGCGGGTTTGACGCCGTTGGGCGTCAGATACGTGTAGCTTTCAACCTGATCTTCGTAAAATTCGATTAGATCGTTACCTTCCTTTGAGGTTAATTCTCCGTCTTTGATCTTTTTCAATATGGCACGACGATATGTGTCGTGCAGTTGTACGGCGTCGAACCTGACAGTGGACAGCGAATCGCCCAGTGTCGCGCCGTAGATCACTTTTTTAATAATGTACCCGTCATCTCCGATAAAAATGTGAGCCTCATGAGGTACGCCAAAAAGGTTATGGTTGTTTCCCATCACCTCTTGATACGCGCCCACGAGCATCATGGCGAGATAATATGGTTCACCCTTCACAAGTTTGTGCAGTTCGAGCACAGGCTTAACATCGTGAAGGTCAACAAACTTGTCAACGATGCCGTCAGAGTCGCAAGTTATATCACAAAGCGTAGCATATTCCGTAGGGATTTTGTTGAGCTTATGGATCGGGATGATGGGAAAAAGCTGTTCGAGAGCCCAATTGTCAGGCATCGATCGAAATACAGAGAAGTTCGCGAGATATTTTGCACACATCAAACGGCGAAGGTCATCAAACTCTTCGCTGACATATTTTTTGAGCTGTGCGTATTGATCTGCCTTTTCGCAGATGTCCCAAAAGAGCACTTCGCCCTTGCCCTTGGCTTCGAGCGAGATCAGCCCGAGATTGAACATCGTGAAAAGTTCGTCGCGATGCTCGAGAGCGTCGTGATAGTATTCGCGATAATTTTTAGCGTTGATCGTCTCACGCAGGTCGTAAAGTTCGCGTACGACGACGGGATCGTCCTCATCGATGACCATCGGCGTCAGATCCTCGACGACAGTTTCGATCTCGTCCTGAACATTTGTGACAAGTATCGCGTGATATGCCGACAGGTAACGTCCCGATTCCTGGATGATCGTCGGATGAGGAACGTTCTCGTCGTCACAGACGGTTTTGATGACGTAAATGACGTCATTGGCAAACTCGCGGGCGTTGTAATTTGCTGACGACTCGTATGAGGTTCGTGAACCGTCGTAATCGACCGCCATTCCGCCGCCGACATCGAGATAGTCGATCGGCATTCCCATCTGACGGATCTTTGAGTAGGTTCTCGCTGCTTCCTTCATCGCATTTTTGATGCGTTTGATGTCGGTAAGCTGCGACCCGATATGAAAATGCAGCAGCCGCAGCATATCGGTCCTGCCTGCTTCCTGCAGACGGCGAATGACCTCGAGAACCTCGGTCGTCGTCAGGCCGAACTTTGCTGCTTCGCCGCCGGATTTTTCCCATTTGCCCGAGCCTTTTGAGTAAAGTTTTACACGGACACCGACCATCGGGATCGGCATATCGGGATTGAGTTTTTTTGCCTCGTCGGCAAGGTCGAGAGTATGGTCGAGTTCGCTCAGTTTTTCGATCACGATCACGACATTCTTTCCCGCGGCGGCTCCGGCAAATGCGAGTTTGATAAAGTCGCGATCCTTAAAACCGTTGAGCACCAAGAGGCTCTCCTTTGCCTGTTCGAGGCCGAGGGCAGCATAAAGCTCGGCTTTTGAACCGGCTTCCAAACCGAAGTTATATCTCGTGCCCTCACGCAGATATTCCTCGATGACGGCGCGGTTCTGATTGACCTTCATCGGAAAGACGCAGAGGTGTCCGCCGTTGTATTCAAACTCCTTTATGGATTTGCGAAACGCGATCTGCAATTTTCTGATCTGGCCGAAAATCAGCTGCGGAAAGCGGAGAAGAATAGGTGTGGAAACACCGCGTTTCTGCAGATCGTCAATGATCTCTTTAACATCGGCGGTCAGGTTCTCATTTTCCGGAGCACGAACGATCAGGTTACCCTTTCGATTTACATTAAAGTAATCAGCTCCCCAATTTTCGATGCCGTAGGTCTCGACGGTCTTCTCGATGGCTGTGCTCAACGTGCGTTACTCCCTAAAAATAAACTACCTGCGTCGCTATGGATGCAGGCAAAAAAACAAATAGCTTACTTCAAATCTAACAAAAAAAGAAACGTCAAACAATAGACCTTTTTTCGCGGCCGCAAAACATGTTCGGGACCATGGCACGAACATTGCATTTCACGCAAATCGGGAGACGGACTATATACCTTATGAAAGTACGAAAGGTAGTAAAAATCGGACATTTTGCGGTCAATCTGACTGAAAATTGCCGCAACTTGTCAAAAAATGGTGCCAAAAAATGTCACTTACTGTCGTCTCACGAGGTGAACCGAATGAATAAGGAACGTGGATTCTCACTTATAGAGCTTTTAATTGTTGTTGTAATTATCGGCGTAGTTGCTTCGCTGGCAGTACCGGCACTGAAAAAAGGTATCACGGCTGCTGAAAATGGCAACACATACGCGACGATGCGCACAATGGCTTCTACGCAGATCAGTTTTTACTCACAGAACAATCGCTTTGCCCGTATGCCGGAACTTAACGCCGCGATGTCATCAGCGCTCGGAACCGTTTCGGGCGATACGGTGACCCGGGGCAAATTCGTTTTAGAATTGGTCGGTACGCCGAGCGATACTGATCTTAAACAGAAATATACGATCACGGCAACTCGCAATGTCCCGTCAGAAGGTATAATTTATAAATATTCGATCGACGAATCGGGTACGTTGAGCCAGCTTTTGCCGCCGACGTCCTGATCTCGCCCGCGAACGTTTATCTCCCTTTCTAATCCCGCCCGTATTGCAATCTTTAGGTGCTGAAAATGAATGTATTCGAAGACCTTGTCGTCGAATTAAAAGAAGAGAACCTGCTCGAAGACACGTTTCTTGATGCGCTTGGTGAAAATGCCGCATCCGGATCGCCTACTTTACCTGAGCAGATAGATGTCTCGATACCGCCGCCGTCGGCTCTGGCGGATGATGTGCCGGATGTGCCTGTGCCGCAGTTCGAGCCTGCAAGACGTATCGATGACGATGCTCCTGAGTCGGCTGATCTTCAGCTGATGGGCAGCGACGAGACCATTGAGTTCAGACGGGCGACGTCTGAAAAGGAATTCTTTAAAAAACGTGCTAACGGCGAAGTGCTGAGTATGCAGATGGTCGAGCACGTGATCTCGGCTATCGAGCGTGAACAGCTTAAGATGGTACCGCGCTCATTTGACGAGCTTGATGTTAAAAAGGCACTGCACAGCTTTTTACAGGTCGCTGAGGATACGACGACCGACGCACATAAACAGTCGGAATTTGCCTTGATGCAAGAGATCGAGTCATGGTGTTCGGCTCTTGCGATACGTGACAAAGATGTTTCAGTTTCCGCGCTTCGCCGCTATTGCGAGACCTGTCGGCCAAAGCTTAGTTCGCAGGCGATGCTCGCGCTTGCAAGATTTTACAGAAATCTGCCGTACAGTGAACCGGTTCGCGGGAAGTTCGATTACATAATTACAAGACTTTTTTCACGCGGCGTTAATGATGAGACACGAAAACTGCTGTTCAGCGAGGCAGAGATGCTCGGTCACATCAAGACGCTCTACGCAGACTGGTCTAGCATTCCGCTATATACGGCTGACGACGAATCAAAGATACAGCTTGCAGCCGCCAGCTTTAAAGAACTTTCACTCGAAGCTCAGACCGCAGAACGTTTTGACGATCTGATAAAGAGCGATTTTTTCAATCGGATCAGGTTATTCAAAGAGAGTATCGCCGAGATATTTTACGCCCCTATGGTGACGGTTGCGGCGATCGAATGCAATATTCATGTCGGCAACGTCTTTGTCCAGCTCATCGACCGCGAACGAATGTCTGCGGGGGCCGCAAGCACGCATGACAAATATGGTTTTATCGACGATCAGGCCGTTTCAGAAGCGACCGGCCGCACACTCGAACTTACAGGCCTTTTACGTCAACTGACAGATCGCGAAGAGTCGTTCGAGGATTATGAGGAAGAGGTAGAGCCTGTAGAAGATGCTGAGCCGGTCAATGTCGTTAAAGAAGAGACACGATCGACATTTACATACTCGGAATCTGCTCCGGGATTGGGGACAAAGCTTTCTAAGGGTGTTTTCGGCATTAATATCTGGCTGCTCATCGGCGGGTTTGTGCTGATCGGGGTCTCAGTCGGCCTCTGGGTCTGGGCAAATTATTATGTCGGTGACGAACAAGCATCGACATCAAATGTCAGGACGGTACAGATCGATCAGAAATACCGCGATAATATAAAGGTCGCAAGACTGAGCGGCGACATTCTGTTTGTCGTGCTCCAGCCGACATGGGAAACAATGACAAAGGAACGTCGCGAAGAACTGCTCAAAGGCATCTATCAGGAAGGCGCACAAGGCGGATGGACAAGCGTCGAACTGATGAATTCGCAGGGTAAAACGGTAGGTTTTGCCTCGCCGACCAAGTTTGATGTCGATCAATGATGCATTAGATCTCACCATTATTAGTGGCTGTCTGTTCAAAATAACAGACAGCCATTTTTTTGTTTGCGGCTGAATAAATAATGCGGCAGCCATATTGCGTGACGGCCTGTATTTTTGAAACCTTTATCACGGTGCTATGGTATTAGCACTAACCAATTTCGGTTACAACTTGATAGGTCTTTTTAGGCCCGGTGATCTAACCGGGGCTTTACAAACACGCATATATGAAAATTTCAAGCATCATTCGCGCCGGTCTGGCGTTGGTTCTCATACAGGCTGTATTGATGCCTGTTGCTTCGTTCTCGCAAACTGCCGAGCAGAGCAGGGTCTATGCGGCGATACGGAAAGAGGGATTTGAGCATTCTCAGATAATGCACGTAATGCATTATTTTACTGATGTTTACGGCCCGCGTCTGACGGGCAGCGACAACCATGTGAATGCCGCAAAATGGGGCGTAAGGGAAATGAAGTCGTGGGGCTTTGATTTTGCCGATCTCGAACCTTGGGAATTTGGCCACGTCGGCTGGGCAAATGTCAGAAATACCGGCCTGATGCTCTCGCCTCAGGAAGATACGCTCACCTATGAGGTGCTCGCGTGGACACCATCGACAAAGGGAACTGTCACCGCCGACGCTGTCAGCATCGTGATACCGACATTCCCGTCGGCTGACGATCCTGAGGTGATGCAGAATCCGACCCAGGACGAACTCAACAAATATTTTGACAGCGTCAAGGACGTGATCAAGGGCAAGATCGTGCTCGTCGGAAAGCCGACCTTTATCGATCAGTCTAAAGATCCGGCACCTAAGCATATCCCGATGGATACGCTGATCTGCCGTATGGATCCGACCAAAAAGCCGGAGGATTGTCCCAACAGTTTTGGCGGACGCGGAAATGCGGGCAGACGCGGCCAGATGCCTACTCCGCGGGCCGGAGCATTGACCGGACAACAGCTTTCGGATCAGTTGGATAAGTTCCTGCTTGACAACGATGTAAAGGTACGCATTAACGAATCACAGCTCGATCGCGGTGCGGTGCGTGCGTTCAACAACCGTACATTCGATGTGACCAAGGTCGTACCGACGGTCGTTATGCGTAACGAAGATTTTGGACGCATCTATCGTCTGCTGCAGGACAAGGATCCTGAGAAACCTGTAAAGCTCGAGTTCAACATTCAGACGCGCACGATACCGTCAGGTGTGACGAGCTATAACATGATCGGCGAGATCGCCGGATCTGATAAAAAGGATGAGGTCATCATGCTCGGCGGACATCTCGACTCGTGGCACTCAGCGACCGGAGCAACAGATAACGCTATCGGTTGTGCGACGATGATGGAGGCGGCACGCATTCTCAAAGCGATCGGCGTCAAGCCGCGACGTACTATACGCGTTGCATGCTGGAGCGGCGAAGAAGAAGGCCTGCTCGGTTCGCAGGCTTATGTTAAGAAGCATTTTGGAACCGCTGAGGATCCGACGCCTGAATTTTCTAAATTCGGCGGTTACTTTAATATCGACAGCGGTACTGGACGCGTGAGAGCGATGAATGTTTTTGGCCCGCCCGAAACGGCGACGGCTCTTCGTGAAGTTCTCGGAGCATTTGTTGATCTCGGTTTTGCCGGAGTGACCTCCAACAGCAGCCGCGGCCTCGGCGGAACGGACAGCACTTCGTTCAATGCGGCCGGTTTGCCGGGCATTGGCGGGCAACAGGATCCGATCGAGTACTTTGGCGTTACCTGGCACACCAATCTCGATACTTACGAGCGCATCATCGAACCGGATGTAAAAGCGTCGGCGGTGATCTTTGCCGCAGCGGTCTATACACTCGCAATGCGTGATGACCTCCTGCCCAGATTCAAAGCCGGCGAAATGCCTGCCGCACCTAAGAAGTAAGGCCTGAGCTGATAACCGACAACCGACAGCCATTTTCGGTTGTCGGTTGACGGTGGTCAGATGATTGACGGCTTACTTGTCATCAAGGGCTATGTTGTCACACAAGCACCGCTAACGCCTGTCTGGTCGGCTGTCCGGCCGATCAAAAGTATCTTTTTTCTTCTTACTCCACCGTACCGGAAGGACATATATTATTGAGTGAACATTCGCCGCATTTAGGCTTGCGGGCGTGACAGATGCGGCGGCCGTGATAGATCATCCAATGCGGGAACATTATCCAGTCTTTTTTGGGGACGAGTTCGGCGAGGTCTTTTTCGATCTTTTCGGGAGTTGTGTTATTGGTCAGGCCGAGACGTTGCGAGAGGCGAGAGACGTGCGTATCCACAACGACGCCGGAGGCGATGCCGAAAGCATTTCCCAATACAACATTTGCCGTCTTTCTGGCGACACCGCCCAATGAGAGCAGGTCGTCCATATTTTTAGGCACTTCGCCGCCGTAAACATCTACAATGCGTCGGCATGCTGCCTGAATGTTCTTAGCCTTATTGCGAAAAAAGCCTGTCGAATGAATGTCCTTTTCCAACTCACGCTGATCGACCGATAACAGGTCGGCCGGGCCGTTGTATTTGCGAAACAGGTCAGCCGTAACGATATTGACGCGTTCGTCGGTGCATTGTGCCGAGAGTATAGTCGCGATCAAAAGCTGGAAAGGGTTAGCGTGGTTGAGTGCACAATGGGCGTCAGGATATGCCTTTTTCAGCCGCTTGATGACCTCTTTTGTTCTCGCTCTAACGTCGTCTATCACAGCAATGAGGCTAGTAGCGTAAGCCGCAAAATGCAAATGGCGGCAATGTTCGCTAAAATCGCAACGGTAAGCCTTTGGATACATCAATGGATATGACGTCGGATATTGTTAAATTTCGAACGGATAAAGTATGGGTGCGGCCTGTGTTGGCAGTCTTGATATTGGCAGCCTGCATTTTCGGCTGGATCTCTGTCAGACGGCAGCTCGGTAATATGCTTGCCGAAACAACCGGACCGACCGAGCCTGGAGCCTCTGAGATCGCCGACGTAGCGTCGGATCTTGCCCCGAACGATCCGGTCGCCATTTGGCTGCAGGCCACGATCATCAAACAGGATTTTTCGCCGACAGCGAGCCAAAGATCGCAGCAGTTGTTTGAACAGACAGTGCGGGCGGCACCGTATGACTATCGCTGGTGGATCGAACTCGGACGCTCTTACGAACAATCGCAAGAGCCTGACAGGGCCGAGGCAGCGTTCAAATACGCGGTGCGGCTTGCCCCGTCATACACATTCCCGAGATGGCAGCTTGGAAATTTCTATCTCAGACAGCAGAGGATCGATGACGCCATGGCTCAATTGCGGCTCGCGACCGTAAATAATTTGGTCTATCGCGAACAAGTATTTGCTCTCGCATGGGACTATTTTGACCATGATCCGGCAAAGATCGAGGCACTTGCCACTGACGGTGCAGATGTGACATCGTCGCTTGCATTATTTTATGCGGCACGCGGCCAAGCCGAAGATGCGTTAAGGGTTTGGGATAAGCTAACCCCTGATGAAAAGGCACTTTACCCTGAAATAGCTAAAGCAATTGCTCAAGGCCTTTTTGACAGGAGAATGTTTCCGTTCTCTCTCGAATTTTCTAAACAGATCGGCATTGATCCTGATGCAGATCCTGAAAATGTGACTAACGGCGGTTTTGAAAAGGTACTCAGAAACAACGACGAGTCGCACTTTGACTGGAAGTTTGCTAAGAACGACGGAAAGCTCGATTTTGCCGCTGACAGCCTGGTCAAACACTCAGGCAGCAAAAGTCTGAGACTCAGTTATAAAAATTACTCAAAGCCCGATCTGCTGACGGCGAGCCAACTGGTCGTGGTACAGCCGCTTAAGCCATATTCGCTCACACTTTGGCTGCGGACCGAAGGATTGAGAAGTGCCGGACAGCCGCAGATCGAGATCGTTAACGCAAATAATGACACCGTTATTGCGACGAGCAAGCCTTTTCCGCTCGGTACTAATGATTGGCAGCAGATCGAGGTCGATCTTCGTGTTCCTGAGGGGTGTAACGCGATCATAATTCGCACGACGCGCGGATATTGCGGTGAGGGCTGCATTTTGATCGGTACGACGTGGTACGACGATTTTGAATTAAAACGACAATAGCGATGAAGAAACTGAATTCTGCAATATCAATCCTGCTGTGTGCGGTCATCGCGTTGTCAACGCTCGCTTACGGTACCGTACATCAGCCGACGATAGCTTTGTTCTATCTAACCGTGGCCGCAATATGCATACTCTGGGCGGTCGAATGTTTTATGCGCCGGGAATTGGCATTTAGCCGGTCTGCGGTCCAGATACCGCTGATCGCGGCGGTGGCCTATTCGATCATACAGATCATTCCATTCGGAACCGCTGTCAATGGAACCGGTCTTGACGGCATTTCGCGACAGATCTCGGTTTCGCCATACGACACCGGACAGACCGCGATCCAGTTCGCGTCGATCGCAATATTTTTGGCGTTGCTGCTTGTATATCTCAATTCGGCAAAAAGGCTGGAAAAGGTAATTAACTTTCTGCTTATATTCGGGTTTGCGTATGCATTTTTTGCGGTGCTGCAGTCATTTTTATCACCGACCAAGATCTACGGCATATACGAACGCCCGACGCCATTCGGAACCTTTGTGAATCGGCACAATTTTGCCGCATACATGGAGATGATGATCGCTCTGCCGCTCGGTATGCTGCTTTCAGGGGCCGTGGCTCGCGATAAAAAACTGCTGTATGTGACAGGCATTGCGATGATGGGACTTGCCTTACTGTTGAGTGGTTCGCGCGGCGGAATGATCTCGATACTGGCGGCGGTGATATTACTGCTCGTGCTGACGAGCCGTGCAAAAGGAACCAAAAAGATCATTCTGCGTGCCGGGCTTGCAATAGTGATGATCGGTGTGATCGTCGGCGGAGTCGTGCTGATCGGCGGCGAATCGGCATTGTCACGCGTTGCGGACACGGCAAAGGCAGGCGACATCTCGACCGACCGCACACGTATCTGGGCGATCACGGGTAAGGTAATTGCGGCTAATATGCCATTCGGTGCGGGGTTTGGAGCGTTCGCACAGGCGTACACGCCCTTTGACAGCTTCAACGGCCTCGAACGCGTCGAGCAGGCACATAACGATTATCTTCAGATGCTTGCGGATGCAGGCATCGCGGGGTTGCTGATCGGGGCATTCTTTTTGTTCAGCATCTATCGTGCTGCGACAAAAGGCATCGCCGAAAAGAACGGCTTTCGCAGGGGCATTGCATTCGGTGCTCTGGCGGCGATCTTTGCTGTACTGGTCCACAGTTTATTTGATTTTGTGCTGCATACGACCGCGGTGGCCTTGCTCTTTGTGATGATGATCGCATTGCTGACGGCAAGCGGGCGGACTATGAATGATGATATTCAAACCTTTGACGATGACCGCCGAGTGCGTCGTAAAAAGGCGACGGTTACCGCGATCGACGGCGATACGTCAAAGGTCCGGATCGGCCGCGGTTAGACATTGTCACAGGATCATTAAGCGGTTTCGCCGACATCATCGTCGTTAGTTTGCGAGGATCTGAGAAACAGGGCACGAAATATCCAGAGTATAATGCCGTGGCCGACATACGCACCCGAAACTGCCAAAAGAGCGTATTCCGAATAAAGGTAAACCGCAGTGGCAAATGCCGCGATAGCGAGTACGATAAAAAAACCCTGTTTGCCGTTGCCCGCACTCTTAAAGCTGAAATAGCGTATCTTGCTCACCATCAGTATCCCGAGCACCGCAACAAGTGCCATTAGGGCATAGGCATAAAATTGAGCGGTCTTTTCGCCAAGCGAACTGAGAGGCATTGGTGCAAAATGGACTAGCGAAGCCAACAGCCCGCCGGCAGGCGGTATCGGACAGCCGACAAAATAACGTTTATCTACCTTTTGCGAACCTTCGGCCAAGACTCTGGGCCGCGTTGCCTGTAAGTTAAAGCGAGCGAGCCGAAACGCTCCGCACATAAGGAACATAAATAAAAGGAATGTTCCGAGATAATGCGGTGCGGCCTTTTCCTCAAAGACGCCGCCAAAGGCCCAAGCATATATCAACGATGTCGGAGCGATGCCGAATGTAAGAACGTCGGCGAGCGAGTCGAACTGAACTCCGATCTCGGTCGCGGTGCGTGTCGCTCGTGCGACGCGTCCGTCAAGAGTGTCAAACAGTATCGCAAGCCCGATGCCGAGTGCCGCAACATTAAAATAATGTGCCGCCAACTGAGGATCGACAAACGATGCGTGATAGCCGCGGATCGATGAGATCACGGCCAAAAAGCCCATTCCGACATTGCCTGCCGTGAATAGGGTCGGGATAACATAAAGCCCTTTCTTCAACCCTCGGTGAGGAGGGCGTGTATCGGTTTGTTCGCTCATTTATCGAGTGACTCTCGCGATAATGGTCTCGCCGCCAACAACACGGTCGCCGACCTTTACCAATACTTCGGCGGACGCCGGCATAAGAACATCGGTCCTGGAACTGAACTTAATTAGGCCAAAACGCTGGCCGCGTTCAAGATTATCGCCGACCTTTGGCCAACATACAATTCGTCGGGCAAGGATGCCGGCGATCTGAGTGCAGGTGACCGTAATGTCGTCGCCCTTAATTATCAGTGAATTTCGTTCATTTACAAAACTCGCATTGTCACTGGTCGCCGGCATTTTTTTTCCCGGAGTGTAATCGATGGCGACTATCTTACCCGAGATCGGTGAACGATTAATGTGAACATCAAGCGGTGAAAGAAATACGCTTATAAGCTTGCCCTGGTCGGTCGTGTCGATACGTGTTACACGCCCGTCAGCTGCGGCGACTACTGCACCGACGTCTTCAGGAACCTTTCGCTGCGGGTCGCGAAAGAAATACGCCATAAAAAGCGCTACAAAAATAAAGACGCCGGCAACGATCCACCAGCCGAAAAACGCCGCCGCTATCGCCGCCGCAAGCGGTACTAAAATAAAAGGAATGCCTTCTTTAACCATTCGTAAGACCTATTACGACAATGCTAAATACTACACTCTCAGGGAAAATTACTGAAACGAGGAAAAAAGCCCGATGTCGGCAAACATCGGGCTAAGAGGAGGATCGTATGAAGAAACTCTAGCTCCGTACAGGATTATCCTTTGCGTAGCTGTAGGCACACCATGCCGCGATCAGGTGAATGACCCAACCGAAAAGGCCTGCTGAACCTATCCACGAAAAACCGGTCACAATTAACCAAAGAATGCCAATGACTATTCTTCCGTTATAGATCTGACCGAGACCCGGGACGAGTAAACTCAAGATGCCAGCTAACAATGGTTCCCGCATTTAGCAAAGTGCCTCCAAAAATTGAATACGACGGCACTTTTAAAATGTTTCACTCAATGTTCGGCGATGGAGTGCAGCAACAGATGGGCTGCAAAGAAAAGTACGACGCCGGCAAAGACCGATAGTGAAACGCCGACCTTATGGCCGCTGTGATGATTTACTTCGGGAATGAGGTCGCTTGCCGAGACGTACAGAGTGACGCCGGCGGCGACAGGTAGGGCAAACGTGACGGCCGAGTCTATGCCGCGTCCGATAAAATAAAATATAAGCACACCCAAAAGCGTCGTTAAACCGATCAGTGTCGTCGATATCAACACCTCTTTTCGCCCTTTACCGGCGGCTAAGACCATCGAGCCGATCGTAAAGCCCTCGGGAAATTTATGCAGCACGACCGCTAAAAATACAAGCAGTCCGATACGGGCGTCGATGTGCGAGGCCGCGGCGATCGTTACGCCGTCAAAAAAGGTATGGACGATCATACCGCCGACAGCGGTGTAAGCGGAGCCTGTCGAGATGATCTCGTTATGATGAACCTCTTCGCCGAGGTGAAAATGCGGTGCGATGGTATGCTCGACGAACTGTGTCAGCAGATAGCCTGCCATCACGAGTATCATGGGCAGAAACAGCTCCTCAGCGCTGTCGGGACTGCGTTTTTGCCAAACGACGATCACCTTCGGAAGTATCTCGATCAGCGTGACCGAGAGCATAAATCCGGCACCGAGTCCGAGAAGGTACTTTAAGTACGGGCGAAAATTAAGATGAATAACGGAAGGGAACAGTACCAGGCCGCCCAAGATATTGCCGAGTGCCGCAAGTATGCCAAATAAGAGAATTTCGGGTAGAGAGCCTTCCATTTTGTATGCGTATCACGTCTGTCGGCATATCGGCCGCAAGACACAAACATACATTCTAGATTATTAAGCCTATTAAACACAAAACGCCATTTTTAAAGGGTGAGCAGCAAGATGCTTATCTTATGCTACTGCTTAAAAAAATATGCCAAAAACTTATTGACATAAATGCGAGTTGAGGCGTATTATTTGTCTTGGCATCGATTCTGACAGCATAACAACTGATCTTAGTTAAAATGAATTTGAAAATGTCGTTTAAGCGTTTAAACAAATTAGTAAGATCTGATTTTGCCTGATTCTATGCTGTTCCCCCGTTTTTCACATCGCCTTGACGGGCGGCGAAGACGCAGGGAACTGAAAGCACCCTGACAGACCTAAAACAATTTTTGCCGCAATTTGCGGATATTTTATCGGCTTGATCTTTGAAGATGCGAAGTTCCGGAGCTGACTATACGCACCTGACCGTTATGCGGGATGAGGTGGTCGATCTGATCGACGAATCCTCGGACGGCGTCGTCATTGACGCAACGCTCGGCCTCGGCGGACACAGCGAAGCGATACTAAGTGAGACACGGCTTTCTGTTGTCGGTATCGATCAGGACTCGAGAGCTTTAGAGATGGCGTCGGAGCGTCTTGCTGATCTTGGAGAGCGATTTAGAGCGGTCAAGGCCAATTTTGAATCGATCAAAGAGGTCGTGTCAGGCATTTCGCAGCCGGTGAGAGCGATCGTTGCGGATCTGGGAGTTTCCTCGATGCAGCTTGACGACGGGGAACGCGGGTTCAGCTTTCGTTTTGATGCTCCGCTCGATATGCGGATGAACACCGAAACCGGACGTACAGCCGCCGAACTGCTTGCTGACGAAGACGAAGAGACCGTTGCGAACATTATTTATCAGTACGGTGAAGAACGTAAGTCGCGACGTATCGCTAGATACATCGCAGAAAGAAATCGGGCCGGTAACCCCGTGAGAACGACATTAGACCTTGCTCGGCTGGTCGAAAGGGCAGTTGGAAAAAAGCCCGGTGACAAGATACATCCGGCAACGCGGACATTTCAGGCATTAAGGATCGCCGTAAATCGCGAACTTGAAATTTTAGAAGGCTTTTTACTTGACTCTATTGACGCTCTTGAGCGGAATGGGGTTCTGGCGGTCATTACCTTTCACTCATTAGAGGACCGCATCGTGAAACATTTATTTCAGCGGGCAGCAGGAAAGTGCATCTGCCCGCCTCGCATACCTCAATGTATATGCGGAGCCGAAAAAATAGCAGAGATCATCACAAGGAAACCGATAGTGCCGTCCGAAGAAGAGCAAAATGCGAACCCAAGATCGCGAAGCGCGAAGTTAAGAGCAGTTAGAAAGTTAAATGATCGATCCCAGGAGCAGTAAGACAATGACAAGTAAGACGCAAAATAAAAATAGGAAACCGACAGATGCATCACCCACCCGTACAAAGCTATATGCATTGGCTGTGTTGAGTATGGTTATTGTTGTTTCCGCATTTTTTGTCGGAGCTCAGCATCATTTCTCAACTATCGATCTCGGGATCAAGAATTCAAAGCTTCGTAAACAGCTCGATGACCTTCAGCAGGAGAAGCGGCGACTGATCGTTGCCCGCGAAACGTCGCTCACGCCTGTCGAGATACGCAAGGCAGCTCATAAGCTCGGTATGACAGGTGACGGCCAGATAATGGCGGCCGCTCTGCCGATGGCTCAGCCCTCAGGCACTGCGTCGGCAGTAAAGATATCCGCAAAAGCTAATACGGCAACGGTATCTCAGCCGATGGTTGCCAAGACCGCATTCACGCGGCCTGTCACAGCACCGGCAGTTGACCGACAGCATGGCCATTAGGCTGAAGAACTCTGTTCATTATTGCCCATAGAACCAAAGTTCTTTAGTAGTTTTAACCATAAAAACGGATCGTCTCTCTATGGCACAAAAGCGAAAAAAAACTGATTCGAGACAAGTTGCGTTCACCCGATTTATGCTGATCGTCGCGATCTTCGGGTTTTGGATACTCGGTATCGGGGCGCGGCTTGTTCATCTACAGGTGGCGCAGCACGATTGGCTTCGCGAAAAGGCTGTCGATCAGCGTCAGGATGTAAAAAAGAGCAAATTGCTGCGCGGCACGATCTATGACAGCGACGAACACCCGCTTGCGATGAGCGTCAATGTCGATACACTTTACGCTAATCCGTCAGAGATCACCGATGTTGATGGTACGGTAAAGGCTATTGCAAAGGTTGTAAAGATAGACTCGGCTGAACTGTCGCGTTCGCTGCGTAACGCTCAAAAGGCAAATAAGCAATATCTGCCGGTTGCCAAAAAACTCGACGAAGCGACGATGCAAAAGATAAATAAGTCGCTTTATACCGCCGGTGTTAAAAAGCCTGATGAGCCGCAGTTTACGGGCCTCCATTGGGCAGACGATCAGCGACGCGAATATCCGTATCAGACACTTGCCGCTCAAGTGATCGGTGTCAGCAATGCCGATGATGACGGACAGGCGGGAATAGAGCAGTCGCAAGATGAATTGCTGCATGGTGCGATCATCCGTAAACTACAGGAAAGAGACCGTTTAGGCCGTGTATATGACGAAACGACATATGAACGCGAACGCCCCGGCGACGTCGTTCTGACGCTAAAGACCTCGATCCAATATAAGGTCGAACAGGCTCTCGAAGCCGGAGTCAAATCGGCAAATGCCAAGTCAGGAATAGCGATCGCGATGAACCCTAAAACGGGCGAGATACTTGCGATGGCAAACTATCCGTCGTTCGACCCGAATATGCTCCGTGAGGCGACTCCGTCGAGTATGTCAAATAACGCGATCCAGGCAGCGTATTCGCCGGGTTCGGTCTTTAAGCTCGTGACCTACAGCTCCGCACTCGAAAAGAATCTTTTTAAGGTCGAGGATATGATCGATGCGGGCGACGGGACGATAACGATCGCTAATCACAAATTTACTGATTCGCATCACGTAGGAACGGTAAATTACGCAGAGGCTTTGGCACATTCGAGCAACGTGTGTGCGATCAAAACAGGTCTCAGAGTAGGAAAGACGGATTTCTTTTCGATGGTTCAGAGAATGGGCTTTGGGGCAAAGACCGGAGTTGAGCTGCCGGCTGAGACCGTCGGCATCGTGCGCCGTCCGGAAAAGTGGGCGGGCGATTCGCTTGCGTCGATGTCCATAGGTTATGAAATAGGCGTGAACGCGTTGCAAATGACCAGTGCTTTTGCGACCATAGC
>Ga0153956_1001825_pt1 | contig 17399 bp, 10 predicted proteins | sample TSFL040MetaG_FD_104704 | JGI IMG/M metagenome (GOLD analysis project Ga0153956, IMG submission 104704) | Attine ant fungus gardens microbial communities from Florida, USA - TSFL040 MetaG | ecosystem: Host-associated > Fungi > Mycelium > Unclassified | place: USA: Florida, Wekiwa Springs...
CGCTGCGCCTCCGAAGCCAAGGCGGCGTTCGGCGATGGCGCGCTCTATGCCGAAGAGTTCTTCCCGCGTGCGCGCCACGTCGAGGTGCAGGTCGTCGGCGACGGCAAGTCCGTCAGCCACATCTGGGACCGCGAATGTTCGCTGCAGCGCGCGCGGCAGAAGATCGTGGAGATCGCGCCCGCCGTCGAAATCCCGCACGAAGTCCGCGCCAGGCTGTTCGATGCCGCCGTCGCGCTGGCGGAAGCGGCCAAATACAAGAGTCTCGGCACCGTCGAATTCCTGGTAGATGGCGACCGTTTCGCCTTCATCGAAGCCAATGCGCGGTTGCAGGTGGAACACACGGTCACCGAGGAAGTGACGGGGCTCGATCTGGTGCGCGTGCAGCTCGAGATCGCCGACGGCAAATCGCTGAAGGATTTGCATTTGACTCAGAAGGACGTGCCTTCGCCGCGCGGCGTGGCGATCCAGACGCGCATCAACATGGAGACGATGACGGCGGATGGCGGCGTCAAGCCCGCCGGCGGAACACTCTCCTCCTATGATCCGCCGTCCGGCCGCGGCGTGCGCGTGGATGGCTTCGGCTATGCCGGTTACCAGACCAATGCTCGCTTCGACTCACTGCTCGCCAAGCTGATCGTGCATGCGGGCAATCTCGCGGACGCCAAGAGCAAGGCCTATCGCGCCTTGTGCGAATTCAAGATCGGCGGCTTGCCGACCAACATTCCGTTCCTGCAGAATATCCTGCTGCATCCCGAGCTCGACAAATCCGCGCATACGCGCTTCATCGAAGACAATATCGCGACCTTGCTGACGCAGCGTGACGAGGATCATCAGAAACTGTTCTTCGAGCCGCCGAAGACCGCGCGCCGCGCTGGCGCGAAGGTGGATTCCAACGATCCCCTCGCCGTCCTGCATCACGGCAAGGAAGAGCATGAAACCGTCGAAGCCAGCGACGTGGAGGCGCCGGACGGCACGTCCGCCCTGCTGGCGCCGCTGCAAGGCACCATCGTCTCGCTCACGGTGCAGCCCGGCGCACAGGTTCGCGCCGGCGATCAGGTGCTCATCATGGAAGCGATGAAGATGGAACACGTCATCACCGCGCATGTTTCCGGCACCTTGCAGAGCTTTGCCGTCGAGACCGGCGATACGGTGTTCGAAGATGCGCCGCTCGCCTTCATCGAAGAGGGGGAAGTCACCGGAAGCACCGCAGAGAAAGAAGAAGCTATCGATCTGGACGACATCCGCCCCGATCTCGCCGAACTCTACAAACGCCGCGACTACCTGAAAGACGAGAACCGTCCCGAAGCCACCGCGCGCCGCCGCAAGACCGGCCAGCGCACGGTGCGCGAGAATGTGGAAGACCTCTGCGATCCGGACTCTTTCGTCGAATATTCCTCGCTCGTCGTCGCCGGCCGTTTGCGGCGCAATTCCATGCAGGAATTGATCGAACGCACGCCGGGCGATGGGCTCGTCATGGGGCTTGGCCGCGTCAACGGCGACAAATTCCCGGACGAGAAGTCGCGCGTCGCTGTGATGGCCTATGACTACACCGTGCTGGCCGGCACGCAAGGCATGCGCAATCATCAGAAGAAAGACCGCATGATGCATCTGGCCGAACAATGGCGGCTGCCGGTGGTGTTCTTCACCGAAGGTGGCGGCGGGCGGCCCGGCGATACCGACGGCATGAGCGCGGGCGGCCTCAACACCACAACTTTCATGCAGTTCGCGCGCCTCTCCGGCCTCGTGCCGCTGGTCGGCGTGAATTCCGGCTATTGCTTCGCGGGCAACGCCGCGCTGCTGGGTTGTTGTGACGTCATCATCGCCACCAAGAATTCCTCCATCGGCATGGGCGGCCCTGCGATGATCGAAGGCGGCGGGCTCGGCGTGTTCAAGCCGCAGGATGTCGGTCCCGTCTCTGTGCAGGCGCCAAACGGCGTGATCGACGTGGTGGTGGAAGACGAAGCCGAAGCCACGGCCATCGCGAAAAAGTATCTTTCTTATTTCCAGGGCGACCTGAAGGACTGGTCCTGTGCCGACCAGCGCCTGCTGCGCCGCGCGATCCCGGAGAACCGGCTGCGCGTCTATGAGATCCGCGATGTCATCGAGACGATATGCGACACCGGCTCGGTGTTGGAGCTGCGCCGCGCGTTCGGCGCGGGCATGATCACGGCGTTTGCGCGCATCGAAGGGCGGCCCATCGGCATCATCGCCAACAATCCGAAGCATCTGGGCGGCGCCATCGACCGCGATGGCTCCGATAAGGCCGCGCGCTTCATGCAGCTTTGCGACGGCTTCGACATTCCCATCCTCATGCTCTGCGACACGCCGGGCAACATGGTGGGGCCGGAAGCGGAGAAAACGGCGCTGGTGCGCCACAACTCCCGCCTCTTCGTCATTGGCGCGAATGTGAGCGTACCGGTGTTCACGGTGATCCTGCGCAAGGGCTATGGCCTCGGCGCGCAGGGCATGGCAGGTGCGTCGTTCGTGGCGCCGTTTTTTACGATCTCATGGCCGACCGGCGAGTTCGGCGGCATGGGGCTGGAAGGCGCCGTGAAGCTTGGCTATCGCAACGAACTTGCCGCCATCGCCGATCCGGCGGCGCGCAAGAAGAAATATGACGAGATGGTCGCGCAGATGTATGAGCGCGGCAAAGCCATCTCCGCCGCCACGTTGTTCGAGTTCGATGAAGTGATCGACCCGGCGGAAACCCGCAGATGGATCACCGCGGGATTGCGCAGCGTTCCGCCGCCGCCGAAGCGCGAGGGCAAGAAACTCAAATGGATCGATGCGTGGTGATCAGCGGGTCGCGACGCTGACCGCGTGCGCGATCTGGTCCCAGAGCTGCTGGTCGATCGGCGCGATGACACCAACGACGACCTTCGCACAGAAGAAGTCGATCAAGCCCCAGGCGAGAGCGATGGAAAGCGCCAACCGCATCGCGAACCACTGTTGAACCACAGTGGTTTGGTAGCGCGGGTTGTGCCATTTTGGGACGCTCTTCGTTTGAATTGGTTAACGCGTGTTTGCCTTACAGTTCAAAGGGCAGCGCGGAATATGGCGTTCCGGACAGCCCGCCATCCACCGGCAGCACCGTCGCGGTGACGTAGGAAGATGCCCGGCTGCAATAGAAGATGGCCGCGCCCACCATGTCATCATCCTGCCCGATGCGGCCCACCGGCACACTGGCTTCGATGGCCTTGCGCGACACGGCCAGAACCGGCGCCAGCATCTTGGTCTCGAACGGCCCCGGCGCGATGGCGTTCACATTGATGTGGTCCTTCGCCAGATGCTTGGCCATGTTGCGCGTCAGATGATGCACCGCCGCCTTGCTGGCGGAATAGGCATACGTCTCCAGCGACGGCGCGAGGATGCCGTCGATGGAGCCGATGTTCACCACCCGCGCCGGATCGGCTTTCGTGCCCGCCGCACGCAGCAGCGGCAGCAGCGCCTGCGACAGCAGGAACACCGCTTTCAGGTTCACATTCATCAACTTGTCCCATCCGGCCTCCGAATAGGTTTCGAACGGTTCGGCCCAAGCCGCGCCCGCGTTGTTGATGAGGAAGTCGAGCTTCTTCTCGCGCGACTTCACATCCTCGGCGAGCTTCTTCACTTCAGCAGTGGTGCCCAGATCATGCGGCAGCGCAATGCAGGTGCCGATCTTGTTCAACTCTTCCGCCGCTTCGGCGCAGGCCTTGGCGTTGCGCGAGGAGATGTAGACCTTCACGCCCGCTTCCACGAAGCCGCGCGCGATCATCAAGCCGATGCCGCGCGATCCGCCGGTGACGAGTGCGGTCTTGCCGGAAATGTCGAACAGTTTGGAAATGGGCATAGTGCTCTCCCTAGTGAGGCTGACCGGGTTTGTAATCGGCTTCGATATGGCCTTTGAGCTCGTCGCGCGTGAACAGGACCGGCTTGGTCTTCATCGCCACGAACATCGGCACCTGATCGTCGTAATGCTTGGACGTCTTGTCCAGCGTGGCGGAGCCGAACTGGTGAATGCTTTGCGAGGAAAGTTTCCCGTTTTTGTCCCACTGAACAAACATGATGAAGGTATCGCCATCCACCGCTGTCAACGTGCCGTCATCCTGCGGCATGCCATAGACGGCGCGATAGACATCCGGCCCGCCATCGATGGGAAGATCGTATTTGCCGCGGCGGAAACGGTTCACCTGGCCCCATTCGGGATCGAGCCGGCCGAAGTGATCTTTCAGAATTTTCATCGCCTCGCGCAACGCGGGCAGCGGCTGCATCTTGCGCGGGCCACCCTCTTCTTCCGGCGCCACGCGCACGCCCATCAGGATCGCCAGCGCCGCGCCGCGATTGTGGATGTCCGTCTTGCGATTCCAGTTTCGCAGGATCGCCTGCGCCTGCTTCAGGTCAGCGTCGCCGCCCGGATTCACCGCTTCGATCTCCGCGATGTCCTTCGCCAGATCGGATTTGGCGCTGTAGGACAGATCGAATTTGTATGCGCGGAATTTCGCCGCGCTGATATGCGGATCGGCGCCGAAGGTTTCCAGCGCGCGATAGGCGCGGTTGGTCATGTTGGTCTGAATGCCCATCCAATCCGGAAACTGCGACGGCTTCAGATCGTCTTCCGGCGCGGTCGCCTGGAACGGCGTGTTGTTGGAATTGAACACGAAGCCGGATTTCGGATTCCACAGCTGCGGAATTTTGTCGAACGGCACATAGGCGTGCCAGATCAAATCGGAACGATCGCCCGGCAGAATGCCTTTCCAGTCGAAGCCCGGCTTTCGCACCGGAAACTGGCCATTATAGACGTAACCGATATTCCCCTTCTCATCAGCGTAGATGTAGTTGATCGACGGCAGCGCCTGCATGCGCATCGCCGCCAGCCATTCCTCGCGGTTCTTTGCTTTGTCGAGATGATAATATTGGTTCACCTGCCGCACTTCGTTTATGCCGGCATAGCGGATCGCGAAAACGCCGTGATCGGTTTTCAACACCGGGCCTTGCGCGGAAAAGAACACATCCCGATGCACGGTCCAGATCAGCGGGCCGAACAATTTCACGCGCAGCGCCACGTCTTCCTTCTGGAAGTCGCGCCACTTGCCGTCCAGTCGGTACTGGTTCTCGTTGTTCGGGTTGATCGTCAGGCGATAGACATCCGCCAGATCGGGGCTATCTACCGTGTTCGCCCAACCCAGATGCTCATTATGTCCGTGCAGCATGAAGGGCGAACCCGGGAAGAAGCCGCCCGCGACGTGCCAACCCTCATCGCTCTGCAGCACCGCCTCGTACCACGATACCGGGCCAGAATAGGGCTGATGCGAATTGACGAGCAACCGCGTCGCGCCATCCGACGAGCGCGACGGCGCAACCGATATGCCGTTGGAGCCCTGCGGCAGCTTCTTCGCATCGGCAGCGGGCGCCAGAACATGCTTCAATGTCGTGTCGAGGCCATAGAAGAACGGTGTCTTGAACACGAACCCCGCAACAACGTCCTTGCCGGTGATGGGAAGAACATGCGGCTTGCGCAGTTCGGGATGCAGCGCCCCGTAGTAGCTCACGCCCGCGGCATAAGCCTCGCACACCTTGCGCACATCGGCCGGCAGCTTGTCGTAACCAGCATTCACTGTTTCCCATACGCGGAGCAGATGCACGATGTAGTCGGTCTTCGCCGCGTCGATGCCGTTCGTCGCCGCCAGCGTGCCGCGTGTCGCCAGCACCACGTCCTGGATGGTGCCGAAATCGTCCTCGCTATGCGCGAAGCCCAGGCCGAACGCGACGTCCGCATCGCGATGGCCGAACACATGCGGCACGCCAAAATTGTCGCGCACGATGCGTACATTGTATTGTGAAGCGGCGGCAATGAATTGCTGCGGATCGGCTTCCGGCGGCTGGTTCAGCCGGTCAACCGCGATGATCGCGCCCAACCCCAGAACGACGATCAACACCAGCGCCACCGCGCCGTATTTCAGAAATCGCATAGAGCCCCACAACCGATATCAGCCGCGCGCACGCTAACCCCGGAAAGGCGCGCGGACAAACGCCACCCGGAAGAATGAGGCTCTCACGGTTTCCGCTCGAAAGAGAGCAGCCAATCTTAAAGAGCCGTCGGTGTGCTGTAAAAGAGCGCTGAGAATCGACTTGCAGATGCCGGTCGGCGTCTGTGTGGATTATTCATCCAAGCCGCGTGTTCTACGACTTAAATTTGGAAGAAAATTCCGCGAGTCGGCGTCTAAGGTGCCGCTAGCTTCGTATTTGGGAGTTCACATGCCTCTGTCCCGACGCGATTTGATGGCTGCAACCGGTGCGTTGTCCGTAGCAGGGATGGGCGCGCGTGCCGCCGCGCAGACGCCAAGCCTGCGGGCTCCCGTGCGCAGCCTGCCCGATAAGTCGTCATTTCTGATGAAAGGCCTGACCTATCTCGATTCCGGTTCGCAGCATCCCGCGAGCGCCGGCGCAAGAGCGGCTGCGGAAGCCTATCTGGGCCATCGCACCTTTGCACCGAACACGCTGCAACATTCGCCGGACGAAGATGCGGTGCGTGCGAAATTCGCGAAGCTCATCAATGCCGCAAGCCCCGACGATATCGCCTTTGCGCAGAGCACCACAACGGGCGAGCAGATGGTGTTGCGCGGTCTTGGCTTCCCGCAAAACGGCGCGCACATCGTCAGCGACACGCTGCACTTCTTTGGCTCATTGCCGATCTATGAGGAGATGGCTCGTCAGGGCTGCAAAGTGACGTGGGTGCACGATCGTGATGGCTGCATTCCGCTCGCGGACATGAAACAGGCGATCACGAAAGACACCAGGCTCGTTTCCCTGTCGCTCGTCTCGACGATTAACGGCTTTGAACACGATCTGAAAGCTGTCTGCGATATTGCACATGCCAACGGCGCACTGGTCTATGCCGACATCATTCACGCTGCCGGTTGCGTTCCCGTCGATGTGCAAGCGAGCGGCGTCGATTTCGCGGCCTGCGCCTCCTACAAATGGCTGATGGGCGATTTCGGGCTGGGGTTCATCTACGCCAGCAAGGAAGCGCGCACGCATCTGCTCCGCCGCGAATATGGCTATGAAGGCATCACGAAGTTCGATCCTCATATCTATCCCTTCGACCCGCCGGGAGGTACGATTGTCGATTACGCCTATGGCGATACGGCAGAAGGCTGCTTCGCGCACGGCACGGTCGCGTTCTCAGTGATCGCGCAACTGGATTATTCTCTGGACTACATTGCGGCACTGGGCGTGCCGGCAATCCAGACACATGCGCAGAAGCTGACGGGGCACCTCAAGAAAGAACTGCCGCGTCTGGGCTACCGGCTGATGACGCCGCCGGAAACCAAGACTCCGCTTGTTGCCTGCGCGCTGGAGAATGCGCACCAGAAGCTCGCCGCCAAAATGGACGCCGCGAATGTGCGTATCACGACGAGCAAGAACCGCTTCCGCATCTCGCCATCGGTCTTCAACGACGAAGCCGATATTGAGCGGTTCCTGTCGGTGTTAGGGCGCGCCTAGCTCGAAAGCCTTCACGTCGGCGCTCAATTTCCGGTGCGCCTCTGGATCGCGATACATCATGTGTCCGCCCAGATAGCATTTCATCGTGAAATTGCCCGCGACCGCCGGATCGAGCGCAGCGCGCAACGCGTCGTTCGCGGCGCAGCTGTTGAGAGAGTCATACAGACCAGCCGCCACCATCACCCGCAGCTTCGGATCGAGCTTGATCGCATTCAGCGCCCAGGGCTGCGTACCGGGCGGGCCTTCACCGGCCATTGCCGCCGCCATGACTTCCGGCGTGATCACGCCCGAATTGTATTGCCAGTGCTCATTGATCCATCCCGGCTTCGGCGCGGTGGGGTCGGCTGCATCGCGGGCATCGTCCAGCCCGGCATAGGACAGCGCCGTCTTATAATTCAGATCGTGGCGCAGATAGTTTTCGATGACACTCCCATCGACCGGTGGCTCTTCGGTGCGCCGCATGTCGAACGTATCGAGCACCTTGCCCTGATCCTTCAACAGGTCGTGCAGGTAGGTCCGCGGCGTCACCGAAAGCGTGCGCCGGTCGATCTGCGACGCTTGCAAACCCGTAAAGGCGGCAAGATCTGCCGCGATCTTGTCCCGCGTCGCATCGTCGAGTGCGGCGACGTTCGCCAGTGCCGGCGCATAGACAGTCTTGGCCCATCGCGTCGCGTGCGCAACAATTTCATCACGATCTGTGTTCAGGTTGGGCGCGAGCTTTCCGTGAAAGAGTGCCGTCGCAGCGCGGTTAGGAGTGCGCAGGGCCGCCACCAGATTGCGTGGCAAAGGACCGGTACCGACACCTGCACCGCCCGAAATCAGAACCACGCCGGCCACAGGTTGTCCCTGCTCTTCCAGTTCCTGCGCCACCGCCGCCGCGCGCCAAACGCCGAAGCTTTCACCGATGAGATAGACCGGGGCCTTGCTTGCATGGTGCACGATCAGCCATTGGCGCACGAATTGCGTCATCGCAGCGAAATCGCCGAGCGTACTGTAGAGATCCGCTGCGAATGCCGGGCTCGCGGCCCTGCTAAAGCCTGTCCCGATAGGATCGACGAACACCAGATCGCTGTTTGCGAGCAGCGTTGCGTCATTGTCCTGCAAAGCATGACCAACAAGGCGCCTCGGACCGAAGGCCTCGAAATGCAGCGCTTCGGAGTTCGCGCCCGGACCGCCATTCCAGAGGAATGTCACCGGACGTGACGTCTTGCCCGTCGCCACGCGATAAGCAGTGAAGAACATGTGTCCGATGACAGCGCCCGAACCGTTGTGAAGCGCGATGCGGCCCGCTTCGGCGCTGTAAGCCAGCGGTTTGCCCGCAATGTGCACTTCGTGTTGCGTGCGAACGGCCGCATCGTTCTGCGCAAACGCCGTGCCGGCGGCGAGCGTCGCCAGAGCTATCGCAAACCATTTCACCATGCGCTGCATTTTTGCTCCGGCACCGTTGCGATGCGTGTCCATTGATAGGCCTGCACGGTCTCGCCGCGCGGCAGATAGGTTATCGGAAACTCTTTTCCATCCCGCTTGATGAGAAACGTCAGCGTCGCTTTCTGATCGGCCTGTATCGCGTCCTGTGGAACGGGCTTGACGATGACATCGCCATTGCGAAGGCCTGCCCGATCCGCCGCCGAACCGGGCACAAGGCCGCGCACGATGCGAGTTGGTTGCACCAGAACCGTGCTGTCGAAGCCCAGCTCATAGCGCCGAAGCGGCATGGTGGTCCGCGTGTAGCATGGGCCGAAGGAATCCGGCGCAGGAACGACGAGCTTTCCGGCCAGCATCGATTCAAATTCCTGCTTGCCGCGACTTCCGAGTTCGTGTTCGACAAGGTTGATCCAGGCGTCGGTATTCACCGGCAGGCCCTGCCTGCGCCGGTCCACCATCGTCAGCACCAGATCATCCAGCGAGCGCTTGCCGCCGGACGCTTTGCGGATTTCGCCGTTCAATTGCGCGAAATACATCGCACCGCGGTCGTAAGGCAGGACACGAATGCGCGTGTCCGCCCAGAACCTCGCGGCGATCTGATCGTTCGGCGCGTCGTTCAGGAGATCGGTGTAATAGCGCCCTGCCGTCTGGTTGAGATCGGCAAGATATTGCGCGGGTGACAGCACCCCCGCGCGCAACGGCAGAAGCCGTTCGTAATAGACAGCCAGTCCTTCGCTGTACCACGACAGGCCAAGCTCATCGTCACCATCCAGCGCGCCCACAAATGTGTGTACCATCTCATGCGCGAGCGTGAGCTTTAAATCCTCGGCTTTGGTGTTCTTGTCGAAGGTGCCGACGAAGGAGTGGCCAATCTCCACGCCCCCGCCCGCATTGACGGGGTTGCGGCGCAGGAAGACACCGTAAGGTTGCGATGCCGGTGCATGAAAGAATTTCAGGTAACTGCCATAGAGCGTCTGCGTCCATTGCATCAGCGCGCGGCCGTCGAAAGGCGGCTCGCCTTGCCACACGGATGAAAACCCGCCCACGGGCAAAACATCGGGAAAGTGATGGATGTTTCCGCCCATGAAATAGGTCGAGGCAAGAGCATCGGCAGGCATCGGCGTGGCAGACGTCACATCGCCGGCGCCCAGCGTGGAGAGGCCGATAGCATGTGGACCCACAGCCGCAAGATTCCAGCGGATGGCGTTGTGATAAAGTTTCGCGTTTTCCGGAAGAACCAGAAAAATTCCACCGCTTCCCGAGAAGCCGCCCTCTTCCGTGCGCAATTCGAGCGGCGGTGCGGCGCCTCTGGTATTGAGCGCATTGGTGATCGGGATGCGATATTCGATCGTCACAGCCCCCTGCACGGCGCGATCCGCCGACCAGCGCCGGTAACCTGCCGGCGCTGTAGCCGGATCGTCCTGCGTTGTCAGCGTGAGCGGGCCTTTTGCATCGCTGGCGTGAAAGCCCGTGAGCGCGTCGGCAACACCTTGAACATTCGAGGACACCAGCGGAAGCCGCAGGAACGGTTGCCCTGCGGCCACATCGACAGCATCGGCGACAATCTTCACATCGAGATAGGGAATTTCCCCCTGCTCATTTGGCGCGCCGGGCGAAAGTGTGACAGTGAGCGCCGGGACCGCTGCCGCGAAGCTTGGCAGCGGCGCGGCGCAGAAGAGCATGGCGGCGGCAAATAGCCAGGCCGCTTGCAGCGATACGCGCAACCGCACCATCACAGTTTGCACTGGCTATCGGAGACGCGCGGATTGCGAACCCAGCGATAACCTGTGATCGGCTTGCCGCGCGCGCGGAAAGTGAAAGACAGCGTCTTCCCGCCGCGATTCACTTTCAACGCAATCGGTTTTTCATATTTGAAGCTGGGATCGCTGACATCGGGACCGTCCAGCACGACGTCGCCTTCCTGCAAACCGGCTTTCTGCGCTGCAGATCCCGGAACAATGTTCTTGATAATGCGCGGCGCGGCCATATAGGCGTCCACATCGAAGCCAAGCTCTTGCGGATATTCCTTTGCCGCCACACGGCGGAAGCATGGCGCAAACGTATCGGGCGGCGGAACGAGCATCTTGCCCGCGATCATGTCCGCAAAGTTTGTGCGCGCCTGCGGTCCCAGTTCGGCGGCAACGGCATTTTGCCAATCGTCAACCGTCACGGTCTCGCCACGCTGGGTGCGTGCCGCGAAGGCGAGAACGATATCATCCAGGCTGTGCTTGCCGCCGGATTTAGCGCGTATCTTCGCGTCAGTGCTCGCCAGATACATCCAGCCACGGCCATAGGGGACATGACCCGCGCGGGCATCCTTCCAATAGATCTTCTCCGCATCGTGGTTGGAAAGCGTTTGCAGCGGGTTGGTGTAGTAGTCGTCGGCACGCTGATTGATGCGCTTGAGAAATTCCTGCGGCGAGCTGAGGCCCGCACGAAGAGACAGCAGGACAGAATAATATTCGGCGGTTCCTTCCGTGTACCAGGAGGTATCGGCGTGATCGCCATCCAGCGTCGGCCAGTTGTGCACCATTTCATGCGCGATCAGGCCTTCCAGCCCACCGGCAGGCAGTTCCCTGGATGTGCCGTAGGCAAACAGGAAAGATCGCGTCAGTGCTGTGCCGCCGCCCGTCGCATAGGGATTCTTGCGGATGAAGACACGATAGGATTCGTCGCCATCGTGGAAGAAATTCGAGACATAGGCGAACAGCTTGTCGATCATCTTGGCGGCATCGACGACATCGAAGGGCGGATTGCTCAGCCAATACATATGGAAGCGGTCACCGCTGTCGGCCGGATAACTTTTGACCGGCCCGGCATAATAGAACGTGGTCGCAAGCTCTTCGGCCGGACGCACCGTCGTCACATCGCCTTCACCAAAGCTCCAGATGCCGCGCGAACCGGCCGGCATGTCCGACAAATCCCAATGCAAATGGATCCTGTAAGGCGTTTTGGCCACCGGCGGCGCAATGAAGGTGAAGCCCGCGCCATCGAGGCCACCGGCCTCTTCGCGCAGATCGAACAATGGGCCGTTGCGGGTCTTTTCATTCACCGCGCGCGGAACGGCACGATAGGTGAAGGTCACATCGCCGGAGGTCGCACGCCCAGCCTGCCAGTCGCGATACGACAGGAACGGCGTCGGGGGCTCATCCTTGATCGAAAGCGGAAGATCGCCAGTCGCGTCGCGGGCATGCAAGGCATCGCCGTCATAGCGTTGCGTGGGAATGGAGGCGACAATCAGCGGCATGTGAACAAGCGTTGCGCCGGCTGCGGCGTCGGGATGAGCAACCGTCATCCGCACATCGACATAATCGACCTTGCCCGCGGTCTGATGCGGCTTGAGAACCACATCGAGCGGCGGCGCATCCGCGGCGCAAACAAGCGACGGCAAGCATGAAAGAGCCGCCGCCAGAACCCACGCACCTCGCCGCATCATGCCGCCCTCGCCCTTTTCACAACCAAAGACTAGTCGTCACAGACCGGAATTTCTTTTCGTTCGGTATGCGCCGGCATTTCCGCCGCGCGGCGTTTATGCGCAATCCGGCAACAACAGACATAATCCTTTCGTCCTGCTTCCCGGCCTTGGAAGAAAATAGACGATAATGCTTCGTCTCATATCATAGGCTCAGTGCAGGCGTTGGCGGGGAGTGGATATTGGCGATAGCGGAAAATCAGCCGCATCTGAAAAAGCGTGTCGGTCTTGTCGGCGTGGTGATGTTCGGCGCGGGCACGGCGATTGGCGTGTCGATCTTCTCGGTACTGGCACCGGCGGCGAAAGCGGCAGGGTCCGGCTTGCTGCTCGCGGTGGCAATCGCCGCCGTGCCCATGATCCTGTTCGCCACGCTCTATTCTTTCCTGAGTTCAGCCCTGCCCAAATCCGGCGCGTCCTATGAATGGCCGCGGCAGTTCATTCACCCGTCGGTGGGTTTTCTGATCTCCTGGCTGCGCATCCTGGGCAATGTCGGCGCTATCGTGGTGCTGGCATTTGTGCTGGTGAGCTATCTGGGCGCGGCGATCGCCCTGCCGCTCAAGCCCACCATGGCCGCGATCATCACCGTGATCTTCTTCCTGAACTATCTGGGCGTTTCGGTCGCCGCGCGGGTGCAGACCGTTCTGATGGTGGCGCTATTGGTGGCGCTGGGTGTGTTCGTATGGTTCGGCGCACCGCAGGCCAGCTTCGCAACCATCGGCGCGCTTACCGCGCGAGGCTGGTTCGCCATCGCCACCGCCGTGCCCTTGATGATCTCGCTCTTTCTCGGCATCGAATCCTCCGCGGAGATCGGCGAGGAAGTGCGCGACGCCGAGCGCACGATACCGCGCGGCATCGCACTTGCTGTGCTGCTGACGGCCATCGTTTACATCGCGATATCGGCAACGGCGCTGGGTCTGGTCGGGCCGACGCGGCTGGCAGCAAGTCCCGCGCCCTTGCTGGAAGCCGCCAAAGGTCCGATGGGCCGGCTCGCCGAACCGCTGATCCTGACCGCTGCTGTGGTCTCGATCTTGAAAACGCTGAACGCGACGGCCCTGGTTTTCTCACGCGCAATTTTCGCGATGGGGCGATCCGGTGCGCTGCCGCCGGCGCTGGGCCGTATCAGTGCACGTTTCGGTACGCCGCACGTAGCCCTGCTTGTCTGCTACATCGCCGCGATGCTCGGGCTGTTCATGCCACAGAGCCTGACCTTCCTGCTGCTGGCCGTGAACATTCCCACGATGCTCAAATATATGAGTTCCTCGCTCTCCGCGGTGAACATCGCGCGGTTTCATCCCGAGATTTACGCACACGCTGTTTTTCGTCCGGCGCGCGACACGGTGATCGCACTCGGCTGGACGGGAATCTTCATGGGATTGGCCATTCTGGTGGCCGGCCTCGGCGCCGATTGGCGACCTTACGCACTCATCGGTGCATGGGCCGTCATTGGAATTCTCTACTGGCTGATCGACGCGCGCCGCCGCGAAGCCACCGCAATCTGAAAACGGAGCAGAAATTGTCCAAACGTATTTTCGCGCTGTCGCTTGGCACCGTTCTGCTCGCAGCGAGCACCACATTCGCGGCTCCAACGCCGATCCCCGCACCGATACAGATCGTCACCCATCACCAGACAAAAATCGGCAGGCAGACGATCCGCTATACGGCCACGGCCGGGGAGATTTATCTCCATGACCTGTCCGGCGAACCCACCGGGAGCATCTTCAGCTTCACTTATATAAAGGACAGCCCACGCGATGCGCAGCGCCCCGTGCTGTTCGTCTTCAACGGCGGGCCGGGATCGGCGTCGTTATGGCTGCATATGGGCGTGGTGGGGCCGGAGCGTGTTGTGCTCGATCACGCGGTGAACCCCAGCAGCGTGCCGCCCTTCAAAGTCTCCGAGAATCCCGACAGCCTTCTGGATGTCGCCGACCTGGTCTTCATCGATCCCATAGGCACGGGTTTCAGCCATGCCATCGGCAAGGGAAAGCCGGAAGACTTCTATGGCGTCGACGAAGACGCCAATTCGGTGGCGCAGTTCATCGAACTCTGGCTGACCAAATATGGCCGCTGGAATTCACCCAAATTCCTCATGGGCGAAAGCTATGGCAGCGAACGCGCCGCCATTCTGCCCCGCGCGCTGATGGGCGGGCCGACCTATCTGGGCATGATGCGTGGCATCACCGTGAACGGCATCGTTCTTTTGGGGACGGCGCTCGGTACGCATCCCGACGCGCCGCCCAGCGCCGACGAAATCCTCGCCGATCAGGCGCTCGCGCTGCCCGGCTTTGCCGCGGCGGCGTGGTATCACAACAAGGTGGACCGTGCGGGGCGTTCGCTTCCCCAGTTCTACGATGAGGCCGATCGCTATGCGCATGGCGATTATCTGACGGCTTTGCACAAGGCCGCAGCGAACACACTGACGGATGACGAACGCAGCGCGGCGACGGCAAAACTTTCCATGTTCACCGGGCTTCCTGCTTCAGCGATACCGAAGGATCTCAAACTATCCTCTTCCGCTTTCGCGAAAGAGCTGCTCGCCGATCAAGGCGCGAGCCTGGGCATGTATGACAGCCGTTACACGCTGTCCACCGCCCATAGCGGCAACGAGCCGGTGGCAGACGATCCCGCGATGGGCCAATACGTTCCGGGCTTCGTGGGCGCGTTCCACGAAATGCTCGGCCGCGATCTCAACGTACATCTCGACCGGCCCTATCTGGCGATCCACTGGCGCGGGCTTCTCGACAAATGGAACTGGAAGCGCGAACAGGTGACGCCCGGCCAGAGCGCCGCCGTCGATCTGGCCATCGCGATGCGCCGCAATCCGAAGCTGCGCGTGCTGGTCGCGGGCGGTTATTACGATCTCAACAGCGCGCCGGCGGAAGCGCTGCGCGATCTGCAGGATGCGGGCATCCCGCAAGATCGCCTCAGCTTCAGGCTCTACGAGTCCGGCCACATGCTTTACATTGGCGATACAGCCAAACCGTTCTCCGATGATGTGCGCGCGCTGATCCGTTCCGCGCGCTAACGCGCCGCCATCATCGCCCGGATATCGTCGGTGATCTGCTTCAGGCTTGCCTCGACCGAATAGCCGGTGTGGCCGCCCTGATAGAAGTGCAGGCTCACGCGATCGCGCGGCCAGTTCGAACGATCGACCAGATATTGTGCCGCCCCAACCGTGGTCTGCGTGTCTTCATAGCCGTTTCCGATCATCAAGCGGAATTTCGGATTGGCCGCGAAAACTTCCGTCAGCAGATTGGGATAAGGCCAGTCCGCGAAGGGCGATGTGCCGGTGCCATCCCATTTCCAGCCGCCCAGACCTTCCACCGGGTCCTCGGTCAGATAGTCGGCGGTATCTGCCACTCCGAGATCGTCGCGAAGATAGTTCGTGAACGCCGCCTCATAGGCTTTCGTGATAACGCCCGCCGGATCGCCCGCATCCTTCGAATTGGGGCCGACATAGCGTGCATCGATCATACCCAGGATTTCGCCTTTGTCCTTGAAGAGTTCGCGGCGATAACGCTCCTTGGTGATCTCCAGATTGTTGGCCAGATAATAATCGGCGGAGATGCCGGTATAGTCCTCGAGCTGTTTGGCGATGGCGTGGCGCTTGTCGTCTGGCAGCGTCTGCCCCTGGAACAGCGCCGTCAGATAGTCCGTGCGTGCGAACTGCCAAACCTCATCCATGAACTGATCGAAGGTCTTGCCGCGCAGGTTGGCCTTGCCGTGACTCCAGGCGGTGGCCGCCAGCGTCGGCAGCGACACCACATAGCTCACCACATTGGCGGGACGCTGCGAGAATTCGATAATGTTCAATGCCTGCCCGAGCAGGATCACGCCGCTGAGCGGTACGGGCTTGGGTAGCTTCTGTAACTGGTTGGCCACAGCCGCGGCGCGGTTGGTACCGTAACTTTCGCCCAGCACATATTTCGGCGACGCCAGGCGGCCATGTTTGCGCGACCATTCCACGATGAATTGTGCAACCTGTTGCGCGTCTGCGGTAACAGAGAAATAGCTCTTGGGATCGACACCATCGGCGACACGGCTAAAGCCCGTGCTGGCAGGATCGATGAAGACAATGTCGGCGACATCCAGAACCGTATAGGCGTTGTCCACGACCTTGTAGGTCGACGGATCGGCTTTAACGTCATCGGGAACGGCCACGCGCTTGGGGCCGAGCATGCCCATGTGCAGGATGTTCGAAGGCGTGATCGGGCCGCCATTGAACGCGAACAGAACAGGCCGGTGCGCCTCATCCCGCACACCTGTGGCGATATAGGAAATGTCCACCACGCGCGCGCCGGGCTTGCCCGCCGCATCGGGCACCGCAATCGGCTCCACGGAAGCCTGATAAGCCACCTTCTTTCCGTGAAAGATTCCGGTGTGATTGGTGACGACCGCTTGCGGGATCGGATCCGCCGCGAAGGCCGCGGCGCTGAGCGACAAAAGACAGGTTGCCGCCAAGGTAAGGACGCGAGGATACACGATGCTCTCCATCAAGAATGCCGGTTCAGGGATTCCGTAACCGGCGTACTGCGCTCCACCGCAAAAAAGAAGCCGTCCGGGAGAAATCCCGGACGGCCGCTGACACACCCAAAGGGGTTCGGGAAAAGTGTGCCGAAAGTTTCAGTATTTGACATTGATCCCGAGGAAGTAACGGCGCCCGATCACATCGCCATAGCTGAGCAGCGGGTATGACGGCTTCTCGTTGGTGAAGTTCGTCACGCCGGCGCGTAGAACGAAATTGTCGTTGAACGCGTACTGCGCCGAAATGCTGTGCTGGATGTTCGCCTTCACTTCCGGATAAGGCGTGCTGGCGAGCGTGGCCGTCTGGTTCACGCGCGTTTTGGGCAGATAGAACATCTCATAACTCACGCCCAACGCATCCCACGTATAGCCGAGATCGAGCTTGGTGACCCAGCGCGGGTTGCCGAAGGCGTTGTCGCTGGTCTGTGCGGTACCGGCAAGCTTGGTCACCGCATTGCCGAGAATCTGCGTGTTGTTCATCTCGGTGTGCGTCATCTGC
>Ga0153956_1001826_pt1 | contig 17393 bp, 14 predicted proteins | sample TSFL040MetaG_FD_104704 | JGI IMG/M metagenome (GOLD analysis project Ga0153956, IMG submission 104704) | Attine ant fungus gardens microbial communities from Florida, USA - TSFL040 MetaG | ecosystem: Host-associated > Fungi > Mycelium > Unclassified | place: USA: Florida, Wekiwa Springs...
CGCCAAACGCAGAGCCTCCGGCAAAGCCGCTCACGCCATCAACAGGGTCCGATAAGCAACGCGGCCCTCAGGCCACGTTTACGTAAGGAACGGGTTGGTGGTGCGTGCCGCCTGGGCGCGCGCGGCGGTATCGTCCATGAGCGAGGTCCGGCAAGGCGGCGCCCGCAGCGCCGCGACGGGCTCTTGATCGCCCTTCCACGCTCATCCAGGCAGGGTCGGAATCGGGGGGTGCCGATTTCGACCCCCCTCTCGGTTAGATCAGCAGGGTCAGGTGCTGGACCCACATTGCCAACGTATCGATCACCGCGCCGAGTTGATGGAGGATAGTGGCGTGGTGTTCGAGCAATTCCTTTCCGGCATATCCGCCGATGGCTGTGACCAGGCCGCCACCCAGCTTCGGCCCCGCCCATTTGAGCCAGCCCATGATCTTATCGCGTAACAACTCAAATGGTCGCCGTGCTCCGTCGACTACGACGATATCGGCATCCATCGACGGGTCGGGACTAGCAAGCTCGGTGCGGATAGCATCGATCGCCGGGGGTATCTGAGCGAGATCGACGTCTGAAACCCCGATCCGCGCTTCTTCCGGCGGCTGGTTGTGACCGAGCATCGGCGCGAGGTCGCGAAGCTTGGCGATCGCGACCTCAAGCTGGTCGAGTTGCGCCGGGAGTGCCGACAAGCGCTCGGAAAGCCGATCGTCTTCGGGTTCGATATCGGCATCGACATCAGCGTCACTAAGTCCGAAATCGATATGGTCGATCGCTTCGTGGCCGTTGAGATCGACCTCGCGATCGTTCTCCATGCCAAGAGGATATTCCCACAACCGCCACACGAGCATGCCCAGTTCCGCATGTTCGATCACGGCTTCGTGTTCGACCTCGACGCCCATCTGCCGCTCATCTGCGGCGACCTGATTCCAGTCGAGTTCGTTCGCGTCGATCTCGAAAATGTCGCTCCGGGTCCTGTGCCGGATGCGCGCCACACCGCGCGCATAGACGCCGCTCATGGTGGTGGCGGGAGCCCGTCGAGGCGGCGGCGACAGACCTTCTCGACCAGTGCCTGGAGCACACCGATCCGCTCGGCGAGCCAGTCGAGCTCCTCCTTGGTGATGACGTAATGCTCCGAATAGCGAGCGTTGACATAGGCTTCGCGCAGCAACTCGAAGCAGCGGCGGCTGAACTTGTCGGCGCGTGGCCAGGCGGCAATCAGCTCGGGCGCCGCTTCCTCAGCACGCGACCGCAGGAAATTGAGCCGGTGCGACTTCGGGCTGTAGAGCGTCAGCGTCAGCAGTACGCAATGGTAGAACCGTTCGGTGGCCTGATGCAGTTCGAAAGCAGCCTTGCCATTCCAACCGCGCAAAATGGCATCGGATCCGTGCTCCAGATACTCATTGGCGCTCGGAAACCACTTGTCGAAATGACGACTGGCCTCGCCCAAGGCTTCTTCAGGCGGAAGCTTGCTCGGCTGCGCGAACGGAAAACCTTCTGCCTCGTAAAGGGCAATCCCCTGAGCCACGGCATCGACGAAGAACGGCCGGCCGCGCTCGAGTTGCAGATTCACGTCGGTGAGCGAATGCACGATCAATCCGACCGGGGCCGATAGTCGACCGGTGATCAGGACATCGCGCATCAGCCGGTCCTCGGCCGCCGACCAGAATTCGAAATCGACGAGGCGGTCGTCGTTGACCACGACGAGGATGTCATAGTCGGACTGATAGCCGCCGACCTGATCATCGACCCAATCGCCGCGGGCGTAAGAGCCATAGAGCACGACCTTCAGGATGCGGCCTTGCTTCTTCCATTTCTGGCTGCCCAGCGCGTGAGCCGCCTCGAATTCCTCGAACAGGACGCGGCGGACATAGTCGAGCTCGCGCTGCTTGGCGTCGGGAAGGTGATCGAGGTCGGTCTTCATCTGCGGGAATCCTAGCGGGGTTTCGTGGCGAAGCACAACGGGAGATACCTCCGCGCCCGGGATGACCAGGCGCGGAGGCCGACCGGTCAATCGGCCGGGTTCCAGATGATGGCGAAGGCTTCGTCATCGTCCTGGCCGGCAGCGCGACCGAGGTTCGCATAGAGCCGGCGCGGGCCGAACTCGGGCGCCGCGAGGCTCAGCGAGACGTAGTCCTTGCCGGACATCTCGCCACGCCGGACCCAGCCGGCACCGACCTCGACGCCACCGGCGGTGACGCGATAATCGGGCTGGGTGTCGGCCGCCTTGTGGCCGTTCGGAACGATCATGATCTCGGTGCGGATCGAGAGCGTCCGAAGCTCGCCCTTGAAGCCGTTTCCATCCTTGGTGACATATCCGATGGCAGGCATTTGAGGTCTCCTTCTTGATCTCGCCCGAACCCTTTCCGGGCGATGGGCCGACCGAAGGGACGGGCAAGCCGGGCGGCGAACCCGCCAGGGCCGCAGCGCCAGCGAAGGACCGGAGCCGAGCGCTTATTTGAGAGCGAAGCGGCCGCGAGGAGCGCGGGTACCCGCGCGGGGAAATAAGTGCCGAGGCGATGGTTTCGGCGATCCGGCGACCGGACCAGGTCATCCGCCCAAGGAGCTGGAAAAGGGATCGGGCAGTGCAAAGGAGACCCCCTTGCCGATCGGTATGCTGGGCCGGGAGGAGGTTGAAGCGAGCCCGGCGCTCACCGCACCGCCTGAGCTCGCCGCACGGAACGACTACGGAGGCTTTCACCTAGAAAAGGCCGATTAGGCCCCTGCCTAACCCCGGGCGTCGGCGCATCGTGAGCCGAGCTGTCGTTACGGGTCGAGAAGGATAAGGCAGCAGAAGCGGAGAGAAGACTGTCATGTCCCAAATCGTGTCGGCAGTCGAACCGACCGCCGCGGACGACGCGCATCGTGCATCCCCCGTGGCCTGGTACACCACCTTCGTTCTGATGCTGGTCTATGCGCTGTCGTTCATCGACCGCAAACTGCCCTTCATCCTGCTCGAAGATATCCGGCACGATCTGAAGCTCAGCGATACCGAACTTGGCCTATTGACCGGCCTTGCCTTCACCGCCGTCTATGCCGTCTCGGCGATTCCGCTCTCGCGTCTGGCTGACCGGCGCTCGCGCAAGACAATCATCGTCATCGCGATCGCGGTGTGGAGCGCGATGACCGCGATGGGCGGGTTCGCGCTCAATTTCGTCCAGCTGGCAGTTGCCCGCGCCGGCGTCGCGATCGGCGAAGCTGCTTGCACCCCTGCCGCCCATTCGATGCTGGGCGACCTGTTCCGGCCGCACCAGCGCGCCAAGGCGCTCGCACTCTACATGCTGGGAGCGCCGCTCGGCATCCTGCTCGGCATGTCGCTCGGCGGCTGGGTCGGCCAGATGTCGAGCTGGCGCCTCGCGATGATCGCGGTCGGGGCGCCGGGAATCGCGCTCAGCTTGCTCGTTCTCTTCGGCGTCAGGGAACCGGCGAGGACGGCGACCGCCGAGGAAAATTCGGACATGTCCTCATTCGCGGCGATCGGCATGATGCTGCGCTCGCCGGTACTGCGCCACATCCTGATTTCAGGCGCCGTCGCCACGGCGGCAAGCGGCGCGTCCAACGCCTTCGCTCCCGCCTACATGATCCGGACCTTCCACCTATCAACCGCGGAGACCGGCGTGTTGTTCGGGGTCGTGTCGGGCACGGCGGGCATGATCGGGGCGGTCGTCGGCGGGGTCGCCGGCGACTATCTTCGCCGCACATCGCGCGCCCGGGCGATCCTGATGGTGGCGCTGCTCTTTCTCGTCAGTGGGCCGTTGCTGATCGTCGGGTTCCTAGCCGATAGCCTTTATCTGTTTCTCGCCCTCCAGTTCGTCGCGCTGCTGTTCGCCATGGTCTATGCCGGTCCGTGCTTCGCCACCGTCCAGGACCTGGTGGGGGCCCGTCAACGCGCCGTGGCGACGGCAGTATATATGTTCGCGCTAAACGGCGTGGGCGTCTCGCTCGGGCCACTCATCGCCGGAGCGCTCAGCGACATGTTGCGTAGCGAATTCGGGGACGCCTCGCTTTCGATCGGGCTCGCCGTCTTGGCGTGCGGGAAAATCTGGGGCGGGTTGCACCTCCTCGTCGCTGCCCGGCGCCTCCGCGAGATGGATGCACGCACCGCACTGGCCGAGCAAACCCCTTAAAACGGCCAACTACAGCTTGGCGCGCAGCCTAAGGTCGCAGCAACATCGTTTCATAATAATAACAAAACACTATTCTGGGGAGGGGTAAGTGATTATTTCAGTTCTTCTTGCCGGCGCGGCCATGTCCGCTGTGCAGGATACCAACCCGGCTCCGGCGCAGGAAAACACCGCTCCGGCCACGGACGCTCAGTCCGGGCAACCCGCCGCGTCGAGCTCCGACGATAGCGGTGATATCGTCGTGACTGCCCAACGCCGGTCGCAGCGACTGAGCGAAGTGCCGATGTCGATCAGCGCCGCCGATGCCGAGCGATTGCAGACGCTCGGCATCACCTCGACCACCGATCTGACCCGCGTCACGCCGGGCCTCGTCTTCTCAGCGAACGGCGCCAATCCGCAGCCAGCGATCCGCGGCGTAGTCACCACCAGCGTCTCGATCGGCGATTCCTCGAACATCGCGCTCTATGTCGACGGCGTCTACATCTCAAACCAATACTCGACCTATCAGGACTTCAACAATATCGACCGCGTCGAGGTGCTTAAAGGACCGCAAGGTTCGCTCTACGGCCGCAACGCCACTGGCGGCGCTATCATCGTCGTGACCCGGACACCGTCGGATCAGTTCGAAGTCGATGGCGACGTCAGCTATGGCAGCTATAACCAGCGCATGGCGCACGGCTATGTGACGGGCGGCCTGGCCAAGGGCGTCACCGCGGACCTTGCCCTCAGCTACAATGAGGACGATGGCTATGTGAAGGACATCGTCACCGGCAAGCACCTGCAGTCCGCCAGCAATTTCGGCGCGCGGTCGAAGCTGCGCTTCGAGCTCGCCGACAATCTTATCGCCACGCTCGCCGTCGATTATTCGCGGCTATATGAGTCGGTGCCCTATGCGGCGGTGCCGCTTAACGGCAACACGTCCGCTGTCCGAACGCCCGGCGCCATTTTCGGCCGCGAACGCGGCGAGGTCGCGCTCTCGGGCATTCCCTACACGAGGAACGAGAATGTCGGCGCGGCGCTGACCACCGAATGGCATCCGGGCAAAGTCAACATCACCTCGGTTACCGCCTACCGGCACAACGACAACACGTCGTTCGTCGATACCGACATGTCCAACCTGCCGCTGACCTCAACGCTTCTCGGCGGTCCGACCCGGACGTACACGCAGGAAGTCTATGGCACCACCAGTCTCGGCATCGTCGATCTGCTCGCGGGCGTGTTCTATATCGACGATCTCGCGACACGCGACCCCAGCCTGTCGACCACTGGATCGACCAGCACCAACACCACCGCACGAGCCTATACCAACGCGATCTCGCCTTATGCCGAGCTGACGCTCCATGTCGGCAGCCATATCAACCTGATCGGTGGCCTGCGGTACAATCACGAGAGCCGCAAGGTGTTCAACGAGCGCGACGGCATCCCGCGCCTGTCGTGCACGCCATCGGTCCCGCCGGCACCGGCGACGGTCTGCGCGCGCGCTACCTTCAACAGCACGACCTACCGGCTGACCGCGCAATATCGCGTCAATTCGAAGCTCAATTTCTACCTGACCAATTCGACCGGGTTCAAAAGCGGCGTGTTCAACGCCAGCGCCTTCGATGGCACGCCGGTCCGCCCGGAAACCATCACCTCGTGGCAGGGCGGTGTGAAGGCTCGGCTCGGCGGGCTGAACCTGACCGGCGAGTTGTTCCATTATGATTATCGGGACCTGCAGGTCGTCCGCAGCCTCGACCCCTCCACGGGCTCGACATTGCTCCAGAATGCGGCGAACGCGAAGATCAAGGGCGCCGAGATCTCGATCGACGGGCGGCTGAACAACCACTTCAGCACCTCGCTCGGCCTCGCCTATCTCGACGCCAAATATACTGATTTCCCGGCGGCGAGCATCGTGGTCCCGCAGACCCCCGCCTTCTGCGCGTCAAAGGGGGCCAGCTATCCGTGCGGCAACGTCAACGCGACCAAGAATGTGAGCGGCTTCACGATGATCCGCGCACCGCGCTGGTCGGGCAACGCCAATATCAACTACACCACGCCGCTCGGCCGAGGCGATTTCCGGGCGTCGGCATCGCTCTATTACAGCAGCAAATTCTACTGGGACGTCGCCGACCGGCTTACCCAGCCATCCTATGCGACGCTTCGGCTCGAAATGGGCTGGACCGCCGCGTCGCGGCGCTGGGGCATCACCGCTTATGCCGACAACGTGACCGACACCACCTACTTCGCGTTCGTCAACAGCAGCACGGCCGGCGATCGCGCCACTTATGCCGCGCCTCGCCGCTTCGGCGCGCGCTTCAACTGGAAGCTCAACTGACGCCATGACCAGGCAGTTCATCTTCGGCGAGAAGCGTGCCGACCCGCAACCTATCGGCACGCTGATGTCCCTCCAGGCCGAGCGGTCACCCAACCGGCCTGCCCTCACCTTCGAGGGTCGCACCTTCTCCCGCGCCGAGCTCGACCGCGGCGCCAATCGCCGCGCCCGGATGCTGGCGGCACTGGGGGTCGGCGTCGACGACCTGGTCGCGATCGCCTTGCCCAACGGCGTCGAATTCCACGAAACCGCCTTCGCGGTCTGGAAGCTCGGCGCCACGCCGGCACCACTGTCGCACCGCCTGCCGGACAGCGAACTGCAGGCGATCCTCGGCGTGATGGCGCCGCGCCTGGTCGTCGGCATGACCGCCGATCGTGCACCCGGCCATCTCGTCGTGCCGGCGGGAACGCAACCGGACCAGGCGCTCGACGATTCGCCGCTCGAACCTCGGGCGGCGCGGTATCAGAAGGCGATCACCAGCGGCGGCAGCACCGGGACGCCGAAGGTCATCGTCGACCATACGCCCGCCTCACTTGATCCATCGGTGATCGGCCTGGGCATGACACTCGACGATACGATCATCGTGCCGGGGCCACTCTATCACAACAGCCCGTTCGGCTTGAGCCACCGGGCGCTGTGCCGGGGCGCGCATGTCATCGAGGTCGCCAAGTTCGACCCCGAGCAGACCCTCGCGCTGATCGAGCAATATCGCATCGGCTGGGCATTGATGGTGCCCACCATGATGCGCCGGATCTGGGCGTTGCCCACGGATGTGCGCGACCGCTACGATCTCTCCTCGCTGCAGATGGTGGTCCACATGGCCGCCCCCTGTCCTGTTTGGCTGAAGCGCGCCTGGATCGACTGGTTGGGCCCTGATCGCGTGTGGGAAGTCTATGCCGGCACCGAACGGATGGGCGCCGTCCATATCGGCGGCCGCGACTGGCTGGCGCATCCCGGCTCGGTGGGCAAGCCGGCAGCGGGGCGCGTGAGCATCGTCGACCCCGACGGCAATCCGTGCCCGCCGGGCGAGGTGGGCGAAATCCGCTTCCACCCTGCGCCGGACGCGGCAGGCCCCTCCTATCACTATCTTGGCGCGGCCTCGAAGGCCGGCGCCGGGTCCGACGGCTATGGCGATATGGGCCATTTCGATGCGGACGGCTTCCTGTTCATCGACGACCGACGCACCGACATGATCGTGAGCGGGGGCGCCAACATCTACCCGGCCGAAGTCGAAGGCGTGCTGGAACAGCATCCGGAGATTCTAGCGAGCGCGGTAGTGGGCCTGCCCGACGATGATCTCGGCCAGCGCCTGCACGCCATCGCCGAGGCGCGCGATCCGGCCGCACCACCGGCGCTCGACGACCTTGCGCGCCATCTCGCCGATGGGCTGGCGCGCTACAAATTGCCCTATACGCTTGAGTTCGTGACCGGCCCGCTCAAGGACGATGCTGGCAAGGTCCGGCGCAGTCAGCTCCGTCTCGACCGGATAGCGCGGGTCGAAGCGGGTGAACGCTTCGACCGCCTCCGGTCCTGACCGCTCAGGTGTCGAACAGCGCCCGCACCGCGCGCCGGTCGATCTTCATCGCCGGCGTACGCGGCAGGGCGTCGACGATGCGAATGGCGGCCGGCACAAAATAGGCCGGCAGGGCCGAGCGCACGAAGCCGATGAGCTCTGCCTCGTCGGTCCGCAGCGCCGTCCCCAACTCGACCGCTGCCACCGGCACCTGGCCGAGCCGTTGGTCGGGAATGCCCACGACCGCCGCGTCGCGAACCGCGGGATGCTTGCGCAAGGCACCCGCGACCGCATCGGGGGTGATCTTGAATCCGCCACGGATGATTGCGTCATCGGCCCTGCCATGGAGATAGAGAAAGCCATCGCTGTCGAGATGGGCGAGATCGGTGGTCTTCAGCCAGTCCGGCCCGACGCGATGGACCTGCAGTTCGAGCACGCCGACATGGCCATCGGCGAGGATGTCGCGGGTTGCGGGATCGCGGACCCGCGCCTTCGCCACCGCAGGACGGATCCGCCCCGTCGCCGCACGTCGCTCGCTATGGAAACGATGATAATCGTCGAGCGACCAGGTGGCGACCGCACCGCAAAATTCGGTGGCACCGTAATTGCCGAGCACCGGCAATCCGTAGCGTTCAGAAAAGGCGTCGACTGTCTCCGGCTTGACCGGTGCGCTTCCCGACCAGACGCTGACCAGACTGGACAGCTTGGCGGGCGGGATCGCCGCCTCAAGCAGCATTCGCATCATCGCGGGCGGCAAGCCGGTGGTGACCGGCCGGTGCTCGGCGACGGCGTCTGCCCATTGGCGGGCGTCGAATTTCGCGAACATTACGACCGCCCGTTCCTGCACCATGCCGCGCAACAGCGTCACCGCGCCGCCGATATGCGCCAACGGGGAATATTGCAGCAGCGGCGCCCAATTGCCCTCGGCATCCGGTCGATCGCCGAAACCAAGGTTGAACATCTCGATGTCGGAAAGCGCCTGCGCCAGGGTGCGATCGGTGATCGTCACCTTCTTGGGTTCGCCGGTCGTCCCGCTGGTCGAGAGCATCAACGCGCCGGCGACCTCGGGCACCGCCGTATCGCCGGGTGTGCGGTGCCAACGCATCTCGCCATTCTCGCACAGGACGAGCACGGCATCGGTCGTGGCGAGTGCCGCGTCGTCCAGATCCTGTTCCTCGAGCAACAGCGCTGCAGGCCGGTCGGCGCGCGCCGCCGCCACCATTGCCGCGGTCGGCTGGAAAGGGTTGACCAACATGGTGCAGCGCTTGCCAGCGATCGTTCCGATGCAGGCCGCAGCGGCCGCGATGGTATTGCGCCCGGGAAGGGCCAAGCCGGCCCCACGTGCAATGCCGACCGCCTCAAGTGCCTCCGCCAGCCGTGCCGTGCGCGCCGCGAGGTCGCGCCAATCGATCCGGGCCTGGGGATCGGCAAGCGCCAATCCGCGTCCTTCGCGTAATGACCTTCGCAGGGCAGCCGAAGCGCTACGCGGCTCCGAAATGCCCTGCTGCCTCTGCTCCATTCTCGCCTCTCATTATCGTTTTGCCGAGGAACCTATCGAATGCAGCCGGGGCGGCTAGCATCGAAACTGGGACTTTGAGTGATCCGGTTCCTGAATGCCCGATCCATGAGGATCGACCCAAAGTGGCGCGATACGCGTCGTTGGGCTCCCGAGCATTTCGCGCCAGAAGTCGCCGATGGAGAAGGCGGACGACGCGATAGGATGGCAGGGCACAGCCGAGCCCGACCGCCACCGTCAGCCACGGGCCGAGATCACGCGCGTTGCCGCAGGCCAGCGCATCGCTGCGAGGAGCAACTCGCATGGCCGTTGAACCCGAAAGCCGATTCTATTCTTCGCAGCGCAGCCGGCTGCATTATCTCGATTGGGGTAATCCCGACGGCCCGCTGCTGATCCTGATCCATGGCGGCCGCGACAGTTGCCGATCCTGGGACTGGATCGCCCGCGCCCTGCACGCCGACTGGCATGTCATCGCGCCCGACCTTCGCGGCCATGGCGACAGCGACTGGTCGGCCGATGGCGCCTATCCGATGGCGGGGTTCGTGCTCGATATCGCCAATCTGATCGAACACCTCGGCGAAATCCCCGCTACCATCGTCGCGCACTCGCTCGGCGGCAATATCGCGCTGCGTTACGCCGGCAGCTACCCCGACCGCGTGCGCAAATTGGTGTCGGTCGAGGGCATGGGACCGTCCGCGCAGACCTTGCGGCGCCAATTGCTGCCGCCCGGCGAGCAGCTGCGGAGCTGGATCGAGGACCGGCGCGCGCTCGATGGCCGACAAGCACGGCGCTACGTCACAATCGACGAGGCAGCAAAGCGGCTGCTGGAGAGCAGTCCGCATTTCACGTCCGAGCGCGCCGCCCATCTCGCGCTGCACGGGGTGCGGATCAATGACGACGGGACATATTCCTGGAAGTACGACAATTACACGCGCGGCTTCGCGCCGGTCGATACCATCCGGCCGCGCGAGCTATGGCGCGCGATCGACTGCCCGGTGCTGCACCTCCATGGCGCAGCAAGCTGGGGTATCGATCAGCTGTCCGACGAGAATCTCTCCTGTTTCGGCGACGTGCGCGTGGCGATGATCGAGGGCGCCGGCCACTGGCCGCACCATGATGACGAGGCGGCCTTCCTCGCGGCAATTCGCGCCTTCCTGTGATCCCGCTCACGGACGGGAGCGATCGGCGTTCCTCGGATCATAGCAGTGCCTAATGCGCGCGGGACTAGCGCGCGGCGCGCCGGGCGAGGAAATTCTTGGGGGGCACCCGCTGGTCATGCTGCGAATTGTGCCGCAATGATCCTGGCGATGAGTACTATCGATGCCGTCCGCAATCTGATCGATCGACTGTCACCGGCGCCGATCTGCGATGATTGTATCGCCGAGAAGCTCGACATTCAGCGTGGACATGCCAATGGCTGGGTGCGCGAATTGACCGGTGCCAACGGCTTCGAGCGGCGCCGCGATCTCTGCGCCATCTGTTCTGGCGAAAAACTCGTAACCCGTCGCGTTCGTCATTGATCCGGCGAACCAGAATCCCTCCACTCGTAATACATTCAATACCTCGCCAATGCTCTTCCGCGCGCCCGAGCGCCGGCAGGCGCGAGGGTGCGCGGCCCGATTTTCGTAGGCCCGAAGCGGACATAAATAGGCCCAGGGCGGATATTGGCGGAGCGCGGGGAGGAAGTAGTCCCGCGCCCCGCCCCCGGGAAGGTCAGGCAGCCAGCCGGTCGGGTGGGTCGGCCTGATCGACGGCTGCGACGTCCTCATCGTCACGCGCGGGATCGCTGGCAATTGCGATCACGTCCGCAGCTTCTTCGTCCGACGCATTCACCGCATCCGCTGCGCCCTCACTCGCCATCGCCTGAGCGGCCAGCACGCGGGCATGGGCGCGCACCGACTCGACCCCGCCTCGCGGTGTGTAGGCGGCGGGCGGGAATGCCAGCCATTTCGGCACCCAGCGCTCGGCCTTGACCCTGCCTTCGGCACCATTGAGATGATCGGCGATGATCTTCTTCATCGTCTTGCCCGTCTCCTTGGCATTGGCCTCCGCAACTTGGATACCGGCCACCTCACCGACCATCGCCGACAGGACCGCCTTGTCTCGGACAAGGTCGAAGAATGGCGCATCGGCGCGCCACCAATCGGCCATGTCGGTACCGATACGGAGCGCCACGGCATCGACCGCCGCGCTTCCCGCAGACAGCCCCTCGCCCATCACAATGGCGATCACGTCCAGGAGCGCCGGGTCCGGCAGGTCGAGTAAGCGGTGGAACAGCGCGACCAACTCTATCTGATCGCCATTGCCGCCGGTCACGGTCGGGTCCTCTGGCGACGCCCCGATCAGCGCCAGCACCGCACGGCGGCGTTCGTCGAACACGGCCTCGCCGGGGCTTTCATAGACCGATTGCCGGATATCGTCATCGCGGGTTTGCTGCGGCTCGGGACTTACCCAGACCAGCGGCGACTGCACGATGGCATGCGCGACAAACAGACGAAGCGCGATGCCGGGATGACCGGTCAAATCGGCACGGACAGCGGCATGGCGATGAAGATCGATATAGGTCTGCATTGCGGAAGTGACCTCGGGGCGTTCCGCCTTGGCCGGTTCCACAGCCTCGCCGCCCTTGCGCTCGGTGGCTCGCGCCTCGCGCAGTGAGATATAGCCTTCGTGGATCACGACCTCGCCGGTCGACCTGACGTCGAGATAGACGCGACCGCCCTTGCGCTTGGCGCGCTTCTCATATTCCCAAGCGTGGAAATACTCGGACGGCGGCACGACGATCGGCTCGCCCCATCCTTCCTCGACATAGGCGGTGCAGCGCGCGTCGATGGCCGCGTTCTGCGCCGCCCAGAAGGCGGTTGCATCGGCGAAGCATGCGCCGTCGCCGAACAGGTCCGCGACGATGGCAACGCCCGATCCTTCGAGATCGAACAGAGCCACCTCAACCTTGATAGCGGCACCGCCGAGTAGCCACGACTTGAGGTTATGTCCCGAAGGGGCATAGCTTTCGGGGTCGTTATAAAGTTCGAGCCAATCCTGCTGCTGACGCTTGGTCGCCAAAGTCAGATGCCGTACGCTCGCGCGGTCGATTTCATCGGCGGCGTAGAGAGCACGAATACGCGGCAACAGGTTGCCGAGCGCCAGCACGCGGCGGACGGTCAGGTCAGGCAACCCGAAGGTCAGGCCGACATCTTCGACGCTGCGCCCTTCCCGGACGAGGCGCGTGAAGGTCTCCCATTGCTTGACCTCGTCTGGGTCGAGACGGGCGAGGTTCTCGATTAGCGATGCTTCCACCGCCGTCGCGTCGTCGGCCAGGTCGAGGATCGCGCACGGTAACGGATCGGGCGCCGACGTGTCGCCCGCCGCCAGACGCTCGTCGGCAACAATCTGCGCGGCGCGATAGCGGCGCGCGCCCGCCACGATCTCGAAGGTCGTGGGGGTGCCGTTGGGGCGCACCAGCAAGGTCTGCAAAACGCCCTTGGCGCGCACGGTGGGCAACAGATCGGCGACATCGGGTTGCTTCTTGGCGAAGCGCATATTGGCCTTGCTCACGCAAAGCTTGTCGAGCGGGATGAATTCTAGTCTCATGGTCAGACTCCTTCGTGAGTGCCGGTCCCGTCGATCTTGGACAGTGAAGCGGGACCGGTTTTGATGCGGGCGAGACGCGCCCGCGCGTCCGCCGCCCTCGTCGAGGGCGGCAAGCTCGTCAGGTCAGCAAGAGCAGGCGCTCGGCAGTCAGGATCGAGCCGGTGGAGCGAGCCACCTCGGACCAGCGCGACAGCGGCACCTCGGTCGCAAAGTCCAGGTCACGCTCGATCCGTAACCCGAACGGAAGACGGACAGACGCAATCTCGGCCAAGCTGAAATAGCCAAGCTCGGGACAGCCGAACCCGAGATCGGCCAACCCGACCAAGGTGTCGTCGTCGCTCGCAAGTTCGGTTGCGAGCCACGTCGCGGGGCCGAGCGGATTGAACAGTTTGAGGACCGGTGCGGGATCGTGACCGGTTCCGGCACGTACGGCGTTGGCGGCAAGCTGCCGGATGAGGTTGGGGGTGAGTAGGTTCATTGGCCGGACTCCGCTGTCGCAAACAGGTCGAGCTGGTTGCGTGCGTTGAGGTCGAAGAGGCCGAGATCGCAGGGGCGTTGCGGCTTCTTGGGTTCGAGCGGCGCGGCCGCGCGCGCCGCGAGGCGGTCGGCAAGGCTGATCGGGACAACGCCGGGAACGAGGGTCTGAAACCCGATGGGTGTCGGCTCGACCGCGAATGAGGACTGCCTCGTCACGCAGCCGGTCCGATTGCGGACACCGCCTCGGCATTGGCGAGGCGAGCGAGTAGCCAATCCGCTGCTTTGCTCGCTTGGGAGGCGGCACGGACGATCGCGCGATTGTCTTCCCGCAACACGGCGAGCCAGTTGGCGATATAATCGGCGTGCCGTACGGTCGGCACGATGCCGAGCGCAGCGCAGAGAAGGGCCGATCCCATTTCGGCGATCAGTTCTTCGAAGGCATAGCCTTTCGATCCGAAACCATTGGACAGGTCACGACCCAAGCGGCTGGAATGGCCGGTCGAATGGGTCAGTTCGTGAAGGCAGGTCCGATAATAATCGATTTGCTGGAAAAAGACGGGCTGCGGCGGCACTTGCACGAAATCGAGGGACGGCACGTAGAAAGCGCGGTCGCCGCCGACACGAAAATCGACCCCGCTCGCCGCGATGACGCTTTCGGCGACCGGCACGATTTCACGCTCGGGCAGCGGCGTGGGATCGGGCGCGAACCCCTCCGGAAGCCCGTCGATCTGTGCCACATTGAATACGGTGAAGCGCTTGAGAAACGGCACGACGCGCGCATCATCGCCATCCTGTGCCGCCCGCTCCTTTTCGGCGTCAGGCGTGAAGCGGTCGGCATAGACCACGGTCGTGCCATGCTCGCCTTTCCTGACCGCCCCGCCCACATCGAGCGCCTGACGGAAAGTCATCCACGATTGGGACGGCCAACCACGCGCGATGACCGCGCCCCACAAAATCAGCACGTTGATGCCCGAATAGGCGCGACCAGTCCGGGCGTTGCGGGGTAGCGCCACAGCGGCCCCCTCGCCGCCTGCCCCGCCGCGCCACGGCTGCACCCACGGCACCGCGCCGCGCTCGAGGTCGGCGATCACTCGCGCGGTAACCTCTTCATAGACGCTGGTGCGCGCAGTCGCCGGTGACGTGGCGCGCGTGGCAACTGCGCGCGCCTTCCTAAGGGCGCCTCCATCGCTGCGCTGGTGGGGAATGGTCATCGCAAACCTCCAGTCCCGCCCGAAAACCCGCAGGCCCCCCGGAAGACCCCATGGGAGAGGTCCAGACCGGGCCACACACGACACCAAATCGCGCGTTCCTGGCCCCGGTCGGGGGTGGGCGGCAGATGCGACCGAAGAGGCCCGCTACATGCGGCGGGCCGCACCCGAAGGGCCGAAACGGAGTGGAGGACATGAGCGAAGCGATTGTTGCGGCACGCCGAAGCGGGCCTAGCAGGAAGCACCGCCCACCCCCGACCAGAGGCCAGGACTCAAACAACGCCATCGCGGCACGCGATGACCGCAGATGCTTGACTATGATGATTTCGAGCCGACGTCCGTCTTGGACGTCGGCGACTATATTGGAGGCCGAGATGGACATGATCGATGCAGTCAGCAACGCACCAATTCAGACGACGATTTCGGCGATCTTCTTCTCGATGGAACTCAGTCGGTCGAAATGGCTGATTACGTCCCTGTCGCCGGGCGGCGGCGAGCGCATGTCCAAGCACGTCATGCCCGCCGGCGATGTCGGCGGTCTCCTCGAGCAACTCGATGCGATCAGATCGAAAGCGGAAGCGAAAACTGGACGGGTATTCCCGTTCGTGTCGATCCAGGAGGCTGGGCTCGACGGGTTCTGGATTCACCGTGTCCTCGATCGGGAAGGGATCGAGAGCCATGTCGTCGATCCCGCATCGATCGCGACATCTCGGCGGCGGCGACGGGCGAAGACTGATCGTCTCGACGGCGAGACGCTTCTGCGAACCCTATTGGCCTTCAAGCGGGGCGATCCCCGCGTCTGTTCGATGGTCGTCGTGCCGACGCCCGAGGAGGAGGATCGACGCCGCAACAGCCGGGAACGCAAGGCCCTCGTTCATGAGCGCGTATCGCTGGTCAATCGCCTGAAGGGCCTGCTCTTTAGCCAAGGCGTGACCGGCTATGAACCGCTCAAGAGCGACCGGAGGGAGCGGTTTGCCGAGCTGGTGACTGCTGGCGACGGATCACTACCTCACCATCCGCACCCACCCCATGCACCTGAAAAACCGACTTCGCGATATCCAGACCGATCGTTGTGACCTTCTCCATGGCGACTCTCCTTCCAGCTCAACCCCGCGATATAACCGCAGGAGGGTGGAGAGCCGTCCACAGCATCACTAGCTGACGGACGGCTTTGTTTGATCATGCGGTCATAGCAGCCCTTCGTCCACAAACTCTGACAAGCTAATTGCAGGTCATTGTTGCATCGGCCGGAGCGTGCCCACCCGGATATGAGCAGCCGTCTAATTTTGATTCAGTACCTGTGTTGAGTTGCCGCGCGTCGCGTTTCCGCGCGGAAGACGGACGTGTTCCCATTTTGGCGAAGGCCGTCAGGCCCTCGCACATCACTCTACCCAGAGCCCACTCGCGCAGGCCCCGGCGGTGCGCTTAATTTAACAGCTTGAAACGGATTGCGGTGCCGCCGCCCGGTGCCAGGTTGAGCGTCAGCACGTCGGTGCTCGTTACCACCTGTTTCGCGGTCTCGAACGCTTGCGGGTTTGTACGATAATCGGCGCCCGGCCCGTCGCGATAGATCTGCGCCTCGTACCGCTTGCCTTGCGCGAGGAAGGTCAGCGGCTGCTTAAGCGTTCGCGCATTCTCGTCAGTGATCGCGCCCAGAAACCAATCCTGCCCGCCGCGTGGCTGACGCGCGACCACGACATAGTCACCGATCTCGGACTGCAACGTCTTGGTCGTCTCCCAGTCGGTCGGCACGTCGCGGATGAACCGGAACGCCGCCATGTTCTTCTCGTAATTTTCGGGCAGGTCGGCGGCCATCTGGATCGGTGAGTAGAGCACGACATATTCGGCAAGTTGTGTCGCGATGGTCGACTGCACGCGCCGCGTCACCCCTTCACGTGCTGGTTCGGCGAGACCAAGGGCAGGCTGAGCTCGCCATAGGCATAATAGCTGTCCTGATCATGGGTGACGTTGGTCGCGGCACCCACGCCTTCGAACCGGACGAAGTCATTGGCGCGATAGCCCGCGCCGAGCGCGAGCTTCACGTTGCCGCCGGGCAGCGAAAACAGGCTGCCGTCACCGCCGAGTTCGATCGCTTTGGCGCTGTTGCAATAGCAATTGCCCAGCTTGGGAAAGGCTTGGCCCGCGGCAAAGGCGGTCACGTCGTATCGGGTGTGATCCTGACCATAGCTGCCGGTGAGGAAAGCCTGCCAGTCGCCGGCAAAGGCAAGCCGCAGCGTCGGCGCGATGACGAACGACCGCGCCGTATAGGCGAAATGGCCGCCGCTTGCCGCGATGCCGAGCGGACTCAGCGCGTACGAGCTCGACGAGAAGCGGTCATTGTAGAGCGCATCGACCTCGAAGGTCAGCATGCTCGACAACGCCTGGTGCGCGCTCAGCGCCAGATTGTGATTGCGCAGCAACGGCAGCAGCGTGAGGAAGGGCCGGTCGCGCGTGTAGGACCGGTCGCTGCCGTCGATCGCGCTGGTGCGGCCGAACTCATAGGCAGCGATAAAGCCGCCGCTCGACCAGCGCGTGCCGGCGACCGCACCGTAGCGCTGCTCGACTCCGCCGCCTTCGGTCGATGTTCCGATCCGCGCACTGGTTTCGAGGCCGTCGAAATCGCGCCGCAGGATGATATTGGCAACGCCCGCCACCGCGTCCGACCC
>Ga0153956_1001827_pt1 | contig 17376 bp, 12 predicted proteins | sample TSFL040MetaG_FD_104704 | JGI IMG/M metagenome (GOLD analysis project Ga0153956, IMG submission 104704) | Attine ant fungus gardens microbial communities from Florida, USA - TSFL040 MetaG | ecosystem: Host-associated > Fungi > Mycelium > Unclassified | place: USA: Florida, Wekiwa Springs...
GACTTAACCGAAGATAATAAAATTTACTGAGAGAAAGGAACAAGTTCTTTTCTTTAGGCTGCTTTCCACGTAAAATGTAATTTACCGCCAACCCAATTCCGGTGCCACGTATTTCAATATGGAAGAAAGCAGATGTACATTATAATCCACGCCTAAGGTATTGGGAATGGTCAGCAGCAGCGTGTCCGCTTCCTGAATGGCTTCATCCTCTGCTAATTCTTTAATTAATTGCTCCGGTTCCGCCGCATAGCTTCTGCCGAAATGTTTATCATTGCGCTCCCATCTTGAAAATCCTGCCTTTTGTAAAGGTTCATAGAACAAACCTACATGAATGTTCTGACTTTAATATTTCCCACTGCTTTTACCATACATCTGCACGACAACGGGTTGTCCAGCGTTTTAGACAACCCGTTGTTAATTGTATCTTATAAGTAAATAATCCTGCACAAGTTCAGCCTTACTGCCATCCGGGGTTCTGGCTTATCTTACCGTTAGAAACTACAATTTGTGTTAATGAAATCGGCATCAGATAATCCCGGTTTACATTAAACTGATAGCCGTTTTTCATATTGCTGTTAGTAGCATATGGCAAAATATATCCGTTGGAATTTTGATAGATATTCTTCCCTACTACCAAATTAGGAATTACTGTAAGAAATTGATTCAGTTTCGCACCGAGTGGTTGATAACCAACGATCAGGTTTCCAGCAGCCCACCTCATGAGATCGTCCAACCTATAGCCCTCGCATGCCAGCTCTATACGCCTTTCTCTTCTTACTTCATTGATGATCGGGGAAAGATTGGGGAATTGCCAGTTAGGATCCGTCTGGATATTTGTCATTAGCAGGTGCGGCATACCCACCCTGTCTCTCAATTTGTTGATCGTATTGTCAATATCGTTTTGGGTGATAGTGCCAAGTTCCGCTTTAGCCTCCGCAGAGATTAGCAATATTTCTGCATAACGCATATAAATAGTGCCGTCCGTACCACCCGGGCCATTATGTGAATCCTGGCCCCAATCGGTATTCAAACCTTTTTTGATTTGATAGCCCGTAGTATTCGGATCTCCTGAAAGCAGGGCGGGATAGGTAAATATTACATCCGGTGCATTATTCGGAGCGCCCGTTACAACCGTATCTCCATACTGGAAGATGGTCTGTCCCAATCTCGGATCTCTGTTGGCGAGAACATGATCCATTGAATCATCTCCCCTATACAAAGGACTTAATGCAATTGGTTTGCCGTCTGTACACAGATAATCGTCAACAAGCGACTTATTTATGCCGTCATCCTCCGTACTGCCCGAACCTCCGTGATAATAGTTTTGCCAATAGGTAACCAATCCGTCAGCCTGGCTATAAGCGCGCCAGAACATGACTTCTTTACTATTACTGTAATCTGTAAGATTAAACAAGTTGAAGTACCCATTATACGTGCCTACATTGTCTAATTGGAAAATGTGGGAATTGATCACAGAATCCGCCGCTGCCGCCGCCATCTTCAGATACTGACTGCCGTCTGAATTTGCAACGGCAAAAGAATCTTTCGCTTGCCCGTGATATTTCTCCCAGGTGCCTTCGTAGAGGCATACACGTGCTTTCATTCCTTCGGCATATTCCTTATATACGCGCATAGCTGTTCCCTGTGTCTTGGTAGGCAACAAAGCTATTGCATTATTCAAGTCAGCTATTACAGAATCTATAATCACATTTCTCGGCAAGCGGGGTGCATAGATCAAAGCTGTATCTGTAGTGGTCAACGGTTTGTTTATCCACGGCAAAGCTCCGTAAGACCTTACTCCACTGAAATACAAGCAAGCCCTGAAGAAATAGGCTTCTCCTACATACTGTGCCATGCTGCCCAGTGGCGCATTTACTCTGCTGTAATTTGCAAGAAAATAATTAGTAGTATAAATATCGTTCCAGTCAGCATAGCCACTATTTGATGCTACTGTAAGCAACCCTGCCAGCCTTGCACTTCCATTGGAAGAATTTATACTTAACGGAGACATATTATCACTGTTTTCGTCTACGCTGTAAATACCCAGGCTGCCAAACCCGTTATATTGCGGAAGTATGTTTGCACCTGTTGCCCCCGTACTTGACATCTGGTAAAAACGATTGGCATAGTTCTGAAGATCCGATACGGTATTCCAGTATGTATTTGTAGCCAGATTCGTGGGCGGCGTCAGGTCGAGAAGGGTATCATTCTTACAGGAGTAAATTAATGAAGTTCCCAACAAAAGGTATAGAATTTTTTTAAAGTTCATCTTATAATAATTTAGATGGGATTAAAGAATATTTACCGATACGCCCACTGAATAGGTGCGCTGCAACGGGTAGATTTTTTCATCGGACTGTAGCAATTCAGGATCGACGTACTGATGTTTGAACACGCCGGAAAAAGTCGCCAGATTATCTATACTGCCGTATATTTTTACCTGAGAGAGATGATATTTACCGGTAAACTTATCGGGAATAGTATAGCCCAGTTGCAGATTCTTCAGGCGCATGTAGGCCGCATTCAGCAGATAACCGGACTGCGTTACCATATTTTTACTTGAGCCGTTATTTATATCCAAACGAGGAAAGTAACCGTTGGGATTGTCAGTCGTCCACCTGTCTGCTATTTTAGGAGTAACTGTGCTTTGATATTCCGAAGTTACGTTCCAGAAATAGTTGTTTGTGGGCCAATAATCGGTATGTCCCTGTCCCTGCAAAAATACGCTTACGTAAACTCCTTCGTATTGTGCGCCCACAGTAAATCCATATAAAAATTTAGGTGTTGTATTACCAATAATTTCCTGGTCGCCGGGATCGCTTACAGTCTTACTGCCGTAAGTGATCTTACCATCATGGTTCAGGTCGGCATACTGAATATCGCCGGGCTGGTAGCCGCTTGCATTAATCCGGGACTGGTCCGGAGCATTGCTGACCTGGGTTGCACTTTGGAATTTCCCTACAGTTTTGAAACCCCAGATAGCGCCCATAGTTTCTCCTACATAAGGCGAACTGATAAGTTTGTTCGGATTGCCCGTATATTGTGTGATCTTACCTGCGTAGTGTGAAAAAGTTCCTCTAGCGTTCAATGCAAATTTGCCGTACTGGTGATGCCAGCTTACAGTAAAATCGTAACCTGTAGTTACGGAAGCAGCATTATTCAGGAGCGGAGCATTAATACCTAAAGTAGAAGGGTAGGAAACGGCTGTTCCGAATTGGTCGGTAATGTTTTTCTGTACCAGTCGAACGTAGCGCTAAAATCATTCAGGAAATCAACATCCACACCCAGATCCAACATTGAAGGCTTTGCCCATGTAAGTGTTGGACTGATCAGGTTTGTAGGATTGTACACATCGGCTAAGCGACCACCGCTTGAGGGGTTAAATATCCAGTTGGTGCCGGTAGCCAGTTGCGTGTTAAGAACAGCCATGTACGGATAGTATTGCATATATGGCGTGTACGACGTACTGTTCAGGAAATAGGATATATCTCCCAATCCGCCATAAGATGCCCTGAGCTTTAAATTGTTGATGGTTTTTCGCAGCCCGTCAAAGAAACCTTCTTTCGATATATTCCAGCCGGCAGAAAGTCCTTTGAATAAATGATATCTGGTATCATATGGAAAGAGCGACGTACCCATATAGCTTGCATCCAGTTCCAGCAAATATTTTTCTTTATAATCATAATTGATCCTTCCGATAGAACTGATGGTTCCCCAATTGTAAGCGCCGTCGTTCGCAGTATTTATCCCGCTGGTAAGTGTTAGAGAAGGCGTTGACGTACTAAATAAGTTTTGATTGGTACCGGTAAGCGCAGTATAACTCTGCTTTTCCTGCTGCTCACCTACCAATACTTTGAAATGATGACCGTTCAATGTTTTTTCATAGCTGCCAAACACATTCCAGTTGAAATAATAGCTGTTGGAAAATGTTTTTGAGATAGAAGAAACCGTATTGCTCATCGTATTCGGGTTGGTAGGCGTAGAATAATAATAGGGTAAAATAGAAGAAGCAATATTATAACTCTGATAATTATAATTGTAATGCCCTGTAAATGTCAATCCGTCCAAAGGCTTAACCGTGATATCTCCTATAATATTGCTGACATTGTTCCGGCTTTGATTTGTACCGCCTTCTGACAACTGCGGAATATAGGAAGAAGACATAAAGCCGCCGTTTGGCGCCGTTACAGGAATGATAGGCCATAAACGCGCTACCTGATGAAAGAAATTGCTTCCCGTATTAGCGCCTCCATTGTACGGCGTATTTAAATTTTCCTGGGCAAAGGAATATTTCAATTGAACATTGATATACTTATTGATGTCGGCATTTAAATTGGCTCTCAGATTGTTTCTTGTATAATTATTGTATGCATACCTGTACATGCCGTTTTGCCCTTCGGTACCGGCAGCTATATAATAAGTAACATTTTCCCCGCCGCCCTGGGCACTTATATTGTGCTGCTGATTGGCAGACGCGAAATCTTTCAGATAAACTTTGAACCAGTCGGTGTTCGCATTTGCAAAAGTAGGATCGTAATCAGCCCATACGCCTGTGGGTGTTTCTATGGTTCCTGGTGTAGTAGAAGGGTTTGCAAGATAGTTCTTCACACGTGTTACAACAGAATCAGGAAACAATGGATTCTGACCTGCATTGGTGTAGGCTTCGTTCATTGTATTTACGAAGGTTAAGGAGTTGGACATTACCGGCTCGTGCAGCAATTGGGCAAAACCAAAATTATCTGTGTAGTTTATCCTCGGCTTCATATTTTTCCTGCCCTGCCTGGTAGTAATAATCAGCACGCCGTTTGGCGCTCTGGAACCATATACCGCAGCTGATGCCGCATCTTTCAGCAAAGTAACGCTTTCCACATCGTTAGGATTAACGGAGTTGATATCTCCCTGAGAACCATCTATAATTACAAGAGGGCCGGCAGTAGCGTTAGTACCTCCGGAAAATCCTGTAAATCCCCGGACGTTAATACTTTTAGTAGCGCCGGGCGCTCCGCCGCCCAACATGCCGGAAGAAGAAGTGGCAATGTTCAGGTTAGCGATCTTACCCTGCAATGCATCGGTAACATTTACCACAGGCCTGTCCTGTATTTCTTTACCGCTAATCTGATCAACAGCGCCCGTGAGATTGATTTTCTTCTGTGTGCCATAGGCTACCATTACCACATCATTGAGTGATGAAGCTTCTTGTTTTAATTTTACATTGATTGTTTCATTGTCACCCACTATGATTCTCTGCGGCATGTAGCCGACATAAGTAATCTGTAAAACATCGCCTTTATTTGCTTCGATGGTAAACTGCCCGCTGCCATTGGTAAAAGTTCCTTTATTAGTACCAACGATCTGGACAGATGCACCTGCAACCGGAATACCGGATGAATCTGTTACAATACCATGTACGATATTCACAGCGGCGGACACTTGCGGAGTATTATTTTTTGCAGGAATATCATTCGTTGATGAAGATATTTCCCTCTCTATGAAAATAGTCGCGTTTGCTATGCGGAATTGCAGTCTCTGGTTTTGTAAGCATGCTGCCAATACATTCTGTACAGATGCCTGCCTCGCATTGATGCTTACAGGTGTAGCCTGTTGAAGCAATGTTTCATCGCAGAATACGGACAAGCCGGTCTGCTGCGATATTTTGTTGAGCACAGACTTGAGCGATGCATGTTTTACAGAAAGCGTCACCTGCTGGGAAAGCCCTTTTGCCGAAACGGACAAGCAGGCCGCAAGCAATAGTATAATGGTCATTTTCATAACCAACAACAATTTTGTTTTTAAATACATAATTTTGTTTTGTTTGGGTGATTAACTAATGGAATACGCTTGGAGAGTTTGTTTCATGGGGTACCCAAATAATATCTTCGGGAGTGTTGACAGCACTTCCGATTTTTTATACCCCCCTTTTATTTTGTTACGTTCTATGTTTCATACATCGAAGTTTTTAAGGTTTTACAATTAGTTTATTTCCGGTTTCTATATCAAAATGTATCTGATTCTGTTCCAATAAGTTTAACACGCTGGAAAGTTTCATGTTACGGTTAATGCGACCATAAAATTTTCGTGGTGTTATATTACCTTCAAAAATTACTTCAATATTATACCAGCGAGACAATTGCTGCATTATAGTGTGCATGTCTGCATCGTCAAATTGAAAAAAACCGTCTTTCCATGCAAGTACCTGACTGGTATCAATTGCATAAACGACCAGCTTATCATTACCTGTAACGGCCTGCTCACCAGGATCCAGGACTCTTGATACCTTATTGTTGGAAACTTTTACGCTTCCTTTCACCAACGTTGTTTTAACCGATGGTTCATCAGTATATGCATTGATGTTAAAAGCAGTGCCAATATCTTCGACTTTTGTATTATTTATTTTAACCACAAAAGGGTGGTGTACATTGTGTATTACTTCAAAATAAGCCTCGCCTTCCAATTCTACTACACGTTCCTTCCCGGCAAAAACTGTCGGATACCTGAGCAATGAAGCTGAGTTCAGCCATACGCCGGTACCGTCGGGCAATACAATTTTGAATTGCCTTCCTTTGGGCACAGACAAGACATTGTAGGCAACTGCCTGCGGCTGGCCGGATATATTGTTGTATATAATCTGGCTGCCCTTTTTGCTAATAGATGAACCCGCGTCCGTTGCTATCACACCATTATTAACGCTATCCAGAATATGTTGCGAGCCATCGGCCAGTGTGAGTATGGCGCCATCGTATCCCGGCAATACGTCGTTTTTTACTGTCTGAGGCTTTTCATTTTGTCGTGGTGCCGCTGAATACCTGTATAGAAGTATTGAACCCACCAAAATGATGATACAAGCAGCGGCCGCAAAATAGTTGCCTCTCCTCTTTCCGGTGTTGCCATGTCTTTCATCCTCGCCGGCATAAGCCTTTAACCTTGTACGCATCCGATCCAGCAGCTCCTTTTTTTCCTGTTCGGAACTGAATGGTATGATAATATGGTCGGGAAAGCTACTCTCATACCAATTTTCCAGCAACTGTTGCTCTTCGGCCGTAGCTATACCCGATAGATATTTATTAATTAATGCTTGCAATAAGGCTTCATCCATATTTAATAGTATTACGAGAAACAGATTACACTCATCATGATCCGATTTTTTTAATCATACAGACCAGTCTCATGTAGCCGTGAACATATCTGCTTTTTATTCAGCAATACAATTGCACGCGCTAAAAATTCAGTTTCAGGACAGCCGTTACAGGATAGTGATCGGACGCATTTATATTTTGCAAAACATTGTGGGATTGGACGGTAAAATTACTGCCGGGCTTACAGGCAATAAAGTCTATGGGTACATCGGCATATCCTTCTTCGTGTAAAGTAGGTTTGCAATGTGTGCATGTACGCGTAAAGGATTGATCCAGCATATCGATCACTTTGCTGCCTTCACCGGAATTAAAATCACCCACCAGGAGGAAAGGATATGCAGACTTGCCGGCAATATTGTTTATCTCTCTGATCTGTAGCAAACGGTTCTCTTTGTGCTCTGCATCCAAATGCGTGCAGCCGAACGTAATGGTTTTGCCATCGGGCAGCCGTACGACCGCAGTTGCCAACACGCGATGCTCACCGCCGATCGTTTCATTGGTGGGTAACTTATGGGTAGCCGTATCAATAAGCGGAAACTTTGATAAGATCATAATGCCATAACTGCCACCTTCAAGATCGATGGTCTTTGCAAAATAAAAGGACGGATAATCCGTTTGCGCTGCAATTTCTGCGGCTTCATTGATTTGGCCGTCCCGCTTCGTGTTCACATCTATTTCCTGCAACGCTACAATATCGGGATTTTCTTTTTTGATTACTGCAGCTATTGCCTGAACATCTATTACGCCCGGCTTATCCGGCGGGTTGCAGTGATGGGTATTATAAGTCATTATCTTAATGATTTTACCGCCGGGCGATTTTTGTGCCCACGAAACCATTACAAATACTATAAGTAAAAAAGTAATATACCGGTAATTGCTCCAGATCATATTTATTATTTTATAGTTATATAAAATATATTTTACTGATAAACCCTAATCCAATCTACGGCCATTTCTACAGGCAGGTCGCTTGGGTGTATCTCGCCAACCCAGCCGCCGCCAAGCTGCTGATCTATCAATATGTAAAACGGCTGATCAAACGGCCATTGTGAAGGATCGACACCCTTAGCACGCGGATAGCTGAAAGTTTCCTTGCCATTCACAGTATACACAATCTTATCGGGATACCATTGAAGACCGAAAACATTAAAATCGTTTGGCCTGATCCGTGCAGTGCTGTAATGCGGAGGATTCTTATCCTGCTTCAGTTCCAGCGTGTAGTAGGAGTGTATAGTTTCATAGACAATACTGTCGAAATTAAGATGTTCCATAATGTCTATTTCACCATTGCGCGGATAAGAGCCGTGTTTATCGGTTGCTGCAAGCATCCACATTGCCGGCCATGCACCATGTGCACAGCCAAGCTTTGCCCTGATTTCTATTTTACCGTATTGAAAAGCAAATTTTCCCTTGCTGTAAATACCGCCGGTTAGAAACAATCTTTTATCTCGGTTTGTACCGGTATTCTTTATTCCCCTTAAATAGAGTAGGCCGTCTTTCAAAGCGTAACAGCGGTCATCTGCCGACATGTGTTTATCCCAATTACTTCCGCCTGCAGGTATTTTCGTCCACCTGGTAGTATCCAGCATTGCCGTATTAAAATTATCTTCCCATACCAATTTCATCCTTTTGTTTTCCCGGTTGCTTTTTTGAATATACATATAGTTATCCGTAAGCGTATATGTACGCATTTTACAGCTTTGCAGAAGAACGCCGAGTAATACGGTTAATAGAATTTTTGTCATTTAGCAGACAGGTTAATGAATACTGCATCTATCTAAGTCTGTTATAATCCAGATAATGCATATCAACAATTATTGATTACGTTACATAATCAAGTATGGCAAAAGGACTGACACACCCAACGGTAATTACGATTTATTTAAAAAATAGAGTATGGGAAACAGTAACGGAGTCAGGTATGCATTTCTCAAGGCAATCCGAAGTGCATGCAACGCACGAAAAAGATGGTTCTCAACTGTTTTGGGTGAAAGGTTCATTTTTTTTGCAATCTCTTTGACGGACATGCCCTCTTCCCTGCTACATTTATAAACAATCTTGCATTTTTCGGGCAGTCTATAAATGGTGTTATCAAGCTTTTCTTTCATGAAAATGGCATTTACTTCTGACTCTCCCGAATAAGCAATATTGGCAGCAATCGGTATTTTTTCCAATATTTTTTTCCTGCGAAACTCTTTTTGCAAGCAGGCAAAAACAGAGAATTTAACTGCTGTAGCGAGATATGCTGCCATCGAGATGATCTCTAGTGAGCAACGTCTATCCCATAAGCTCGTAAAGACTTCTTGTACCATATCTTCCGCAATACACTTTCGTCCTGAGAAATGATAGGCAATGGCGAAAAGCTTTTCTGCATAACGATCGTACAGAGTCGTAAATGCGCCGGAGTTTTCCTCCTTAATCATTATGAACAACTGTTCATCCGTCCTGTGTGAGTAATTGGGCATGTGATGAAAAGGAAATAAACCTTTGCTAAAGTATTCATTTTAACATTCAAATATTTAAACATACGTTTGCGTATCTTTAACAAAAGCCGAGCCTCCCTGATACTAGGGTACCGAATTATCTATTGCCAACGCGCCGGGCTTGGAAAAAAGGTATGGATGCTCAATTGTAACAGAGAAGAGCGAGTTTTGGAAAATCTTTGTAAGCCTAATTCGTTTTGCCGTATCACGTTAGATAACTTATTAATCTTTTGTTCGCTTTTTATTCCATATTTCTAAAATTAATCATACCGTTTTCCGCAGAAGGGATATCGGTTTTGCCATCATAAATAAGTTGTGTAGAAACAATATTATCTCCTAATATATTTCTTAAGTAATCAAGATTGTTCATAAAATCTTTATTGAAATTTTTGGCCGATTTTATTTCATAGGCAAAAAGATTATTGCCTTGTTCCTGAATAATATCAACTTCTCTTTGCGATTTATCCCGGTAGTAAAAAAGGTTAGATAATTTGCCTTTATTAAACCTATTTTTCAAAAATTCTAAGACAATTAAATTTTCAAAAATTGCTCCTCGTAACGGATATGTTGATAATTGAGTTTCATTTTCTATTCCTAGTAAAAAGCAAGCCAGTCCTGTATCACAGAAATATAATTTAGGTGTTTTTATCAATCGTTTACCAATATTGCGATAGAATGGCGGTAAGCGAAAAATAATATAGGATGCTTCCATTACACTTAACCATTCATTTACTGTTGGCACAGATATTCCTACTTCATTTGATAGCGCGGATGCGTTCCATTCAGCACCTATACGACCGGCACATAAACGAATAAATGTTTGAAACTTTGTAAGGTCTTTTATGTTTAAAAGTTGTCTTACATCGCGTTCGATATATGTATTGTAATAATTGCGGCTTACGTCCTGCACAGGAATTTTCTTTGCCCATACGGCCGGGTAGCCTCCATTAAATAATAAAGTATCTGTAGATATAGCTTTGATTTTGCTTCCTAATTCTTTCAACGAAAATGGCAACAAAGTTAAAGTGGCGGCTCTGCCTGCAAGCGATTGTGTTACTTTTTCCATTAACGCAAAATTGCTGCTTCCTGTAAGTACAAAATGACAATTCGGGATTTCGTCTGCAACTACCTGGATATAAGAAAAAAGTTCAGGATATTGTTGTACTTCATCTATGATAATTCCTTTAGAATGTTGCTGCAAAAATTCTTCAGGCAAAGTTGCGATTTGCTCCCGAACGCTTACTAATTCAAGGTTTACGTAATCGTAACCCGAAAAAACATTTTTACATAATGTTGTTTTCCCCGATTGTCTTGGACCTGTTACTACTATTACAGGATATAACTTGCTTATACGCAATAATTCCCCTTGTATGTCTCTATGTATAAATGAATTGCTCAATATTGGACAGATTTAAAATTCAGGTTTAAATTTGTCCAAAGATAATAAATCATTCCTAATGAGTAATTTTTGCCGGTCCGATACGAAAGATTTTACTTTACCCATTCTTTGATTGCAGGCTACCTGTGGAGATTAGTGAAGGTTATCGATTATCCATTACCGCTTAAAGCTTGAATAATATTCTTTCTATATTCGTTATCCTTTTCTCTAATTTCAAGAACATTTTTCGTCAGATCTGTATTTATAAACAATTCCGCATAGCCGTTCTCCCTATCTTCCTGATCGTTAAAAAATACTTTGAATTTGTAATACCCTTTTTTGTTCAAATCACATTTTTCGGTATTTAAGGAAAAAATCGTAGCTGAAACAGTATCACGGGCAAAAGTAAACGTCCCATTAATGCCGTACAATTCGCCCAGTGCATTTATAAAATTGTCGCTTTCCGCTCCTGTAGAACGTATTTGCAATCCGTTTGTCTTAAAAGCATTTGTATTGATTTGCCCTGCACTGTTAATCCCTTCTTCCATCTTTAAAGGTATCGTCAAGGATACAGCTACCATTTTGTTACCATACATCCCTTTGGCGAGCAAAGTACAAACATCCGAGCCAAACTTACTATCCGTAAGATTCAGGGCAATATCGGAAAAGCCCTCATCTTCCTCCCCTGTATCCGTAATGTTCATCAAGTTGTTTGATCCGTTATTCTTTCCGAAAAGTGAGGAAATAAAACCCATATTGCAAGTTTTAGGATTAAAAATTTAAGCGATCGGAACGCGGCTGATTCCTTCACTAAAACTACGGCAATTATCCTGAAATATTAGAATATTCCATAATGCCAAAGACCTTGCCGCAGCGCTCAGCATCGAATCAGGTGAATTACTGGAAGCTTATTTATGGAAAAATGCAGAAGAGGCAGACACGGAAAAAGTAAAGGAAGAGTTAGCCGACGTATTTGCTTATGCCCTGTTGTTAGCCGATAAATATCAATTGAACGTAAAAGATATTGTACTCGAAAAAATACAAAAGAATGCCACCAAATACCCGGTGGAAAAAGCAAAGGGTACCTCTAAAAAATACAACGAATTGTAAAATCCCCACGTTCTTATGATCATCTACCAAAACACTAAAGACAATTTCAATAACGATATATTGAGCAATGAAATCGAGCGCATCATTACCGGAAGGATTAAGGAAAAAACCGGAAAGGCAGTAGCGCATAACGAAATCAATGCTCTCAAAAGTTCCCTTGCCTATATGGACAGGGTACTTAACCACCATTATATTTTTTCTTATAAAATTCCTCTATTCTATCTTTAATATGGTATTAAGAATTCAAAAAGAGCATGACATGCATACATATTCTAAAACAAATAAACTAAAACTATTACGAGCATTAATTTTAATCATTTGCAAATGTTTGCGCTCCTATCGCTCAACACAGGTTAATAATAATGAAAACACTCTAATTGAAAATGCATGTAACGGACAAATGAGGCTATTACACAAGTAAGCTGTTCTGGCAAACAGCAAAAGTGATGGGTATATTTCAATTTCACTACAAACACTTTTTCACTATTCAGCGCCTAATCTTTTCCAACTTCAGACTGGCTGTAATATTGCTCATCCTGTTCCGAATTGAAATTGTTCTCACGCTTTACAAACACCGCTGTGAACATCCATTTTACAGGCGAATACCAAACCCCCGAATCGAATTTTCCAACAGGAAGTTTTATTAGAAGCGTATTCCATCCTTTTTGTAAATGTACCTTCGTCGGCTTTCTGAAATAATAATTTTCATCTGTATAAGGAATTTCCGGATCGCCTTGTTGCCCCGCCCGTTGCCATCGCGGTGGTGGAATGATTTTTTTGTTCAGCCATATTTTGCTTTGCAGATTATTCCAGGTATTTTCTTTCGGCGATGCAGACGGGTTGGAGCGTGAAAAATCGTAAAAGCCAAGCCACATCTGTGCTGCAGTATCTGTATCACTCCAATATTTTGCATAAGCATAAAATGTCGTGTTCTCTTTTGGGTTAGTACATATTCCTTTAACAGCCGGGTCCCAGAAATGGCGCAATATGATCGTAGCGCCATTTACCCGCATGGAATTTTTCGCTTTCACAAAATCAAAATTTTCTTTCTCCGGCGGAAATTTTTTGGATAAATCTCCCTCATTATTATAAGCGCCGACGAGCAGCCAATGAATATTTTGTTGTTGCACGTAAGGGAAAGGCAACCGCGAAAAAAATTCTCTTTTAATATCAGTCAAACGATCTTCAAACGCAGCAAAGTCTTTGTATTCGCGTGCAGAGGTATCGCTTAAAGACACCTTGTTGTCTGTACAGTAACCGCCGCCGCACCAGCATCTTTCGGCAAACGCAAGCATTACGGGATAAACAGGATTTTGTGTAAGATTATCGTCATCGGTCTTTAATTTTCTGTCGTTCCACAGACACAGCGTAGCGCCGATCTTTTCGTTATCTCCTTGTAATACATCATCTATTTCGTGATTAAAAATTGAAACAACGCTTTCTTCCGCATCCATGTGATTGATATAAAGATTGCGCGAATCGATCTGCCGGAAACCTTTGCCGACGGCAGCTCCCGACCAAAGCTGACGAGTAACAGATGAAGTATAATTTCCGCCCGGCTGCCAGCCAATAACTTTTTTGCCTTTCCTTTCAAGCAATGTAACCATCTCCGGCAAAAAACTCTTGTTCTTGATTTTTACTTCATCGGCTCCTATATGAATGTACGGGACATTGTAAGTATCGCATACTTCACGCAAAATATTTTTCATCGTCATCATACCGGAATCGCTCTGCATATCAAAGCCCATCGCACGCCTGAAAGCCGCGCTGTGTCCAGGCATGTCAATCTCCGGAACAAGCGTGATATATCTTCTTTTACAATAACCAATCAGCTCTTTCAAATCATCTTCCGAGTAGAACATTCCTGCATCCCGCTTCATATTTTTTCCGGCGGTCAGTTGCGGATATTGCTTTATCTGCAAACGCCATGCAATATCTTCCGTTACATGAAAATGAAAAATATTCATTTTCAGTGAAGCCATTACGTCGATCTGCTGTTTCAGTAAATCCATCGATTGATAATTTCTGCCGACATCCACCATATAACCGCGCCATTGAAACGCAGGCACATCGTATATTTCACAGCCATCGACAATAGATTTACCGCGCATCAGCTGCCGCAAAGTCTGCACACCATTGAATAAGCCGTGAAGCGTGTTGGCCGTTATAATTATTCTGTTATCATTGACGGATAAACGATAGGATTCCTCCGTAAGCCGCTCTGCATCAACCATTCCAATCTTTAACAAGATCGGGAAACCACGATTTTCTTTTTTTGATACCGGTATATTAAAACCGTTGGCTACTATTACCCTTTGCAGATCACCTGCAATATTTTCCAAAGAATCATTACCAATAACTATGGAAGAACATTTATACACCGGGAAAAAATCATCGCGCCATTTCAGATTTTTTGGAAAAGGAATCAACGCAGGTTTTGTTTGCAGACCGTACACATAAGAATAAATTTTTCGCTTCCAGATTTCATACGCATCGCCTTTCAGATGCAGGCCGTCATTAGTTAAATCAATATTGAATTTATCTTCCGCATCTGCAAAAAGCGAATGAATATCGATGTAAGTGTAATGATATTGCGTTGCTTTATCTTTCAATACATTATTGATCTCATTTATCGCCGTCCCGTTGCCTGTGTGATCGGCAAATTTTTTGTAAAACTTATTTACAGGGGTAATACTTTGAATGTAAAGTTTTGTAGAAGGAGTTTGCTTTCGAACAATTTGCGCGATCAAAAAAATATTTCGTTCAATACTGTCCGGCTTAATGCCGTGCGCCAGGTCGTTAGTGCCGATTAATAAAAATATTTTCGCAGGTTTTCGTTTTATCACTTCGTCCAGACGGTTTAAAACACCTGCGGTAATATCGCCGCTGATACCGCGATTAATGATGTCCGGATCGTTATCAAATAATTCGTCCCACTCCGCACCGTCGGTAATACTATTACCCAGGAAAACAATTTGTCCCTTTTTTACCGGCATTGTACGAAAGGCTGAAACCCGCTGCCGGTAATAGGTAGGGAACATTTCGTCGTTCAATGCTTTTGGAATTTCCTGTGCGCAGGCGTTTGCCGAAAACAACAAAGTGCAGCATAATACAAAGAACAATTTTTTCATTAGTCAATTTTTGCCAGGCAAAAGGTTGCCGTCTTTAAAACTATTTTTGCTGTGATTTTATTCCTTCCACTTAACTGTTTTAAAAACAATTTTACGATAACCATCCGCTTCGTACAAAAAGCCGATTGTATTTTTACCTAATGCCGTGATATCGGAATAAGCGGTATTTTTTGCCTCGATTAAAAAAGATTTTTGCCAGGTTTCTCCGTTGTCATAGCTGATGCGCAAAGTGAGACTATCGCGGTCATGTGTACTTGCATCGTTGCAAAACGCGAGTACGTTGCGATGCTTCTCGTACCGCAAGGTAAGGATAGAACCTTCGCAAACAGGATCGGGCAATTGCTTGTCGTAATAAGCCGTATCCCAGACGGCCCCACCATCACTGCTGATGGCAACAATTCTTTGCAAAACATTTCCCCGCTGGTTGCGGCTGTTCGTCATCACCCGGCCACCGGACAACTCTGCGGCAGTAGATTCATTGGAACCGCGAAGAGGGTTATCTGCGCTGATATGGAATGTTTTACCGTGGTCGTCGGTATAATAACCGTGCGCAATATAATCCGTGAAATTCTTTTGCGGCGGGCCTTCCGAGTGATTGGCAGCTATATAAATGCGCCCTTTGTATTTACCCTCTTTTATTTGCATTGCATGTCCTGGTGTATTGGCATAGCTGCGCCAGTCTTCAGGATGGTTCCATACAGCATTAATTCCAGGCTGGTCTATTTTACTCACCTGATTGGTAATATTAGCCGGAACGCTCCATGTTTTTCCATTATCGACAGAAGTAACGTACCACACTTCGCGATAGCCTTTCTTTTTCCTTATCTGTCCTTCGTCCGCATTGCCGGTATTGTAAAATAAAAATATTCTTCCTTTCGGATAACGTGGGTCGCTCAAATCCACTACCGGCGCGGCATTTCCGGCTTGCAGCTTTTCATTGGTCGCTACAACCCGTAAGGCGCTCCAGGTATTTCCTTTATCTGCGCTTATTTTCATCACAATATTTACATGTCCGAAATCGGCGCCGCCGTTTACACGCCCTTCTGCAAATGCTAGTAAATGACCATTCGGCAAATGAATAATCGCCGGTATGCGAAAAGATTTATAACCATCCTGCCCAGATTGAAAAACGGTAACACCGTTGCCTTGCGCCCATAAAATTGACGGGCACAATAACAGGCTTAGTATAAGAAAGCAAGTATATCTCATTGTAATCGTTTTTATTGTTACACTAATCCTTTCAATAGCTGCATACAATACCATTCCTGTCGCGGCAAATGGAAAGGCCCTTTGAATAAATTCCCCTTTGCCGTTTGCGCTATCGATCCGTCGCGATGCAGATAGCCAAACCATTCACCGTGCTGCTTATCGTGAAAATGCGTGTAGGCATATTCATGAATTTGCCTGTGCCACTGTTTATATTTTTCCTCGCCCGTAATCGTATAAGCCAGTAACGTTGCAATGATAGCTTCATTTTGCGGCCACCAGAATTTCATGTCCTGCCAGTATTCCTGTACGGGTCTATTATAAACATCGCGGAAATACAAAATGCCGCCGAAGTCCTTGTCCCATCCGCGTTCCCACATATAATCGAGCATCCTGCAGCCAAGGCCGATTAGCTGCGCATCGTTATTCCTGTATTCCGCTTCATGCAAAATAAACCATGCACCTTCGATCGCATGACCGGGGTTCAGCGTTCTTCCGTCGATATGATCAATAATGCTGCCGTCCGGCGCAACCTGTTCCATCACGCAGCGTATATCATCCTTTACGAAATACGTTTCTATTTCTTTTATCCACCTATCGATCCATTTGTCGCAACGCGGATCGCCGATCGTTTCACGCAGTTGCTGCGCCGTATTCAGCATGATCATCGGCACGCCGATTCCTTTCGCGGGCCGTGTATCTTCAAACTTCAGCTGTAGTTCTTTTTCACCTGTCGAATAGGCTATACAGTTACCAAAAATTTCTCTCGCCTTTTCTGCCAATGATGTATCGCCGCTTGCTTTGGCATAAGCCGCTAATGCAATCGCAGCAAAAGTTTCAGAGAAAAAGTAGCGGCGTTTTCTTATCGGGTTTCCTTCGCGGGTTACATGAAAAAACATTTGACCATCGGTATCAAAGCAATGATCCAATAAGAA
>Ga0153956_1001828_pt1 | contig 17364 bp, 15 predicted proteins | sample TSFL040MetaG_FD_104704 | JGI IMG/M metagenome (GOLD analysis project Ga0153956, IMG submission 104704) | Attine ant fungus gardens microbial communities from Florida, USA - TSFL040 MetaG | ecosystem: Host-associated > Fungi > Mycelium > Unclassified | place: USA: Florida, Wekiwa Springs...
CGTCTCAGTGTTTGGCGCGCGGGAGAACTCGTAGGCCACGGTCAACCTGCCTTTTGGCAGGACGGTGTCTGACTGAATCACCTCCCTCTGATTTCCCCAAAAATTATTTTCGTAAATCAAGCGATTGTTTTTGACATACAACGCAAAGCCACCCCAGCGACCGCCGTAGGATGCGATGACGCCCTCGGCCCCCGCATCGGGAATCGTGACCTTGGCAGTGATGCGGTGGGATTGCAGGAAATCCGGGGCCATGCGGGCCGGAACCCTCGCTTGCCCCGGCCCGTAAGAAAAGAATTTACTGCCGTTGAGTGGCCCGGTCGCCTTCACCAAAACGCTACCGGTCTGAAGCGGGAACACATCATTCTTTTTACCCTCTTCGTCAAACAGGGCGCGCAGCGATTGAAGCTTCTCGGGATATTGCGCGGCAACATCGCTGGATTCGCTGAAATCGCTGGCGAGGTCGTAAAGCTCCCAACGGTCCTGGTTAAAATCCACCGCCGGTGGCGCATCGTCAAACAAAGAGCGGCCGTGATGTGCCAGGGCAATCCATCCATCCCGGTACATCGCACGACTGCCGCTGATCTCGAAGTATTGAACGCGATGCCGCGATGGAGACTGACTGTCCATGAATGTTTGCCGGAAGCTCGCCCCATCGAGCGGCTGCTGGCGGACACCGTCGATGCTGTCGGGGGGTTGGATGCCAAGCACATCGTATATGGTTGCCGCCACATCGGTGACGTGCGTGAACTGGGTACGCAATCCTCCCGGATCTTTTATATGCCCAGGCCAGGCGATCACCATGGGATTGCGCACACCGCCCAAATAAGCCGCCATGCCTTTCAAGCCCTTGAAAGGCGTGCTGCCGGCCCAACCCCAGCCGGTCGCATAATTGTTCTGGTGCAGCGGCCCGCCCAGCTCGTCAATCTTCTGCAAATGCCTCCCGACCTGTTCAGGATCGCGTGGCGACGCATCGAGGACATCGATATCCATCTCGCCGATGACGCCATTGGGCCCGGCCCCATTATCGCCGACGAGATAAAAGATCAGCGTATTTTCGTCCTGCGTCACGGTCTTCAGCAGCCGCCCCACTTCATGGTCCGCATGCGCGATGTAGGCTGCGTACACTTCCATCTGACGCGCGCATAGCTTCTTTTCGTCCGGGGTCAGCGAATCCCAGGCGGGAACTTTTTGCGGCCAGGGCGTCAATTTCGCATCCGCGGGTATGACACCCAAGGCCTTCTGGCGGGCGAAAATCTCTTCCCGCAGTCGATTCCAGCCTTGATCGAACTTGCCGCGATATTTGTTCACCCACTCCCTGGGAACTTGATGCGGGAAATGCGCGGCAGCCGTGGCGAAATAGAGGAAATAAGGTTTTTCCGCCGCAAATGTTCTTTGCGTTTTCACCCATTGAATGGCGTGATCCACGAGATCGGCGTCGAGGTTATATTCCTTTCCCGGCGTGGCCTTTGGCTCCACCGGCGTGGTGTTCTGGTAGAGGGATGTGGGCTCCCACTGATTCTCCAGCCCCTGCATGAACCCATAGAAATATTCGAAACCCAAGCCGGTTGGCCATCGATCGAAGGGACCGAGTGGAGTTATTTCCCGAACGGGCGTGTTATGCCACTTGCCGATGGCGGCCGTGCTGTATTCGTTAGCGCGTAAAACCTGTGCGATGGAGGCTGTATCTTTTTTCCATACAGTGTCATACCCGGGCGGGGCATTCTGAAGCACCACATCGGCAAGCCCCCCGAATCCAACGCGGTGGTGATTTCGCCCGGTCAGCAATGCGGCCCGGGTTGGCGAACATAGCGCCGTGGTGTTGAAGTTGTTGTATCTCAGACCTTGCGCGGCAAGCTGCTCCAAAGCGGGGGTTTGCGCCGCGCCGCCGAACGCGCTCGTATCCGCGAATCCCATGTCGTCGAGCAGGACGATCACGACATTCGGCGCTTTTTTCACGGGCGGCGCCGGCGTGGCCGAGGTCGACGCCGCAAACCAGAATGCCGGCAGAAAGCCCAGCAACACCGTCGACCATCTACGCTTAGAAGGATTCAGGAATTTCATCTCTCGCCCCTGTTGATGCCATATTTTTTCGAGAATCAACACACGGGAAGAGATCCCCTCCGGGAATACGAGCGGCGCCCCCCAATAAAGGTGGCAGCCTGTGCAGCTCTCAAGATCTCTTCCACGGTATTGAAGACAGGCTTGCGAACGCTCTTCCCTGCTCCGCAAACTTTTCGAGCGTGCCAAAGAAACGGCTTTTTGATTTTTCGAAGCCCGGCAAAATCCGAAAGCCATCGATTGCACCTGCGCTTCCCGCGCAGGCGCCGCAACATAAAGGAGCTGTTATTGAATGATGAAAATTTATTTTTCTTATTATATGAGGAGGGAGTTCGACGGCATTTTCGCAGGCGGACAAACTCCTTACCTATTAAAACCGGAGCATCGTCCAAGCCGCAGCGCAAATCGCAGCAATGGGAATATTCTGAGATGGCCTCGACATCGCTCCCGGAGAGTCGGCGCGAAGCCTTGGTAATTCCGTAAATACATCAAGCCCCAGTGACGTTTTCTTTTGCTCAACATCACCAGCCCGCGAAAGGACAAAAAACAACCAGGCAACCCCAAAATCCTCCATGGGGAGCGGCAAAAGGCGCCGAAAATTAAGAAAGTACTTGCATTCGCCGGTCATTTCTTTTTTAATCTGCGCCTCGCCGATCCCCGTGATCGGCGCCCTCCCGTAGGACCGTAGCTCAGTTGGTTAGAGCGCTTCCTTGACATGGAAGAGGTCGCTGGTTCGACTCCAGTCGGTCCTACCATCTGCTCATCCCGCACCGTCCGAGCAAATCTCCTGAAGTTCAAAAACCCCTTGTTTTACAGCGTTTTCGTGTCCTCAGCGGGCTCGGCTCATCCCTAGACAGTTTCCGAAAATCGTGAGTACATTGCGAGTAACAGGGAGTTGCTTTCAGGAGATACTCACATGCGGCTGACTGACATAGCCATTCGCAGAGTCAAGCTGAAAAACAAGCCTTTTCGGCTCGCCGATGGCAAAGGACTGGCACTGCTGGTCAAGCCGAATGGCGCAAAATACTGGCAATTCCGTTATCGCTTCGCCAACAAGGGCAAGCTGCTCTCGCTGGGTGTTTATCCCGAAGTCACGTTAGCCGAAGCGCGCGACCGTTGCTACGAGGCGCGCAAACAGCTTTCCAATGGCGCCGATCCCGGTGAAGTGCGCCGCCTGAAAAAATTCATACAACTCGAAGCCGCCGCAAATAGTTTTGAAGCCGTGGGGTTGGAGTGGTTCAGTCTGCAAAAGGCCGCATGGTCCGAAGGACACGCCAAACGCAATTTCTGGTTGCTCGAAAAAAATCTCCTGCCCTGGTTAGGTCGTCGACCGATCTCCGAAATCACAGCCCCTGGATTATTGGCCACGCTGCGCCGCATCGAAAGCCGTGGCGCCATCGATACCGCCAAGCGCGCCAAACAGCTTGCCGGCCAGGTTTTTCGCTTTGCCATTGCGACCGGCCGCGTGCAGCGCGATCCCTCCCAGGATTTGAAAGGCGCGCTCGCCGCCAGCGTTTCCACCCACCGAGCCGCCATCACCGAACCCAAGGAAGTGGGGCCGCTGTTGTTGATGCTGGATAGCTACGAAGGCTCGCCGGTTGTGCGCGCAGCGTTGCGGCTGGCGCCATTGACCTTTGTGCACCCCGGCGAATTGCGCAAAGCGCGCTGGAGCGAAATCGACTTTGAAACGGCGGAATGGCGCATCACGCCGGACCGCATGAAAAAACGCCAGCCTCACATCGTGCCCCTGAGTCGTCAGGCACTGGCCGTGCTGCGCGATCTACACCCGCTGACCGGTCGCTGGGAATATGTCTTTCCTGGTGGGCGCTCGACGAAGACTCCGATGAGCGAAAACGCCGTGCTCGCCGCGATGCGTTATGTGGGTATCAGCAAAGAGGAAATGTGCGGCCACGGCTTTCGAGCGATGGCGCGCACGATATTGGACGAAGTCTTGGGATATCGCGTGGATTGGATCGAACACCAATTGGCGCACGCGGTGCGGGATGTGAATGGCCGCGCCTACAACCGCACGGCGCACCTCGCGGGACGCCGGGAAATGATGCAAGGCTGGGCTGATTACCTCGATACGCTGCGCGAACAAGCGAGCGGTCGCAACGTCGTGAAGATTTCAACGCGCGTAAGCGCGCTGAAAAATGCAGTAAATCCGTAAAACGGTAAATACGAAATGCTGTAAGGAGAAGCGGACCCGGCCGGTGGTGAGACACCGACCGAGCCCTAACCACAACCGTCACTGTACGACGCAGACCCGGACGAACTGAAAGCACTGGCGATCCAGCGCAGCGATGGCTTTCTGCACGACGTGGCGCATTCGCAAAGAGCGCTCGGGATATTGCTGGCGCTGATCGACAAGAGGGAGGTCGCGTGGACCTGGGCTGGCTGCAAGCCGGGCTCTCGGAAATGGCGATCAGCTGGCAGTGTTTGGCGCTGCCCTTGCCGGAGACAGCGCCGAAACGCATGGGGGATGGCGAGGCGGCTGTCACCTGATGCTAAACGGAGCCGCCCTTGCCTAAAAGCGAGGGCGGCCCCTAAACCCGAAACCGCTTGCTTATGTGCGAGCGGCTCGCTCATAAGCTATTGATTTTAAAAGAGGCCTTAGATCGAGGGTACAAAAAACGATCCAATATGTTTATTTGAATCAACTTATAGGCGATATATGTTGATTCAAATAAACTTATGGCATTTGACCGCAAACTCAAGTCACGATATGTTTAATTCAGTCAACCTATATCGGATTAAAATTGGTTTAAACAAACATGCCAAAGATCAGCAAGATTGCTCAGTCCCCCCCCTATGCGGTTGAACAGCTCCTCGCTCAAATTGGGCGGAACATCCGTACTGCTCGCCTGCGCCGCAAGCTGCGTCTGGAGGATTTGGCTGAAAAAGTCGGCGTTTCTCGCTATGTCATGTCTGATATCGAGAAGGGTAAGCCGACGACGAGTGTTGCTGCCTACGTCGGCGCGCTATGGGCATTGGGCCTGAGCGACGATTTGAAACAGATCGCCGACCCGGATCGCGATACCGAAGGAAAAGCCTTCGAGAGCATCCGTGCCCCGGCAACGGCTCCAAAACGCAAGAAGGCTCTCGACAATGACTTCTGATCGCGAATGCTTCGTCTACATCGTTCCACCAGGAGAAACCGAATTCGTCACGGCGGGCCGCTTCCGCGTATCACAGGGGCGCGACGGCAACCCGCTTGGCGAATTCGTTTACGGCAGAAAGTACATGGCCCGCGCCGATGCCATCGAGCTAGATCCGGTAGAACTGAAGCTCGGCAAGGCAAATTATGAAACCGTCCGCATGAAAGGTTTCTTTGGCGCAATCCGCGATGCGATGCCCGACTTCTGGGGACGGCGCGTGATTGAGCGCAACGCCGGTAAGGTGGGCCTCGATGAATTCGATTATCTGATGCACGGCCCGGACGACCGGGCCGGAGCTTTAGGCTTTGGTCTGAACGTAGAACCCCCTGCACCTCGGCGTCAATTCAGTCGCACGTTAGACCTGGAATATCTCCAGGAAATGGCCGAGCAAGTCCAAAACAATGATGCCACCGGGATCGAAAACCAGACCGATGCACGGCAAGTTCAGGAGCTGATGCTCGAAGGCACCTCCATGGGTGGGGCACGCCCCAAAGCGGTTGTAGAAGACGAGGACAGCCTGTGGATTGCGAAGTTCGGTACATCGCAGGATCGCTGGAGCCATCCCCGCGTCGAGCACGCTTTTCTCAACCTTGCGAAGACATGCGGCCTGGATGTCGCCGACAGCAAAATTACGACAGTTGCGGGGAAGGATGTCTTGATGGTCCGGCGCTTTGATCGCGACAAAGCAGAAACCGGCTATCGGCGGCACCGGATGATCAGCGCCTTAACGCTGCTGGCCTCCGATGAAAGCCCACAGACGCGTGAAAACTGGTCGTATCTGTTGCTTGCCGATGAGATTCGCAGAGCCAGCGCACGTCCGGAAAACGATCTGTGCGAACTGTTTAAACGCATGTGTTTTAACGCACTGGTTTCTAACCTGGACGATCACCCACGCAATCATGCGTTGCTTGCCAGGGGAAGCAGCTGGCAGCTAAGCCCTGCTTACGACTTGACACCAACACCCACCATTGCAAAAGACTCACGATGGCTTGCCATGGCCTGTGGAGCGCAGGGACGTATTGCCCGCAGAGAAAACTTATTGACGGCCCACGGGCGTTTTCTTCTATCAAAAGTCGATGCAGAGGCCATCGTTGACGGTATGGTCGAGACGGTTCGCAGCGAATGGGATGCTAGTCTGCGCCGCGCAGGTGCCAGCGCAAAAGATTGCGAGGCGATTGCCAGCGCATTTCTCTACGAAGGCTTTTTCTACGAGGCCAGTTGAACCGCAAGCATGCAGATCGCCCTCCATCAACAATGGCTTGGGTGCGGTGGCGGCAAGCATTGGGTTCACTGCCCCGATCCGCTGGTTCACAGAGCGTCTTGACACATCCAACCAAGACCAGCAAAAAGAGCGACATCATCAATAAAAAAGCCGACTATATAGTCGGCTTTTTATCGGTGACGGCGTTCATTATTGCCTGGTCAAACGACCGTTACATGATCGGCTGCTGGCAAGTCAGGCCGTTGGACGACTGCGCCCCTGATGCGCCACTGTCTGCGACCGGCCCCAACGTATAGCCCGACGGGCAGCTCACCGCACCACCGCCACCGACGTTCTTCGGTTGTTGCAGGCTGTTAATCTCGGCATACGGGCGTATCGCGCCCGCACCGAATACATAATCAGCGCCCAGGCGCGAGTAAGTGGATTGGATGGCTGCCGTACCCAGGAAATTTGAATCGGCAAACGAATAACCGCCGCCGATATTGCCCTGGACATCGCGATTGCCGCCAACGTAGCTTAACCGCAGGCTATCGACGCCAAAGCCGTTAAATACATTCAGGCGCAGGTTCAAATCGCCACCCGATACCTCATCAGACGATTTTACGCGTAGCGATCTTGCGCCCAGGACCAATTGCGGTATCCATCCTTGCTTTCCACCGAGCGTCCAGTTAAATCCGGCATACACACGGTTTTCAGTATGCCGGCTATCGCCCTCTCCTCCCGCAGGCGCCACGCAAGACGAGGGCGCGAGTTCGCAAGGTGGCGAATAAGCGTAATTAGATTGACTGAGTACCGCCAGCACAACGGCCGCAGTGATTTTACTGGACTGCTTAAGCATGTTGACTCCTGCTGAATAAAAAATCGCGATTTTTTATAGTCGAAGTTTATTGAAAATGCAAAGAAGTCGCTGGCACACACTCCGGCCTTGGTCGATGGCGATAAATTGATCTGTCAACGTTCATTCATGTCGCAAGGCTTCAATCGGGTCCAGCCGGTCATGAGCAATGAAAACGTTGCGATGCAGCCGTGCACGGCTTGTGAATTTTAATCGTTCGAGTACGACGCCTACACCTCATACAAGCGGACAAAAAAATTGTCACCCACTGCCCCAAAGGTAGATTTTCTGAAATTTTCGTCAAAATATTTCAGAGAAAGTTTTCAGTATTGCGCCTGAGCCATACAGAGTGAATCAAAAGATCGGCTTTTAATGGATTTTTCGCGTAAACCGCCATTCGAAACAATGGGGGATTCGAGTGAGTGATGGCGAGGCTTCGGCAGTGTCCACGACAGTTAATGGGCACTTGGCAGCGCCCATTGAATGGCGAAACCGCCAAGGCGTGAATTAATGCGCACCCCCGGCCAGAAGCTGCGGGCGATTAAGGAACCTCTGAAAAACGTAGCGAGTGCAGCCGAGGCAAGGCAAAAACTTCTCAGGCGGCGTTACCGCGCAGGGCGAAAAAGATACGCCAATTTACGAGGAGCTGGCGCATATTTTCGGCTCGCGGGAAAATCGCCACGTCATCATTATCGACGATGCCCGGTTATTCGGCACGGACCCCGCGTATCCGACGATCGAAGCGCTGAGCGCGTTTGTTTTGACGCAGAAGCCCAGCGCAAAAATAGACGTCGAGGATGACAGCATCAGGATTACCTCCGGAGAATAAAAGAATGCTATCGGCGTCTCGGCGTCGAGAAAACAGTAGCGACCATGCCAACCAGCCTATAAAAACCTGATGGCCGCCAGCACGGCCTATCGATTGAAATTGGAGTTGCGACAGTGCTTTTTATTACAAGAATTATTGCGGTCTGTCTTTTTTTATAAGCCAAGCCTTTTCTCAAACCCTGTCGGGCGACTGGTCAAGCGGAAGCGCTGGTGAAGAAAATCCGGTGCGAAACTTTCATATGAAGTGCCGCGCGAAAAAAACGGCATCGATGGGATCGCGGCTCAGGCCAGGACCGCCACGCTTTTTACCAGCAGGCGGATCAGCTCCGCCTGACGCGTTACACCGGTCTTGGAAAAAATGGAGCGCAGCTGCGCGCGGGCCGTGTGCGGACTGATGTTCAATTCGGTGGCCGCTTCCTGCAGCGCCAGGCCGCGCGTCAACAAGGTCGCCAGCGTGGCTTCGGCGCGGGTCAGTCCGAACAACTGCGTGAGGGTTTGCTGGCTGGCCGCGCCCGCTTGCTCGGGATCGGTGATAAAAATCGCCACGGCCGGCGATGAGTGCCCTTCGGCCCATTCATACTGCGGCACCAGCCTGACCATCAATCCGAGATCGGCGCGTCCGGAGGGACGCGGCACCCGCAGCACCTGCACGACCGCCGCCTCATTGCGATGCGCGCTGGCCAATACCCGGCGGATGATCTGCTGCAATTCCTGGCTGCGCTGACGCGTCGCCAGCTCCAATTGCTGCTGAGTGACCTGCAAGCCATCCTTTTCCGACAGAATCTGCGTCGCCGGCGCATTCGCTTTGAGAAAGCGGCCGTGCTCATCGAGCAGAATGGTGCCCACATCCAGCTGCGCCACCGCGCCCGCGAACAGATCGCGTTCGGACTCGGTGCGATTCAGGCGCGCATGAATGGCGATGGCGCGCTCCAGATGGGGAACCAGCAGCGCGCAAATCGCCTTGTCGTTCGCGGTGAACGGCGGCTCGTCCGGGCCGCGCGAAAAACGCAGGCGCGCCTGGAAATCTCCGGGGGCGCCGATATCCGCGCCCAGAATATGCAGCACGCCGGCCGGCTCCAGGTATTGGTGGTAATACTCGCTGGCGCGCAGTTCCGCATCGGGAAGTAATTCCCGCAAGGTGAACACCTTGCCGGCGGGCAGATTGATAAAAGGATCGAGCGCAAAAAACTGCTCGCGATAGACATCGATCTGCCAATCGTTGGGATCGGCCAGCTGCACGGTCAGCGGCGTATCGGCATGGTTTTCGTCAGCGCGCAACTGATTGAGAATGACGCCGCGATCCCCCACCGCGGGCGGACGCAACACCAGCGAGATCACCTTGGCGTTGAGCAGTTCGCGGCTGAGCGGCAAAAAAGTCTGGAACGGTGTTTCCTCCAGCGGTCCCTGGTAGAGGGCGCCAATGAGCCGGTCGTAATCCTGCAACGCGAGCGGAGCGGTCATGGCCTGCGCAACCTTTTTTCATCCGGAAATTGGAGAGAACCGGCACCGCAACGCGTGCCGCCGCCAGTTTAACAAAGAATGCAAAAGCGCCGCGCCGGTAACGCCACAGGCACGCTCCGTCAAGCCAGCCAGCGCGCCATACCGAAGGCGGCAGCCGCGGCGAGGCCGCCAACCAATACCGTTTGCAAACCGCTGCGCAACCACGGCATGCCGGTGAAACGACCTTTGACCGCGCCGAACACAGCCAGAGCCAGTAACGTCACCAGCACCGACAGCGGCAATGCCGCGCGCGCATCGGGACGCAACAGATAAGCGCTCAAGGGAATGCAACCGCCGGCGATATAAGCGCCGGCGATGGTCAGCGCGCTTTTCCAGGCGCGGCCCGGCTCGGGTTGTTCCATGCCCAGCTCGAAACGCATCATGAATCTCACCCAATCCCGCGGCCGCCGGCGCAGCGATTCGATCACGCTGTCGCTCTCTTCCGCGTTGAGGCCGTAGTGCTGGAAGATTTCGCGCACCTCTTCGATTTCCTGCTCCGGCTTGGTCAGGATTTCGCGCTCTTCGCGCCGCTGCTCGTTCGCGTAGTGTTCCGCGTCGCCGCGCGCGGCCAGATAGCCGCCCAATCCCATGGCGATGGCGCCGGCGGCGATCTCGGCAAAGCCCGCGGTCAGGATGATGTCGGTCTGGGCGATGGCGCCGGTCAAGCCCGCGGCCAGTGCGAACGGCACGGTCAGGCCGTCCGACATGCCGATCACGATATCGCGCACGGTATCGCCGGCGGTGAAATGCTTTTCTGTGTGGGGAGTCGAGGGCATCGGGGATTCCAGGGCCAATATTCCAACAACCGGGTCGAGCGGCGCGCGTTTACATTTTTGCGCACGAATCGCGCGGCACAGGTCAAACGGTCCGCGCCTTCGCCTCGACCGGCGCTCTCAAGTATACTGCCGCACCAATTCTGTGGAAGTTCTGGAAAACGCAGCGAGCGAAGCCGGGGCCAGTCGAGCCAGCCCGTTTTAACGCCCGAGGGTTTAATCTCGGGGACAGGCGCGGTCGTTTTTCAGAATTTCCTCAGCCGGGCGGCCCCGCCGCTCATTCCCCTTGACCCCACGACAATGGAATCGCGCATGAATCAGACTGCCTTGATCATTCGGCGCCTGCTGGCGCTGGTTTTGCTGGCGCTCAGCTTCGGCATGTGGACTGTGCACAGCGATGTACTGGCACTGATCGCCCAGCAGCGGCCGGTGTTGTTCGGACGCTATTCGCAAGGCCATTTCGGCGTATTGCTGCTGTTGACACCCATTCTCTGGACGCTGGCCGCGGTGTGCTGGTCGCGCCGTCCGTTCCTGCAATCCCTGGGCAATGGCCTGCTCGGTATCGGAACCACGATTTTCGCGTTGCTGGCGGTGACCTATTTCGCGCATTTTTTCCACGGCGCGGCCCGCTACGTCGAAACCCGGGCTCCGGACGGCGCCCAGGCCGAACTGGCCGGCGTGGTGCGCCATCGCCCGCCCAACCAGGTCTATGAGCTGGTTTTCTCCGATCGTCCCGAACAGGCGCGCTCCTATCCCGACGCGCCGCCGGGTTATCCCGATGTGCCCTTGAAACTGACCTCCGACGCGAACGGTTTCCGCAATCCCAGCGTGCACTCGCAGTACGACATTCTCGCGGTGGGCGATTCCTTCGTGGCCGGCTCCAACGTGTCCGACGACCAGAACTGGCCGGCGCTGCTCGGCAAGAGCACCGGTAAATCCATCTACAACCTCGGCGTCGGCGGCAGCGGTCCGCCCACCTACCTGAGCAACTACGCGGTGTTCGGCCTTGAGCTGAAACCCAAGGTCGCGCTGTTCATGATTTACGAAGGCAACGATTTCAAGGAGGACGTGGTTCTCGATACCGATGTTCCCACCTCGGGCAAGGTGAACGCGCCGCCGCCCAAGCCGCCGCTCACCCGGCAATTGAAGGATCACTTCGATTTCGCCTTCCATTCCTCGCCGGTGACGCTGGGCTTGAAGCGCTTGTCGAATCAATGGTTCGAAAAACTCGGCGCGCGGCGCCCGGTACCGGACTATCGGGAAAAAATCGGCTTCATGCCGATATCCGTGCGCAGCGGCGACAGCGTGCATTACTACAGTTTCGAACCGAAGCGCCTGATATACCTGAACTACAGCCAGGAGGAGTTCAGCAGCTCGCCCGAATGGCGGGCCACCGCGAAGATGCTGCAGCGCATCGTGCAACTCAGCCGCGACAGCAATATCCGCCCGATTTTCCTGTATGCGCCGAGCGCGCCGCATGTGGTGCTGCCGCTGGTGGAAAATGCGATTCCCGCGCAACAGCTGCGCACATTCACCGCGTATCGGAAAAAGCATTTGCCGGAGGCGGAGGCGTTCAAGCGCGAGGTTTTCGCCAATCTCGACAGCGAGGAACACGTGGTGATGGACTTCTGCCGCGAGCAGAATGTGGAGTGCCTGTCGTTGACCGATGCGTTGCGCGCCGCCACCGCCGCCGGCACCCAGACTTATTTCACCTACGATCAACACTGGACTCCGGACGGCAACGCCGTCGCCGCGGAGGAAATCGAAAAATTCCTTCGCGCAAAGAATTTGCTGTAAGTTCTCCCGCAACCGGCCCCGCGCTCCGGGGCCGGCTTCTCCCGCATCAATCCCCTCTCCCCGGTTTTGCAAACATTGCGCAAACATTGCGCAAACACGGGTCATTCATTTTTCGTTCAGTCGCGCGAATCGAAACTGGGCCCACTGCCAACCACAAGGTGTTGGCACTCAGTTGAAGGTTTTCGCCATGACCATGCTTGCTATCGTTGCCAAACGCGTTCTGTTGCCGCTGGGCATCAGTATTCTGCTTTCGGGTTGCATCGTGGTACCCGAGCACCGCCACGGGCCCGCCTACCGCCACGGTTACGTCGAACCGGTGCCAATGCCTCCGCATCGGCACTACTGAACTGAGTGCATCGCGCGGCGGCGCCGATTCGTGGGATCATGAAAAAAACGATGCCACGGAGAGAGACGATGAAAGCATCGCAAGGCGCCGCCGATTTCCATAAACCGGTGCTGACACGAACAGAAATCGAACAGCTGGCCAGCGTCGAAACAACGCACATTCTCAACCCCAACGCCCGCAGACGCGGCAAATCCCTGGGAGACCTCACCGGTCTTTCAGGGATCGGCTTTCACCTGATCGAAGTCGAACCCGGCTTCAGCTCCACGGAATTGCACGTTCACCGCTTCGAAGACGAATGCGTTTACATCCTGGAGGGCGAGGCCACGATTACGCTCGGCGCAGACCAGGTCAGCGTCGGCCCCGGCGATTTCGTCGCCTATCCCGCCGGCGGTCCCGCCCACACCATGCGCAACACCGGCAGCGCGACGCTCAAATGCCTTGTCGTCGGCCAGCGCCTGACACAGGAAGTGGTGGATTATCCGGCGGTGAAAAAACGTCTCTACAGGAACGGCGCGGAACGCGATCTGGTGGACTACGCCAATATCGGGCAGCCCACGGCGGGTAAAAAAATATAAACGTCAGTCCGCGGCGCAGGCGGCCAAAACACAACTGGCGGAAGGCAGGCTCGCCACTTCGGCGTCGGCGCCCCACAGGCGCGCGATAACCTCAAGGCTCTGCGCCAGCGGTCCGCTGGTCCAGAAGTATTCCCGACCCGATCCGCCGGCACGCAGCAATTGATTCTGCTCCAGGCGGCGCTTCAGCTCGCGCGCCACCGCCGGCCCGGTATCGACCACCGTCACCGCCGGGCCAGCCAACTCCGTTATCAGGGTGCTCAGGAACGGGTAATGCGTGCAGCCCAGCACAATCACGTCGGCGCCGCGCGCCAGCAAGGGATCGAGGTAACCTTGCAACAGATCGCGGGTCTCGACGTCATCCAGAAACCCGGCCTCGATGCGCTCCACCAGGCCGGGACACGGCTGCGTAAGCATTTCCACGGCGCCGGCGTAGCGGTTCACCAGCGCGTAAAAGCGCGCGCTTTCCAGCGTGCCGGCGGTGGCAAGCACGCCCACCACATTGCGGCGCGTGGCGGTCACCGCGGGTTTCACGCCGGGCTCCATGGCGACGATGGGAATCGTCGCATGGCGCTGGCGCAATTCGGTCACCGCGGCCGCGGTGGCCGTATTGCACGCCACCACCAGCGCCTTGGCGCCGCGCTGCAGCAGAAACTCCGCAATGGCAACGGAGCGCGCCACGATCTCTTGCTCGGGTCGCGGGCCATAAGGCGCGTATCCGGAATCGGCCACGTACAGAAAGTCCTCGGCCGGCAGCAGGGCGCGCAAATGCCGCAGCACGGACAGGCCGCCCACGCCGGAATCGAAGACGCCGACCGGCGCCGGACAGGTTTCAGGCACGCTCGCTCATCTCACGGCGCCGCGCGACATAGTCCGCGGCATAGTCACGCTGTCAGAACAGCGTGTAGAGGAACGGGGCGATAGCCGAGCCCTGCCCCAGCACGATCAGCGCGCCGAGCAAAAGCATGACCACGATCAAAGGCGCCAGCCAGAATTTTTTTCGCTTGCCCATGAAGCCGGCGAGATCTTTCAATAAATCCCACATGCGGAATTCATCCCCTTTTCGAATTGGCGACACGCAAGGCGGCATCGCAGTATTGGTGGATCAGTAGGGTTTTTCGACGTGTTCTTTATCGTGCGCCGCGCTCGGCACGCGATAACTGGTCGCACTGCGATCGAGCGCGCGCGCCATCGGGTCCTTGCCCGCCAGCCTCATCACCCAGCCGATTGGCGCCAGGATGACGAAGAAAAACACGGTCATGATGATGCGCGTATTGATTGCGCCCATCACCGCGCCGAATTTCATCCAGACGCGATACAAGGGCCGCAGCCCCGCCGGCCACGCCAGCGCCAGCGCCGCCACCGGCACGCCGATGTAGAACGGCCACCGCGGCAGCGGATGTTCGCGCAGCCAGGGCAGCAATCCGGCGAACAGGACAATCAGAATACCCGAGAATATAAAACCGAATTTGCGTAATTCCCGGTTGTCGACGACGGTGGGCAGGGCGCTCATCATTAATCCAGCTCGAATTCGTTCTGCCAGTCCTGGTTGTCTTCCCAAACCGGCTGTTCATGTTTATGCAGAATGACGTTTTCCAATACCAGGCAATCCATGTCGGTGCGCATGAAGCAGCGATAGGCGTCCTCCGGCGTATTGACGATCGGCTCGCCGCGCACGTTGAACGAGGTATTGACCAGCACCGGGCAACCCGTCTTGCGCTCGAACGTATCCAGCAGATGGTAGAAGCGCGGATTGGTGTCGGGGTGCACGGTCTGGATGCGCGCCGAATAATCGACGTGCGTGACCGCCGGGATTTGCGAGCGCGGCACTTTCAGTTTTTCGATGCCGAACAACTGTTGTTGCTCCGCGCTCATCGCGACACGCTTGTCTTCGCGTATCGGCGCCACCATCAGCATGTAGGGACTGGAGCGGTCGTGCTCGAACCACTCGCTCACGCGCTCGGCTTTGATCGCCGGGGCGAACGGGCGGAACGATTCGCGGTATTTGATTTTCAGGTTCATCACCGACTGCATTTTCGCGCTGCGCGGATCGCCGATGATGGAGCGGCCGCCGAGGGCGCGCGGACCGAACTCCATGCGTCCCTGGAACCATCCGACGACTTTTTCCTGGGCCAGCACATCGGAGAGCTGGTCGAGCAACTCGCCCTCCTCCAGTTTTTTGTAAGGCGCCTTGATGCCGTCCAGATAGCCGGTGATATTGTCGTTGCTGAACCAGGGGCCGAGATAACTGCCGCGCATGAAATCGCCGTCGGCCACCGCGCGCGGATTGTCGAGGTACTCGTACCACACCGACAGGGCCGCGCCCAGCGCGCCGCCCGCGTCCCCCGCCGCCGGCTGCACCCAGATATCCTGGAACGGGCCTTCGCGCAGCAGGCGACCGTTGGCCACGCAATTGAGCGCCACGCCGCCGGCCAGGCACAAATTATCCTGCTGCAATTCACGCTGAACGGTGCGCGCCAGTTTCAGCACGATTTCTTCCGTGACCACCTGTATCGAGCGCGCGATATCCATTTCGCGCTGTCCCAGCGGGCTCTCCGGCCTGCGCGGCGGCGCGCCGAACAGCTCGTCGAACTTGGCGTTGGTCATGGTGAGGCCGGTGGCATAGTTGAAATAACTCATGTCCAGCCGGAAGGTGCCGTCGTCCTTGAGATCGAGCAGATTGTTCAGAATGAGATCGACGTATTTGGGCTCGCCATAGGGCGCCAGTCCCATCAGCTTGTATTCGCCGGAATTGACTTTAAAACCGGTGTAGTAGGTGAACGCCGAATACAACAGCCCCAGCGAATGCGGGAAATCGATCTCCCACTGCGGCTTGAGCGCGTTGCCCTGCCCCCGCCAGACGCTGCTGGTGGCCCATTCGCCGACGCCGTCGAGGCACATCACCGCCGCGTTCTGGAACGGGCTCGCGAAAAACGCCGACGCCGCGTGGGATTGGTGATGTTCGGTGAACAGCAGCTTGGGCAGGTGTTTTTCCTTGATGCCGCCGAGCCCCGCGAGTTCGCGCTTCAAGGTGGCCTTCAGGTACAGCTTTTCCTTGAGCCAGACCGGCATCGCGGCACTGAACGACGGGTAGCCCCGCGGCGCATAGGCCAGATAGGTCTCCAGCAGGCGCTCGAACTTGACCAGCGGCTTGTCGTAGAACACGACGTAATCGACGTCGGCGAGCGTTGCCCGCGCCTCCTCCAGGCAGTAGGCGATCGCCCGCGCCGGAAAGGCCGCATCATGCTTTTTGCGCGTAAAACGCTCTTCCTGCGCGGCGGCCACGATCTCGCCATCGCGCACCAGCGCGGCCGCGCTGTCGTGGTAATAAGCTGATAAACCGAGAATCAGGGTGCTCACCGCCGCTCCACCACGCCAAAAAAGCGGCTAGTTTACCCGGTTGCGACGGGGCTGAAAACGCTGTTTCCCGGGCTTGACAGTGCCGTCGCGAACATTGGCGGGCTCGCGCCGCGCAAAGCGCCGACTGGGTCCGGAGTGACAATTTAAGCGTATTTTCTTCTGCTAAGGGGTAGTTGCCGGCGCGGCTATTAATTAAACTCCCGCACGAAGACGCTCACTCGCTTTGCACTCTGCATTCCGCTTAATTGTCTGTTGACCCGGATCTCGCTGACCAGAACGCTGGCCAGCATTACTCTGCTCTAGGACGACTATGCCACATGTGCTGATAGTGGACGACGACACTCACACGCTGCGCAGCATGGCCGAGCTGGTGAGCCGCGAGGGTTTCTCCGCGGCCACCGCCGCCACGCTGCAGGAAGCGCGTGCCCAGATTGCGCTGCAGCGCCCGGATGTGGTGCTGCTCGATCTGGTGTTGCCGGACGGACCCGGCATCGAGCTGTTCCAGGACGTGGAAACCCGCTCCGCGATGGAGGTCGTGCTCATCACCGGCCACGCGAGCATCGAAACCTCCATTCAGGCCCTGCGCCTGGGCGCATCGGATTACCTGATCAAACCCGTCAATGTGAAGCAGCTCAGGGGCATTCTGTCCCGCGTCGCGCGCCCCAACGATCTCAAGACCGAAATTCACCATTTGCGCGGCGAGCTGCGACGGCTCGGGCGCTTTGGCCATTTATTCGGCAGTTCGCCGGCCATGCAGAAGGTGTACGACCAGATCAGCCGTGTCGCCCCCACCGCCGCCACCGTGCTGATCACCGGGGAAAGCGGCACCGGCAAGGAACTGGCCGCGCAAACGCTGCACGACCTCAGCCGGCGCCGCCGCGCGGTGTTCGTGCCGGTCAACTGCGGCGCGATCTC
>Ga0153956_1001829_pt1 | contig 17336 bp, 13 predicted proteins | sample TSFL040MetaG_FD_104704 | JGI IMG/M metagenome (GOLD analysis project Ga0153956, IMG submission 104704) | Attine ant fungus gardens microbial communities from Florida, USA - TSFL040 MetaG | ecosystem: Host-associated > Fungi > Mycelium > Unclassified | place: USA: Florida, Wekiwa Springs...
GAGTGCAGCCGGTCGAAGGGATGCGGTACGTAGACCAGGCCCCCCTGGCGGCGGATCTCGGTGATCGCCTCTCTCATGCTGACGCCCTTGGGGATCTTCTCCTCAAGGAAGAGACCGATCACCTCACCGGCATCGCCGGTCATCACCTCTTCCGCGACGATGATCTTGAAGTCGTCCATCTCCTCTACGACCTCGGCCGCTTCCTTGGCCCCGGACACCTCGTTGTGGTCGGTCACGGCGATCGCACCGAAACCACGGTCACGGGCGGTCTCGATCAGCACCTTGACCGGGGTCGCGCAGTCGCTGGAGTGGTCGGTGTGCATGTGGAGGTCGACGTCGATCAGGGGGCGTTCCCTGAGCTTCTTGCGAAGCTCCTCGTTGCCGGTCGGATCGTGGCGGCGGGCGACCAGCCGCTGGTAGATCTCCTCGAAGCGACCGGCGGCCTCGGGCCATGTCTCCACTTCGAATTCCGCGCCCGCCTTTCGGAACCGGTCCCGGAGCTTCTCGTCTTCGCCGACCCGGTCGATCTGACCGGCCAGGGTCACTGGATCGCCCGCCGGGAAGAGCAGGCCGCGCTGGCCGTCACCGACCAGCTCCACGTAGCGGCCGATCGTGGTGGTGATCGGGACCGCTCCGGCGGCGATCGCCTGACGCACCGCCGCCGGGTCCGGGCTCGGCCCGTTCGATGCGCCGACGAAGATGTCGGTGTGGGAAAGCAGCTCGGCCAGGCTCACCTGGTCGGGGCCGACAACCTTGATCCGGTCGCGCACCGGCTTGGCCACCCGGAGCTGAACCTCGCCAGGCCGGTCGGCGTAGATAGTCGCCGTCCAGTCGAGGTCGGCCGGCAGGCGGCGGAGGGCTCGCAGGAAGAGCCGGAGCGCTCCGGGCTCCTCGCGCTCGGAGAAGGCGATCTTGAGCTGGCCTTCGCCGTTCTGCGACGGCGCGGCCGGGTCGATCCCGGGATGAGTGATCTCGTAGGAGCCGGGGAAGTAGCGGTTCAGCAGCTTGGCCGAGGTCTTGGACGAGACCGTGCGGGCATCGAGCCGTCCGAAGAAGATCTCCAGCAGCGGCCGGGCGAACTGGGTGGCGAAGGGCCGCTCCTCCGTCTCGTGGAAGGTGCCGACGTTGAGCGAGAAGGAATGCCGCAGAGCGTTCGCGGAAAAGCCCGGCATGAAGGGGTCGTGTACGTGGACGATGTCGAACCGGCCCTGGCCCAGGAGGGCCTCGATCCGGTTGCCCATGTCAACCGACGCGGGGGCCTGCAGCCGGCCGGCGCGGGGGATCTTGACCCCGCCGCCCATCGAGAGGACCCGGGGTTCCTCCCCGGGCGTGAACAGCGCGTCGGGGTCCTCGGCCAGGCCCGCCAGCGCCTCTTTGGTCTCGGCGACGCCGCCACGGCCGCCGGAGGGCGCGGCGATCAGCACCGAATGACCGCGCCGGGCCAGCTCTTCGCTGACCCGGCGCGTGTACTCGTTTATCCCACCCTGTTCAGACCAGGGGAACGGGGTGAAATGGACTATCGAAAGGGGAGCCAATCAGGCTTCTGACCCGGTGGCCTCGGTTCCCTCGGTCACCGGCTTGGTACCGCTGATCGGCGAGTTGCCGCGGGCGTAGTCGGCGATGAAGTCCTCGGTCTGCTGCCGCGCTTCGGCGTCGGGACGCTGATTGTGCGGGGACTTCATGAGGTAGGAGGACGGACCATCGAGCTGGCCGGCGATGCCGTTGTTGAGGGCCAGCTTGATGCAGCGGACAGCGTCGATGACGACGCCGGCCGAGTTCGGCGAGTCCCAGACCTCGAGCTTGAGTTCGACGTTGAGCGGAACGTCACCGAAGGACTTGCCCTCGAGGCGGATGTGGGCCCACTTGCGGTCGGTCAGCCACGGCACGTAGTCCGAGGGGCCGACGTGGACGTCACGATCCTCGAGCTCGGTGCCCATGATCGAGGTGACGGCGTTGGTCTTCGAGATCTTCTTCGAGTCGAGGCGCTCGCGTTCGAGCATGTTGAAGAAGTCCATGTTGCCGCCCACGTTGAGCTGCGAGGTGTGCTGCATCTCGACGCCGCGCTCATGGAAGAGACGGGCGAGCTGGCGGTGGACGATGGTCGCGCCGACCTGGGACTTGATGTCGTCGCCGATGATCGGGAGGCCGGCTTCCTTGAAGCGGTTGTCCCAGTAATCCTCGCTGGCGATGAAGACCGGCAGGCAGTTGACGAAGCCGACGCCGGCGGCGAGGGCTTGCTCGACGTACCACTTGACGGCTTCTTCGGAGCCGACCGGGAGGTAGCAGACGAGAACGTCGGTCTTGGTGTCCTTGAGGATCTGGACGATGTCCGCGGTCGGGCCTGGGGCCTTGGTGATGACCTGCTTGAGGTACTTGCCGAGGCCGTCGTGGGTCATGCCGCGCTCGACGGTGACGCCCAGGTTCGGGACGTCGGCGAACTTGATCGTGTCGTTCTGACCCGACCAGATCGCCTCGGAGAGATCCTTGCCGACCTTCTCCTGGTCGATGTCGAAGGCCGCGACGAACTCGATGTCATTGACGTGGTAACCGCCGAGTTCGACGTGCATCAGGCCGGGGACCTGATCCGACGGGTTGGCGTCCTTGTAGTACTGGACTCCCTGGATGAAGGAGTTGGCGCAGTTTCCGACTCCGACGATGGCTACGCGGACCTTATCGTCACGACGATCCGCGCCGTTTCCGTTCGATCCGTTGCTGTTGCTCATAAGTTCTTTGATTCCTCCTGGATTTCAGGTGCGAACGGGAATGACACCCGCTGCGCGAAGTGGTTACACCGTCAGTCGACTTTTTCGACTTTTGTCTCGGTATTCAGCTCCCGGCGTACGTGCCAGACCCGTTGGATCACGGTGACAGTCGTCAGCGCCGCCATTGCGTAGATGGCCAGCGAAAGCATGTCGAGATCACCGGAGATCTCCACGTTGGCGAAAACGATGCCGATCGAAAGTAGCACCACCCGGACCGGACGGGTAGCCAGACCGACCTTGCATTCCACACCGAGCGCTTCGGCTCTGGCGCGGGTGTAGGAGACCATCAGCGAACCGAGGACCACATACACGCAGGCCGCGGCCGCCACCGAGTCACCCTGCTGGGCGAAGTACCAGCCTGCCGCGGTCAGCACCAGGCCCTCCTCGATCCGGTCGAGGGTCGAGTCCAGGAAAGCCCCGAAAAGGGTGCCCTTGCCCGACATCCGCGAGTAGCGGCCGTCGAGCGTGTCCATGATCGAACCGAGGATGAAAGCGACACCCGCCCAGACGAACTGCTCCTGGGTGATCAGCACCGCGGCAATCACGTTGCCGACGAGGCCGACCATCGAGATCGCATTGGGGGTGAGCCGGGACTGGATCAGCCGGTTGCGGGCCTGCTCACGAAAATCCTGGGCGGGGCCGCTACGCAGGCCGTTGCGGCCGCCATCCGGCGACCCGGGCGAAGACTCCATGCGGGCAGCTTAGACCGTCACCGACCGGGACGGCAGTCGCGGTCCGACCCGAAACGGGCCCCGGGACTGAAATCGGCCGCGACCCGCAGCTGGCCGGGACGGTCGAGGGTGACCCGAGTCCAGTCGCCCGGACCGGGTTCGACGCACCCGAAACCGGCCTTGACCCGCCAGTACGGCGTGGAACGGATCCGGACCACGAAGGAACCGCTCACCGGAGACGCGACCGCGAAACCGTCGGTGTCCAGCCCGGCCAGACGGGCCGGGCGCGAAACCATCGGGAAGGCGTGCAGCACCTTGAAGAGGCGCCACCTGCCGCCGACCGGAACCTCCTTCAGGTACGGCAGCCCGCCTTCGATCAGGGCCGCCTCCTTCTCGCCCGCGTAATCGAGCCTGGTCTGCGGCAGAGCGACATAGCCGACCGCAAGGCGATCCAGCCACTTGCGGTAGCGGTTGGGGCCGAGACGGTCGGCGTAGAAGAGGGTATTCAGGTTGCGGTCGGTCTGGCGCTCCCAGCCGCGAGCCAGCGGGAATTCGGGGGCGGTCCGGGCGGACTCCCAGTGGGAGACGACGGGAACGACCTCGACCCGGGCCGGCCGGCGGGCGAGCCGCGGAGCCAGAGCCGCGGTCAGCGGCGCGTAGAAGGCCTTGGATACGGCTGGATCGTGATCGACCAGTTCGAGGTCGCGGACCACCGGCCAGACCTGCCACCAGGCGATCAGCGGGAGCAGCAACACGAGGACCGCCCGTCGCCAGAGACGGCCGGTCAGCGGTTCCGCCGCCAGTGCGCAGAGCAGGAGCGGCCCGAGCAGCAGAGTGCCGAGCCGGTTCACGTTGCCACCCATCGGGGTGCTCAGCACGAACGAGGCGACCAGGGCCCCGGCGTAGACCAGCATCCCGGTCCGGACCAGCCGCTGGCCGGGCGGCACCATGGCGGCGCTCACAAGGGTCAGTCCGATCGCCGGCAGGAAGCTGGAGAAGACGTAGGGCTCGTCGCCTCCGCCCGGGAAGAGCAGGGCGACCGCGGCGGCGACCAGGAAGGAGATGGCCGCCAGTTCCAGCCCACGCCGGTCAGGCCGCTCCGACAAGTAGTGGGCGAAGCCGACGCAGGCGAGAAAGAGCGCCGCGACCGGGCTGGCCAGCCCGACCGAGCCGGCCAGGATCAGAGCCGGTATACGCTGGCCGCGCTGCGAGGCGAAGACCGCGGCCATCGCCAGCAGCACGCCCAACGCAAAGGTGAGACGACCGGAGAAGAGGCTGATCGTCGCCGCGAAGGCGAACCAGATCACCCCGGCCTGGGCCCGCTCGCCCCACTCGCGCCGCGCGATCAGGGTGAAGAGGACGACCGTGCCGACCACGGCCAGGCTGCCCATGACCCGGAACCCGAGCCAGGCGCCGAGCGGCGGCGAGAGCAGCGAGTACGTGGGGAGATAGTGGCCGGCGAACCAGTAGTTGTTCCAGACCGTCGGGCCGGAGAGCTCGAACAGCTCGGTGCGGAAAGTCTGGGCGGCGTGATCGGCGCTGTGAGGCGCCATGACCATGTAGACGACGGCAAGCCCGACGACCACCAGCAACGGCGCGGCGAGGAAGCCCCAGGCGGCGGGGCTCGTCAGGGACCGGAGCCTCACTCCAGATCCCCGGTCAGGCCTCGGCCCGTTGCTGCTCCGCCTCATTGCTCCAAGACCAGGTATCCGGCTTTATCTCGGCCAGCACCCGGGAGGCGATCAGATAGGAGAAGATGGCCACGCACCAGCCCAGCGCCGCATCCATCCAGTAGTGGTTCGCGGTGACCACGGTCACCCAGGCGACCAGCAGAGGCCAGCAGAGCCAGAACGCCCGGAAGAACCACTTCTTGCAGACCATGAAGCCGGTGCCGCCGATCATCAGCGAGACCGCACAGTGCATCGACGGCACCGCCGCGAAGGGGTTGATGAACAACTTGGCCAGGGCCGAGTCGTGGTTGACGCTCGATTGCGCGTTGACCGTGTCGATGAAGCCGTACTCCGGGTACATCCGCGGTGGCGCGGTCGGGAAGCCGATGTAGCCGACCAGGGCGATGCCCATCGAGACGAAGAACATGTTGCGGAAGAAGTAGTAGTAATCGTTGCGGAACAGGTACAGCCAGATCAGGAAGCTGATCAGGACGGTGAACTGGCTGTTGAGATAGATCGTGTTGGCGAAGTCGATCAGCCATTCGAAGCTGTGAAAGGCGCTCTGCAGGCTCGGCTCGAAGAAGAGGCCGAAGGTCCGTTCGGTGTCGATCACCCGTTCCCCGTTGGCGAAGGCGACGTTGGCCCGACCATCGGCCAGGCCTCTTGCCACCTCGTAGACGGTGTCGGCCAGGACGTAGAGCAGGAGCTGACGGAAGAGATCCGACCAGCCGCGGGGGAGCCAATCCCCGATCCGGATGATCAGCGCGGACATGAAAGGTCAGTCTAGTGCCGTGAAGGGATTTCACAGAGAGAGGCTGGAGTAGGCTGCTGTTTCTCAGCGATGGAGGGCGACCGGCTACCAGATGACCTGGCCCCTGACGGGCGCCCGATTGCTTGCTTCGGCGAGGCGCTCGTCGATTTGATCTGCGAAAGGAACCTGGCTCCGGGGGAGGCGCCCGGGCCTTTCGTCGCCTGGCCCGGTGGGGCTCTGGCCAACGTCGCCGTCGCGGTCTCCCGGCAGGGCAGTCCGTCCGCCCTGATCGGCGGGGTCGGCGCGGACGGATGGGGACGATGGCTGACCGAAGGGCTCGAGTCCGAGGGAGTGTCGACCCGTTGGCTGGCAACCCTCGAGGGCGCCGACACCCCCGTCGCCCTGGTCGAGTTCGGCCCCGACAACGAACCGTCGTTCCAGGTCTATGGGGAGCACATCGGACCGACCACGGCCGCCACCTCGGAGTTCCTCGATCCGGCGATCGGAGGCTCGCAGGCGGTGGTGATCGGGTCCAACACGATGGTCAACGAGACCGAGCGCGCGGTGACCCGCCGCGCCGTCGAGCTCACCCGTTCCGCCGGGCGGCCGCTCCTCCTCGACCCCAACTACCGGCCGAACCGATGGGCCGACGTCGATCTCGCCCGCCGATACTGCCGCGAGCTGGCCGAGGCGGCCACGGTGGTCAAGCTGAACCGGGCCGAGGCCACCTTGATCACGGGGATCGAGGATCCGGGCGAATCAGCCCGCGAGCTGGCCCGGGTCGGGCCGGGCCTGGTGGTGGTCACGGCCGGCAGGGGCGAGATCGTCACCGCCGGCGCGGTCGAGACGACCTTCCGGCCCGAAGCTGCGGCCACGATCAGCCCGCTCGGCGCCGGCGACGCGTTCATGGGAGCGCTGGCCGCAGGATTGGCGAGGCTGGAATGGGATCTGGCCCGGGTCGGTGAGGTGTTGCCGGCCGCCGCCCGGGCGGCGGCCGCGGTCTGTGGCCATTGGGGAGCCCAGTAGCGATGGCCTCCGAATGGCAACCCAAAGTCGCGAAGAACGACTGGAAGCGTCCTTCCCGGGCGCGGGTGCGGAAGATCCGCGACCGGCTGCGCGAGATGTACGGTCGGCCGATCAACCTTCCCCACCGCCAGCCGATCGACGAGCTGGTCCGCACGATCCTCTCCCAGGCGACCAGCGACGCCAACCGCGATCGGGCCTTCGCCGGGCTGAAAGGCAGCTTCGACGGTTGGGAGGCGGTGCGCGACGCCCCCGAGGCGGAGGTGGAAGAGGCGATCCGTCCCGGTGGCCTCAGCCGCCAGAAAGCTCCGCGCATCCAGGCTGTCCTGAGAGAGATCGAGGGCCTCGACCTGGGCTGGCTGGAGCATGCCGACCGGGTCGAGGCGATGGAGTTCCTGACCGGGCTGCCCGGGGTGGGACGCAAGACGGCCGCCTGCGTTCAGGTCTTCACCTGGAACCGCCCCGAGATCCCGGTCGACGTGCATGTCTTCCGGATCGGCGGGCGCCTGGGCCTGTTCCGTCCTAACGCTTCCTTCGAAGAGGCTCATGACGAGGTTCTGGCCCTGGTCGATCCCGAGGACTCGTACGAGTTCCACATGAACTTGATCCGCCACGGCCGCACCCTTTGCCGTCCCAGGCCGGCCTGCGACGAGTGCGCGCTGAAGCGCATGTGCCCCTACGGAAGGTCACCGGCCCGGACCGGTCAGGACACGGAACAGGCTCCGCCGGGTTGAGGACGCGGAACCGCGTCCGAACGGTATTATCCAGCCCGTCCGGCGCATCGTCCATCCTCGCGCCGCTCGCACATGAACAAGAAGCCCTTCGTCATATTCGGTCTCGTCCTGGTCCTGCTCGTCGTCGTGGTCCCGCTCTGGGCGTTCCTGCGAGACGGCAACCCGGCCAAGAATGAGGGCATCCCCTCGGAGAACACTCCGGGCAAGGAACTCTTCCAGACCAACTGCGGCAACTGCCACACCCTCTACGCCGCGGGCACCGACGGCGACTACGGTCCTAACCTGGACCAGAAGCTGGCCCCGGCCGGTCCTGCGACCACCAAGGCCGCGATCGACGGCATCAAGACCCAGGTCTTGACCGCCCTCGAAAACGGCGCTGACAGCCCGGACGTCCCCGGGCGCATGCCGCCCGGCATCGTCACCGGCACCGTGGCTGAAGAGATCGCCAACTTCGTCGCGCACTACGCCGGCGAGTAGACCTTCGGCCCTCGCGCCGCACCTCCCGGTCGCGGACCGGGTTTATCCTCCTGAAAGCGGTTGGGGAACCGCAAGCGACGTGTTGCCGCGCCGCACCCCGAACCGACCAAAGGAGAGATAGATGTTGAACCTGAAGAGCCGCATGGCTCTTGTCCTCGTGGGCCTGCTGAGCGTTTCGGCCGTGCTGGCCGGACCGGCTGCCGCCAAACGCACCCACAAGGCGAAGAAACCGAACACCGTCAAGGTGATGACCCGGAACCTGTACCTGGGCGCTGACCTGAGCCCCGCCATCAACGCCACCAGCACGGATGACTTCATCAACAAGAACGGGCAGATCCTACGGGATGTCGACGCCAACGACTTCCCGCTCCGGGCCAAGGGGCTGGGCAAGGAGATCAAGTCGGTCGGCCCCGATCTGGTCGGCCTGCAGGAAGTCGCCCTCTGGCGTACCGGCCCGGTGAACCTTGGAGCCGCGACCGGGGGCGAGAAGACCGCGACCACCGTTCACGTCGACTTCCTGAAGGAGCTGATGGGCCAGTTGAACAAGGGCAAGAAGCGCTACCGCGTGGTCAAGGTCCAGCCGGAGTTCGACTTCGAAGCGCCCGCCGACTACAACGGCGTGAGCGGTGACGGCACCATCCCGGGGATCAACTCGAACGGCGAGATCGACGGCCGCCTCACCATGCGCGACGTGATCCTGGCCAAGGTGGGAGCCGGAGTGAAGACCAAAAACCTGATGTCCGCCAACTACCAGGACATCTACAAGCCCGTGATCTCCGGGATCACGGTCCCGGTCGAGCGTGGCTGGCTTTCAGCCGACGTGAAGGTCCGGAAGAGCAAGTGGTTCCGTTTCGTCGACACCCACCTCGAGTCCTTCGGCGACCCGACCGTCCGCGAGTCGCAGGCCAAGTCACTCCTGGCCAAGGGCGGACCGCTCCGCAGCGGCAAGTTGCCCGCCATTCTGGTCGGTGACCTGAACTCGGACGACAAGACGGTCTCAAGCGATGACGCTCTCGCGTACGACGCCCTCAAGAAGGGTGGCATGAGCGAGCGCGGGGTCAGCGGCAAGACGGTGACCTGGGGCGTGAACGCCAGCGTGATCACCGCCGGCGCGCCGACCGACTGGAGCCAGCGGATCGACCACGTCATGACCAACCGGCCGAAGGCGGTCAAGCAGGTCAAGGCCGGGCTCACCGGCACCAAGCCGGCCAACGGGCTCTGGGATTCCGACCACCGCGGCGTCTGGTCGAATCTGCGTATCCCGTAGATCCGGAAGACGCAAGAACCACCGAGAAAGGCCCGCATTTGCGGGCCTTTCTCATTTGGTTTGACGTTCCGTAAAAAATCTGACACACTCTCACTTAGATTTTCATCTAACAAACTCATCTTGGACCGCACCCTCATGCGGTCGCGAAACACCCAAACAGGAGAAACACAGTGGGAAAGACGATTGGAATCGACCTCGGCACGACTAATTCGTGCGTAGCGGTTCTCGAAGGCGGCGAACCGACCGTTCTCGAGAACTCGGAGGGCGGGCGCACCACCCCCTCGGTGGTCGCCTTCAACGACAAGGACGAGCGGCTGGTCGGCACCGTTGCCAAGCGCCAGGCCGTGATGAACCCGGAAAACACGATCTTCTCGATCAAGCGCTTCATGGGCCGCAAAGAGGCCGAGGTGAAGGAAGAGGAGACGATCGTCCCGTACAAGGTGGAAGCCGGCCCGAACGGAGACGTGCGCGTCGACGTGCGCGGCAAGCAGTATTCGCCGCCCGAGATCAGCGCGATGATCCTCGGCAAGCTGAAGGCCGACGCCGAAGCCAAGCTCGGCGAGACCGTCGACTCGGCCGTGATCACCGTCCCGGCCTACTTCAACGACGATCAGCGCCAGGCGACCAAGGACGCCGGCAAGATCGCCGGCCTCGAGGTCAAGCGCATCATCAACGAGCCGACCGCGGCCTCGCTGGCCTACGGCCTCGACAAGGAAGACACCGACCAGACCATCCTGGTCTTCGACCTCGGCGGCGGCACCTTCGACGTGTCTGTGCTGGAGATCGGCGACGGCGTCTTCGACGTGAAGTCGACCGCGGGTGACAACCACCTCGGTGGCGACAACTTCGACAAGGCGATCGTCGACTGGTTGGTCGCCGAGTTCAAGAAGGACCAGGGAGTCGACCTGGCCGCCGACAAGAACTCTCTGCAGCGCCTTTACGAAGCGGCCGAGAAGGCGAAGATCGAACTGTCCTCCGCCCAGGAGACCCAGATCAACATCCCCTTCATCACCGCCGTCGAAGGCCAGCCGAAGCATCTCGACATCAAGCTCACCCGGTCGAAGCTCGGTGAGCTGACCGCGGAGCTGCTCGACCGCGTGGTCGGACCGGTCAAGCAGGCCCTGAGCGATGCCGATGCGAGCGTGGACCACGTCGTGCTGGTCGGCGGCATGACCCGCATGCCGGCCGTCCGCGAGAAGGTCACCGAACTGACCGGCAAGGAGCCGCATCAGGGCGTGAACCCGGACGAGGCCGTCGCGGTCGGCGCCGCGGTCCAGGCAGGCGTGCTGGCCGGCGACGTCAAGGACGTGCTGCTGCTCGACGTCACCCCGCTCACCCTTGGCATCGAGACCAAGGGCGGCGTGATGACCAAGCTGATCGAACGCAACACCACCATCCCGAGCCGCAAGTCGGAGGTCTTCTCGACCGCCGAGGACAACCAGCCCTCGGTCGAGATCCACGTCCTCCAAGGCGAGCGAGAGATGGCCGCCTACAACAAGAGCCTCGGCAAGTTCCAGCTGACCGGCATCCCGCCGGCCCCACGTGGCATGCCGCAGATCGAGGTCACCTTCGACATCGACGCCAACGGCATCATCAACGTCACCGCCAAGGATCTCGGCACCGGCACCGAGCAGAAGATCGAGATCAAGTCCGGTTCGGGGCTCTCGGACGACGAGATCAACAGCATGGTCTCCGACGCCGAGGCCCACGCCGACGACGACAGGAAGCAGCGCGACCTGGCCGAGGCGCGGAACATCGGCGAGAACGCCGCCTACACCTCGGAGAAGCAGGTCGCCGAGCTCGGCGACAAGATCGACGGCGCGTCGAAGACCGAGATCGAAGACAAGATCGCGGCCCTGCGCGGATCACTCGAATCCGAGGACGCCGAGGACATCAAGGCCAAGACCGAAGCGCTCCAGGCCGCCTTCCACAAGGTGTCCGAGCAGGTCTACCAGGCCGCTCAGGCCGAGGCGCAGACCGCCGGCACCGAAGGTGCCGCTGACGCCGGCACATCCTCCTCCGAGGAAGAGGTGATCGACGCCGAAGTGGTCGACGAGGACGACAGCAAGTGATCCAGGAACCGGAAGAGACGGCGGGCGAGCCCGAAGTCGAGGAAGCGATCGACGCCGAAGTGGTGTCGGAGACGGAACCCGAAGGGGCGGCCGACGCCGCCCCGGAGGGGCCTTCCGGTGAACGCGCCCAGGAGTCGGCCGAAGCCACGATCGAGCAGGACCTGAATGCGCTGGTCGAAGAGGCCCGAAGCCAGCGCGACGAGTACCTGCAGCTTGCCCAGCGGACCAAGGCGGACTTCGACAACTACCGCAAGCGGATGGCCACCGAGAGCCAGGCCCAGGTCGAGCGGGGGCGGCTTGAAGTCGTCGCCGGGCTGATCGGGGCCCTCGACAATCTGGAGCGGGTTCTCGAGGCGGCCGGCATCGGCCAGGAAGCCGCCCTCGGAGGAGAGATCCCCACCGATGCGCCGGTGACCGAACAGGGTGTGATCGTCAGCTACCGCGACCTCCACGGTGTATTGAGCAAGGCCGGGGTGGAGGCCTTCGATTCGAAGGGCGAGGTCTTCGACCCGAATCTCCACGAAGCCCTGCAGGCCCTGCCGGCCGAGGGAGTCGATTCCGGGGTCGTGATCGAAGTCATGCAGAAGGGCTACCGCGCCGGGGAGAACGTGATCCGTCACGCCCGCGTCGTGGTGAGCCAGTGAATGAAGAGAAAGTGAACGCCGAATGGCGAAGGACCTTTACGAAGTTCTCGGTGTCAGCAAGAAGGCATCGCAGGAAGAGATAAAGAAGGCGCACCGCAAGCTGGTGCGCCAGTACCACCCGGACCGCAACCCGGACGACAAGCAGGCCGAGGACAGGTTCAAGGAGATCCAGGCGGCCTACGACGTGCTCGGCGACGCGGAGAAGCGCAAGGAGTACGACGCCGGGGGCGGGATCTTCGGTGGCTTCGGCCAGGGCGGCGGCAACCCGTTCGGGCAAGGCGGAGCCCAAGGCAACCCGTTCGGGCAGGGTGCTCCGAGCGGCTTCGGCGACATCTTCTCGACCATCTTCAATCGCGGCGGCAGCGGGCCGTCCGGGCCCGAGCGCGGGCGCGACCTCGAGACCGACGCACGCATCTCCTTCGATGACGCGATGGCCGGCACCCAGCTCACGGTCACCATCCCGAAGTCCGAGCGCTGCCCGACCTGTTCGGGATCGGGGGCCGAGCCCGGGACCAGCCCGGAAACCTGCCCGCGCTGCAACGGCAGCGGGGTCGAGGCCCAGGGCCAGGGCTTCTTCTCGATCAGCCAGCCCTGCCCGCAGTGCCAGGGAACCGGCCAGATCATCCCCAGCCCCTGCCACACCTGCGGCGGTTCCGGCCTCACCCATCAGACCAAGCGCTACAAGGTGAACATCCCCGCCGGGGTCAAGGACGGCACCCGGATCAGAGTCGCCGGCAAGGGTGAAGCCGGGGTCCGCGGGGCACCCTCGGGCGATCTCTTCGTGACCATCCAGGTCGCTCCCTCTCCGGTCTTCAAACGGCTCGATGACGGCAACCTCGAGGTAGAGGTTCCGATCTCGGTCGCGGAAGCGATGCGCGGCGGGACGATCGAGGTGCCGACGCTCGCCGGGACCAAGCGGATCCGGGTCCAGGCCGGCACCCAGAACGGCGCGATCCAGCGGCTGCGTGGCGAGGGCCCGCCGAAGACCGGCGGCAAGAGCCGCGGCGACATCCGCTACCGCTTGAATGTGGTGATCCCCAAGGACCTCACAGACGATCAGCGACGGGCGGTCGATCAACTGGCCGAGACGATGAACGGCGCTGACCCTCGCGCCGAGCTGCTGCGCCGGTCGAAGGTGAAAGCAAGCTCGTGATGGCCGAGCAGCGGACCAAGGTCGAAGTCACGGTCGACGAGGACCGCGGCGTGTTCATGATCTCGGTCGCGGCCGAGCTGGCCGAGATGCATCCCCAGACCCTCAGGATCTACGAGGCCCGCGGCCTGATCACCCCGAAGCGCTCGCCGAAGAACACCCGCCTCTACTCGCAGCGGGATGTCGAGCGCCTGAAGCGGATCCAGCAGATGACCAACGAGGAAGGCCTCAACCTGGCCGGGGTCGAGACCGTGCTCGAGATGGAATCCCGGGTGGAAGCGATGCGAGCCGAGCTCGAGGCGATGCGACGGCGCACCCGAGAGCTGGAGATGCAGCTCACCGAAGAGATGGCCCGGGTCCACGAACGCCTCCACACCGAGATCGTCCCCTACGGCGCGTACGAGCCCGATCCCCCGGTCGTCATCCCGGTCCGCCGATCCGAGGGCCGCTGAGTCGAATCTTCGAAAGCGGACTTTTCAGACCTATTTGCCGAAAAGTCCGCTTTCGCGACTGTGCTCTGAAACCTAAGTGTCTTTGACTTAGATTTCTTGACATTCTGTTGTTAAGCGCGTACAGTTTGTTGCGTGCAACCAGACAGATTCACAGTCAAATCCCAGGAGGCCATCCAGACGGCGCAGCGTCTGGCTGCCGCCTCGCGAAACCCCGAGATAACGCCCGCCCACCTGCTCGTAGCCCTGCTCGAACAGGAAGAGGGGTTGGCGCCCGCCGTGCTGAACAAGCTCGGCGCCGACCTTCCGTCCATCAAGAGCCGCGCCCGTCAGCGGATGGCCGACCTCCCCACCCTGGGTGAGGGCGCCCAATCTCTGGACCCGCGGCCCTCTTCCGCGCTCTCCGAAGTGCTGCGCCGCGCCGAGGGGGAAATGGCCCAGATGGGCGACGAGTACGTATCGACCGAGCACATGCTGCTCGCGATCGCTGACGACAAGAGCCCCCTGGCGGAGGTGCTGCCGGACCGCGAGTCCCTGGCCAAGGCGATCGGCGAAGTCCGAGGCCCACACAAAGTCACCTCCCCGAATCCGGAGGACCAGGTCCAGGCCCTGGAGAAGTTCGGCCGCGACCTGACCGCCGACGCCGCCAGCGGCAAGCTCGACCCGGTGATCGGCCGCGACGAAGAGGTCCGTCGCGTGATCCAGGTGCTCTCCCGCCGGACCAAGAACAACCCGGTCCTGATCGGCGAGCCCGGGGTCGGCAAGACCGCGATCGTCGAGGGCCTCGCCCAGCGCATCGTCTCCGGCGACGTGCCGGAGAGCCTGCGTGACCGCCGCGTGATCGCGCTCGACATCGGCGCGCTGCTGGCCGGCTCCAAGTACCGTGGCGAATTCGAAGAGCGGCTGAAGGCCGTCCTCACCGAGGTCCAAGACGCCGAGGGCCAGATCGTGCTCTTCCTCGACGAGCTCCACACCATCGTCGGGGCCGGTGCCGCCGAGGGCGCGGTCGACGCCGCCAACCTGCTCAAGCCGATGCTGGCCCGCGGCGAGCTCCGCGCGGTCGGCGCGACCACTCTCGACGAGTACCGCCAGCACATCGAGAAGGACGCCGCCCTGGAGCGACGCTTCCAGCCGGTGCTGGTCGGCGAGCCCGACGTGCCGGACACGATCGCCATCCTGCGCGGCCTGAAGGAGCGCTACGAGGTCCATCATGGCGTGCGGATCGCCGACTCGGCGATCATCGCCGCCGCGACCCTCTCCGAGCGCTACATCGCCGACCGCTTCCTGCCCGACAAGGCGATCGACCTGATCGACGAGTCGGCCTCGCGGCTGAAGATCGAGATCGACTCGATGCCGACCGAGATCGACGAGGTCGAACGGCGGATCCAGCAGCTCGAGGTCGAACGGGAGGCCCTCAAGGCCGAGACCGACGACGCCTCGCGCGGTCGCCGTGATGCACTCGAAGAGGAGCTTGCAGAGCTGAACGAGATGTCGAGCGCGATGAAGGCTCGCTGGCAGACCGAAAAAGGCCTGATCGAAGCGATCAAGGAGGCCAAGGCGCGGCACGAAGAGGCCAATCGCGAGGCCGAGCGGGCCGAGCGCGACGCCGACCTGGAACGGGCGGCGAGGCTCAGGTACTCCGAGATCCCCGAACTCGAGAAGCAGGTCGCCGAGGCCGAGACGAGACTTACCGAGCTGCAGGCCGAGGGCGGCACCATGCTGACCGAGGAGGTCACCGAGCAGGATGTGGCCGAGGTGGTCGCCAAGTGGACCGGCATCCCGGTCACCCGCCTGATGGAAGGCGAGGTCGAGAAGCTCGTCCACATGGAGGACCGCCTACATGACCGGGTGATCGGCCAGGACGAGGCGACCTCGGCGGTGGCCAACGCGCTCCGCCGCTCGCGGGCCGGGCTATCCGACCCGGACCGGCCGATCGGCTCCTTCCTCTTCCTCGGTCCGACCGGGGTCGGCAAGACCGAGCTGGCCAAGTCGCTGGCTGAGTTCATGTTCGACACTGAGCAGGCGATCGTCCGCCTCGACATGTCCGAGTACATGGAGAAGCACACGGTCGCGAGGCTGATCGGGGCTCCTCCCGGATACGTCGGCTACGAGGAGGGCGGCCAGCTGACCGAGGCGGTCCGCCGCCGCCCCTACGCGGTGGTGCTGCTCGACGAGATCGAGAAGGCGCACCCGGACGTCTTCAACACGCTGCTCCAGCTGATGGACGACGGCCGTCTGACCGACGGACAGGGCCGCACGGTCAGCTTCACCAATACGGTGCTGATCATGACCTCGAATGTCGGCTCGCAGGAGATCGCCGGCGAGAACGTCGACGAGCGGATCCGCGAGCGGGTGACCGAAGTGCTGGAGACCACGTTCAAGCCGGAGTTCCTCAACCGGATCGACGACACGGTGATCTTCCATCGCCTCTCGAAGGAGGACATCGGGAAGATCGTCGAGATCCAGGTCGAGGGCCTGACCCGACGGGTGGCGGAGCGAGACATCGAGATCGAACTGACCGAAGCCGCGAGGACCCTGCTCGGGAACCTTGGCTACGACCCGACCTACGGCGCCCGCCCGCTCAAGCGGGTGGTCCAGAAGCAGCTGGTCGACAAGCTCGCGCTGAAGATCCTCGAAGGCGAGTTCACCGAGGGAGACTCGGTCCTGATCGACGCTTCCGACGGCGAACTGACCTTCTCGAAGAAGTGACGCCGGGCCGGTTGGGCGGGTTGCAGAATCGCACCCGCTTAACCGGTCCTTTACTTCCCCTTTCGGGTTCCCCTATTACCCTTTGATGCCCGTATTGGGGGCGGAGAGTCCCACCGCTAGCGGGAATACGGCTTACGACTCGATGGATCAGGAACCGAACGACAACCACCAGCGCGACCGCCAGGGCCCCGGAGGCCTGCTTTGGCCCCTCCGCCGGGCCGGTTGGTTTCTGGAGAAATACGTTCTCTGGCCGATCGAGGATTCCTTCGGGCGAATCTCGAATTCCTTCCGTTACCGCAGCCCCTTCGCCTACATCGGCGCGACCCTGATGGTCACCGTCACCGCCGGCGCGGTGGCCGCCGCCGTCTACTTCTACAACCAGTCGGAAGACAAGAGCCCAGACCCGACCGTGGCCGGCAGCGCGATCTCGACCGAAACCGTCGTGCCCTCCGCCCCGACCCCGACGCAGACTCCGATCACCGGTGCGGACACCACACCGAACTCGGGCAACGCCGACACCACCTTGCAGGGAGTCGTGCCCAGCTTCACCGCCTCCGCGAAGACGAAGAGCGGCAAGAAGTCCGGCAATCAGGGCCAACAGCTCCCCAACACCGTGGTCCGGCCCTCTCCGACCCCGAAGTCGCCGCCACTCAAGGTCGCCCACAACTTCGCCACCACTTTTGTCAGCTACGAGATCGGCGACAAGGGTGCCGCGAAGAAGTTCGCGGCGACGGCCACCGGCAAGCTCGCCCGGGAGCTCAAAGAGAATCCGCCCAAGCTGCCCTCGGCCGGCCAGATCCCCAAGGCCACCGTCGTAAACGTCGTGAGCGGCAAGAAGAGCGGCGACACCATGGCCGTCAGTGTCTCGCTGATGCGCGCCGGTGCCGCGAGTGAGCTGCGGCTCGGCCTCACCCATGAAAAGGGTGACGGCTGGCTGGTCAGCGAGGTCCGGGGGTA
>Ga0153956_1001830_pt1 | contig 17332 bp, 16 predicted proteins | sample TSFL040MetaG_FD_104704 | JGI IMG/M metagenome (GOLD analysis project Ga0153956, IMG submission 104704) | Attine ant fungus gardens microbial communities from Florida, USA - TSFL040 MetaG | ecosystem: Host-associated > Fungi > Mycelium > Unclassified | place: USA: Florida, Wekiwa Springs...
CATGACAAATCCGCATTTGAATGGCCTATCGGCATGTGAGCCCCGCATGCCGACGGGGGACTCGGGGGACTGAGTGCATACCACGAGGCAGATGAAATCACGCCCACGCAGGCCTGCTCCTCCGCGCGCGTCGGAGCGTGAGCAGCGATCGCGCAAGGCGATCCGGCAGACCTTCGTCGGCGGCGTTCTGCTGGCGGGTGGCGGGCTGTCCTGCCTCTGGATTCTGAACGCGAGTGTCGGCAAGGCCTCCCTTCCGGCTCAATCGCTTCCTCCCTTCGAACTCGCCAGCACCGTTCCCGCGCCAACCGCATTTCCGAAACAATATGCCGCCTTGCTGGACGCTACAGCGCCGCTGGGCCCGGCGACGTCTTTCGGCCGGTCCTATGCCTTCGAGGAGCGCTGGGCGGGGGTCGCCTTCGAGGATCGCTGGGCGTCCGTTGCGCCCGAGCCCGCTCCGGAACAGGCCAAGGTCGATGTCGCCGTGACCGCGACGGTCACGCCGCCTGACGATGTGACGCAAGAGGTCGCGGCAGCCGTGCCGCTGCCGTTGCCGCGCCCCTCCGTCGAGATCGCGAAGAATGGCCCCTCGCGTCAGGATGCGGCGCAGGAGAACAAGGACGTCGCGCTCGTAGAGCCCGCGAAGCAACCGTCGATTTTCGAGCGGCTGTTCGGCAAGCTGCGCCCGGCCAACACGACGCTGGCCTATGCCTCGCCGGATGGCGGCATTCTCAGCAACGGCGCGAGCCGCATCGGCGGCCGCTACGATCCGCACACTGCCGTCTACGACATCTCGGCGCGCACCGTTTACATGCCGGACGGCACCAAGCTCGAGGCGCATTCCGGCCTCGGCAGCCGGCTCGACGATCCGCGCTTCGTCAATGAGCGGATGCGGGGCGCCACGCCGCCCGCGACGTATGATCTGAAGTTGCGCGAATCCCTGTTCCACGGCGTCGAGGCCATCCGTCTCACGCCGGTCGACAGCGGCGTCTATGGACGCACCGGCCTGCTGGCGCACACCTACATGCTCGGGCCGAACGGCGACTCCAACGGCTGCGTGTCGTTCAAGAACTACAACGCCTTCCTGCAGGCCTATAAGAAGCAGCAGGTGAAGCGTCTCGTCGTCGTTGCGCATCTCGACACCTGATTCCCTCAGACCTCTCCCTTTTGTGATCCTGTTTCGGCGCGTTGCAGACCTCGCATGCGGTGCGGGGCCTTGCCAAGGCTTGCCGATCCGCGCCATGCACTGATGCGATATATTGCACCGGCCACCGCTCGCGGCCGCCCACCGAAGGCACCACGCCCGAATGGAATTTGATTCCCCGCGCGATATTTTGCGCCACCGGCCTTTCCAGTTCTTCTTCGTCACGCGCAGCTTTTCCCGCTTTGCGATGCAGATTTCGACGGTCGCGATCGGCTGGCAGATCTATGATCTCACCGGCAGCGCGCTCTACCTCGGCCTTGCCGGCCTGACGCAGTTTCTGCCGACGGCGATTCTGGTGTTCGTGGCGGGGCACGTCGCGGATCGTTATGACCGCCGTCGTGTGTTGCAGGCGTGCCAGAGCGTGGAAGCGCTGACGGCGGTGGCGCTGGCGCTCGGGAATTTTCTGGGCATCCTCACCGTGCCGTGGATTTTCACGGCCCTCGCAGTGCTCGGTACCGCGACGGCGTTCGAGAGTCCGGCGACGGCGGCGATCCTGCCTGCCGTGGCGCCGCCGGGCCGCTTGCCGCAGGCCACCGCGCTGTCGACGGGCGGCAACCAGATCGCGACCATCGTCGGCCCGGCGCTCGGCGGTTTCGTCTACGCCGTCTCGCCCGGCGCGCCTTATGCGCTGATGACCGTGTTGTGGTTGACCGCCTCGGTGATGACGCGTGCCATTCACCTTGAGCGGCCCGCGCCGCCGAAGGACGCGCCGACCCTTAGCGCGCTGTTCGGCGGAGTACGCTTCGTGCGCGACAACCCGACCATCCTCGGCGTGATCTCGCTCGATCTGTTCGCGGTGCTGTTCGGCGGCGCGACGGCGCTGCTGCCGATCTATGCGCGCGATATTCTGCACACCGGACCATGGGGCCTCGGCCTGTTGCGGGCGGGGCCCGCGATCGGCGCGCTGGCGATGACGGTGGTGTTGGCGCATCTGTCGATCAATCGGCGCGCGGGTCTCCTGATGTTCCAGGCGGTGATCGGGTTCGGGGTTGCGACCATCGTCTTTGCCCTGTCGACGAAAATCTGGCTGTCGCTGATCGCGCTCGCCGCGATGGGCGCGGTGGATACCGTCAGCGTGGTGATCCGTTTTTCGCTGGTGCAGTTGTCCACGCCCGACGACATGCGTGGCCGGGTGGGTGCGGTGAATTATCTGTTCGTCAACGCCTCGAACCAGCTCGGCGAATTCGAGAGCGGCGTGGTCGCGGCCTGGCTCGGTGCGATGCCCGCGGCGCTGCTGGGCGGTGTTGCGACGATCCTGATCGCGCTGACATGGATGTGGCTGTTTCCGGCCCTGCGCAAGGTCGAGCGATTGGAATGAAGTCGTCTTGACCGCTCGCCGCGCGGCCTGAACAATCGTGCCCAAACCGAGCGGGGTGCCGCGATGCCGGGCTTTACCTTTCAATCGACCAAATCGCTGCTGATGGAGCCGGGCGCGTCCGCGCGCATCGGCGAACTTGCAAAGGCGCTCGGGTGCGGTTCGGTGCTCCTTGTGACGGATCCCGGCGTGATGGCCGCAGGTTTGCTGCAGGCCGGATTGAAGGGACTCGCGCAGGCAGGCATCGCTGTTACGGTTTTTTCCGAAGTCGAGGCCGATCCGCCGGTGCATGTCATCGAGCGCGGTGTCGCGAGGGCACATGCGGCGAAGGCCGATGGTGTCGTCGCCATCGGCGGCGGCAGTTCGATGGATGTCGCGAAACTCGTGGCATTGCTGGCGTTGAGCGACGAGACGCTCGCGGAGATCTACGGCGTCGGCATGGTGAAGGGCAGGCGGCTGCCGCTCATTCTTGCGCCGACCACGGCAGGCACCGGCTCGGAGGTGACGCCGATCTCGATCGTCACCACCGGTGAGAACGAGAAGAAGGGCGTGGTCTCGCCGGTGCTGCTGCCGGACTGGGCGGTGCTCGACGCGGAACTGACGCTCGGCCTGCCGGCGCATGTCACAGCGGCGACCGGCATCGACGCGATGGTTCATGCCATCGAGGCTTACACCAGCAAGCGGCTGAAGAATCCGATGTCGGATGCGCTGGCGCGTGAGGCGCTGCGGCTGCTCGGCGGCAACATCCGTGCTGTCTGCCGCGATGGCGGGAACATCGAGGCGCGACACAACATGCTGTTCGGCTCGATGCTCGCGGGCATGGCGTTCGCGAATGCGCCGGTCGCGGCGGTGCATGCGCTGGCTTATCCCATCGGCGCGCGCTTTCATGTCGCGCACGGGCTGTCCAATTCGCTGGTGCTGCCGCAGGTGTTGCAGTTCAATGCACCGGCCGCCGAGGCGCATTATGCCGAGATCGCCGATATTCTCGTGCCGGGCAGGGGGAGCAGGGCGGCGTCGCGCGTTGCCGAACTGGTGACATGGCTTTCGCAATTGCCGGTCGAGTTAGGTCTGCCGACGCGGTTGCGCGATGTCGGCATCGCGGAGACCGATCTCGATGCGCTGGCGGAAGACGCACTGAAGCAGACGCGGTTGCTGATCAACAATCCGCGCGAGATGGTGCACGCCGATGCGCTTGGCATCTATCGTGCAGCGTTGTGATGTGGCAAGAATTGCGCCGTTCCCGGCGTGAGACGTGATGGATACCATTATCCTGCAATTCGGCGATGACGAGACGCCTGCGCGTGCTGCCGTGGGGGCGCGTGCCGTGCCCTCGCTCGACGCCGCCGCTAATCTTGGCCTTGCATTTTTCGATGTGGCCCGTGCGCGCGGGGATCATCCCGCGATCGTGACGGAGAAGGGCCCTTTCACCTATGACTGGCTGCTGCGCGCCGCCGAGAGCGTGCGGCGCTATCTGTGCAGCCGTTCCGGTCATGCGCCGGGCGCGCGCGTTGCATTGAAGCTCGCGAATTCGCCGGAGTATGTCGCGGCCTATTACGGCGCGCTGCTGGCCGATTGCGTGGTGGTGCCGCTGCCGGTTGCGCTTGAGCCGCTGCGGTTGAAGCAGATCGAGGAAGCATGCCATCCTGATGTGCTGATTGTGCCGAAAAATCTCGCGGGCGAAGCGGTCCCGACGGTGATGCTGGTCGCGGAATCTTCCGGCGAGATTTCGCGCCCCGCACCACAACGCGGGCGCGACGATCTCGCGATGCTGTTGTTCACGTCTGGCTCGACGGGTTTGCCGAAGGGCGTGATGCTGGGCCATGGCAATCTTCTCTCCAACGCACGTTCGATCCTGCACGATCTGCCGATCACGGCGGATGAGCGCGCGCTGGTGTTGCTGCCGTTCTGCCATGCGTTCGGCAATTCGATTTTGCAAACCCACATGCTGGCGGGTGCGACCATGGTGTTCGCGGGTGCGCTGATGTTTCCGGCGACGATTCCGCAGGCCATCGCCAAGTTCGAGGCGACGAGTTTTTCCGCCGTACCGGAAGTCTACGGTATGCTGATGAAGTACGGCCGCCTCGGCGAACAGACGATGCCGGGCCTGCGCTACATGTCGGTCGCGGGCGGCGGATTGCGCCACGATCTTTCAGTCGCGATGGCGGAATTGATCGCGCCCGCGGATTTCTATGTGATGTATGGCCAGTCGGAAGCGGCCGCGCGGCTCGCGGTACTGCCGCCGGATCAATTGAAAATTCGCGAGGGCTCTATCGGCAAGGCGCTCTCCGGTGTTGAACTGGCCGTGCTGGATGAAAGCAACCGGACTTTGCCGCAGGACAAAGCCGGGATGCTGTGCGCGCGCGGCCCGAACGTCATGCTCGGCTACTGGCAGGATGAAGCGGCGACGCACGAGGCGCTGAGCGATGGCTGGCTGCGCACCGGCGATCTCGCGCGTCGTGATGCGGACGGTTATTTCTATATCGAGGGCCGGGCGAATCTCCTCGTCAAGGTGCAGGGCTATCGCGTTCATCCCGCCGAAATCGAGAGTGTGGTGGAGGTGGCCTTTCCGGGCGTCCGTGCCGTGGCGGTGCCGATGCAGCATGCGGGCGAGACCCGCTTCGCGCTGTTCGTGGCGCCTCAAGGCGCAGTTCTCGATCTGGCGGGCCTGCGCGCGGCCTGCCAGCGCGATCTGCCGTCCTATAAAATTCCCGTGCACGTTGAGATTCTGGAGGAGCTTCCGTTGACATCCGGCTACAAGGTGGACCGGGCGGCCTTAAGCCAGCGGCTGCCGCCCGGCTGAGGCGGTACTTTTCCCTGAAATTGGGCTATGAGGATGGTTCGCGCGCAGGCGCGGATGACGAATGGAGATTGCGTGAAGATGATGCCGGAGCGGACACAGGTCGAGGCCGATATTCTGAAGTTCGTGGTGTCGCGCTGCCCGAACTGTCCCGGCCTCGCGCTCGATACCGATCTGATCGAGGAGGGGCTTCTCGATTCGCTGTTGCTGATCGACGTGATTTTCCAGATCGAGGAGAAGTACGGCATCAAGCTCGGCGGCGAGCATGTTGGTCCCGCGCATTTCCGTTCGCCTGCCGCGATCGTCGATCTGGTGATGAGCCAGAGCGCGGCGGCGCAGGCGTGAGGATCGCACGGCGATGAAATGGCCTCTTGCCGATCGCGCGCTGCCGAACGCGGATATTCCGCTCTACAACCGCTATTATCTGCACGCGCCGAAATCGAGTCATGTCGATCCGGTGATCGTGATGGGCACCGAGTTCGAGGCCGATGCGCTGCTGGCGTTTCTTCAGGAGAAGAATCGCGCAGGTACCACCGTCCTGACTACCGCTCATGCATTGATCCGCGCCACTGGTCTTGCACTCGCGCAATATCCCGACATGAATGTCCGCGTCGTCGGCCGCTGCGTCCGCCGCTTTCGCGAGATCGGCATTCGCATGGCGTTCTTTCATCGCAAGGCCAATGAGATCGATCTGCTGCTGGTGGCGTCGCCGGACAAAAAAAGCATCGAGCAGATTTCTTCTGAAGTCTGGCGGCGGCTGTTGGAAGCCGCGCGCGGCAATGGTGGCCGTGACCGCGATCTTGCGCGGATGCGCAAGGTGCCCGCGTTCTGGTTTCGCCAGATGATGCGTTTCTATGCTTTTCTCGATCGTCATTTTCATCTTCCGGCGGTGAGCCGTCTCGATGAATTGCGAGCCGGCAGCGCGATGGTCAACGACCTGTCGCACGCAGGCGCGCCGCCGTTGCGCAGTTACAAGCCGAGCCGTTTCGCCGACGGCAGCGACTCGATCAACCTGACGTTGGGGCCGGCGGAGAAAAAGCTGGTGATGCGTGGCGGCGTGCCGGTGGAAATCCGCGTGATGCCGCTGTTCATGCGTGCCGATCACCGGCTGGCTGATGCCTATCAGATCGGGCGTTTCCTCGCCGCCATGCGCGAGACGCTGCAAAACCCTGAACGGCTCTCAGTCGCTTCAGCCGATCAGTAAATCCCCGGCACCACGCGCGCGGTGCGCTGCATGTAGGCGCGGTATTCGTCGCCGAACGTGTCGATCATCATCTGCTCCTCGCGCCCGACGCGCATGAAGAACAGGATGCCGAAGCCGGCGAGCCCGGCCGGCCCCGCGATCCAGTTCGGCAGCAGGAACGCCTGCGCCAGCGCCCACAGCCAGAAGGCCGCGTACATCGGATGGCGGACACGGTTGTAGACGCCCTCGGTGACGAGTTTGTGCTGCTCGCGCACTTCGAGCGTAACCGACCAGTTACGCCCCAGATCCTTGTGGGTACGGCGAAACATCCACAGCGCCGCCGCGAAAACGATGCCGCCGATCACGACCTGCACCGTGTGCAGCGGATAGTCGGCGAAGGAGAAGGCATGGCCGAACACGTAGAGCGCGGGCAGGATGCCGAGCCCGGTGGTCGAGGAGCAGAGCAGCAGTTTCTCGCGCAGTCCCGAGGCCCGGCTGGCTTTCGGGGTGCGCTTCGAGCGGCGATCATGCGGCAGGCGAATGATGAACCAGCCGACCACGCCGATGGCCCAGATAATCTTGCTCGCCAGAAGAAGCACGCCCGTCCTGTCCGCCCAAAAGCTGCCAATGAAACCGGTCGCTCTATCCCATACTCCGGTCATGAAAGCCACCCGCGCCGCTTTACCGGATCGTCGTAAAATCCGGCAGAATCGGTTCCCAGGTGAGCGAATTATGCAACAGGCAGGGCGATAAAGACCGCAATGCAGCAGAACAGTGGCGGGCGGCTTGATTTTGCGCCCCTCGCTATTTTATGTGGCGCTGGTTGGGACAACCTCTTTTCATGACGGTGGATGATGCGCACGTTCTGGTTGGCGATTGTTTTTGCAGTCGGATTGATTTTTGCTCCGGCGGGCGTCCAGGCGGCGCCGGGCCATGTGTATTTGCTCAAGGGCCTTGCGAACGTGTTTTCGACCGGTCTCGATAATTATGCGGCTGAACTGACCCGCCGCCATATTCCGGTGACGGTTGCCAATCACAGCGAGGCGGCAGGCCTCGCGATGCAAGCCGCACGCCTCTACAAGGCGGGCAAGGGCCCGATCGTCATCGTCGGCCACTCGCTCGGCGGCCAGGCCTCGACCGAGATGGCGGAGATCATGCAGCGGCAGGGCGCCCGGGTGGCGCTGATCGTCAATTACGGCCCACCGGGCACCCAGGTGATTCCGGGCAATGTCGGCCGTGTGGTGAATTATACCACCACCGTGGGCGGCCTTGCGGTGCGTGGTCCCGGCTCCCGCGCGGCGATCACCAACGTCAGTCTCGCCAACGATCCGAACATCAATCACTTCAACATGGATAAGTCGCCGGGTCTCGAAGCCAAGACCATGGGGCAGATTCTGGCGGCGCTTCGCGGCGGACACCATCGCGCGCCGAGGATTGCAGCAACTCCGCAGCACTCCGCATCGGCCGTTCCTGCTCACTAACAGATATTGATTGAAACGCGATGATCCGCGCGGCGCGTTGCGTCGCGCGGATTTTTTGTATTTGGCTAGCCCGGCGGGCAGAACCAATTCCGGTTTCACTCCGGAACATCCTTCGCCAGCGCGCATTGCCGTCACGAGCGATTTCAGACGCGAATGGAGATGTCGCATGGACGGCAAATTTGATCCTGCGCCGCACGACAGGCACGCGGAAAATCCGCACGTGGCCGCGCGGCAAGATCGCCGGGCGAAGAAAGAACTCGACAAGGGGTTGCGGGATACGTTTCCGGCGTCCGATCCGGTGAGCGTCACGCAGCCGGCGACCACGAAAAAGTCCGGCGAAAGCCGGAAGGAGCCTCGCAAGGATGAGACCGCGGGTTGAATTGCGCGGGCCGCTGACACGGCCCGTGCGAAATCTTTCAAAATGTGAAACGGTCTTGCGCTGTGCTGCGAAAATTGCGACGAAAGTCGAAAGCAATTTTTGAAAGCACATCCATCAATGGCGTCCGACGTTTCGGCTTTCGAGCGAAAGCCTTTGACCAGTTCCAGCGAATCCACCGGCCGGGAGGACGCACCGTCATCGCAGGCCGATGCGCAATTGCGTGCGGAGATACGTCTGCTGGGACGGATTCTGGGAGACACGGTTCGCGACCAGGAGGGCGGCGACGTCTTCGATCTGGTTGAGAGCATCCGTCAGGCGTCGATCCGTTTCCATCGCGACGAGGACATCGGCGCGCGGCACGAACTGGAGGCGATGCTGGACGGCCGCTCCATCGCCGAGACGGTGCGCATCGTGCGCGCTTTCAGCTATTTTTCGCATCTCGCCAACATCGCTGAGGATCAGAACCACATCCGTCAGACTCGCATCCAGAGCGGAGCGGGACTTGCGACTGCGGCGACGACGCTTGCCGGCACGGTGGAGCGCGCCCGCGAGGCGGGCTTCTCGACACGGCAGCTTCGCGATTTCTTTGACGAAGCGCTGGTGAGCCCGGTTTTGACCGCGCATCCGACCGAGGTGCGCCGCAAGAGCACCATCGACCGCGAAATGGACATCGCGGCCTTGCTCGAAGAGCGAGACCGCACGCAGATGACGGCGGAGGAGCTTGCGGACAACGACGAGCAGTTGCGCCGTTGCGTGCTCACGCTGTGGCAGACCAACTTGCTGCGCCGGAGCAAGCTCACCGTTCTGGATGAGGTGCAGAACGGCCTGTCGTTCTACGATTACACCTTCCTCAAGCAATTGCCGCGGCTGTTGAACCTTCTGGAGGACCGCCTTGGCGCCGATGAAGACGGCAAGGAGCTGGCCTCGTTCCTGAAGATGGGAAGCTGGATCGGCGGCGACCGCGACGGCAATCCGTTCGTCACCGCCGATGTTCTGCGCGGCACGTTGCAGATGCAGTGCGAGCGGGTGCTGAATTTCTATCTCGAGGAACTGCAGAAGCTCTACGGCGAATTGTCGCTCGCCAAGGATATCGTGGACGTCTCGGACGATCTGTGGGCATTGAACGAGCGCTCTCCGCTTGTGTCCGCGCATCGCGATCGCGAGCCCTATCGCCGCGCGGTCAACGGGGTCTATTCGCGCCTGAAGGCGACGGCAAAAGCATTCGGCGTTCGCACGGGCGGGCGGGCAGGCGGCGAAGCCGCGTCTTACGAAAGTGTTGAAGCCTTTCGCGGCGATCTCGACATTATCCATCGCTCGCTGATCGCGCACGGCTCCGGCGTCATCGCGCGCGGACGGCTGCGGCGGTTGCGGCGCGCGGTCGATTGCTTCGGCTTCCATCTCGCTAGTCTCGACCTGCGCCAGAATTCGGCAGTGCATGAACGCACCATCGCAGAATTGTTCGAGGCGGTGGCGTCCGGCACGAATTATCTCGATCTGTCGGAAGAGGAGCGCTGCGCGCTGCTGGTGCGCGAGCTGCACACCGCGCGTCCGTTGATCTCGCCGTTCGCAAGCTACGGCGATGAGACGACGGGCGAACTCGCGGTGTTACGCATGGCGGCCGGGGCTCATGCGCGGTTCGGGCGGCAATGCATTCCGCAGAGCATCGTCTCGATGTCGGAAGGTGTCTCGGATCTGCTGGAAATCGCCGTGCTGCTGAAGGAAGTCGGGCTGATCGATCCGAACGGTGCGAGCCGGATCAATCTGGTGCCGCTGTTCGAGACCATCGAGGATCTGCGTAACTGTGCGGGCATCATGGATCGCGCGCTGTCGCTGCCCGAATATCGCCGTCTGGTCGACAGCCGTGGCGGCCTTCAGGAAGTGATGCTTGGCTATTCCGATAGCAACAAGGACGGCGGCTTCGTCACTTCGGGCTGGGAATTGTACAAGGCGGAAATCAGCCTTGTCGAAGTGTTCGAGAAGCACAATGTGCGGCTGCGGTTGTTTCATGGCCGCGGCGGGTCGGTCGGCCGTGGTGGCGGCCCGAGCTACGAGGCGGTGCTGGCGCAGCCGGGCGGCGCGGTGCAGGGGCAGATCCGTATCACCGAGCAGGGCGAAATCATCTCGTCGAAATACACAAATCCCGAGGTCGGCCGGCAGAATCTGGAAATCCTCGCGGCCGCGACGCTCGAAGCGAGCCTGCTGCAACCGCAGCACTCCGCGCCGCGTGAGGAATATCTCGCGGCGATGGAGGAATTGTCCGCGCTCGCCTTCGCCTCCTATCGTGGTCTCGTCTACGAGACGGAAGGCTTCGAGGATTATTTCTGGGCATCCACCGTCATCAACGAAATCTCGACCCTCAATATCGGCAGCCGTCCGGCCTCGCGCAGCAAGGCGCGGAGGATCGAGAACCTGCGCGCAATTCCGTGGGTGTTCTCATGGGCTCAGTGCCGCCTGATGCTGCCGGGCTGGTACGGCTTCGGCAGCGCGGTCAACGAATGGGTCGCCAAAAATCCGGACAAGGGCGTGGCCTTCCTGCGCGAGCTCTATCGCGAGTGGCCGTTCTTCCGCATGCTGCTGTCGAACATGGACATGGTGCTCTCCAAGAGCAGCATCGCGGTTGCCTCGCGCTATGCCGAACTGGTGCCGGACAAGACGCTGCGTGACACCATCTTCCTGCGCATCCGCACCGAGTGGCAGCACGCGATCGGCTGGTTGTTGAAGATCATGGAGCAGGATCGCCTGCTCGGACACAACCCGCTGCTGGAACGCTCGATCCGCCATCGCTTTCCCTATCTCGATCCGCTCAACCATGTGCAGGTCGAGTTTCTCAAGGCCTATCGCGCCAAGAACGAAGACCCGCAGGTGCTGCGCGGGATTCAGATCACCATCAATGGCATCTCGGCGGGGTTGCGGAATAGCGGGTGACGTTTGGCGCGGAAGCGACTCCAATCATCAATTCGTCATGCGCGGGCTTGACCCGCGCATCCATCGAAAAGTTATTTCAGAAAAGATGGATTGCCGGGTCGAGCCCGGCAATGACGAGTCGTTTCCATTAAAATGAAATCACAACGGGAAAGCTCTCACCGCCCCATCGTCCGGCGGAAATAGGCTTCGGTGTCGGTGAGGCGCTGGTGGCCGCGGCGGACCAGAATGTTGCCGGTGCGCAGATTGCGGTTCGCCATGTGCAGGAGCCTGCGGCCTTCGCCGACCAGTGCGCGGGCCTGCCGCAACTGCTCGTCGAATGACGCCGCTGGCGGAACGGTTTCAGTGGGCGTCTGGGCGGAGGTCATGATGCGGCTCCGTGTACGATACCTGGCTGCGTTTACCTCAACGCACAGGTTGCCAAATCGTTCTGCCGCTGTCCGCCACGCAATCGTGGATTCCGCACGTCATCCACAGGCCTGTGGCCGCAAGGCCCTTTACAGGCGTTGCGCCGCGGTGCGTGGCGGCGTCTGCGTGAGTCGGGCGGTGATGGCCTGAATCAGCGGCTTCATGAAATAGGCGCCTTCGGCGGGGGAGATGTCGGTCTGCAGACCGTGGATTTTCAATTCGTTCGAGACGACGGGGCCGATGGAAGCAACCGGCGTCAGCGCGAGACCCATCCGCAATTGCTCCTCGCAGCCGTCCGCGCGCGCGGCTTCGACCAGCCGCCGCACCTGACCGGAACTGGTGAGCGCGATGGTGTCGACACGCCCCGCCGCGATCTCGGCGATGGCGGCGGTGATGTTCGCCTGCGCGGCCCCCGTGTCGTAGACATAGGGCTCGACCGGAAGGGGCGTTGCCCCGGCTTCGCGCGCGGCGGCGAGCAAGGCGCTGTGGTCCTTCTCGGGATAAAGTTGCAGGCCGACGCGACGGCCCTGCAATGCGCTTTCGCACAGCGTGGCGATGACGCCTTCGGTGGTGGGCGTCTGCGTGACCACTTCGGCGGTCAACCCGATCTGGCGGAGCGCATTCCCGGGCTTCGGGCCGCGGGCGTATTTTCGCGATTTGGCCAGCGCTGCAATGAATTCATTTTTGAGCCCGATCCGGTCCGCAGCCGTCACCAGCCGCCGCACGCCTTCGCCTGTCATCAGCACGAGATCGTCGAGCGGCTCGCTGATCGCACTCCTGATCCAGGCGCCGACCGCGTCCTGATCCGGCGTGTCCTCGATGGTGAACATCGGGCAGCGGATTACGTCCGCGCCCTGATCCTGAAGCAGGCGCGAAAACTGGGCTTCCTCACGGGTTTCGAGAATGAGAATGCGGTATCCGTCGAGCTTGCCGGCCATGATGCCTCACGGGGTGGGTGGTCGTTCCTTCATCATGTCGGTGCGGACAGGATTGGCGCAAGGGGAGGCGGGTGCTAGAGCAAGGCCGCTTTTACCCCTCTGCACCCAGAGATCACATCCATGCTTGCCCAGCAATTCGTCCTGACCCTGTCCTGCGACAACCGCCCCGGCATCGTCTCCGCCGTCTCGACCTTCCTGTTCGCCAGCGGACAGAACATTCTCGACGCCCAGCAGTTCGACGACACCGAAACCGGCCGCTTCTTCATGCGGGTGACGTTCAATACGGTGGACGGTTCCTCCGACCTCGCCACGCTGCGCGGCGGCTTCGGCGCCATCGCGGTGCCGTTCGGTATGACATGGCAGCTGCGCGGTTCGAGCGAGCGGCATCGCGTGATGCTGATGGTGTCGAAATCGACGCACTGTCTGGCCGATCTGCTCTATCGCTGGCGTTATACCGACCTGCCGATGGTGCCGACCGCGATCGTCTCCAACCATCCGCGCGAGACCTATGACGGCATCGAGTTCGGCGATATTCCGTTCCACCATCTGCCGGTGACCCGCGATACCAAGGCGGAGCAGGAAGCGCAGATCTGGAATCTGGTACAGGAGACGAAGACCGATCTCGTCGTGCTGGCGCGTTACATGCAAGTGCTGTCTGATGACCTCGCCGCGAAACTGTCGGGACGCTGCATCAACATCCATCATTCGTTCTTGCCGGGCTTCAAGGGCGCCAAGCCCTATCATCAGGCGCACGTGCGCGGCGTGAAACTGATCGGCGCGACCGCGCATTACGTCACCGGCGATCTCGATGAAGGCCCGATCATCGAGCAGGACGTCGAGCGCATCAGCCATCGCGATCCGCCCGATATTCTGGTGCGCAAGGGCGCTGATATCGAGCGGCAGGTGCTGGCGCGCGGTCTGCGCTATCATCTGGAGGATCGCGTCATCCTCAACGGCCGCAAGACGGTGGTGTTCAAGGACTAAGCGCGATGGCGGCTCTGCGGTATCTTCTCTGCGGTGTGCTTACGGCTTTCGCGATGGCGGCGCAGCCCGCCGTCGCGGCCGAGCCGACCTTGAAGATCGGTCTTGTGTTGCCGCTGTCGGGTCAGCTTGCCGACACCGGCAAGCAGATCGACGATGCGATGCGGCTCTATCTTGAGCAGAACGGCGACACCATCGAGGGGACGCGGATCGAGGTGATCGTCCGCGACGACGAAGGCAATCCCGACCACACCCGCGAGGCGGTGAAGAGTCTCGTCGAGGACGACAAGGTCAATGTGCTGGCGGGCTTCGGCACGTCGCCAGCCGCCGCCATTGCGGCCCCGTTCGCGACCAATGCGAAAATCCCGCAAGTGGTGATGGGGGCGCAGACGTCGCTCGTCACGACGCGCTCGCCCTTCATCGTGCGCAGCGGGGCGACGCTCGCGCAATCCGCCGCGACGCTCGGCAAATGGGCGTCGAAAAACAATATTCGCAATGTCGCCGCGCTGATTTCCGACTACGCGCCGGGCAACGACGCGTTGCGTGAATTCTCCAAGGCGTTCGCCAACGACGAGCGCACGGTGAGCGACGAATACAGGATTCCCCTATCGGAGGCCGATCTCGGCCCGCCACTGACGCAGATCAGGCAAGCCAGGCCCGATGCGCTGTTTCTGTTTGTCGCGCCGTGGCAGGTGCGTCAGGTGCTCGATGCCATCGCCGCGCAGGGATTCGCGCAAGAGGGCATCAAGCTGATCGCGACCGGCGACCTCACCGACGATTCATTTCTCAAGAGTCTGGGGCCGTCTGCGCTCGGTGTCGTCACCGCACATTTCTACTCGGTTGCTCACCCCTCGCGCGCGAACCGGCTGTTCGTCGAGGCTTACCGGACGGCTTATGACGAGATGCCGGGCGCGATGGCGGTGAGCGGTTACGACGGCGCGCGGTTGATCTGCGAAGCGCTGCGGGCCACGCAGGGCGAGACGAATGGTGAGGCGCTTCTGACGGCGATGAAGAGCGCCGCATGGACAAGTCCGCGCGGGCCTTTTGCTATCGACCGGCACAGCCGCGAGGTGGTGCAGAACATCTATATGCGCCGGGTCGAGGCCGTGAACGGCGAGAACGTGAACGCCGAGTTCGCGACCTTCGAGGCGGTGAAAGACCCGAACAATTCCCGCCGCGAGCGCTGATCCGCGCGGCTGGTGTGATTTCCCTTGTCAGGCCGCGGCACGTTCATCCCTTCGGGTGCTGCATGCGCAGTCCGATCGCGAACCTGTTCCACGCATTGATCGCACCGATCAGGAGCGTGAGGTTGACCTGTTCGGCCTCATTGAAGTGCTCCTTCACCTCGTCCCAGTCGTCGTCCGGCGCGCCGGTTTCCGAAATCAGCGTCAGCACATCGGTCCAGGCCAATGCGGCGCGCTCGCGCGGGGTATAGAGCGACGATTCATGCCAGGCATTGAGCAGATAAAGCCGCATCTCGGTCTCGCCCTTTTTGCGGGCGTCGGTCGAATGCATATGCAGGCAGAAGGCGCAGCCGTTGATTTGCGAGGCGCGCATCTTCACGAGTTCGATCAGGCTCGGCTCCAGCGTGCTGGCCTCGATAGCGGCCTCGAGCGCCATCATCGCCTTGATGGCGTCGGGCGCGGGCTTGTAGGGCGATTGAATACGAGGGGTCATGTTCATGAGGGACTCCTTGAGAGTGTGGTCGTGTCGGCGGGCAATCATCAAAAGCCGCGTCCGCGCCTGTTCGCGCTCAAGACGAGGCAGGGAGAGCGGAAAGTGACATGGCGATAAAAAAGTGACGAGGTCTGGAAGGTCGTGGTCTTGAGCCTTGGTCCCGGACAAGGTCTGGCTGGTCGCGAAAAGCTTACCCCCCAAAATCTCCGTGATCTCGCAAAGAATCTTGTGGGGCTGGGTTTCGTCTATGGGCAGATCGTGGTAGGAGGCTGCATCAATATCATTCTGCCCACCTTTTCTTCCCGCGCGGTCTCATGAAGAACGAAGCCCTTTTGGCTGAGATTTCAGACTATTGCCGCCAGGCGGGCCTGGCGGAATCGACGTTCGGCCGCCGCGCGGTGAACGACGGCAAGCTCGTGACCCGGCTGCGTGAGAACAAGCGGATTACCGTCGATACGCTGGAACGAATTCGCGCCTTCATGGCCGACGGCACCCCCGCTCGGCGGCTGCCGGAGCCGCCCATCGAGAAGCGCGACCCGGCGGGGAATTTCCGTTTTTTCGAGAATCGGCAGAAATACCTGCTGTTCGTTCATACCTGCAGCGAGAAGCGCGTCATTGCCCAACGCGTGGCTCTGGAGCTTGGGAGCATTCACCCTAGCCCACCGGCGTTGCGGGTGTTCGACGCCGGGGTGGGCGACGGGACCGTGCTGTCGCGGGTGATGCGTTCGATGCACGTCCGTTTCCCGCACATGCCGTTTTACGTTGCGGGTAAGGAGATCAGCCTCGAGGACGTGAAGCTCACGCTCGACAAGGTGCCGGACCGGCTGTTCGAGCATCCGGCGACCGTGTTCGTGCTCACCAACATGAACTATGCCGAGGCGCCGTGGCTGACGCCGAAATCGGCTTCGGCCGCCGCCGCGACGATCTGGAAGGAAGTGGTGCTGACAGGCTCCTCGTCCGGTGAGTTCGAAGCCCAGATCGCCGAGCTTGAGCCGTTCCTGGAAGAGAACTGGCGCGCCAGCATCTCGCCACGCTCGGGCATGCCGGTCTATGAGCGGCCCGTGGCCATCGTGATCTACCGCAACGACCACCGCTTCATGCTGGATTCGGTGATCCCGCGCGCGGGCAAGGTGGAGGCCAATTTCGACCTTGTCATCGCCTCGCAACCTTACCGTGCCAAGTCCTCGCTGAACTTCCGGGCCAAGCGGATCATCGGCCCGCTGGCGCGCTCGCTGCGTCCGGGCGGGCGGCTGATCGGCATTCATTCCCACGGGCAGGATCCGGGGCTGGAAATCATCCAGTCGGTCTGGCCCGACGAGAATCCGTTTTCCGTCAACCGCCACGAGGTGCTGCGGGCGGTGAAGTACGAACTGGGCTCGGCCGGGCGCGACCTTAACTTTAACGCCTACGCCGATAACCGCTCGATCTTCCGCTATGATATGGAAGCCCTGCCCAACGAGGTCACTGGTGCCATCGGCTCCTCGACCGCTTTCGCGGCCTGGAACGCGGCGGTCTATGTCGCCCAGATCGAGGACGAGCGGCTCGCCGGGATCACCGAAAGCGGCCGTTATCTGGAAGCCACCCGCGAGGTGCTGCGGCGGCATAACGGACTGTGGTTTTACGATGAATCTTACGTCATTTCGCGGCGTCGCGATTGACGCCTCCCATGGAATTTCCCAAACAACCGCCAGTCAAATCGAAGGAAGACAAGATGCGTTCGTCCTACCTGTTCACCTCTGAATCCGTCTCCGAAGGCCATCCGGACAAGGTCTGCGACCGCATCTCGGACGAAATCGTCGATCTGTTCTTCCGCGAGGGTCCCAAGCAGGGGCTCGATCCGTGGCAGATCCGCGCCGCGTGCGAAACGCTCGCCACCACCAACAAGGTGGTGATTGCGGGCGAGACGCGCGGCCCGAGCGTGCCGAAGGAGCAGCTCGATCAGGTCATCCGCGACGCCATCAAGGACATCGGCTACGAGCAGGACGGCTTCCACTGGAAGACCGCCGACATCGACATCCTGCTGCACGAACAGTCCGCCGACATCGCGCAG